>Ga0307405_10000888_pt1 | contig 11865 bp, 11 predicted proteins | sample 322Cmetagenome_2_FD_203311 | JGI IMG/M metagenome (GOLD analysis project Ga0307405, IMG submission 203311) | Maize rhizosphere microbial communities from greenhouse at UC Davis, California, United States - 322HYB-C-1 | ecosystem: Host-associated > Plants > Roots > Rhizosphere > Soil | place...
CAGCGCGCCGGCGCCGGACCCGTGATCCCGTTCGAGGAACGCTTCGTGACGGCCGCGGTGCCCGGCCACGACGGGGCCGCGGGCGGCATCCGGCGCGACCTGCTGGCCCACCTCGAGGTCATCTCCATCCGCATCCCGCCATTGCGCGAATACGCCGAGGACGTCCCGGAACTCCTGCGCCACTACGTCGACCGCCTGGTGGACGAGGACGGGATGCCGTTCCGGCGCTTTTCGGTCGCGGCCCAGAATCGCCTGCGCAATTACCCGTGGCCCGGGAACGTGAAGGAGTTGCGCAACCTCGTGCAGCGCGTGCTGATCATCGGCGGCCCCGAGGACATCGGCCTCGAGGAGATCGAGCAGCATCTCGTCGCCCAGCAGGCGCCGGACGAGCCGCTGGTCAAGCAGGACCTTCTGGCCCTGCCGCTGCGCGAGGCGCGCGAGCAGTTCGAGCGGGCCTACCTGCTGCAGCAGCTCATGCTCTGCAACGGCAAGGTCGGCCTGCTCGCGAAGCGGGTCGGCATGGAGCGGACGCACCTGTACCGCAAGCTGCGTTCGCTCGGCGTAGACTTCAGGCAGATCACCGAGGACTGACCGGTGGCCATTCACAGGAGAGGGGCATGAACGCGAGAAAGACGATCGCCGCGGCGGTAGCCGTCATGGGGCTTGTGGGCGCGACGGCGGCCCTGGCCGACGACTCGAAGCGCTCGGTGGGCGAGTACACCGACGACAAGCTGATGGTCAGCAAGGTCAAGACCGCCCTCATGAAGGACGAGACCGCAGACGCCGACGAGATCAACGTCGAGGTCTACAAGGGCGTCGTCCAGCTGAACGGCTTCGTCGACGGCGACAAGGAGAAGGCGCAGGCGGAGGCGGTCGCCAAGGGCGTCAGCGGCGTCAAGGGCGTCGAGAACAACCTCAAGATCAAGCAGGCCGCGCAAACGGCCGGCGGCGCGATCGACGACTCGACGATCACGGCCAAGGTCAAGTCTGCGCTCATCGACAGCGATGAAACCAAGGGCGGAGACATCAAGGTCGAGACGCGCGGTGGCGTGGTTCAGTTGTCCGGCTTCGTCTCGACGCAGGCGCAGAAGGACGCGGCAACCAGGGTTGTGCAGGCCGTGACGGGTGTGAAATCCGTCGAGAATGGCCTGGGCATCAAGAAATAACTCAATCTCCGACGCGGACGACGAGGAAGTCGACCTCGGCTTCCTTGAGGCGCGTGCGCACGCGCTCGAGCTCGGCGGGATCGGTGATCGGACCGATGCGCACGCGATGCCAGGTGTCGGCGTCGATCGCGACCCGCTGCACGTTCGACTCGATGCCCTGCAGCGCGAGCTGCGCGCGCACGCGGTCGGCGTCCTCGATCTTGCGGTAGGAGCCGGCCTGGAGCACGTAGGCTCCCTTCTTCTCCGCCGGCTCCTGCGCGTCCGGCGGCAGCACGACCTCCTTCTCCGGGACGACCACCTCGAAGTTCGGCAGCATCTCGTAGAAGTCGTAGCGGTCGGTGCGTTCGTCGCCCGCCGACTCGGTGGCGGAGGCAGGCTCGCGCGGCGCCTCCTGCCCGGGCGCCGGCACCGGCGCGTCGGGAACCCGCGGGTCGAAGAGGTAGAGCGCGATGCCGACGCCGAGCCCGGCCACGAGGCCGATGAAGAGTCCCGTCCAGCCCGAGAAGCCCTCGCGGCGTCCGCGGCTGCGCTTGTAGTCGCGTGCCACCACTACATCATCTCCGGCGCGGAAACACCGAGGATCGCGAGCGCGTTCTTCAGCACCTGCTGCGCCGCCGCGATCAGCGCGAGCCGGGCGTTCCGGGTCCGCGCGTCGTCCACGATGAACGGCAGCGCCGCATAGCAGGCGTGGAATGCCTGTGCGAGCTCGCGCAGGTAATTGACCACGAGGTGCGGCGCGCGCTGCGCAGCGCCGAGGGCGACGACCTCCGGCCAGCGCGAGACCTCGCGCATCAGGGCGAGCTCCGCGGGATCGCCGAGCGTCCCGATCGCTGCGGCGCCGGCGTCTTGGTCGAAGGCGAGGCCGCGCTCGGCCGCCTGCTTCAGGACGCTCGCGATGCGCGCATGCGCGTACTGGACGTAGTAGACCGGGTTGTCGTTCGTCTGCTTCTTCGCCAGCTCGAGGTCGAAGTCGAGCGCCTGGTCGTTCGAGCGCATCACGTAGATGAAGCGGGCGGCGTCGTTGCCGACCGCGGCGCGCAGGTCGCGCAGCGTCACGAACTGCGCCTCGCGCTTGCCCATTGCGACCTTCTCGCCGGCCTTCCACAGGGTGACGAACTGCATCATCGGCACTTCGAGCGACTCCGGCGGCTCGCCCATCGCGGCGAGTCCCGCGCGCACGCGGGCGACGTAGCCGTGGTGGTCGGCCCCGAGGATGGTGACCAGCAGCTCGAATCCGCGTTCGCGCTTGTCGAGGTGGTAGGCGATGTCGGAGGCGAAGTAGGTCTTCGCCCCGTTGGCCCGCACGACGACGCGATCCTTCTCGTCCCCGAACTGCGTGGCGCGGAACCAGGTCGCCCCGTCCTGTTCGAACACGTGCCCGTTGGCGCGCAGCCGGCGCAGGGCGCGGTCGATCGGTCCGCCGTCGCGTCCGTCGCCGAGGTCCTGCTCGGAGTACCAGCGGTCGAAGGTGACGCCGAACTCGGACAGGTCGCCCTTGATGTCGGCGAGCATGTCGGCGAGCCCCGCCTCGAACACGGTGCGGAATTCCCCGCCGAGCAGTCCCCGGGAGCGCGCGATGAGCGCGTCCACGTACTGGTCCTTGTCGCCGCCCGCGCCCTCGTCGGGCGGGAGGCCGTCGAGTACCGCCGCGGCCGGACGGCGGAACGCGTCCCCGTGCCTATCGCGCAGGTGGGCCGCCACCGGGAGCACGTAGTCGCCGCGGTAGCCGTTGGCCGGGAACGGAAGGGTTTCGCCGCAGGCCTCGAGATAGCGCAGCCACACGCTCGCCGCGAGGATGTCCATCTGGCGGCCCGCGTCGTTCACGTAATACTCGCGGTGAACCCGCCAGCCGTCGGCCTCGAGCAGGTTCGCGACCGTGGCGCCGAACGCCGCCTGCCGGCCGTGGCCGACGTGCAGCGGCCCGGTCGGGTTCGCCGAGACGAACTCGACGATCGTGTGGCGGCCGGCGCCCGCGTTGCCCCGGCCATAGCGCGCGCCCTCCGACAGCACGCGCGACATCTCCGCCTGCCAGGCGGCCGGCGTCATGAAGAAGTTGATGAATCCGGGCCCCGCGATCTCGGTCTTCGCCACGTGGGCGTTCGCGGGCAGGGCAGCGACGATCTTCGCGGCGAGCGCGCGCGGGTTCGTGCGCGCCGTTTTGGCGAGCCGCATCGCGACGCCGGTCGCGAAGTCGCCGTGTGCCGGGTCGCGCGTGCGCTCGATCGCGGGATCGGGCGGCGATGCGTCGCCGAGCGTGCCCGCAGGCAGCGCCGCGATCGCGTCGTTCACCAGTTTTTCGACGAGGGATTTCAAGCGCGCAATTCTATCGTAACGCGGGGCTCAATCGACCTCCGCGGGATCGACGTCGAGCGACCAGCGCAGCGACCGCGGCGGCTTGATCGCGGCGATCGCCTCGACCCAGCCGGAGAGGAAGGACTGCAGCGCGCCGCGCGCGGGCGACTCGACGAGCAGCTGCGCGCGGTGCCGGCCGGCGCGGCGCGCGAGTGCCGCGGGCGCGGGGCCGAGGATGCGGATCGCGCCCCGCCGCGCGGGGGGCGTGGCGGCGGCGGCACTTTCCAGGAAGGCGTGGACTTCGGCACGCGACGGCGCATCGGCGCGCAGCAGCGCGAGATGCGCGAAAGGCGGCCAGCCGGCGGCGCGCCGTTCCTCGAGCGCGAGGCCGGCAAATCCCTCGTAACCCGCCGTGATCAGGCACTTGAGCAGGGGATGCTCGGGGTACGAGGTCTGGATCAGCACCTCGCCGGGACGGTCGCCCCGGCCCGCGCGCCCCGCGACCTGGACGATCTGCTGCGCGAGCCTCTCGCTCGCGCGGAAGTCCGCGCCGAACAGGCCCTGGTCCGCCGCCAGCACGACGACCAGCGTCACGTCCGGGAAGTCGTGGCCCTTCGCGAGCATCTGCGTGCCGAGCAGGATGCGCGCGCGGCCGTCGGCGACCGCGGCGAGGGCCTGCTCCATGTCGCCGCGGCGGCGGATCACGTCACGGTCGATGCGCACGAGCGGGGCCGACGGGAAGAGCTGCGTCAGCGCCGCCTCCACGCGCTCGGTGCCCTCGCCGACGGGCACGAGCTCGCTGGCGCACTGCGGGCAGGCGAAGGGCATCGGCTCGTCGGCGCCGCAGTGGTGGCAGGCGAGGCGGGCCCGCGAGAGGTGCACCGAGAGGCGTGCGTCGCAGGCCTTGCAGGGTGCGATCCAGCCGCAGCCCGTGCAGAACATCGTCGGCGCGTAGCCTCGGCGGTTGAGGAACACGAGCACCTGTCCCCGCTCCGAGAGATGCCGCTCGATCGCGGCGATCGCGGGCGGGGAGAGGCCGTCACGCGCGGCGTTGATGCGAAGGTCCACCACCGTGACGCGCGGCTTGCCGGCCCGGCCCGTGCGCTCGGGCAGCGACAGCTTTGCGTAACGACCCGCCGCGGCGTTCGAGAGCGACTCGAGCGAGGGTGTCGCGGATCCGAGCACCGCCGGAACGCCGGCGCGCTGTGCGCGCATCACCGCGAGGTCGCGGCCCGAGTAGCGGAAGCCCTCCTGCTGCTTGTACGAGGCGTCGTGCTCCTCGTCCACGACGACGAGCCCGAGCCCGGGCATCGGCGTGAACACGGCCGAGCGCGTGCCGATGACGACCGGTGCGCTGCCCGAGCGCGCGGCGCGCCAGGCCGCGAGGCGCGCGCCGTCGGCGAGAGAGGAGTGCAGCGCGACGACCGGCGCCGCGAGGCGCTCGCGGAAGCGCGCGACCAGCTGCGGCGTGAGCGCGATCTCGGGCACCAGCACCAGTGCGCCGCGGCCTGCCTCGAGCACGCGCTCGATCAAGCGCAGGTACACCTCGGTCTTTCCGCTGCCGGTGACGCCGTGCAGCAGGAAAGCGCCGAAGCGTCCGAGGGCGCCCCCGATCGCGGCCACCGCCGCGCCCTGGTCCGCGGTCAGCACGGGACCGGGCCGCCCGGCGCCCGCGGGTGGCGGTGGCGGTCGGCGCTGCGACGACTCGAGCCAGCCGCGCGAGGCGAGCGCGCGCAGCGCGGCTCCGTGCCCGGCTGCAGCGATGTCGGCCGAGGTGGCGCCGTCCGCGCCTACGAGCGCGATCAGCGCCTGCTGTCGTCGCCCGAGGCGCGAATTCGCGGCCAGCGCAGCGCGGCCGGTGCCCGAGAGACGCCAGACGGTCTCTTCGCGCGAAGCCGCGGCACCTTCGCGCAGCATGCGTGGCAGCGCGCCGAACAGGACGTCGCCGAGCGGATGGTGGTAGTAGTCCGCGGCCCAGCGCAGCACGCCGAAGGTCGACTCGTCCCAGAGCGGCGTCGTGTCGATCGCCTGCGTGACGGGCTTCAGCTTGGCCCGCGGCAGCTCGCTCGTCCCGGCATGCGCCGCGACGATGCCGATCGCGCGCTGCCGCCCGAAAGGCACGCGTACGCGCTCGCCGGGCAGTGGCAGGCGCGCGTCCGGCGCCGGCAGGTAGTCGAAGCTCCGCCGCATGGGCGTGTCGAAGACGACCTGCAGGAACGCCGAGGAAGGGGTCAAGGGGTGCTTTTCGATCAGTAGCTTGCGTGGAGCGCCATTGTCTCTCGATTTCCCGGTCGGCGCGCGGTCGCTCGCATCGGACGCGCGGCCGTGGGAGGATGTCGATGCGATGCCGAATGCCCCGCTCAAGCGTTCCAACGACCGGATGATCGCCGGCGTCTGCGGCGGCCTCGCCGAGTGGCTCGGCTGGCCGGCCGACCGCGTGCGCGTCGCCTACGTGATCGTCTCGATCCTGAGCGCCGCGTTCCCCGGCATCATCATCTACCTGCTGCTCTGGCTCCTGATGCCCGACGCCGACAGGGCATGAGCCGCGATCTCGCCGAGCGCGTCGGCGAGGGACACGATCACGCGACCCTGCTGGAAGCACGCCGCCGCACGATCGCGGCAGTGCGCGACATCGCGGCATGCGTCGCGCCCGGCATGACCGAGGAGGAGGGCACGGAGCTCGCGTGCCGCGCGCTGCGCGCGCACGGCTTCGAGCGGGACTGGGCCGCGCCCTACCTGCGCTTCGGCACCAACACGCTCAGGAAATTCGGCGAGCCGTCCGAGCCCGGCGTCGTGCTCGGCCGCGACGACCTGTGGTTCATCGACGTGGGGCCGCTGTGGCGCAACCACGAATGCGATTACGCCGACAGCTTCGCAACCGGTGTCGACCCGGACCGCCAGCGCATCGTCCGCGACCTGCACGCCGTGTTCGAGCGCACGCAGGCGCACTGGCGCGCATCGCAGGCGACGGGCGCGGAGCTGTACCGCTTTGCCGCTGCGGAGGCGGCCGCGCGCGGCTGGCAGCTCGACCTCGAGATGGCCGGGCACCGGCTCGGCGAGTTTCCGCACGCGGCGTTCCACGACGGGCTCCTCTCTCGGGCGGGGTTCAGGCCGTCGGCGGGGCTCTGGATGCTCGAGATTCAGCTCCGTCACCCCGACAAACCCTACAGCGCCTTCTTCGAGGACCTCCTGCTCGACGCAGGGGACGAGTAGTCCGGGCGCGCGAGCGAGGGACCCCGCCCGGCGAAGGCGCGTAGCGGCCGGTACCAGCTACCCTGCGGCCTTCACCGCGTGGATCAGTTCGGCCGCAACTTTCTGCGCGTCACCGTAGACCATGCGCGTGTTGTCGAGGTAGAAGAGGTGGTTCTCGATACCCGAGAACCCCGCGCCCTGGCCGCGCTTGATCACGAGCACGTTCTTCGCCTTGTCCGCATTCAGGATCGGCATGCCGTAGATCGGGCTCGACTTGTCGGTGCGCGCGACCGGGTTCACGACGTCGTTCGCGCCGATCACGAGCGCGACGTCGGCGGTGTCGAACTCGGCGTTGATCTCGTCGAGGTCCGAGATGAGGTCGTAGGGCACGCCGGCCTCGGCGAGCAGCACGTTCATGTGGCCCGGCATGCGCCCGGCCACCGGGTGGATCGCGAAGCGCACCGTCACGCCCTTGTCGATCAGCAGCTGGCACAGCTCCCAGACCTTGTGCTGCGCCTGGGCGACCGCCATGCCGTAGCCGGGGATCACGATGACCTTCTGCGCGAAGGCCATCATCACGCCGGCGTCCGAGGGCTCGATCGGCTTCAGCGAGCCGGTGACGCCCTCGGCCGCGGCCGCAGCGCCCTCGCCGAAGCCCGAGAACAGCACGTTCGCAAGCGAGCGGTTCATCGCCTTCGCCATCAGCTGCGTGAGGAGCGTGCCGGCGGAGCCGACCACGATGCCGGCGATGATCATCGCCGCGTTCTCGAGCACGAAGCCCTCGAAGGCGACCGCGAGGCCGGTGAACGCGTTGTAGAGCGAGATCACGACCGGCATGTCGGCGCCGCCGATCGGCAGTGTCATGGTGACGCCGAGCACGAGCGCCAGCAGGAAGAAGCCGACCACCATCTCGAGCGTCGGGTGGCCGGATACCACGATGGCGGCGCCCAGCGCGATCGTCGCGCCGGTGATGAGGAGGTTGACGAACTGCTGGCCCTTGAAGCGGAAGCTGCGCTTGATGAGCCCCTGGAGCTTGCCGAAGGCGATCAGGCTGCCCGAGAAGCTGACGCCGCCGATGAATGCGCCGGCCGCGGCGAGCGCGGTGACGACCGGACCGTGGGAGGCGCCCGCGGCGGGGTCGCTCGCGGCCATGCGCAGCAGCTCGACGGCCGCGATCGCGGCCGCGGCGCCGCCGCCCATGCCGTTGTAGAGCGCGATCATCTGCGGCATGTCGGTCATGGCGACGATGCGGCCCGACCACCAGGCGAGGCCGCCGCCGATCGCGATCGCCGCGAGCATCAGCGGGAAGTTGCCCATGCCCGGGTAGAGGAAGCTCATCAGCGTGCCGATGAGCATGCCGAAGCCGGCCACGACGATGCCGCGCCGCGCCGTGACCGGCGAGCTCATGGCCTTCAGGCCCATGATGAACAGGAAGGCGACGAGCAGGTACGAAAGGTCGATCGCGAGCGTCGCGACGTTCTCCGGCAGGAAGCCCGACATCAGGCGGACTCCTTCTTCTTCTGGCCGCTCGCCTTGAACATCTGCAGCATGCGCTCGGTGACGACGTAGCCGCCGACCGCGTTGCCGGCGCCGAGCACGACGCCGATGAAGCCGATGACCTGCTCAAGCATCGTGTCCGCCCGGCCGAGCGCGACCATCGCGCCGACCAGCACGATGCCGTGGACGAAGTTGCTGCCGGACATCAGCGGCGTGTGCAGGATCACCGGCACGCGGGCGATGATCTCGTAGCCGGTGAAGGCCGCCAGCATCACGATGTACAGGGCGATGACGCCTTCCATTTATGCGCTCTCCACGAGTTTGCGGGTCGGTTCGTGCCGGATCGCCCCGTCGTGCGTGACGCAGGCGGACGCGAACACCTCGTCGTTCCAGTCGATCGCGAGCGTCCCGTCCTTGAGCGCGGGCTTGATGAAGTTCAGCAGGTTCTTCGCGTACATCTCGCTCGCGTGGTACGCGACCGTCGCCGGCAGGTTGAGCGGGCCGATGACGCGCACGCCCCCGTGCTCGACGGTCTCGCCGGGGCGCGTCAGCTCGCAGTTGCCACCGCCCTCGGCGAGCAGGTCGACGAGTACGGCGCCGGGCTTCATGCGCTCGACGGCCGCGCGCGAGATGACGCGCGGCGCGGGGCGGCCGGGCACGCCGGCGGTCGTTATCACGCAGTCGGCCGCGGCGATGCGCGCATCCAGCACTTCCTGCTGCTTCGCCTTCTCCTCGGCCGTCAGCTCGCGCGCGTACCCGCCGGCACCCTCGGCGGTGACGCCGGTCTCGACGAACTTCGCGCCGAGCGAGCGCACCTGCTCGCGCGTCGCGCTGCGGACGTCGTAGGCCTCGACCACGGCGCCGAGGCGCTTCGCGGTGGCGATGGCCTGCAGGCCGGCGACGCCGGCGCCGATCACGAGCACGGTCGCCGGGCGGATCGTCCCGGCCGCGGTCGTGAGCATCGGGAAGAACTTGTCGAGCGCCGCCGAGCCGATCAGCACGGCCTTGTAGCCGGCGACGGCGGCCTGCGAGGACAGCGCGTCCATCGACTGCGCGCGCGATATGCGCGGCACGAGCTCCATCGCGAAGCTGGTGAGCTTGCGGTCCTTGAGTGCGCGCACGAGCGCGGGCTGGTTGTGCGGCGCGAGGAAGCCGGCGACCGCGGCGCCCGGCTTCAGCTTCGCGACGAGCCCGGCGTCCGGCGGCTGCACGGTGAAGAGGAGGTCGGCGGCGGCGAGCACCGCGTCCGCACCGTCGGCCAGGGTCGCATCCTTGTACAGGGCATCGGGGAAGCGCGCGGCGGCGCCTGCGCCGCGCTCGATCAGGACCCCGGCACCGGCCCCCGCGAGCTTCGTGGCGACTTCCGGCACGATTGCGACGCGGTTCTCACCTCGCACGGTCTCTTTCAGCACGCCGATCGTGACTGGCATCCAATTCATCCCCTGGTCAGTGCCGGCCGGGCGGCGGCGCGTTGGAAAATATCACAAACGTGCCTTATTGTTTCAGGGTTTCGGAGGTGGAATGGGCGTGGTCGCGGGTCATAACGGCGTGAAGAGCGCGGTCGCCGGGAAGGCGGGCGCGGGCAGCGTGCTGTCGCAGCAGGTGCTGCGCACGGACGCCTCCGGCATGCCGCTCGAATGGATCGACTACAAGGAGGCGGTGCGCCTGCATTGCCTCGGCCAGGTCGCCTATGCCTTCGGCAGCCGCCTGTACGCCCTGCACGGCGGCATCAACGCGCGCAGCGGCATCCAGACCGTCATCGAGGTGAACTCGATGATGGCGACGCAGGGCAGCTCCGGCAATCCGGGAAGCCTGCGCGGCGACTACGTGCCGCCGCTCAACAACGAGACGCTGTTCCGCCGCGACGCGAACCTGTGCATGTATTGCGGCAACCGCTTCGGGTCGAGCCAGCTGTCGCGCGACCATGTGCGGCCGTTCTGCCAGGGCGGCAGGGACGTGTGGAACAACGTCGTCGCGGCCTGCCGGCGCTGCAACAACCAGAAGGCCTCGCGCACGCCGGAGCAGGCGGGCATGCAGCTGCTCGCGGTGCCGTTCACGCCGACCTATGCCGAGTACATCTACCTGAAGGGCCGGCGCGTGCTCGCAGACCAGATGGAATACCTGCTCGCGCATTTCCCGCGCTCGAGCCCGCTGCACGCGCGCATCCAGCGATTCCGGCAGTGAGCATCGCCGGGCCGCCCGCGGTCCACCTGATCGACGCGAGCTTCTTCGTCTTTCGCGCGTGGTACTCCGTCGGCCTCGAGATGACCGACGACGACGGCCAGCCGGTCAATGCGCTGTACGGCTTCTCGCGCTTCCTCGGCGACCTGCTGGAGGAGGCGCGGCCCGAGCACGTCGCGGTCGCCTTCGACGAGTCGCTGACGACCTCGTTCCGCAACGAGATCTATCCCGCGTACAAGAAGAACCGCGAGCCCGCGCCCCCCGAGCTGAAGCGCCAGTTCAAGCTCTGCCGCGAGCTCTGCCGGCTGCTCGGCGTCGCGGATTTCGGAAGCACGACGCACGAGGCGGACGACATCATCGGCACGCTGGCGATGCGCCTGCGAGCGGACGGCCGCGCGAGCGTGCTCGTCACGCGCGACAAGGACCTCGCGCAGCTCGTGCGCGACGGCGACCACTACTGGGACTACGCCGGCGCACGTCGCTTCGCCTATGCGGACATCGAATCCGTCTTCGGCGTGCGGCCGGAGCGCATGGCGGACTTCCTGGCGCTGACTGGCGACGCGGTGGACAACATCCCGGGCGTACCTGGGGTCGGGCCGAAGACCGCCGCGGCGCTCCTGTCGGCGTTCGCCTCGCTCGAGGAGCTGTACGAGGGGCTCGACCGGGTCGGCGGGCTGCCGATCCGTGGCGCCGCCAAGCTGGCCGCGAAGCTGACGCTGCACCGGGAGGCGGCCTACCTGGCGCGCCGCCTGACGCTGATCGCCTGCGACATGCCGCTCGAGTTCAGCCTCGAGTCGCTGCGCCGACGCAAGCCCGACCTCGAGGCCCTCGGCGTCTTCTACGACCGGCAACGCTTCGGCCCCGCGCTGCGCCGCCAGGCCGAGAGGATCGCGGCGCGCTGACCGCATTTCCGGGAGCCCGATGACTCCTCCCGTGTTCAGGAAAAGCCTTCCGTTCGCCGAACGATGGCGCCTCGACGCGGAGGTCGACGGCCTTGCGCGGCTCGCTCGCGCCGAAGCAATCCGCGTACCGCGCGTGCTCGGTCAGGGCGCGTCGGGCGGGGAGGCCTGGCTCGAGCTCGAGTGGCTCGACCTGCATGCGGCCGACGCATCCTGCGACGCACGCCTGGGTGCGGCGCTTGCGCGGCTGCATCGTGTCACGGGCACAACCTACGGACTCGAGCGCGACAACGCGATCGGCGCGGCGCCGCAGCGGAACGCGCCCTGCGACGACTGGGCGAGGTTCTGGCGCGAGCGGCGGCTCGGCTTCCAGCTCGAACGGGCGGCGGACAACGGCCACGGCGGCCGGTTGCTGGAGCGGGGCCGCCGGCTTCTCGAACGCATCCCCGCGTTCTTCGCCGGCTATCGCCCGCAGCCGTCCCTGCTGCACGGCGACCTCTGGGCCGGCAACCGCGGAATGCTCGCGGATGGCACGCCGGTCATCTTCGATCCCGCGGTGTACCACGGCGATCGCGAGGCCGACCTCGCCATGACGCGGCTCTTCGGCGGCTTCGGCACGCGATTCTATGCCGCGTATG
>Ga0307405_10000891_pt1 | contig 11843 bp, 9 predicted proteins | sample 322Cmetagenome_2_FD_203311 | JGI IMG/M metagenome (GOLD analysis project Ga0307405, IMG submission 203311) | Maize rhizosphere microbial communities from greenhouse at UC Davis, California, United States - 322HYB-C-1 | ecosystem: Host-associated > Plants > Roots > Rhizosphere > Soil | place...
CAGCCGTTCACCGGCAAGATCCTGGCGCTTGGCGAACAATCCGGCGGCCTGCACAAGTTGACGCTTCATTTCGACGAGCCCGTCGATGTCGTCACCTTCGAGAGCTTCTCGGCCTTTCGACAGAGGGTCAACGCGCAGGTCGACGAGAACGGCGTCTCCCCGCGCAAGACCTCGAACGGCTTGCCGCAGCTGGTGCTCGATATCTGATGTCGGGCGCCTGAAACGAAAAAGCCGCGCTGTCGAGGCGCGGCTTTTGTCGTCATGCTTGCGGTCTCAGGCCTTGAGCAGCCATTCATGCTCCGGCGCGTTGTAGAACTTCCAGACGCGCTTCGGGCCGGCCATGACGTTGAGATAGTAGAGATCGTAGCCGTGCGTGGCAGCGCAGGGGTGATACCCTTTCGGCACCAGCGTCACGTCGCCATCCTCAAGCACCATTGCTTCGTCAAGCGACCGGTCGTCGGTATAGACGCGCTGGAAGCCAAAACCCTGCGGCGGGTTCAGGCGGTGGTAATAGGTCTCCTCGAGGAAGCTCTCGTTCGGCAGATTGTCCTGGTCGTGCTTGTGCGGCGGGTAGGAGGAAGTATGCCCGCCTGGCGTGATCACTTCGACGACGAGCAGCGAATAGGCCGACGCGTCATCCTCGGGCATGATGTTGTTGACGTAGCGCACATTGGTGCCCTTGCCGCGCGTCAACGCCGGATGCGTGCCCGGCGGGATCGCCTTCGCCTCATAGGCGCCACCGCCCGGCGCCGAGCAGACCGCCAGCTCCAGATCGGTCTCGGCCGTCACCGACCATGCCGATTCCATTGGGATATAGAGCGCATGCGGCGCCCCATCGAACGGGCTCATGCGCTCGCCGAGCGTGCGGAAATCCCTGGTGCCGGCGCTGGCCTTGCCCTTGCCGCTCACCCAGACGAGGCACACCTCGCGCTCGCCGGTTTCGCCGGACACGGTCTCGCCAGCTTTCAGCCGGTGCATGTCGAAACCGACATAGGTCCAGCCGGCGCTCTCGGGTGTGACATGGGTGACGCGGCCGTGCGTTCCTGTTGGTTTGACTTTGAGGTTTGGCATTTGTTTCTCCTCGGTATCGTTGTGGGTGCGGCGCCCCCTCTGTCCTGCCGGACATCTCCCCCACAAGGGGGGAGATCGACATGCGGTGAGGTTTACGCCAAACACTGAAGGTAGAGGGAGCGGTTGCGCCCAGCCAATCTCCCCACCTGTGGGGGAGATGCCCGGCAGGGCAGAGGGGGGTATACCACCCACCGTTCTCGCGTAAGACTACCCCTTCGGAAACCCTTCCGTCTCCACCGTATATCCGGCAGCCGTCATCACCCGCATCAGTTCCGCGTGACCGATCTCCGCCATCTTCTGCGGCGGCGCCTTGCGTGGGTCCTGCTCGGCCTCGACGACGAACCAGCCCTCATAGCCGTAATCGGCGAAGCGCTTCACGATCGCGCCGAAATCGAGCGACCCGTCGCCCGGCACGGTGAAGGCGCCGAGCGCCACCGCATCGAGGAAGGACTGCCTGCTGCGGTCGAGACCGTCGACCACCGACTTGCGGATGTCCTTGACGTGGACATGGTTGATGCGGGCGTGGTGGTTGTCGATGGCGCGCAGCACGTCGCCGCCGGCAAAGGCAAGGTGGCCGGCATCGAGCAGCAGCGGAATGCCGGCGCCCGAGTTGTGCATGAAGGCGTCGAGCTCCGGCTCGGTCTCGACCACGGCCGCCATGTGATGGTGGTAGGAAAGCGGCATGCCCTGTTCCGCGCACCATTCGCCGAACTGCGTGACCTTGCGGGCATAGGCCTTCATCTCGTCGTCGGAGAGTTTCGGCTTGGTGGCGAGCGGCTTGGAACGGTCGCCCTGGATCGAGCGGCCGACTTCGCCATAAACGATGCAGGGAGCATCGACGGCCTTGAAGAGCTCGATCATCGGCTGGATGCGATCCTTGTTGGCCGCAAGCTCCTCGTCGACCAGAGTACCGGAAAACCATCCGCCGCACAGCGTCACGTCGGCCGCCTTCAGGATCGGCAGCATTTCCCGCGGATTATTCGGGAACCGGCGCCCCTGTTCCATGCCGGTAAAACCGGCGCCGCGCGACTGGCGCAGGCATTCCTCCAGCGATACGTCGTCGCTGAGCTCAGGAAGGTCGTCGTTCCACCACGCGATGGGCGACATGCCAAGTTTGGCTTTCATTGTTGTTTCTCCTCGTCATTCTCTAAAGTCAGCGAGCGCGGCCCCCTCATCCCCGGTGCAACTTTTTGCACCTGAACCCTACGGGCACCTTCTCCCGGAGGGGAGAAGGGAAGATGGAGCGAGCGCCTCACCACGTTTCTCTTCTCCCCAACGGGGAGAAGGTGGCGGCAGCCGGATGAGGGGGCCACTTGCTCTAAAGCTTCAAATCAACCAATCCGCTGCGCTTCGCGCGCCTTCATGTAATTGGCGCGCGCCTTGTTGACCTCCTCGCGCGAACTCACCTCCGGCACAGCCACATCCCACCAATGCCCACCGGCCTCCGTCGTGATCAGCGGATCCGTATCGATCACGAACACCGACGTCCGGTCGTTCTTTTTCGAATCGATGATCGCCTGCTCAAGCTCGGCGATCGAGGACACCTTGACCGCGATCGCCCCCATGCTTTCGGCATGTGCGCGGAAGTCGATGTCGGGCATGACCTCGTAATAGGAGTCCTTCAGCAGATTGTTGAAGTTGGCCCCGCCGGTGCCCATCTGCAGACGGTTGATGCAGCCGTAGCCGCGGTTGTCCAGGACGACGATGTTGAGCTTCAGGCCCAGCATCACCGAGGTCGCGAGCTCTGAATTCAGCATCATGTAGGAGCCATCGCCTACCATGACGACGACGTCCTTGTCGGGATGCGCCATCTTGGCGCCGAGGCCGCCCGCGATCTCGTAACCCATGCAGGAGAAGCCGTATTCCATATGGTAGCTGCCCGGCGCCGTGGCCGGCCAGAGCTTGTGGAGTTCGCCAGGCAGACCGCCGGCCGCGCAAAGCGCGATCGCGTTCTCTCCGCCGATGGTGCGGGTGACCGCGCCGATCACCTGGGCGTCGGAGGGCAGCGCAGCGTTTGTGGTTGCCATCGCCTTGGCGGCGGCTTCCATCCAGATCTTCTTTTCCTTCTCGGCCTTCGCCGAAAGCACTGCCGGAGCCTTCCAGCCGGCAAGACCCTCGGAGATCGCCTTCAAACCTTCGCGCGCATCCGCCACCAGGGGAAGCCCGTCATGCTTGACGGCGTCGTAGGCGGCGATGTTGAGGCCGAGGATGGAGAGCTTCTCATTCTTGAACAGCGCCCATGAACCGGTGGTGAAGTCCTGGCAGCGTGTACCGACGGCGATCAGCAAATCGGTTTCTTCCGCAAGCGCATTAGCGGCCGACGTGCCGGTGACCCCGACCGAGCCGAGCGCCAGCGGATGCCGCTCGTCGATCGCCGACTTGCCGGCCTGCGTGACGACGACAGGAATGCCATGCGCATCCGCGAAATCGGTGAGTTCCTTCGTCGCCTGCGAATAGAGCACACCGCCGCCGGCGATGATGACAGGCTTTTCCGACTTCTTGATCAGCGCGATGGCGTTCGCCAGCTCGTCCGCATCGGGGCGAGGGCGCCGCGTGGTCCAGATGCGCTCCTCGAAGAAGCTCTCTGGATAATCGAAAGCTTCCGCCTGAACATCCTGGCAGAGCGACAGTGTCACCGGACCGCAATCATATGGATCGGTCAGCACCTGCATGGCGCGCTTCAGCGCCGAGATGATCTGTTCCGGCCGGGTAATGCGGTCGAAATAGCGCGAGACCGGGCGGAAGGCGTCGTTGGCGGAAACCGTGCCGTCGCCGAAATCCTCGATCTGCTGCAGCACCGGATCCGGCGCGCGGTTGGCGAAGACGTCGCCTGGGAGGAAGAGCACGGGGATGCGGTTGACATGCGCCACGCCCGCCGCCGTCACCATGTTCAGCGCGCCAGGGCCGATCGATGTCGTGCAGGCCATGAAGCGCTGGCGGAAGCTCGCCTTGGCATAGGCGATCGCGGCATGCGCCATGCCCTGCTCGTTATGGGCGCGATAGGTCTTAAGCTCGCCGCGCACCTGATAGAGCGCTTCACCGATGCCCGCGACATTGCCATGGCCGAAGATCGCCCAGACGCCGCCGAAGATCGGCACCGTCTTGCCGTCGATGACGGTCATCTGCTTCTTCAGAAAGTGGGTGACGGCCTGCGCCATCGTCAATCGTACAGTCTTGCCCATAAGGCTCCTCCCGCAATTCTCGTATCCGTTTTTCCCCTCCCCAACGCCTCGCCTAACGCACCGGGTTGGGGAGAAGTCTATTCGCAATTAAGAACCTAGCCCGCGTGTTTTCAACCAGGCTTCGGTCAGTTCACGGAAGCGTCCGGCCATGTCCGATATCGCCTGCTCGTCATTGATCTTGCCGGACAGCCAGGCCCGCGCCGCATCCGAAAAGATCGTCCTTCCCACGGCAAAGCCCTTGACCGAAGGTGCCGCCAGCGTCGCCTCGAAGCCCTTCACCAGCTCGTCCGCCGGTGCCTCGAGCCCCAGCAGCACGATGCCGCGGCACCATGGGTCGTTCTTGGCGATGACGGCATCGATCTTCTTCCACGCCGCGCTCGATGCCTGCGGTTCCAGCTTCCACCAGTCCGGCTTGATGCCGAGCGCATAGAGCTCTTCCATTGCTGTCGAGATGGTGTCGTCGGTGAGCGGCCCGTTCTTGCTGGCGATGATCTCGACCAGCAGCTCGCGACCAACCTTGCGCGCCGCCTCGAATAGCGTCCGCAGCTTCTCCTGCTGTTCGGTCTTCAGCTCTGCGGGATCGTCGGGATGATAGAAGCACAGGCACTTGATGCAATGATCGAGCGGCCATTCGACCAGTTGCGAGCCGATATCTTGGCTGAACTCGAAACGCAGCGGCTTCGAGCCGGGCAGCTCGACCGGCCGCCCGATCCAGGCGAAGTTCTTGGTCGCTGCGTCGAAGAAGGCATCGCGCCCGAAGCGCTCGTCGATCAGCATCCCATAGCCGCTGCGGCCATCGGCGACGCGCGCGGCGGCTTCCACCGCCAGCCGCTTGAAGGCGACGATCTGCTTGTAGTCGACGCCGAGTTCGTCGCAGACGCTTGTCAGCTGCGAGCGATGATCGATGGCGAGCGCCATGAGGAGCGGGATGTCGCCCTTGCGGTTCGAGGCCCAGTGAATGTGGTTGATCGCCTCATCCTTGCGCAGCGCCCGATGCGTGCTGCCGTTCTTCAGGAAGAAGTCGAGCTCCGCCCAGGTCGGATATTCTGGCGAGCAGAGCAGGCGGGAGACCGCAAAGGCACCGCAGGCGTTCGCCCAGGTGGCGCAGGTCTTCAGCGGCTCATCCTTCAGCCATCCCCGCAGGAAGCCGGACATGAAGGCATCGCCCGCGCCGAGCACGTTAAACACCTCGATCGGGAAACCTTCGCCGACGATGCCGGCTTCGAGATCGTCCGAGATCGGCCCGTCATAGACGATGCAGCCCATCGCGCCGCGCTTCAAGACGATAGTCGCGGACGACAGGCGGCGGATTTCCTTCAGCGCGCCGAGCACGTCGTCGGCGCCCGAGGCAATCAGGATTTCCTCTTCCGTGCCGACGATCAGGTCGCAATCCGGCAGCGTCTCCTTCATCTTCGAGGATACGCGGTCCGATTTCACATAGCGCTCGAAGCCTTCGGCATGGCCGGCAAGGCCCCAGAGGTTCGGGCGATAATCGATATCGAAGATCACCTTGCGGCCATTGGCCTTGGCGATACGGATCGCCTTGCGCTGCGCCGCTTCCGTCTTCGGCCGCGAGAAATGCGTTCCCGAAACCAGCACCGCGCGCGAGGACTTTATATAGGCCTCGTCGATATCGCCTTCTTCGAGCGCCATGTCGGCACAGTCGGAGCGGTAAAAGATCATCGGCGAAACGCCTTCGGCCTCGACCGCCAGAAGCACCAGCGCCGTCAGCCGCTCTTTGTCGGTCACGATGCCGTCGGTCGCAACGCCCTCGCGTGCCGATTGCTCACGAATGAAGCGGCCCATCTGCTCATCGCCGACGCGGGTGATCAGCCCCGACTTCAGACCGAGGCGCGCCGTGCCGATCGCGATATTCGCCGGGCAGCCGCCGACAGACTTGGCGAAGGACGCGATGTTTTCGAGTTTGGAACCGATCTGCTGGCCATAGAGATCGACCGAAGAGCGGCCGATGGTAATCACATCAAGCGACAGCCCCGGATTCGCGCCCGGTTGAGTTAGTGCCATCATGTCCTCCCGATCATTTTCAGTCCGGCGTGGATGTCCGCCGGTGATATTGATCAATGAAACATCGGTTCCGTTTGAATGTCAATTCAGAATGTTTATTCCATTTTTGCTTTTTTGGATTTTGGCTGCCCCAGCTTTCGCCGCCGCTCGGCGATCGCCACCGGCAGCGCCATGGTCAGCGCCATCGAGGCGGAAAGCGAACGGAAGCCGGCAAAATCGGCCTCCGCCACTTCGAACCAGCAGGCGGCGCTGGTGGCGAGCGGCGAGAAAGCCGAATCGGTGATGACGACGACAGGCACGCCACGCTCCTTAAGCATCTCCGCCTGGCCGAGGCTTTCAGCAGCGTAGGGCGAAAAACTCGCCGCGATCGCCGCATCCTTGGGCGTTGCGAACTGGACGGTCTCGGGGTCGACGCCATTGGGAGAAGCGACGATCTGGTGACGGATATTGAGCTTCGAGAAGGCGTAGCTCATATGCGCCGTCAGCGGATAGGAGCGGCGCTTGGCAATCAAATAGATGGTATCGGCCGCCGCCAGAATATCGACCGCCTTGCTGAACGTGTCCGACTGAACGGTCGCGGCCAGCCGGTTGATCGATTGGCCGGCGGCCGAAATGAAGCCGGAAAGCAGATTGGCATCCTCGTCCTCGCCGCCCGATTGCTCCAGCGTCACCAGCCGCTCTTCGTAGGTCAGCGTCCGGTCGCGCAGCCTCTCGCGAAATATGCTCTGCAGGTCGGAAAAGCCCTCATATCCCAAATGATGCGCAAGCCGCACCAGCGTCGATGGCTGAACCTCGGAAGCCGACGCGATGCTTGCCGTCGTGCCGAAGGCGATTTCATCGGGATTGGCCAGCGCGAAAGCCGCCACCTGCGCCAGGCGCTTCGGCATGGTCGCCTTGCGCTCGATGATCGTGCTGCGCAGGCTCTCGAAATCCCTCGGAACGCGAGAGGGGGCCTTGGGGTCGTTGTCCATGTGTTGATCCGAAAATGAAACGTATATTCCAGTTTCCCGACCATAGATGATTTCCAATCCCGGGCATATTTGTTTTTTATTCGGGGAATATCGAGCCATTTCCGCTGTTTGATGGCTGTCACGTGCTTCTTGGCTCGATCACCAGTCTTGTCAAAATGGTCCAAGCATTCCAAATCATGGTCGAAGCGGGAGGATATCATGAAGTCATTGGGCGTTGGCCGGTTCATTCCTGCGCCAGGTCACGGCCTCGGCTTCAACGATCTGAAGATCATCGAATACCGCGAACTCATTCGTGCGATTTCCGGTGAGCCGTCGGTGATCGTCACATTCGAAGACGGTCTTAGGATAGAAAAGTCTGTTCACGCCATGGCAGAGTCCTATCACCAGCGCCGCTGGATCGAGATCGCCTGACGGCGCTCCGCTCCGGTTGACGACGCAAGGGGCAGGGGATAGGCCTTTGCTCGATACAGTGAATGCGGGAGTGATATCGTGACGGACAGATTGGTGATTATCGGCGCAGGTCAGGCAGGCTTTGCAATGGCGGCCAAGCTTCGTGCGCTCAAGGATACCAGGCCCATCACCATTCTTGGCGCCGAGGATGTGCTGCCTTATCAGCGCCCGCCACTCACCAAGAAGTATCTGCTCGGCGAAATGAGCTTCGACCGCCTGCTGTTTCGCCCCGAGCAGTGGTTCGCAGACAATGATGTTGAGATTCGTCTCTCTACATGGGTCGAGCAGATCAAGCGCGACAAGAAGCAGGTCGTGCTCCAGGATGGCTCCACCATCGACTATGGCACCCTGGCGCTGACGACGGGCTCGACGCCGCGTGGCCTGCCGGCGGCGATCGGTGGCGATCTCGAAGGCGTCTATGTCGCACGCGACAAGCGCGACGCGGATCTTCTGGCCGCCGAAATGCGCCCCGGCCGCCGCGTCCTTATTATAGGCGGCGGTTATATCGGCCTTGAGGCCGCAGCCGTCGCGCGCCATTTGGGCCTTGAAGTCACCGTCATTGAAATGGCCGACCGCATTCTGCAGCGTGTCGCCGCCAAGGAGACCGCGGATATCATGCGCGTCATCCACGAAGAGCATGACGTGCAGATTCGCGAAAAGACCGGCCTCAAACATCTGATCGGCCGCGACGGCAAGCTCGTTGGCGCCGAACTCTCCGATGGCTCGATCATCGATATCGATTTCGCCATCGTTGGCATCGGCGTGACGCCGAACGACCAGCTCGCCAAGGAATCGGGCCTTGAGGTTGCGAACGGCATCGTCGTCGATGAATTCGCGCGCACCTCCGACCCATCAATCTTCGCGGCCGGAGATTGCGCGGCACTCCCGTGGCAGGGCGGGCGCATCCGTCTCGAATCGGTGCAGAACGCCGTCGATCAGGCCGACGCGGCCGCCGCCATCATTGCAGGCGGCAACGCGCCCTACGAGCCGAAGCCCTGGTTCTGGTCCGATCAATATGATGTGAAGCTGCAGATCGCCGGCTTCAATCTCGGCTACGACGAAACGCTCCTGCGCCCTGGCGCGCGCGAAGGCGCGCATTCGATCTGGTACTTCAAATCAGGCAAGTTCATCGCCGTCGATGCGATTAACGATGCCAAGGCCTATGTCAGCGGCAAGAAGATGCTGGAACTTGGCATAAACCCCGACAAGTCGATCCTCGCCGACGGGTCTTCCGATCTGAAGCAATTGCTGGCTTAGAAATAAGCCGGCTTTTTCTTCAGGGACAAAGCCGAAAAGCGCTTGCGTCCCCCAGCGAATGACTCTATCAGGCTCTCGACCGGAGAGGTGGCCGAGTGGTCGAAGGCGCTCCCCTGCTAAGGGAGTATACCCGGAAGGGTATCGTGGGTTCGAATCCCATCTTCTCCGCCATCATCCCAAATGTCCGACACGGACGCATGGGTACTGCTCCTTAGTCGAGCGATTTTTCCAAACAGACACTTCAGTGATTTTGCGTCGAACCTACTTGGTCGCGCGCGCATCTCTGCGCGCCGCGGACCTTGTCGTCATCTCCATGACACGACGATGACAGCGCCGCACAGAATCGCTTCGAGAATCATCGGACGCTCCGCAAGCGATTCCGCATAGGCGTCTCTGCTGATCTGTCACGCCACTTATTCATTCACCTGCTAAAATCCTTGGCTATCCCGCCGAATCCGGCCGGAAAACGGTACCAATGTGGCACATCGCCGGGTTTTGCCGTGCTGTCGGTTGGCACTAAACCCCCGCAAAACCAGGGCTTTCTTAACGAAGTATAAACAAACGGAATGGCCGCATGTCGTATTTGTGACCTTTCAGCAACAGCGCATACGGAAGGCTGTCGTAAATCCCCCAATCGAACAAGTTGGTGATTGCGTGACAGGCCGGGTCTTGTATTTTCAACTTCGGAAGCGAGGGCGGTTGATCGTCCGACTTCTTGAAACACGGTGACGGGGCAGGGAACGCTGCCAAAACGGCGAAAACCCGGATCCGATTGAAACTTTGAATTGGAGGTCAATATGAACATCAAGAGCCTACTTCTCGGCTCCGCAGCTGCCCTGGCAGTTGTATCCGGCGCTCAGGCTGCTGACGCGATTGTTGCAGCTGAACCGGAAGCAGTAGAATACGTTCGCGTTTGCGACGCATACGGCACCGGCTACTTCTACATCCCGGGCACGGAAACCTGCCTGAAGATCAACGGTTACATCCGTTTCCAGGTTGATGCTGGCAAGGATGCTTCCGGTACGTCTGACTGGGATTCGTTCACTCGCGGCCAGGTTCAGTTCACGGCTAAGAGCGACACCGAGTACGGTCCGCTGACCGGCGTTATCGTTCTGCAGACGGACGCTGACAACGCTACGCAGCAGTCTTCCTACCTCGACTCTGCTTACATCGACATCGCCGGCTTCCGCGCTGGTCTGTTCTACAGCTGGTGGGACGATGGTCTCTCTGGCGAAACCGACTCGCTTGCTTCTGGCCCGACCCTGCACAACTCCATTCGTTACCAGTATGAGTCTGGCGACTTCTACGCCGGTATCTCGGTTGACGAACTGGAAGACAGCATCCACTCGAGCCTCGGTGAATCCGCGAACAACGTTGGTATCGCTGCTGGTATCGGTGGCAAGGCTGGCGCATTCAGCTACCAGCTGATCGGCGGCTACGACACGGATACCGAAGAAGGTGCAATCCGCGGTATGGCTACGGTTGCAGTTGGTCCGGGCACCCTCGGCCTCGCAGCTGCTTGGGCTTCTGGCCCGAACGCCTACTACGAAGAGTCGGAGTGGACGATTGCTGCTGAATACGCCATCCAGGCAACCGACAAGCTGAAGATCACCCCCGGTGTTCAGTACTTCGACAACTACCGCAACGGTGGTTACGTATCTGGCGGTCGTTTCACCACCACCACCGACTTCTCGGATCAGGACATCTGGAAGGCTGGCGTAACGCTTGACTACCAGATCGTAGAAAACTTCTACGCTAAGGCTTCGGTACAGTGGCAGGACCACACGTCGGCGACGAACGACGACGACAACTGGTCGGGTTACTTCCGTCTGCAGCGTGCATTCTAATCTGATCTGACTTCGGTCTAATCAGGAAAGCCCGGTTCGCATGAACCGGGCTTTTTGCATTCTTGGCGGCGTGCAAGTTGCACTGGAAAGCTTGTCGTCTGAAGGTTCGGATCGGAGCGCTATGTCGCCGTCAGAAAAGTCCGGATGCTCTGGAGCGCCGGCTCTGAATGCAGCAAGGGCGGGTGGCCTTGGCCGGGAACTCTAACGATCCTGATATTGGAATGCCTATCAGCCATCGCTGTTAGCATGCCCTCGGAAAGCAATGCCGAATTCTTCCCGCGAACCACCATCAGGGGCAGGCGTGCAAAACTCTCATATTGCGCCCAGAGGTCCGGCACCGGCTTGGTGAAATCGATAGACAACAGCTGCCTGGCAATCGCGGGATCGACATCGGGTACGAGCTGACCATCGACGTCGCGAAAGATTGCCGTCGCCATCTCCGCCCAGTCGCTATCCGAAAGGGCAGGGAATTCGGCGCTATGCCGCAGCTTCAGCAGCGCGGCCGCCTCTTCCATATCGCTCGGAAGCCGTGCGGCGTTGAGATCGTCGCGGATCTTCATCAATCCTCCAGCCTCGATAATCGGACCGATATCATTAAGGACCACTGCGGCAATCAGATCGGGGTTCATTCCCGCAAGCAGGTGCAGGATCAGCCCGCCGCGCGATGTGCCGATGAAGGCGGCGCGGCCGATGTTCAGATAGGCGCAGGCTTCGATGACATCACGGGCTTCGACGGCGAGGTTGTAGTTGGCCTTGTTCTCGTCCCAGTCGGAGAGGCCGCGCCCTCGGTAGTCGAGAGCAATCACCCGTCGTGGAGCAACCGGATCCCGCGACAGGACCAGCGCCAGCGCGTGGAAGTCGCGCGAATTCCGCGTGAGCCCAGGAAGACAGATCACCGGCAGCGTGTCTTCGGTTGCCTCAGCGGGTGGATCATAGTCCCGCAGATGCAGCGTCAGGCCATCGCTGGATATGAAAGTCCGGTCCTTAAAGGCTTGGCTGTCGGTATCGTCCATCGTCTCTCCCCGCTTTGACGAGAGACT
>Ga0307405_10000892_pt1 | contig 11838 bp, 7 predicted proteins | sample 322Cmetagenome_2_FD_203311 | JGI IMG/M metagenome (GOLD analysis project Ga0307405, IMG submission 203311) | Maize rhizosphere microbial communities from greenhouse at UC Davis, California, United States - 322HYB-C-1 | ecosystem: Host-associated > Plants > Roots > Rhizosphere > Soil | place...
GCCACGCCCTACTGCCAGGCCGGGATCTTTCACGGCGAGAACGACAACATCCCGGCGTTCCGGTTCTACGACAAGGCCGCGCGACGCGTCATCACTTGCAACGCCCCGGAGGGCGTGCAGTACATCCGCGACCGCATCCACTCGCCCGGCGCGTTGGCCGACGGGTCGAGCTACGTCAACCTCCTCGACGGCGACGCCCGCACGGTGGCGTTCACCGTCGCCACGCGCGAGCGCCTGAGCGTCTACCGCCGGCTCGGCGGGACCCGCATGGCGTTGCTCATCCTCCTGCACCCGGTGCGCATGGCGCGCATGGGGCTCCAGGCGGGGGCCGAGTGGCTGCGCGAGGAGTGGGAGCGGCTGCGCGGCGAGCTGTCGGGCCGCGTCACGCACTCCGAGGGAATCTTCCCCTTCCTGCGCATCCTGAGCAACGTCGTCGTCCGCGAGCTGCAGACGATGGCGATCCTGCTCGACCTGTACCTCGGCGTGCCGGTAATCTACAGCACGTTCATGCAGTACGACGAGCTGGCCCACCACTTCGGTCCGTCCAGCCGGCAGGCGCTGGCCGACCTCAGGCGCACCGACGCCCGCATCCGCGAGCTGCGGCGCATGGCGCGCACCGCGGCGGGACGCGAGTACGACGTGGTCATCCTCTCCGACCACGGGATGACCCCGTCGCGCAGCTACCGGGTGACCTTCGGCGAGTCGCTGGGGTCCACCGTGCAGCGCATTCTCGACGACGACGCCGAGCGCGCCGGCGGGGCCCCACTCCGGGCGCTCGCCAGCTTCGCGGAGCGGAGCGAGTACGCCGACGTGGGCGCGCAGGTGGTGGAGGCGGTGGCCCAGGTGGCGCCGCGCCGCCCGCGCCCCCTGCGGCGGACCCTGCGCCGGCTCCGCGACTGGGTGCGGCGGGAGTACGGCCTGCGCGAGATCATCCTCCCGGAGAAGTATCGGGTGCACACCCGCCACGACGTCGTGGTGACGTACAGCTCGTGCCTCGCGCTGCTCTACTTCGCCGACGACCCGCGGCGGCTCGACCTCGACGACATCGCCCGCGACCGGCGCCGATCGCACCTGTACGTCTCCCTGCTCGCCCACCCGGGCGTCGGGCTGCTGCTCACGCGCAACGGGGACGCCGTGCACGTCGAGGGGCGCGGCGGCCGGGCCGTGATCGTGCACGGCGAGCTCTCGGTCCTCGACGGCGCGAACCCCCTTGAGCCCTACGGCACTGAGCCGTATATGCTACGAGCGGTCGAATCGCTCGTGAGGCAGCCGAACGCGGGCGACGTCGTGCTCTTCGGGGCGTACGACGGCTACGACATCGTGTCGTTCGACGACCAAGTGGGCGCGCACGGGTCGGCCGGCGGCGACCAGGTGTACCCCTTTCTCATCGCGCCCGGGCACCTGGGCGTCGGGGACGCGGTACTCGAGGACGCGCGCGACATCCACCGCGTCGTGCTCGCGCCATACACGCGCCCCGCGCCGGGCGGTGGGGCCGCCCCGGAGTAACCGGCGGGCGCGCCGGTCGGCGCGCCCGCCGATCGGCGAACTCTCCACCCGGAGTGACGGGATGGGTCTCACGAGTCTGATCGCCCGGCGCGCCCTGCCGTGGGCCGCAGCCATCGCCTGCGCGCTCGGCGCCGCGCCCGCCCCCCTCCCCGGGCAGCAGCCCGGCGCGCCCCAGGCGGCCCGCCAGGCCGTCGGCGCGGTGCGCGGCACCGTGCTCGACGCGGAGCAGGGCACGCCCGTGGTGCGGGCCACCGTCTCGCTGGCCGGCACGGCGCGCGGCGTCATGACCGACGACGACGGCCGCTTCCTGTTCGACGGCCTACCCGCAGGCTCGGTGACCCTCCGGATCCGCGCCCTCGGCTACCGCGCGATCGATCAGCAGGTCATCGTCCCCGGCGGCGGGGTGGCCGAGCTGGCGGTGCGCCTCGAGGCCGTGCCGCAGCGCCTGAGCACCGTCCGGACCCGGGTCCGCGCCGCGGAGCGCGAGCAGTTCGAGCAGGCGCCCGACGTCGGCTCCTTCTCCATACGAGGCAGCACGCTCGCCTCGGTGCCCTCGATCGGCGAGCCCGACGTCCTGCGAACCGTCCAGCTCCTGCCGGGCGTGCTCGCGCGCAGCGACTACACGGCCGGCTACAACGTGCGCGGCGGCGAGAGCGACCAGAATCTCGTCCTGCTCGACGGCATTCCGGTCTACAACCCGTTCCACTTCGGCGGGCTGTTCGGCACCTTCCTCGACGAGACGGTCAGCGACGTCAACCTGCTCACCGGCGGCTTCCCGGCCAGCTACGGCGGCCGGCTCTCCAGCGTCCTCGACGTGACGACCGCCGACGAGTCCCGCCAGGGGGTGCACGGACAGGGCGCCGTCTCGCTGCTCGCCTCGAGCTTGTCGCTCGGCGGGGCGCTGCCCGACGCCAAGACCAACTGGGGCATCGCCGGCCGGCGCACGTACGCCGACGCCCTCATCAGCGCGGTCACGGACCGGGTGTTCCCCTATCACTTCCAGGACGGCCAGCTCCGCGCCCGCCGGCAGCTCGGCAACGACGGGTCGCTCACGTTCACCGGGTACGCCGGCCAGGACGCGCTGGACGGCAACTTCTCCCAGTTCGACGAGGAGGGCGAGAGCGGCGGCGGCGACTTCCTGTTCAACTGGGGCAATCAGCTCGCGGGCGTGACGTGGCAGCAGCCGCTGCGCGACAAGCCGGCCATCCCGCTCGGCGGGACCGCGGCCATCTCCCTCGGCGACAGCGCGCTGCTCGTGCAGCAGGCCTCGGTCTCGCGCTTCGGGACGGAGCTCGACCTCGGGCGCGGCTCGCTGCGCTTCACCAACAGCATCCGCGAGCTGCGGCTCGCCGGCTCCCTCGCGTGGTTCGGGAGCCGGCACGCGCGGCGCGCCGGATACGAGTATTCCCAACACTCCGTCCGCTACAATATCCGCTCCTCGCAGGCGGGCGCGGCACTCTTCGGGCTCTCGCAGCAGCCGAGTGCGATCTCGCTCTACTTCGACGACACCTGGCGCGCCAACGACCGATTCCTGATGCGCCTCGGGCTGCGCGGGGAGACGGTGACGGGCAGGAACTGGTACGGCATCTCGCCGCGGCTGGCGGCCAAGTTCTTCCTGAACCGAGACCTCGCCCTCACGCTGTCCGGCGGGCAGTTCACGCAGTGGGTGCACGCGGTCCGCAACGAGGACGTCCCCGTGCGCATCTTCGACTTCTGGGTGGCGAGCGACCGGTTCGTCGACGTCTCCGCGGCACAGCACGCGGTGATCGGGCTCGAGCAGTGGTTCGGCGACTCGCGCTTCGTCCGCGTGGAGGGCTACGGCAAGCGCTACGAGCGCGTCACCGAGCCGAACGACGCCGACGACCCGGGCAGGCGCGGCGACGAGTTCAATCTCGTCCACGGCACGTCGTACGGCGTCGACGTCCTGGTGCGGCAGCTCGAGGGCGAGCGCCTGAGCGGGTGGGTCGCGTACAGTTGGGGCGTGTCGTCGCGCGAGCGGGACGGCAGCCGATACTTCCCCGCGCAGGACCGGCGGCACAACCTCAACGCGGTGCTCAGCTACCGCGCCGGCCGCAACTACCTGCTCGGCGGCCGCTTCGGGTTCGGCACCGGCACGCCGTACACCGACATCGTCGGCCAGATCGTGCGCCGCACCTACGACGGCGGACAGAACCAGTGGGACACGGGCATCACCAACCGCCCCCTCGAGCCGGTCGGCGGCACCCGCAACGGGTCGCGCTACCCGAGCTACCAGCGCCTCGACCTGAGCGTCACGCGCCGCTTCGAGCGCGGCCGGACCGTCATCTCGCCGTACCTGCAGGTGGTGAACACCTACAACTACCAGAACGTCTTCATCTACACGCACGACTATACCGCCAACCCGCCCACGAAGGAGTCGATCTCCCAATTCCCGATCCTCCCGTCGCTCGGCGTCACCGTCGATTTCTGATGTGGCCACTCGGAGCCCGGACCGCGACCCGACGGACCGCGACCCGACGGACCGCGACCCGGCGGCTCGCGCGCGTCGCCGCGACGCTCGGCGGGGCGGCCGCGCTGGCCGTGGTCGCCGGGTGCGAGTTCGACAAGGCGACCGTGCCGCCGGGTCGCGAGCGGCTCGTCGTGCACGCGGTGTTCAACCCGTTCCAGAAGGAGCAGTGGATCCTGGTCGAGCGCACGCTCACCGGCCGCGTGTCGATCGACAGCACCGCGCGCTTCGATCCCCGCGACCCGATCGTCACCGGCGAGGGCATCCCCGTGAGCGACGCCGAGGTGGTGATCACGCACCTCGCCACGGGCGACACCGCCTACGCGCGCGAGGAGACGGTCCGGCTCGGGTCCGAGCGCGGCCGCGGCGTCTACCGCTTCGAGAACGCTCCCCCGAAGCGGTTCCCCCTGCCTGACGACGCCATGTTGATCGGCCGCGCGGGCCAGTACACGCTTCGAGTGCGCACGGCCACGGGGACGGTGACGGGTGAAGTCACGGTGCCCGACGTGACGGCGCTCCGCCCTCCGCCCACGGCCGACACGCTCAACGTCGACACCGACACGCTGACGCTCCAGTGGGCGGAGGGCGGCGGCGCCAGCCGCTACGCGTTGCGCGTCGAGTCGCCGTTCGGCCCGTTCTTCTTCTTCACGGACAGCTTGACGTACCGGCTCACCGGCGAGCTCCGCAACCTGTTCGCCGAGGACCTGCCGAAGGTGTTCGTCCCCGGATTCCAGCAGCAGGTGCAGGTGGCCGGCGTGGACGAGAACTTCTTCGACTATTACCGCTCGACCAACAGCCCGTTCACCGGGAGCGGCATCATCAACCACCTGGACGGCGGCATCGGCCTGCTGGGGGCGTACGTCCCGCTGGAGACGCGGACGGTATACGTCACGGCGAACGACGACCAGCCAGTCGAGGGCACGTACGTCCCGGCGACGTTCAGCTACGGGTTCGCGGACACGTTGCGGCTCTTCGTCTATGACTGCACTCGCGACGGGCTCGCAGTCTCGGGCTACCTTCGCCGGTTGGACCAGAGCTTCGAGGCCGACCGCTACCAGCTGCTCGGCACACTCACCGGCGCGAGGTTCGAGCTGACGGCAAGGGGGGCGTCGCCGTTCGGCGGGCAGGTCAACCGGTTCTCGGCTGCGGGCACGTTCGCGGGCGACTCGATCGTGATCGAGGAACCGGGCGTGGGACCCGGACGTGTCGTCTATTACAAGGTCGCGGCGGCGCGTCAGGCCGCCGCGCTGCGGTAGCGGAGCCGCCGGCTATGCGCCCCGGCCGGCGCCGCGCTCCCCCGCCCCGCCGCGCTGGCACTCGCCGCACACGCCGTAGATCACCAAGCGGTGCCGCTGCCGGGCGTAGCCGTGCGCCTCGGCAATCAAGGTGGTCATGCGCTCGAGCCGCTCGTCACGAAACTCCTTTACGCGGCCGCACACGCTGCACAGCAGGTGCTCGTGGTGCGGCACGTCGCGCGCGGGCTCGAAGCGCTTGAAGCCCTCACCGAAGTCGCGCTCCACCACGAGCCCGCTGCGCACGAGCACCTCCAGCGTGCGGTAGACGGTGGCCGTCCCGGCCGCCGCCCCGCGCGCCGCCAGCTCCTGCTCGATCTCTTCCGCCGAGAGGTGCCGGTCGGAGCCGAGCACCACCTCGGCGATCGCGAGCCGCTGCGCAGTCACCGGGAGGTTGTGCTCGCGCAGGTAGACGCGGAAGGCGTCGAGCTCCCTGACCGTGCTCACGCCGGCGCGCTCACGCGGGCTGCGCGGCCAGCCCGCGCAGGACGTCGGCGGGAACGCGCTCGGCGTCGGCGGCCTCGCCGGTGCGCTTGCGGATGCCCCGCACGATCGCGTCCAGGGTGACGAGTGGGGCATCCGCCTCGGCGACCACGTCGACCTCCCACTTGCCGCGGTCCGGCCCCTTGAGCGCGAGCCGGTACCGGGCGCTGAAGATCGTGTGGCGCACGGGGACCTCACCGGCCACGTCGGAGTGGCCGGCCTCGCCGGGCCGGCCGAGTGCGCCGGGCCGATCGTCGGCAACGGCGTGCGGGACAACGGTACCAGCCGCGGTCGCGGGGTAGTGCTCAGCGGCCACCCTGGCCATATCGTGCTCTTGGGGGGGGGCCCCCGGTGCGTCCTCATCGGTGCCGCCGGCGCCGATCCCGGCGACGTCCGCCGGGAGAGCCACGGGTGGGCCGTCGGGAGCCTCGAAGGCGTCGCCGATGGCTAGGTCGGCCGGGCCGCCCACGGACGCCGTCCCGAGTCCCGTGGTGCCCCCGACGACTCGATCGGCGGGAACGTCGCCCGCGCCACTGTCGGTGGACGGCGCGCCGCCGGCGACCCCCACCGCGGTCGACTCCACCACCGCCCCGTCGGTGCCGTGAAGCGCGGGGGCATGCGCCACGTCCGGCTCCCGCCCCGCCTTCGCGTCGGCTTCGGCGGCGACGACCGCGATCCCGGTCTCCACACCGCCTTGGCGGATCGCCGGGAACAGGTACACCTCGGCCACCCGGTCGAGCGGCACGCGGTCCGCGACCGCCTTGAGAAAGCGCTCCTGCGTTTCGGTCATGCCGGGCGTTACCGCGCGGCCGCGGCCGCCTCGGCGCGGAACCCGCCGCCGGCGCGGGCGTCCAGCTCACGCTCCACGTACAGCCGCAGGATGTGCATGAAGTCCTGCGCGTTGGTGACCACGCCAAACGCCTGGTGCGTCCCGCGGTCCTTCAGCTTGCTGACCACGAACTCCGACGAGTCGACGCAGATCGTCGCCAGCTCGCGGAGCGAGCCGTCCGCCTCGGTCACGAATGCGGGCAGCATGTTGCCCGTGGCGATCGCGTGCAGCGCCGTGGCGATGAGGATCGCCATCGTCGCCCGCGTCGTGTGCCGCTTCATCGCGTCCTGGGCGGCCACGGCGTCGGTCACGACGTCGGGGAGCGGCCCGTCGTCGCGGATCGACCCGGTGAGCACGAACGGCACCCCGTGCGTCACGCAGGCGTGCATGATGCCGTCGGTGATGATCCCCTGCTCCACCGCCCGCGCGATCGAGCCCGCCGCGCGGACCTTGTTGATGGCGCGCATGTGGAGCCCGTGCCCCCCACTCGTCGCCTCGCCGCTGCCGGTCATGCCGAGCGTCGTCCCGTAGATCGACGCCTCGATGTCGTGCACGGCCACGGCGTTGCCCGCGAGCAGCGCGCCGACGAAGCCGTTCTCCACGAACCAGGTCATGTCGGCCCGCGCGCGCGAGTGGACGAGCGCCGGCCCGGTCACCCACACGGGGTAGCCGCCGCGCTCCCGCTCCTCGACGAGGATGCGCGCCATGAGCGCGTAGTCGATGGGCTTCTCGCGCGACACCTCGCTCGTCATGAACTTGAACTCGCCCTCGACCGAGTCGCCGAGGAACGCCGAGGCGTGGACGTAGATGCCCTCGCTCCCGTCCTCGGCGTGCCCGACGGCAACGCGCTCGCCCTTCCGCACGCGCCGCCCCTCCTTGACCCAGAGCTCGCCGGCGGTGTCGAGGACGAGCGCCGAATCCATGCGTGGCTCGCGCGGCATTCGCCACTCGCCGCCCACGCGGACATAGGTCGGGAGGTTGGTGGTCGAGAAGAAGCGCTCCGGCAGGACGCCGTCGCTGGGGGCGGGCTCGAAGTGCGCGTCGGGCGCCTGCGCGAACCGCGGCGCCCCGAAGTCGGGGTGCGAGAAGGTAGTCACGGGAAGAAAGATGCCTACCGGCGGGCTGGTTGGGCTAGTGGACAGCGGCTCTCGGCGCTCGGCGCTCGGCGACTGCGGTCCGCCCCAGCCGAGAGCCGACCGCCGAGCGCCGACCGCCGAGAGCCGAGCACCGCGGTTCACAGCAATGCCACCGGGTCGCGGTCGAGCGTCACGCGCATGGCCGTGGCCTTGGGGATGTCGAAGCGCTCCAGGAAGTACCGGGCGACGCGCGTCAGCTCGCCGGCCTGCTCGGCCTTGAGCAGCACATGCCACCGCCATCGATTCTTGATGCGCTCGACCGGGCAGGGCGCCGGCCCGATGACCGAGAGCCCGGCCATGCCCTGCGCGGCGATGAGTCGCCGGATCCACGCCGAGCCTCGCTCGGCGAGTGCTTGCGTCGGCGCCTCGGCGGTCCCGCTGAATACCACGTTGGCGAGCCGCACGAGCGGCGGGTACGCGGGGTGCTCGCGCCCGGGGATCTCCTCGCGCACGAAGGCGAGGTAGTCGTGCGAGAGCGCGCAGCGCACGGCGTGGTGCGACGGCGCGCGCGTCTGGATCAGCACGCGCCCGCCCTTCGGCCCGCGTCCGGCGCGGCCGGCCACCTGGCTCAGGAGCTGAAAGCACCGCTCGGAGGCGCGGAAGTCCGGCAGGTTGATGCCCACGTCGGCGTCGATCACGCCGACGAGCGTGACGTTCGGAAAGTCCAGCCCCTTGGCGATCATCTGCGTACCGAGCAGGATGTCGGCCTCGCCACTCGCCACTCGGTCGAGGATTTGCGCGTGCGCCCACTTCCCGCCAGTGGTGTCGACGTCCATGCGCGCGATCCGCGCCGTCGGCCACCGCTCGGCGAGCAGCCGCTCGACCTGCTGCGTGCCGAGCCCGCGCTGCTTGAGCGTCGAGCCTCCGCACCGGACGCACTGCGGGCGTGGCTGCTCCTGGTGAAGGCAGTAGTGGCACACCAGCCGCTCGGGCGTTCGGTGGTAGGTGAGCGAGATGCTGCAATTCGGGCACGCCGCCACGTCGCCGCAATCGGCGCACTGGATGAAGCTCGCGTACCCCCGGCGGTTCAGCAGAAGAATGGCCTGCTCGCCCTTCTCGAGGCGATCTGACAGGGCGAGTTCGAGGGGCTCACTCACGACGGTACGGAATGGCGAGCCGGCAACCGGAGCGTTGAGGGTTGAGCGCGGAGCGTGGAGCGTCGAGCGGTCCGTTCCCTCGACGCTCAACGCTCGCTGTCGCAGCAAGCTGAGCGTCGCATCGGGGGAGACGGTCAGGGCTCCATGGAGCCCAAGGGAATGCGCCGCCGCCCCGGCGTCAGCCATTCGCGCGCGCCGGAGGTCGACGACCTCCACGCTCGGCAGCCTCCCGCCTCCCACTCGGTCGGGGAGTGAGAGGAGGGTGTACTTGCCCGCCGTGGCGTTGGCCCACGACTCGAGGCTCGGCGTCGCGCTCCCGAGCACCACGACCGCGCCCTCGTTCCGCGCGCGCACGATCGCCACCTCGCGGGCGTGGTAGCGGGGCGACTCGCCCTGCTTGTAGCTCGACTCGTGCTCCTCGTCCACGACGATTGCCCCGAGGTCGCGGAGCGGCGCGAACACCGCGCTCCGCGCGCCGACGGCGATTCGCCTCTCCCCACTCCGGAGCGCGAGCCAGGCGTCGTACCGCTCGCCGTCGCTCAGCGCGGAGTGGAGCACCGCCACGCGGTCACCGAACACGCCGCGGAAGCGGTCCACCGTTTGGGGCGTGAGCGCGATCTCCGGTACGAGGACAATCGCCGTCTTCCCACGCCGCTCCACGACCTCGCGCAGCAGCTCGATGTAGACGAGCGTCTTGCCGCTGCCGGTGATGCCGTGCAGCAGGAAGGTCTCGCCGGGGCTCGCCGCCGTCATCGCGTCGATCGCGGCCCGCTGCGCGGGCGTCGGCGCGTGGCGCGCGGCCGGGCCGGCGGGGCGCGCCGCGAACGGGTCGCGGCTCACGACCTCGTCCTCGACCGTCACGAGGCCGCGCGCGACGAGCCCCTTGAGCACCGATGGCGAGAAGCTGAGCTGGTCGAGCAGGTGCTCGACGGGGCTCCGCCCGCCGATCGATTCCACGAGCTCGAAGAGCGCCCGCTGCTGCGGCGCCCTCGCGAAGATGCGGTCGCGGTGGAGGAGCGACGGCAGGTGTCGCCGCAGCGCCACCACGCGGCGCGTCTTCGGCGCCGGCGTCGGGTCCGCGGCGCCCGTGAGGAGCGCCGGCAGCGCGCAGCGCAGCGCGACGCCGAGCGGGACGACGTAGTAGTCGGAGATCCAGCGACACAGGGCGAGCAGCGGTGCGTCGACGGCCGGCTGCGGGTCGGGCACCTCCAGGATCGCCTTGGGCTCCACCTTGAGCGACGCCCCGTCGCTCACCCCCACGCAGACGCCGATCTCGCGCTTGTTCCGGAGCGGGACCACCACCCGCGCTCCAGGCACGAGCGGGTTCGCCGGCTCGCCGTCGACGGCGTAGGTGAAGTTCCGAAAGAGTGGGAGCGGGAGAGCGACGTCGACGAAGCGGCGGGGTGCGGCCGGGGTGGGCCGAGCTGGGGACGTCATCCAGGCAATCTAGCGGCGGGGTGAAGGGCCCGCCCCGCCGTCTCCCTGGTCCCTTGCCCTGGTCCGTGAGTCTGGTCTCTCTATCGGGTGGATGCCCCCGGAGCGTGCGCCCGTTGTAGGGACTGGGGCCAGGGACCGGGGCCAGGGACCAGTAAGGGCCCGAGCCGTGAGTGCCCCACGCGCCTAGGCGCGACGCGTGACGCCCAGACCGGGCGCGGACGGGATGCGGATCTGCCCGCCGTCGATCGTCGCTCCGACGAACGGGTCGTGCGCCAGCAGCGCCGCGCCGTCCAGGTCGGCGAAGTCGAGCAGCGGCGCGAGGTGGGCGGCCGCCGAGATGCCGAGGCTCGTCTCGATCATGCAGCCCGCCATGACGAGCATGCCGTGGGCGCGCGCCGTCGCCACGATCTTGAGCGCCTCGCGGAGGCCCCCGCACTTCGAGAGCTTGATGTTCACTCCGTCCACCGCGCCGGCCAGCTTCGGGACGTCACTGGCGACGAGGCACGACTCGTCGGCGATGATTGGCAGTGGCGACCGCTCGCGCACGAAGCGCAGCCCGTCGACGTCGTGCGCCGCCACGGGCTGCTCCACGAACTCGACGTCGTAGTCGAAGAGCAGCTCGATCATGCGCAGGGCGTGCTTCGGGGCCCACGCGGCGTTGGCGTCCACGCGCAGCACCTTGTCGGGGGCTGCGGCGCGCACGGTGCGGAGGATCTCGACGTCGCGGTCGGTGCCGAGCTTGACCTTGAGCACAGGGTAGTCGCGCGCCTCCTCCACGCGGCGTCGCAGCTCCGCCTCCGCGGCGATGGCGATGGTGAAGCTCGACGGCGGCGCGGCGGCCGCGTCCAGTCCCCACAGGCGGTGCAGCGGCACGCCGAGCCGCTTGGCCGCCAGGTCGTGCAGCGCCGCGCTGACGGCGCTCTTGGCGGAGGCGTTGAAGCGGATCGCCTTGTTCATCTCCGACTCCACGGCCTCGAGCGACCACGGATCGGCGTGCTCGAGCAGCGGCGCGATCCGGGCGAGCGCCGCCGTCACGCTCTCCGGCGTCTCCCCGTAGAATCGGCTCGGCGCCGCCTCCCCCCACCCCTCGGCGCCGTCCGCGTCGGTGACCTTCACCCACACCAGGCGCCACTCGCTCGCGCCGCCGCGGGCGATGACGAAGGGGTGGCGGGTGGAGACGGCGTGGGTCTCGTAGGAGAGCTTCATCGACCGCACATGGGTAGGAGGTACGAGGGACGAGGTAAGAGCGTTGGCTGCTCATCCCTCGTCCCTCGTCCCTGCTCGTTCACCGCACCGGCGTCAGCCTCGCCAGCGCCGGGATCGTGCCCGACGCGCGGGCCAGCCACGAGGCGCGCAATTCGGCCGGCGCGGGCAGGTTGGCGAGGAAGGCGATGAGCGCGTCGGCCATGTCGTTGCCGCGCTGGTACCGCTCGGCCGGGCTCTTCGCCAGGCAGCGCATCACGATCGCCGCCACGGCGGGTGGCGTGCGCGAGTCCACGACCTCCGGGGGCACCGGCTGCTCGTGGACGTGCTTGTAGCCCACCGAGTACGAGTCGGCGCCGTCGAACGGGGG
>Ga0307405_10000893_pt1 | contig 11834 bp, 12 predicted proteins | sample 322Cmetagenome_2_FD_203311 | JGI IMG/M metagenome (GOLD analysis project Ga0307405, IMG submission 203311) | Maize rhizosphere microbial communities from greenhouse at UC Davis, California, United States - 322HYB-C-1 | ecosystem: Host-associated > Plants > Roots > Rhizosphere > Soil | place...
TGTCGGAGAAACGGCCGCCATCGGCGCCGATGTGCTGGATTTCCTGCCTTGCGGCAAGTGCGGGCGCACGCTGCCATTGTCTTGCCGTAGCTGTTCGCTTTAAGCCCGCGCCCATGGCAAGCCAGCCGAAACCCGTGTTCGTCACCGTCGGCGACATCCCTGCAAGGGTGTTCGGCATGGATGCTCGCACGCGCGCCAATCGGCTGGCCAGCAATATTGGGCTGGAAGTGGCGGACACAGTTCCGGACGGGCGCGACGCGGTTCTCGCCGACATGCGTTACGCCTGGGACCCGGCATGGCTGAAGGAACTGGCGAAGCGGCCAGGCACGGTCCTCATGAAGGATGGACGTCCGGTCCTTGCGCATGTCTCGAACCCTGCACCCACGTTGGCCGCAATGGAGAATGACGCCACGTTCGACGCGAACGGGCTCGAAGTGCTCGACGCCGATACTTCGCAACTTTCGAATTTCGAACTGCGAAAGCGCGAGCGGCCGTTCGTGTTGCGCGTCGACCCCGACGATACGACGCCGGTCGAGCGAGCCGCCTATGACGCAGCCTACAAGGGCGTCACCGACGTCCTCACCCTCTACCTTTGGCGCAAACCAGCATTCTATTTGACGCGTTGGGCGGCTGAGGTCGGGCTGACGCCGAACATGATCACCGCGGTCGGCGCGCTGTTCTGCCTCCTCGCGTTCTACCTGTTCTGGATGGGCAGCTACTGGCCGGGCGTCACTGCGGGCTTCGTGTTCATGGTGCTCGACACGGTGGACGGAAAGCTGGCGCGCTGCACCGGCGCTTCGTCCAAGTGGGGTAATGTGTTCGACCACGGCATCGACCTTATCCACCCGCCATTCTGGTGGTGGGCTTGGGCGCATGGGCTGGAGGCGTACGGTACTCCGCTGGAGCCTGTGTACGAACGGATGCTGATCCTGGCGATCGTCGCCGGATATGTACTGCAGCGCCTGATTGAGGGCATTTTCATGCGGCGGTTCGGACGAATGCACATCCACGTCTGGCGACCGATCGACAGCAAGTTCCGGTTAATCACGGCACGTCGCAATCCGAACATGGTGATCCTCGTTGCCGCGCTTTTGTTCAGCCGGCCGGATGTAGGTCTCGAGCTCATTGCGGCGTGGACGATCATCTCGCTGATATTCCACGCCGTCCGGCTGGCGCAGGCCAACGCCGCGCGCGACCGAGGCGAGCCGGTGGTCTCCTGGCTCGCATGAGCAAGGTCACCGCGATCGTCCTCGCCGGTTCCCGCCCCGGCGGTGATCCGCTGGCAAAGGCGCATGGCGCGCAGTTGAAGGCGCTGATCACGGTCGACGGCAAGCCCATGGTTCGGCGTCCGGTCGATGCACTTCTCGAGAGCGATGAGATCGGTCAGATCCGGGTGCTCAGCCAGCGGCCGGAGCTGCTCAAACCGGTGCTTCCGCGCAGCAAACGCGTGTCCATCGAACAATCGGGAGACACGATAGCAGCGACGCTCGAAGCCTATTGTTTCGACCCGAAGGTGGAGTGGCCGTTGCTTGTGACAACGGCAGATCACGCGCTGCTCACGAGCGAAATGATCGAGGACTTCCTCAGCTTAGCCAGGCGTGGCGACATCGCCGTGGGCGTCGTCGAGAAGCGCAACCTGATGTACCGCCTGCCGCAATCCGAGCGGACGTGGATCAAGTTCCGCGGCGGGGCTTACAGCGGCGCGAACCTCTTCCTGCTGGCCAGCCCGAGGGTGCTGCCTGCGCTCGAACTTTGGCGTTCGGCGGAACAGGGACGGAAGAAGCCGTGGCGATTGCTGTCGGTACTTGGTCCGCTCAACCTTCTAGGTGCGCTGCTGCGTCTTAGGACCATTGACCAGACACTCGGCACCGTTGGGAGCAAGCTCGGATTGAACGCAATTGCGGTCGAGCTTGCCGACCCACTCGCCGCCGTGGATGTCGACAAGCCCGCCGATCACGCGCTGGTCGAGGCGATCCTCGAGGGCAAAGCGTGAGCGACCTCGCAATCTATGACATGGACCGCACTGTCACACGCCACGCGACCTACACGCCGTTCCTGCTGCATTGTGCGAGCCGACGGCAACAGTGGCGCCTGCTGTTCTTGCCGCTCGTCGCGCTGGCAATGCTTGGCTACGTCTTGAAGCTATACGACCGCGGGCGGCTCAAGGAGATGTGCCACCTCCTGCTGCTGGGGTCGAAGGTTCATCCGCGCGAGTTGCAGCCGCTGGTTCAAAGCTTCGCTGACGCGACGGTCGCGAACAACATCCGGCCCGGAGCCCGGCAAGCGATTGCGCGTGATAAGGAGCAGGGCCGCCGCGTCATACTCGCGACCGCGTCCTACCGGCTATACGCAAGCGCCATCGCGGACCGCCTGGGCTTCGACGACGTCATCGCCACCGGATCGATCATCGGCCTCGACGAGCGCGTACATGCACGGATCGAGGGCAAGAATTGCTACGGCGAAGAGAAGATGCGGATGATTTCGGATTGGGTCGAGAAGTCAGGCCTGACCGGCGCCCACGGTCACGTCCGCTTTTACTCCGACCACGCATCTGACGCCCCGGCGTTCGAATGGTCCGATGAGCCGGTCGCAGTTAACCCACACGACCGGTTGCGGAGGCTGGCGACCGCGCGCGGCTGGATGATCGAGGACTGGGGTTAGGCTTGGCCGAGGGGGTGTTCGAATTCGGTGAGTTCACGGTCGACCCGACGCAGCGGCGCCTGTTGCGCCGCGGTGAAACCTTGGAAGTCAGCAGCCGCTATCTCGACGCGCTGACTTTGATGCTTCAGCACCCCGGACAGCTGATCAAACGTGAGCGGTTCCTCGACGAAGTCTGGGCCGGCGTGCCTGTGACGGATGAAGCGCTCAGCCAGTGCATCACCAATCTGCGCCGCCTGCTCGGCGACGACGCGGCGCGGCCGCGGTTCATCGAGACTGTGCCCAAGCACGGCTATCGCTTCGTGGCGCCCGTCGCGACGAAGGAAGCCGCGCAATCTGGCCGCACGGCGATGCCCCCTTCCCGCAGCTGGGGCAATGTCGCGACACTCGCCTCCGCCGGAGCAGCGGGCGGAGTCCTCGCCGGCATCGGCGGCGGCTTTCTTTACGGCCTCGGCGCGTCGCCCGACCCGCTGCACCCGTCTGTCGGCGCGACGTCTTTCCTGCTCGTGATGCTTGCGGTGAACATCCTCGCCGCGTCCATCGGCGGAGTGGGCGTCGGCGCGGGAATTGGGATCGCGCATCATTTCTGGCGGCCGCGCATGCTGACCACCTTTGCGGGCGGAGCGATTGGCGGGTTGCTGATCGGCGGGATCGTCAAGCTGCTAGGCGTCGATGCCTTCAGCGTGCTGCTCGGCCGTGCGCCAAACGGCATCGGCGGCGGCCTTGAAGGGCTGATCATTGGCGGGGCGGTCGGCCTCGGCACGCACCTTACGCTAAGGCGAAAGCATGGCTGGCCATCCATCGGCGGCGCTGCAGGCCTTGGTGCAATCGCCGGAACGATCCTGCCGCTGATCGGCGGACGGCTGATGGCGGCGAGCCTGGATTCGCTCGCGGAGACCTATCCCAACTCCCCGATCAACATGGACGCGCTCGGCCGCTGGTTCGGAGAAGACGGGTTCGGGCTCAGGGCCCAGATCGGCGTTACTGCAGTCGAAGGGCTGATGTTCGGCGCCTGCGTGGCGCTTGCGATCCGCTTTGCCCGTCGACTGCAGCGAGAAAGGCGCGCCTAGACCGCGTTCAGCGCGTTGGCGAAGTCAGCGATCAGGTCTTCGGCCTTTTCGACGCCGATCGAAATCCGCACCAGATTGTCGGTGATACCCAGCGCCGCCTTGCGCTCGTTGGGAACGCTGAGGTGGGTCATCGCCGCCGGCGCGCTGGCGAGCGTCTCGGTGCCGCCAAGGCTGACCGCCAGCTTGGCAATCTTGAGGGCGTCAAGGAAACGGAAGGCCTCCGCTTCGCCGCCCTTCAGATAGAGCGAGAAGGTCGAACCGGCGCCGAGGCAGTGGCGATCGTAGATATCCCTTTGCCGCGAGCCCGGCTCCAGGAAGCCAAGGTAGCCGACCTTCTCGACTTTGGGGTGATCACGCAGGAAGGCGCAGACCTTCTCGGCATTCTCGCCCGCGCGGCTCATGCGCAGTTCGAGGGTCTCCAGGCTGCGCATAAGCATCCAGGCCGTATTGGGGTCACAGATGCCGCCCATCGGATTTCTAATTAGCCGCACCTTGTCGAGCACGGCTTTGCTGCCGACCAGCGCCCCGGCGACAAGGTCGCTGTGGCCGCCGACATACTTCGTCAGGCTGTAGACGCTGATGTCCGCGCCCTGATCCAACGGCCGCGCCCACAGAGGCCCAAGGAACGTGTTGTCGATGGCGATCGGCGGCAGTTCGTCCCCGAAAGCCGCGGCGCGGGCGTCGCGCACCGCCTCGACATCCACTAGAGCGTTCGTCGGGTTGGCCGGGCTTTCGAGGTAGATCAGCGCGACCTTGCCGCCCTTTTCCGCGGCCTGCGCCTTGGCCTTGGCCATCACCGCGTCGAGCTCCTCGCGCGACGCGCCCGCGGGGAAATCGACATAGCTGATGCCGAACCGCGCCATGATCTTGTCGATCACCGATTCCGACGCAGCGTAGAGCGGCCCCGAGTGGACGATCACGTCATTCTGATTGGCAAGGGCCAGCACCAAGGTAGAAATGGCGGTCATGCCGCTGGAAAAGGACAGCGCAGCCTCGGCGTCTTCCCAGATCGCCAGCCGATCCTCGAGTATTTCCTGGTTGGGGCCGTTGAAGCGCGAATAGACCAGGCCCTCTGCGCGGCCGCTCCCGTCGCTCTTTCCTGTAATGCCTTCGAAGAAGCGCTTACCCTCAGCCGCGGTTTGGAACACGAAGGTCGAGGTGAGGAAGATCGGCGGCTTGAGGCTTCCTTCGCTTAGAGCCGGGTCGAAGCCGTGGCCCATCATCAGAGTGGCGGGATCGAGCTGGTGGTTTCCGATGAATCGCTCGGGGTTCTTCGGCTTGCGCGAAGCAGTCGGGATGTCAGTCATGGTCGGGTCCTCGAACCGGTCGTTCCCAGGGAGGCAGGAACCGATAAGCGAGGAAGCCGGGGCGTTTCCCGTCCTAACCTCCGCAGGACGCATCTCCGCCGGCTCGCCGTGGGGGGCGATTTAAACACTCAACAGATGGCGGGCAAGCCGACCAGACTTATCTGGCGACCGTATGATGGCTCGCCGAGATGGGTGGACCGACGGTAGCTGTAGAAATGTTCGGGGTCCGCATAGGTGTCGACATGGAGCGTTTCGACCTCGGCCACGCCGGCTGAGAGCAGGCGGTGGCGCACGTAGGATGGCAGATCGAAGTGTGCCTTTTGGCCCGCCTTAGCTGTGAAGAAGCGGGCGTTGGCTTCGTCCTCGGCGAGGAATTGGTCGCGAAGGTCGTCACCGACCTCGAAGGAGGCGGGTCCGAGCGATGGCCCGACGGCGGCATGGATATGCTCGCGGGTCGCTCCGAGGCGCTCCATCGCTTCGATGGTCGCGTCGGTGACGCCCGCAACGGCGCCGCGCCAGCCGGCGTGAGCCGCCCCGATCACTCCCGCATCGAGGTCGGCGAGCAGGACCGGCGTGCAGTCGGCCGTGAGGACGCCAAGCAGCAGGCCGGGACGGTCCGTGACCAAGGCGTCAGCGTGCGGGCGCTCCTCTTGAGGCCAGGCGCGGTCGGCTTGGACGGCGACTGCGGAATGAATCTGGTGGACGGTTACGAGTTCGTACCCCGGACTGACCGCCTCGATCGCTCGGCGACGATTTTCCGCGATCGCGCCCGGATCGTCGCCACTGCCGTAACCGACGTTGAGTCCCCACATCTCGCCTTCTGAGACGCCGCCCCTCCGGCCGAGGAAGCCGTGCGGGATGCCATCAAGCCCGGCGGCGCGAAGCACGTGAGGGCCGCTCACAAGGCGAGCCGCATGATCAAATCCTCATCGGCCTGCTCCCCCACCATGAAGGCATACGGTGCGATCACCTCGAATCCATAGCGCTCGTAGAAACGACGGGCACGATGATTGTCGGTGTAGACGGTGAGGTAGATTTCCTTCGCTCCGCGCTCCCGCGCTTCGGCGAGGAACCAGTCGGTCAGTCCTCTGGCGATGCCGACGCCGTGCCAGTCCTTTAGAACGTAAAGCTGCCGCAGCTCGATGGCCTCGCCCGTTGGCTCAACGGGCAGGGACAAGGGTCCAAGCTTGAGGAAGCCGGCGGGCTGACCGTCATCCTCGGCAATGCGGAAGACGTAAGCGGGATCCTCGATCTCGCCGAGCCAGGCATCGCGAGTAAACTTGCGCAAGAACGCATCGAGGTCCTCGGTCCGATAGAGATGCGCAAAGGTGTCGCAGAAGCTGGTGCGGAAGATGCGGTCGATCGTCTCGACGTCTGCCGCCGTTGCGGTGCGGTAGGTAACGGTCATTCGAAGCCCGCGGGCTGCGGCCAGTTGGGACCGTGGAGGGCCATAACTTTGAACAGGTCGCCCATTTCCGCACGCGCGGTGAGACGGTAGACGGCAGAAGCGAGATCTTCGGCTCGCTCCGGGTTCTTGCCAGCCAGGGCCGCCGCGCGGGCGCCGATGCCAAGCTGGTTGAGCCAGTGCCCCTGAGTGACCGTCGGAGTCACGAGCGCACCCGCATCGGCGGCCGCGTCGGCAAGCGCTTCGAAGTCGACGTGCGAAGTAAGGTCCTGCTCTCCGGGGTTGGCGAGAACGGCAGCATATTCATGGCCGCGCACCGCCTGAAGAGTGTCGCCGGGTGCGCTCCGGTCGTGACCGTAATCGAAGAAGACTGCGACCCCGCCGCAATGGTCGAGACAAGTGCCGATCGCCGCCGCCGCTGCCTCTCGAGCAGGCGAAGTCTCGACGATCTTACCCTCGCGGTCGAACGCGAGCTCGCCCTCGGTTTCGATCACACAACGCTCGGCGCCCTCGATCTCCTGCCGGATCGGCAGCGCGTCGAAGAATTCGTTGGCGACGAGCAGAAGCGGTGCCGCAGGCAGGTCTGCAAGGGACACATGCCAAGTCGCGCCCGGCACTGCTTCGGCTTGGGCCTGTCGTAGCACGGGACTGGTCTCGACCAGATGGACCGCGCCATCGAAGCCAGCGGCGCGCAACACGCGCAAGGCGTCAGCGGCCAGTGTCCCTCTGCCCGGTCCAAGCTCTACGTAGATCGCCTCAGCCGGGGCGCCAGCCCGCTTCCAGCAATCGGCAAGGCACGCCCCGACGAGCTCGCCGAACATCTGCGAAATCTCCGGCGCGGTCGTGAAATCGCCGTCGCGCCCCAGCGGGTCGCGCGTCGCGTAATAATAAGCGTTGCACGCTTCCATGTAGGCCTCGACCGTAATCGGGCCTTCTGATCGGATTTGCTCCCGGAGCGCCCGCTCCAGTGGGGTCACCACCCCTCCCTTCACGGGAGGGGACATCTCAAGCAACACTCTCCGTTCCCGCGATGGACTCGACGCGCTCGCGGCGGCCCTTCGCGGTGAACATCAGGTAGAGGCCGAGGATGATCATCGGCAGGGACAACCACTGGCCCATGTGCAGACCGGTCGCCTGCGTGAAGCCAACCAGCTGCGCGTCAGGTTCGCGAACGAATTCCACGAGGAAGCGGAACAGGCCGTACAGGAACACGAAGGTGCCGACGAGCTTGCCCGGCTGGTATCGCGCCTGCGTCCGCCAGAACATGATGGCGAGGACCGCGAACAGGACAATGCCTTCCAGGGCGGCTTCGTAAAGCTGGCTTGGATGCCGCGGCGGTCCTGTGACGAGCAGGCCGTTCATCACTTCGGGAAAGCGAACCGCCCACGGTACGTTGGTCTCTGCGCCCCACAGTTCGTGGTTCACGAAGTTGGCAAGGCGGCCGAAGAACAGGCCGAAGGGCACGCTGCACGCGACATAGTCGTGCACGCGAAGCCAGTTCAGCTTCTCCTTGCGCGACAGATAGATGATGCCGAGCACCGTCCCTATCATTCCGCCGTGGAAGGACATGCCCCCGTCCCACAGCTTGAAAATATCGAGCGGATGCTGAGCGTAATAGCTGAGGTTGTAGAACAGGACGTAGCCCAGGCGGCCGCCGAGAATGATCCCGAGCGCCGCGTAGAAAACGAGATCGTCCGCGTGACGGCGCGCCATCGGAGCGCCCGGCTGCTTGATCAGCTTCAGCAAGTACCAGTAGCCGATGAAGATTCCGGCAAGGTAAGCAAGGCTGTACCAGCGCAGCTCGAAGAAGCCGAGGTTGAGCGCAACCGGATCGAGCCCGAGATCGGTCCAGGCGATTGCGTTCGATTGAGCGTTTGCCAAGGTCTTCCCCAGATATGAACAGCGCCTCATAAGGGGCGGCGCGACAAAGGCAAAGCGGGCGACAGGAGACAGGATTGCGTAGCGAGCTCGACGGCCGTTTCGATAATATGCTGGCCATGGTCACGGGCACGGGCGGCCGCCTGGTGCTGGACCAGGACGAGCATGGCCGCGCCATCGTCGCCAATTTCCCGCCGACGCTGCCCAGCCTGTTTCGCGCCTTTTGCGCCCTCAACGGCGATGCGGAGGCGATTGTCGCGGGCGATGAGCGACTGACGTTTCCGGATCTAGACCGCTGGTCGGAACAGCTCGCGCGTTCACTGGCCAGCCGCGGGATCAAGAAAGGCGACCGGGTCGGGATCGCCATGCGCAACTGCCCCTCCTGGGTCGTCAGCTATATGGCAATCGTAAAGGCGGGCGGGATCGCGACCCTGCTCAACGGCTGGTGGCAGCCGCACGAGCTGGAGCATGCACTCGACCTGGTCGCGCCGACGCTGATCATCGCCGACGCACCCCGCGCCAAGCGGATCCAGAATGTGTGCAAGACTTGCGGGCTGGTGACCCTGCCGGTCGAGGAGCCGCTTGAGACCGCGCTCGCGCCGTTGCTGGGCGAGGAAGCCGACTTGCCGGAAGTGTCGCCGGAGGACGATGCGACGATCCTGTTCACCTCCGGCTCGACCGGCGAGTCCAAGGGTGCGGTCTCGACGCACCGCGCTGTCACCACCGGCGTCTATGCCTACGCGACCGGGCTGATGGTGCTGCTGGGCTTGCTGACGGAGGAAGGCCGCGCCCCGACCTCAAAGCGCACCCTCATCAACGTGCCCCTCTTCCACGTCACGGGCGAGGTGCCGGTGATGCTCAACAGCTTCGTCATCAACCGCTGCATGGTGATGATGCCGAAGTGGGATGCGGGCGAGGCACTACGGCTGATCGACAAGGAGAAGATCACCTACTTTGTCGGCGTGCCCACCATGAGCCTGGAGCTGATGAACCACCCCGACCGGGCGAAATACGACCTCTCGTCACTGACCGACATCGCTGCCGGCGGCGCGCCGCGCCCAATCAGCCACGTCGAACGCTTGAGCGAGGAATTCCCGCAGGCGCAGCCAGCCTTGGGATATGGCCTGACCGAAACCAACGCGGTCGGCTGCTCAAACTTCTGGAGCAGCTATGCCGCCAAGCCGGAATCTACCGGTCGCGCACAGGCCCCGTTCGTCGAGCTAGCCATCCTCGGCCACAACGACGCGCATCTCCCCTCCGGTGAACGCGGCGAAATCGCGATCAAGTCGGCCGCCAACATCCGCGGCTACTGGAGCAACGACCGTGCGACCGCGGAGCTGTTCACAGCCGACGGCTTCGTGCGGACCGGCGACATCGGATACATCGACGAGGACGGATACCTGTTCATCGTCGATCGGAAGAAAGACATCATTATCCGTGGTGGCGAAAATATCGCCTGCGCCGAGGTCGAGGCCGAAATCTACAGCCATGGCGATGTCGGCGAAGTTTGCGTCATCGGGGTTGCCGATGAGCGCCTGGGTGAAGTTCCAATCGCCATAGTACACCCGAACGACGGCGCGACTTTGTCGGAGGAGGAATTGCGAGCCTACCTTGAACCTCGCCTGTCGGCCTTCAAGATTCCCGCGCGCTTCATCTTCGTTGCCGACCCGCTGCCCAAGCTCGGCACCGGCAAGATCGACCGCGTCGCCATCAGGGCGCAGTACCGCAGTTGATCCCGCCTGGTCACCCCAAGGTCGAGCAAGGGCGGATCGGCGTCCTGCTCGTCAACCTCGGCACGCCGGACGCGCCCGAGGCGAAGGCCGTCCGCCGCTATCTCGCAGAATTCCTCAGCGATCCGCGCGTCATCGAGATTCCGAAGATCGCGTGGCTGCCTATCCTGCACGGTATCATCCTGCGCACGCGGCCGAAGAAGTCGGCGCATGCATACAAGCAGGTGTGGACCGAAGCTGGATCTCCGCTGGCCGCAATCACTCGGCGGCAGGCGGAGGCACTGCAGCCTCTCGTTGAGCCGGGGATCATCGTCGATTTCGCAATGCGCTACGGAAACCCCGGTATCCGCGCTTCGATCGAGAATATGGTGGCGCTCGGATGCGGCCGCATTTTAGTCGCTCCGCTCTATCCGCAATATTGCGCGGCAACGACGGCGACGGCGATGGATGCGGTCTTCGCCGCTCTCGCCAACATGCGGCATCAGCCAACGCTGCGGTCTCTGCCGCCTTATTACGACGAGCCGCTTTACATCGACGCGCTGGTGACCAGCCTCGAGCGGCAGCTCGGCGCTCTCGACTTCAAGCCGCAGCGCCTGCTGCTCAGTTTCCACGGAATGCCGCAGCGCACGCTGAAGCTGGGCGATCCGTACCACTGTCATTGCCAGAAGACGGCGCGGCTACTCGGCGAACGGCTCAGCATCCAGACCGATATCGCATTCCAGTCGCGCTTCGGCCGCGCCAAATGGCTTGAACCGGCCACCGACAAGGTGCTCGCCGCCTACCCCGCCCAAGGCGTGAAGCGCATTGCCATTGCCGCTCCGGGCTTCTCTGCCGACTGCGTCGAAACCATCGAAGAGCTCGGCATCCGCGGGCGCGAGACATTCTTGGGGGCCGGCGGCGAGACCTTCGCTCGCCTCGATTGCCTCAACGACTCATCCGAAGGCGTGACTATGTTGCAGGCGCTGATCAGCCGTGAACTTGCAGGCTGGCCTCCCAAACCGTAACCGACCCGACGGAGAGAGGCAGGAGAGACATATGGCACGCGTTGCGATCGTCACCGGTGGAACCCGCGGAATCGGGGAGGCGATCAGCATCGCGCTTCGCGACGCAGGCATGAAAGTCGCCGCAAACTACGCCGGCAATGAAGAGCGCGCGCGCGAATTCACCGAGCGTACCGGCATTCCCGCCTACAAGTGGGACGTCTCCGATTTCCAGGCCTGCCAGGAAGGCGTCACGAAGGTCGAAGCAGAGATCGGCCCCGTTGACGTGCTGGTCAACAATGCCGGTATCACCCGCGACACGACGATGAAGCGGATGGATCACCAGAAATGGCAGGAGGTGATGGATACGAACCTCGGCGGCTGCTTCAACATGGCCAAGGCGGTCTGGGAAGGCATGACCGACCGTAAATACGGCCGCATCGTCAACATCGGCTCGATCAACGGCCAGGCCGGCCAGTACGGCCAGGTCAATTATGCCGCTGCCAAGTCGGGCATCCATGGCTTCACCAAGGCGCTCGCGCAGGAAGGCGCGCGCACCAACGTGACCGTCAACGCGATTGCTCCCGGCTACATCGATACGGACATGGTCGCTGCGGTGCCTGAGGACGTGCTCGGGAAGATTGTCGCCAAGATCCCGGTCGGCCGGCTTGGCCGCGCCGACGAGATTGCGCGCGGCGTCGCCTTCCTCGTCGACGAGAACGGTGGGTTCATCACCGGATCGACTTTGTCGATCAACGGCGGCCAGCACATGTACTGATGGACGGCGGACCGGCCTTCGCGCCACC
>Ga0307405_10000895_pt1 | contig 11821 bp, 13 predicted proteins | sample 322Cmetagenome_2_FD_203311 | JGI IMG/M metagenome (GOLD analysis project Ga0307405, IMG submission 203311) | Maize rhizosphere microbial communities from greenhouse at UC Davis, California, United States - 322HYB-C-1 | ecosystem: Host-associated > Plants > Roots > Rhizosphere > Soil | place...
GGTCGAGGGTACCAGGCCGGAAGTTGTCGACGACGACGTCGGCACCAGCAGCGAGTTCGGCGAGCAGCCGCTGGTCCTCCGGATCGTCGATGTCGGCAGCCAAGCTCAGCTTGTTCCGGTTGACGCTGAGATAATAGGCGCTCTCGCCGCGCGCGTCGAAGGGCGGTCCCCAGCCGCGCGTCTCGTCCCCCACACCAGGCCGCTCGACCTTCAGAACGTCGGCACCGAGGTCGCCGAGGATCATCGTGCAGAGCGGTCCGGCAAGCACGCGGGTCAGGTCGAGAATATGGGTCTTGCTGAGCAGATGATGTCGCAAATATGACCTTGAAATGACGCGCTCAAGAGGCTCTCGCGCTCCCGACGAGCGCTCGGAGCGGGTCGACGGTCGGCCCCGCCGAACACCCCAGTCTGGTCACACCACCCAGTCCCGGGGTTCCGGCCGGGCTCGCTCCGCCTTGCATAGCTGCCGCAAAATCATATACTTACCGCCGTTCCGGCCGCGCGCCGCATAGGGCGCTAAGGTATCACGCCGGCCGTGGGTCTTCAATCTCAGGCGAAGAGTTCGGCGCACAGCGCCGGCGAGGCACGCACACATGGCGGACAAAGCCCAGACACCCGAGGTCACTCCCGGCGACGAGCCTGCGCCGACGCCGCCGAAGCGGAGCCCCGGTCATCGCGGCACGGACGTCCGCGATGCCGTGGCCGAGATGACGGCGCGCGCGCACGAAATCAGTCTGGAGGCCGGCAGCAAAATGGCGTCCGCGCTGAAAGACGTGGTCAACGCGGCGGCCGGGCTCGCCGGCTTCGCCATCGAGAGCACTCGCGACCTCGTCCAGTACATGGTCCGCCGCGGCCAGATGACGCAGGACGAGGCCGACAAGCTCCTCCGCGACGCCGAGGAAGCCCACGCCCGGCGCAAAGGCGCCGCCGGGCCCACAGCCGATGTCGAGCGCGAGGTGGTTGCCGCGCGGGCAGAGCCCCGGATCAGACCGCCGGAGCCGACGGCCGTGGACCCGGTCGTCCCGGTGACGATCGTGGCCCCTGCCCCGCCGGCGGCCCCGGCCGCGGCGAAGAAAGCCGCGCCCAGGGAGCCGGCCACGCGAGAGCCGGCGGCCAAGCACCCGGCTGCCAAGCCGGCGACGAAGCACCCGGTTGCCAAGACCACCTCCAAAGCCGCCCTCAAGCCGGCCGCGAAGGCCGCGGACAAGTCGGGCAGCGCCAAGAAGGGCAGTGCCGCCAAGGGGTCGGCGAAGGCTCCGGCCAAGGCCCAGAGCAAGAAGCCGGCAGGAAAGAGGAAGTAGAGCGTCTGCGGCCGGCTACTTTCGCCGGCCGGTCTGCTCCAGCAGCATGTCGAGCAGCTCCCGCACCGCCGTCGGGTCGCGCACCGCGAACTCGGCGGCGGTCGCCTTTGGATCCCCGACTTTCACGGTCACGGCGTTCGGCATCTGAACGCGCAGCAGGCGGAAGGCATCCTCGTCGGTCACGTCGTCGCCGACGAACAGGTGTCCGGCGTCGGCCGGGCCGAGCCGGCGCGCCAGGGCGAGCACGGCCGTGCCCTTGTTGACGTGCACCGGCGGGCGTATCTCGAAGATCGCCTTGCCATCCATGACGCGCAGGCCGAGCCCGCCGGCGACCGATTCGATCACCCCGCGGAGCCGCGGGACGACGGCGGCGTCGGCGAGTCGGTAGTGGACGCTGAGGGTCCATCGCTTGTCTTCGAGCAGGACGCCGGGCACGGGGGCGACGAGCGCCGAGAGCTTGCGGGCCGCCTGGGCGATGGTCGTCTGGTAGCGCGCGACGTGCGGGTCGACGTCGAGCTCGCCGTCCGGCCCGATGGTCTCGGCGCCGTGGTTCCCGATCGCCCAGAGGTTGCTCACCCCCACCATGCGGCGGGCGTCGGCCGCGGCGCGCCCCGAGACGAGGGCCACGTGGACGCCGGGCCGGGCGGCCAGTGCCGCGATCGCGCGCCGCGTCTCCAGCGGCACCGTGGCCTCTTCCGGCCGCGCCGCGATCGGCGCCAGGGTGCCGTCCACGTCGAGCATGAGGACGAGTGCCGGCGCGGTGAGCCGGGTCGTGACGGCCTCCGCGAGGGCCTCGCCAAGGGCGTCGCGGGCGAGCGTCACCGAGCGCTCTCCTCGCGCCGCTCCCCGTCCCGCTCCTCCATGAGCGCGGACGCCTTCGAGAGGATCGCCTCCAGCCAGTCGAAGATCGTCGAGCCGGCGAGCTGGGCGCGCATCCCCGCCATCCGCTGCCGGCGCTCGTCGCGTGGCATCTCCAGCGCCGAGCGGATGCCGGCGGCGAAGCCGTCGACGTTGAACGGGTTGATCAGCACCGCCCCTTCGATCTCCTCGGCGGCGCCCGTGAAGCGGCTGAGCACGAGGACGCCGCGCTCATCGGTCTGACAGGCGATGAACTCCTTCGCCACCAGGTTCATCCCGTCCTGCAGCGACGAGACCAGGCAGAGGTCCGCCGCGCGGTAGATGCTGGCGAGGAGTTCGGCGTTGACGTTCTCGTTGACGAGGACGATCGGCACCCAGTCGAGCGTGCCGAAGCGCGCGTTGATCGCGGCGACGCTCGAGATCACCTCCTTCTCGAGCTCCTCGTACGCGGCGATGTCCGACCGCGACGGGGTGGCGACGAGAATGAACGTGAAGCGCTGGCGCAGCTCCGGACTCTCCTCCCACAGCAGCTCGAGGGCGCGAAGGCGCTCTGGAATCCCCTTCGTGTAGTCGACGCGGTCCACGCTCACGCCGAGCTGTCGGTCGCCGGGCGCGTAGCGCGCGCGCAGGTCGGCCACCCGCGCCGAGCTCTCGGGCCTGAGCGCCAGCGACTCGTAGTGCTCCACGTCGATGCTGATCGGGAAGACGCCGACGGTGGTCGTGTGCTCGCCCCAGGTCACCTGCCGCTGCTCGATGTCGATGGATGCGTCGGGAAACAACTCGGCCACGCAGCTCAGGAAGTTGAACGCGTAGCGCTCCGTGTGGAACTCGAGAAGGTCGTTGCCGAGCAGGCCGCGAATGACGCCGTCGTAGACGTCGGTCGGGAGCAGGTGAAGGATGTCGGGCGGCGGAAAAGGGATGTGCCAGAACTGGTGGATGAACGCGTCTGGGGCCTTCACGCGCAACAGCTCCGCCACGAGGGCGAAGTGGTAGTCCTGGATCCAGACCATCGGCTGCCGGCCGTCAGCGCGAGCGCGGGCCACCTCACTGGCGACGGCGTCGGCGAAGCGTTCGTTGACGCTCTGGTAGCGCGTCCAGTGATCCGCCCGGAAGCGGAAGTGCTGGATGAGCATGTGACAGAGTGGCCAGAGCGCGCTGTTGGCGAACCCGAGGTAGTACCCCTCGATGTCATCCGCGTCGAGCCAAACGCGGCGGAGGGAGTAGGCGGGGTCGTCGGGTGGCACCTGAAGCCGGCCCTGCTCGTCGGCGGTGTCGCGGTCGGCGCTCCCAGATCCCCAGGCCACCCAGATGCCGTGGGTGCGCTGCATCGTGGGGTCGAGGGCGGACACGAGTCCACCGGGTGGCTGCCGCACCCGCACCCCGCCGGGCGCGCGGACGTGCTCGTACGGCTCGCGGTTGGAGAGCAGAACGAGCGTGCGGTCTTCGAGATAGCGTGTGATGTCTGGCATTGTTCGCCCAGACCGGGGCACAAGCTGTGCCCGATGGGGTGACGCTTGCTCGGCCCTCGCTCACTCCGTAAGGTAGCGGCGCGCAGGGCGCCTCGCGCGCATTCCGGGCTTCGCACCCTCAACGTGGAGAGATCATCGTGCTGCCGAGACTCGTGGTCATTCCACCGCGCGTGCGCACCGCGCGCGCGGCGTGGACGGTCGGAGCGCTGGTCGGGATCGCGGCGTGTCGGTCGGCCGCTCCCGCCCAGCAACAGGCGTCGCTCGGCACAGTGCGGCTCGCGTCGACGGCGCCCTGCGCGGACTCCGGGCAGTCGCCGGCGGCGCAGGACCGCAAGAACGTCGGCGGGAGCATCAAGGGAGCCGTCATCGGCCCCGCCCAGGCGCGAGTCGTCGCCGGCCCGGCACGCACCGGTAGCGACGACCCGGCCGCCGCTGGCCGCGAGATCTGCGCAATGATGGCCCGCTCCGCCGCCGACTGGAACCGCGGCGACCTCGACGCCTTCATGTCCGATTACATGCCTGGCGAGGGTACGACGTACATCGGCCGGAACGGCGTGCTCCACGGCCCCGAGGCGATCCGCTGGGTGTACGCGCCGCGCTTCGCGCCCGGCGGCGTGCGCGACTCGCTGTCGTTCGAGAACCTGGAGGTGGACCTGCTGGCGCCGAACATCGCGCACGCGATCGCGTACTACGTGCTCTCGCGCGGCGATTCGACGGTGGCGCGGGGCCCGACGTCGCTCCTGATGCGGCGGGTCGGGGGGCGGTGGCGGATCGTGCACGACCACTCGAGCTGAGGGTGTGGTCCGGCGGCTCAGGTCGCGAAATGATTCGTTGCGTCGGGTGTGCGAAACGTGAAAATGGGGATGCCCGACCTTGTATTGCGTATTGCCGCTCGCCCGTGCGTTGCCCAGCACGAGCGCGCGTGGTATCGCAGAGCGGTGCGGTGCGCCGCATCTGGTGACGCCCCGCGAGGAGGAGACTCGTGCCTGACGCGCCGCCGGAGACGATCGAGCTGACGCACGCGAACGCCTCCGAGATGTTCCGGGCGATCCGCGCGGGCGAGCTCGAGGTGCTGAGCGCGGACATTCCCCGGGAGGGCTCGGCGGGCCAGCGACCGGCCGCCGCGCTCGAGATCGGGTCGCCGGGCGACACCGTCCGGGCGCTCACGCGGGCGCTGTTTCACTCGGGCACGGTGGACGTAGTGCGGCTCCGCGTGCGGCGCGCGACGCCCGGCTGACGCCTCGCCGGAGGCTCCCGACGGCAACTGACTTGGTTCTCCACGAGTGCATGGGCGACCTCTGCGACCCATGAACGGATCGTCATTCTGCCTTCACGATTCCGTCATACTCATGCCTGTACGGTGGGCGCCTCACCTCATGGAGGCCTCAGCATGAAGCCGCTCGCCCGCAGCCCGCTCCCTCGCCTCGCCCGACTGCTCGCCCTCGCCGCCGCGCTCGCGTGCAGCGGGTCCGACGCCGCCGGACCGGCGGGACTCGAGGGGACGTACACCCTGCGGACCGTGAACGGCTCGCCGCTGCCGGCCGACGCGGAGGTCCCGGTCTCGGACGGGCTGGCGCGCCTGCCGCTGGTGAGCGCGACCCTCGTCCTCCGTGCGGCCGGGACCGATGGCGGGACGTACGCATTTACGTGGAACTTCGACCCACCCGCGGGCTACCCCGAGCTGCCCACGAGGACGCGGACAAGTGGGACGTACGTGCGCGAGGCGAGCACGTTGCAGATGCGGCCCGACGACCCCGGTGCCGCAACCTTCCACGTCGTGATCGACGGCGGGCGGTTGATTCGGAGCACGTTCCTAACCGGTGGGGGTCCGGACGACTTCTCGCCCGACGTGCTGATCTTCGAGCGCTGACACGTGACCCGCACCTGCCCCCCCTCGCGGGCTCATGAGCGCGGCGATCGGCTGGTTCCGTCTCCATGTGCGCACGCTGTGAGATCTTAGCACATGCGGATTCCGCCGGAACTGCTCGCCCGCCGATGCATGGCCCTCAAATGGTTCGCCGCCGGGCACCTAGCCGCGCCCCGCGCCCCCGGACGGCGCGGCGCTTGCTGTCCTCGGTCCCCGGAGGTATTGTAGAAGTGGCGCCGAATGCCCGTCGGCGTCGCGGCGCCACGCCGGGCGGGGAACGGCGGATGGCCGGGCGGTGGACCTAACGGAGTGGTGGAGGTGCGGGGGGTCTGTCGGTCGGGTCCCAACAGCCGCGGGGACCCAGCTTCGACTGGGCGAAGGTGCCCAGCGCATCCTCACACGGAGGTCGCATGTACATTAAGCCGAAAGTGGAGCGGTTCGGGACCTTCCGCGAGCTGACGAAGACCGGGATCGGGGGGGCGGGCGACGGCTGCATCGTCCTGGACCCGGTCACGGGCGACGTCGTCGATGGGAACCCGGCGGACGGGGACTACGGCACGTTCCCCATCCCCGGGGGCGGCACGGTCGACCTGCCGTACTGCTCGAACGAGTTCTGAGGCGCCTGGAGCGGTAAGGCACTCGAGACGTTCGAAGCGTCCAGAACCGGTTCCAGCGGCGGCCCCGCGCTCCAGTGGAGCGCGGGGCCGCCGTTTTGCGCCGCGCGCCCCGGCGCGGGCCCCGGCGCGGGCCCCGCCGCTCGATCGGCCCCATGACGCGTCTGAGCGTGGCAGACCTTGCGGCCCCTCTCGCGGGCGGGTACGCTGCGGCGACGATGCGCGCCCCTGCCCTTCCCTCCCCGCCGGATCCCACCGCCGCGGCTGGTCGCTCGAGTTGACGCCGCGCACTCTGACCGCGCACGCTCCCACCCGCATCGACTTCGGCGGCGGGTGGACGGACGTCCCGCCCTTCCCCGCCGAGGAGGGCGGCTACGTCTGCAACGTCGCCATCTCACGCCGGGCGACCGTGCGCCTGCGTGCGGGCCTGGGCGGTCCGCGGGGGGACGGAGACCAGACGACCCCCGACGCGACTGCCGCCGACAGCGCCCTCGCCCGCGCCGCCCTCGTGCGCGCCGGGCTCGACGGCGTCGCGCTCGAGCTGACGAACGATTACCCGCTCGGCGCCGGCTTGGGCGGCTCGTCGGCGGCGGGCGTGGCCGCGGTCGGGGCCCTGGCGGCATGGCGCGGGCTGCCACTCGACCGCGTCGGGCTGGCCGAGGAGAGCCGGCGCCTGGAGGTGGAGGACCTCGGCGTGGCCGGCGGGCGGCAGGACCACTACGCCGCGGCGTTCGGCGGGGCGCTCGGCCTGCGCTTCGGCGAGGCGGTGGAGCTCGACCCCATCCCGCTCGGCGCAGTCGCGGGCGAGATCGAGCGCCGGTGCGTCGTCGCCTACACCGGGCAGTCGCGCATCTCGGGCGCGACGATTACGGGGGTGATCGACGCGTACAAGCGGCGCGAGCCGCGGGTGACGGCGGCGCTGCGGCGCATGAAGGCGTTGGCCGAGTTCATGGCCGACGCACTGCGCCGCGGCGCGCTCGACGAGCTCGGGGCGATGGTCGCCGAGCACTGGGCGCACCAGCGGTCGCTGCACGCGCAGATCACGACGCGGCGCATCGACGCGATCGCCGAGCGCGCCGCGGCCGCGGGCGCGCTCGGCGTCAAGGCGTTAGGCGCGTCCGGCGGCGGGTGCGTGCTGGCCGTCGCGCCGGCCGGCCGCGAGGAGGAGGTGCGCGCGGCGGTGGGCGAGCTGGGCGAACTGCTGCCGTTCACGATCGACACGGCCGGCTTCTCGGTGCTGGAGGGCGAGTGAGCGGGGAGCGCGTCGCGCCGGGCGACGCCGTCGCGCTCGCCGCGGCGCTCGTGCGGGTGGACTCGCGGAACCCCTCGCTCGTGGCCGGCGGCCCGGGCGAAGCGCCGGCCGCCCGGCTGCTGGCGGAGATCCTGCGCGACTGGGGGCTCCGCGTCACCGTCGCCGAGGCCGCGCCCGGCCGCCCGAATGTCGTGGCGCGCGCGGGCGCGGCGCGCCCCGGGGCGCCGACGCTGATGTTCAACGGCCACCTCGACGTCGTCGGCGTGGAAGGGATGGCGCACGCGCCGTTCGACGCCGAGCGGCGCGAGGGGCGGCTCTACGGGCGCGGGTCGGCGGACATGAAGGCGGGCGTCGCGGCGATGTGCGCCGCCGCCTGGCGCGCGGCGCGGGCGGGGCTCGGGGGCGAGGTAATCGTCGCCGCGGTGGCCGACGAGGAGTTCGAGAGCCTCGGCACCCGTGCGCTGCTCGCCGCCGGCGTGCGCGCCGACGCGGCCGTCGTCACCGAGCCCACGCGCCTCGCCGTCTGCCCCGCGCACCGCGGGTTCGCGTGGATCGAGGTAACGGTGCGCGGCCGCGCGGCGCACGGGAGCCGCTACGACCTCGGCGTTGACGCCATCCGCCACGCGGCGCTCCTGATGACCGAGCTCGACGCGCTGGAGGCGGGTGAGCTCGTCCGGCGCACTCACCCGCTGCTCGGGCGCGCGTCGCTGCACGCCGCCACGATCGCCGGCGGCACGGGGTGGTCCACCTACCCGGAGGCGTGCACACTGCGCGTGGAACGCCGCACGCTGCCGGGCGAGACGTCGGACGACGCGGTGCGCGAGGTGGAGGAGGCGTGCGCGCGCGTGCGCAGCCGGCGGCCCACGTTCGAGGCCAGCGTCCAGCTCGACGGCGGGCAGCGCCCGAGCGACGTGGCGCCGGACGCGCCAGTGGCGCGTGCGCTGCGCGCCGCCCTCGAGGCCGAGGGGCACCCGGCGCGTGTCGAGGGGATGAGCGCCTGGACCGACGCGGCGCTCCTGAACGACGCGGGCATTCCCGCGATATGCTTCGGGCCCGGCGACATCACGCTCGCGCACGCGGCCGAGGAGTGGGTGGAGGTGCGGGAGATCGAGCAGGCGACGGCGGTGCTGGCGAGGGTAGCCGAGACCTGGTGTCGAGAACGAGGGTTTGGGGTCTAGGGTCTGGGGTCTGGGCGCGCGCCCGCCCGTTGTGCGCCCGAGTCCCACATGCCAGACTCCGACGTTCGCCTTCAGACCCCAGACCCCAGACCCTAGCCCCCAGATTCTGTTCATGGCCGAACTCACCACGACCCAGTACGATTCCCTCGAGCGCGCCATCACCAACGGGGAGCGCATCGCCGTGTACCGCCGAGGCACGGAGTACGTCGTCATCCCGACGCGGCTCTACGTGACGGCGGGGCGCGAGGCCGTCGAGGCGACGCACCCGACGACCGGCGAGCGAATTACCCTGTACCTCGACGAGGTGGAGAGCATCGAGGTCGTGCGGTGAGCGGTGCCGCCCGCGGGGCCTCGCACGACAGGCAGCGCGGTGCGTCATATCCGCTCGTCGCCGTCTACGCGGACGAGAGCTGCCTCGGCAACGGGAAGAAGGGCGACAACCCCGGCGGCGCGGGAGGGCTCATCGAGTACCAGCGTCCCGACGGCACCATCGTGCGGCGCGACTTCTGGGTGTCGGAGCCGTCGACGACGAACAACCGCATGGCGCTGCGCTCGGCCATCGAGGCGTTCGCCGCGCTGTCCGCGAAGGGGCGGCGCTTCAGCGTCCTGTTCACCAGCGACTCCCGCTACCTCGTGGACGGCATGCACGACTGGGTGCACGGGTGGGCTCGCCGCGGCTGGCGAAAGGCGGACAACAAGCCCGTCGAGAACGTCGAGCTGTGGTGGGAGGCGATCGGCGTCATTGGGGGCGGTGGGCACGAGGTGCGGTGGAACTGGGTGCGCGGCCACGTCGGCCACCCCCAGAACGAGTACGCGAATCATTTGGCGACGCACGCCGCGGCCGCGCAATCGCGCTCGCCCGGGCTCGCCGCGTCGAGATTCGAGGCATGGCTGGCGGAGCGGCGGGAGCGGGGAAAGCTGACCACAGAGCCCGACCCGTTCCCCTCCCCCGACGGCTTCGTGGCCGACCGCGCGTTACCCGAGGTACCGGCGGGGCGTTTCTAGAGTGAGGGACCGGTTGTCGACGGTCCGCGCCGGGGCGCTCTCGCCCCGTCACCAGCCTCCCGACCACCGACACCGGGCCCCGCCCATGACAAAAATCCTCTTCGTCCTCATGATCGGCATTGCCGCCGGGTACCACCTCGGCTTCAAGGATGCTCGCCTGCACCGCACCACCGTGGTCACCCGCATGATCGAGCAGGTGGGCGGCTCGAGCCGCGGCAAGTACGCGAACGACATCGACAGGCAGATGGAGCGGCAGGAGAAGTAGCGGAGAGCAGGGACGAGGGACGAGGGCGGCGGCGACTGGTACGCTCGCTGCACAGACGCGCGAGTCGGCCTGGCGTCCGCCTGGTGAGTCAGGCACAATTGGGTCGCTCCGCTCGTCCCGCGTCCCTCGTCCCTCGTCCCGGCTCCGCCATGGACGCTCTCGACCGCCTAGTCCGTCGGCTGGTGCAGAACATCAGCTCCAGCTACCCCGAGTACCTCTCTCGGCCGTTCGAGGTCGCCGAGTTGTACCAGGTACTCGTGCCGTACCGCCTGAACCGGCGCGAGCTCGAGCTCGAGACCAACCAGGACTACGAGTTCGCCGTGACGCAGCTCCTGGCCGGCGAGCGGGGCTACTTGGTGGGTGACGCCGAGATGCAGGAGGCGCTCAAACGGGAAGTGGCCTCGCCCAACCCCGATACGGGCGCGTTCCGCCGCTTCGCGAACGCACAGGTCGCGCTGTCGCCCGAGATCCTGCGCCGCTTGAGCCCGCGGCGCGAGGTCGGAAGCGCGGCCGGCGGACCCGGCGCCCCGGGCGGGCCAAGCAGCGCAGAGCCCGCGACCGCGACGGACGTCATGGTGCCGGTGCGGGAGATGCCGCCGGGAGGCATCCCATTCGGTACGGCCGACGTCCCCGCCCCCGACTACGCGCCGGAAGCGTCCCGCCCGGGAGAGCCGTCCGCGCCAGCCTCCAGCTCGGCGCCGGGATCGGAGGGGCCGCGCATCCTCCGTCCGTTCACCGTGGCGGAGTCGTCACGGGGACAGTCGGCCGCGCCGAGCAGCTCGGGCGCATCGGCGGCGCCGCCGGCGCCGCGTGCGGCGCCCGCACCGCCACCTGGAGCGCGCCCCGCGCCTGGGGCCGGCATCCCGCCCTCACCTCAGGAAGAGTCGATGGCGAATTCTCGCGCGACCAAGACGATCATGGGCGGCGGTTCGTGCCCGTACTGCGGCGGCGCCCTCCCGGAGGGGCGGCGCATCACCTTCTGCCCTCACTGCGGGCACAATCTCACGATCCAGTACTGTCCCGCTTGCAGCACGGAGCTGGAGACCGACTGGAAGTTCTGCACGACCTGCGGGCGCGAGCAGACGGCGACGGCAGGGCGGTAGGGACAGTAAGGACAGGGAGTAGGGAGTAGGGAGTAGGGAGTAGGTCTACTCCCTACTCCCTACTCCCTACTCCCTACTCCCTACTCCCTATAGTTCACACCGTCGCCATCGCCTCGGTGGACGCGGTGCGCTCTTGGGGCGGGAAGTACGCGTTCTGCACGTACTGCGTCACCATGCGCTGCGTGTTGAAGTACGAGCCGTTCAGCGCGATGGCGTTGCGCATGACTTGCGCGTAGCTGTACGGCAAGCCGTAGAACATCGGCAGGATGACGCGCTCCAGCTTGTAGTACAGGTCCGGGCTGTCGGCCGCCGCGTCTTGCGGCGACTTGGCGTCGGCGCCGATCGCCCAACCGGTGGTCCCCTCGACGCACCCCTCGACCCACCAGCCGTCCAACACGCTCAGGCTCGGCACGCCGTTGAGCGCCGCCTTCATGCCGCTCGTCCCCGAGGCCTCGAGGGGGCGCAGCGGGTTGTTGAGCCAGACGTCGGCCCCCGACGTCATCAGGTGGCCGAGGTCCATCTCGTAGTTCTCGAGGTAGATCACGCGCACCGCGTCGTGGAGCTGCGTCGCGGCGGTGAAGATGCGGCGAATGAGGTCCTTCCCCCACTCGTCGTGCGGGTGCGCCTTGCCGCCGAAGATGATCTGCAGAGGCCCGGTGTTGCGGGTGAGCGTCCGCAGCCGCTCGACGTCCGTGAAGATCAGGTCCGCGCGCTTGTAGGGCGTGGCACGGCGCGCAAAGCCGATCGTCAGGACCTTGGGATCGAGCGCGATGCCGGTGCGGCGCTGCACCTCGCCGATCAGCGCCGCCTTCGCCTTGGCGTGCGCCTCCCGGATCTCGTCGAGCGGGATGGTGATGGCGTAGCGCAGGTACTGATTGTCACGCCGCCATTCGGGGATGTGGCGGTCGA
>Ga0307405_10000896_pt1 | contig 11820 bp, 11 predicted proteins | sample 322Cmetagenome_2_FD_203311 | JGI IMG/M metagenome (GOLD analysis project Ga0307405, IMG submission 203311) | Maize rhizosphere microbial communities from greenhouse at UC Davis, California, United States - 322HYB-C-1 | ecosystem: Host-associated > Plants > Roots > Rhizosphere > Soil | place...
CAGCCAGTCCGTTCGCCCCACTTCGAACCAGACGAAGTAATTGGCGTAGTAGACGACGCCCATCTGGTCGGTTTCCGCATAGCGCACACGGACCCGGGAGCTGCGTGTGATACCGGTCACGCTGTGAAATGCAAAATGCAAAATTCAAAATGCAAACTGGAACCCGCGCAGCGTTGTTGAATTTTGCATTTTGCATTTTCCATTGCCGAAGGCATCACACCCGGGCGCCGGGATCGGGTGCGCTGTTGGCGGCCGCGCGCAAGGTACGAGTGGCGGCTTCGGCATCAGCGCTCGCGAAGATCGCGTTGCCCGCCACCAGGATCGTTGCGCCGGCGGTAACGATGTCGTGGATGTTCGAGCCGTCCACGCCACCGTCGATTTCGATATGGGCCGACGATCCGGTCGCCGACAGCAGCGCTTTGAGCCGACGTACCTTGTCCAGGCTGTGGGGGATGAAGGACTGCCCGCCGAAGCCGGGATTGACCGACATCACGAGCACGAAATCGAGATCCCTGGCGACGTCTTCGAGCGAGCTGACCGGCGTCGAGGGGTTGATCACGGCGCCGGCCTTGACGCCGAGGCTCTTAATGTAGCCGATGGTGCGGTGAAGGTGCGGCAGCACCTCGACGTGCACGGAGATCATGCTGGCGCCAGCCTCAGCGAAATCGCGGATGTAGCGATCGGGATCGTCGATCATCAGGTGCACGTCGAGCGGGCGCGTGGCGATGCGCTTGATCGCGCGCACGACCGGCGGGCCAATCGTGATATTCGGGACGAAGTGTCCGTCCATCACGTCGATGTGAATCAGGTCGGCGCCACCGCGCTCGACGGCCGCGATGTCGCGCCCGAGCGCGGCAAAGTCGGCAGAGAGAATCGACGGCGCGATCCACACCGCCGGCTGGTGAGCGGTCACCGGCTGACCTCCAGGGAAATGGGATCGCCGGCGGCGACGCGGAACCCGCCGGCCGGGGTCTGTTTCACGACCGTTCCGGGCGGCACGCCGGGATACGGCTGCGATCCCGTAATGGTGACGCGGAAGCCGCTCCTGCGCAGAGCCGCGGCGGCGCGCTCGCCCTCCGTGCCGATGACGTCCGGCATCACATACGTCGTCGCTTCCTCGCCGCGGTTGATCAGCAGCGACACACGGCCGGCGCGTGACTGTCCGGCAGGGTCCTGAGCCACGACCGCATCGGCGGGATAGTCGGGCGAGCGGACCTCGGTAGTCGAGGCGACCTCGATGCCGTCCTGATCCAGCCGGATGCGCGCGGTCCGATCGGTCTGACCGATGAGCGGGGGAACGACGATCGCGCGCGCGCCGGCGCTGACCCAGACGCGGACGGTGCGCTGCCGGCGGGCGCGGGAGCCTGCCGGCGGATCCTGCTGCATGATCCGGCCCGCCGGAATCTTTTCATCCGACCGCTGGTTGTCGTCCACGCGGAGTCCGAGTCCGAGCGCCGCCACCGTGCGCGTGGCGTCGTTGACGGATTTGCCGGCCAGCGGCGGCACCACGACCTCACGCGCGCGCAGCGCAGTCCGCATCGCGAGGCCAAAAAAAACAAGAAATGTCAGGCCGAGTGCGCCGACGAGGACGAGGAACTTGCCGATACCCCAGACGCGCGTGCCGAGGCGCATTGATGTGATTATCGTACCACTCTTATCCGCCTGAAGGCGGACTCCACGCCATCCCGTTCCGTTCAGCGCCGGACGAGGGCGGCGGCGAAGAACGCCTCGAGCCCATGAGCGAACGGCAGCGTATGGAGCATGCCGCTCGCATCGACGAACGGTTCGAGCAGGGGAGCGGCGGCGCGCAGATCGGCGATCGCAAAGTCGGGCTGATCCGCAAGAAACCGCTCGACCACCGATTCGTTTTCGTCGGGTTCGCTCGAGCACGTCGCGTACACGAGACGCCCTCCCGGCTTGAGTGCGCCGGCCGCGCGGCGCAGCAGCTCGACCTGCCGTCCGCTGAAGACGGCCAGATCGTCCTCCGCACGCCGCCAGCGGATGTCCGGATCCCGCCGAACGGTGCCGAGGCCCGAGCACGGTGCGTCAACGAGGATTCGATCGAAAACCGGGGTGAAGGGGAGTGAGCCCGCCGCTGGCACGTGCACGACGCGAACGTTTCGCGCATCGCTCGCGGCAACGGTCGCCTCGAGCGTGCGAATGCGGCGCGGGCGGACATCGCAAGCCACCACGAGGCCGTCGCTGCCGGCTGCGGCGGCAAGCGCGATGGTCTTTCCGCCTGGCGACGCGCAGAGGTCGAGAATCCGCATACCCGGCCGCGCGTCCACGGCCAGCGGGACGAGCTGCGACGCTTCATCCTGCACCAGAAAATCGCGCGCGTGGAGTCCGGCTCCAGCCTGATTGCCGAAGGCTGTCCGCAAAGGGTTGCCCGCGCGGATCACCAGCCCGTCGGGCGCGTATGGGGTCGGTTGGGTTTCGATCCCCTCCTGCGCCAGCGCCGCCGCGAGCTGGTCGCGGGTCACGTGCAGTGTGTTCGCGCGGATCGTGAGCGGCGCCGGCTCGTTGTTGAACCGGACCCAACGCTCGGCGTCGTGGAAACCGTACCGGCGCAGCCAGCGCTGCACGAGCCAGTCGGGATGCGAGTGCGTGATGCCGAGATACGCCGCTGCGGATTCGGGATCGCTCGCCTCGTCCGGCCTGGGCGGCAACGGCAGACGATGACGGTTGCGAAGCGTCGAGCGCAGAACCGCGTTGACGAACCCGGTGGCGCTCTGCTTTCTGGCGCCCCGCGTCAGGTCCACGGCATCGTCCACGACCGCGGACGCAGGCACCCTGTCGAGATGCAGCAGCTGATAAAGGCTGAGCCGAACGATCAGCAGAACGTCGATGTCGAGTTTGGCGGTCGGGCGGCCGGCGAAGTGCTCGATGAGATGGTCGAGGCTTCGCTGCCACCGCAGCGTGCCGGTAATGATGTCCGTCGCGAGCGCACGATCGCGGTCGTCGGTGAGGCGTGCCCGCGTCTGCACGAGGGCGGCAGGGAGGTCAACACGATGTGCGGCGACGGCACGCAGCCCGTGGAGCGCGGCGGAACGTGCCGGAGCGATCACGATCCAAACTTCGTCCCTGGCCGGACCGGTCGGCCGGCCAGGAAATCACGTGTGCGCATCGGCCGCCGCCCCTCGGCCTGTACTTCCGTCAGAGCGATGAGCCCGTCGCCGGTGGCAACCTCGATCGCGTCCCTGGTGACGTCCACAATCATTCCCGGTGTGACCGGTGTGGAGTCCGGCTGACTCGTGGAGTCCGGCTTTAGCCGGATTACCGTCTTCCACACAATCACCCTCGCCCCGTCGAGATACGAATAGGCATGCGGCCACGGATAGAGGCCGCGAACCTGGTCGTGAATGCGCCGCGCCGGCTGCGTCCAGTCGATCCGGCCCTCTTCCTTTCTCAACCGCGGTGCGTAGGTGGAGGCGGACTCGTCTTGCGGCTCGGCGCGCACGTCGCCCGCTTCGAGTCGATCGAGAACGTCGAGCAGCAGGGCGGCGCCGTCGTGGGCCAGCGCCTGCTCCAGCTGTTCGCTGGTGTCGTCGGGGCCGATGATGCGAACGGATTTTGCCAGCATGTCGCCGGCGTCGAGCGCCTCGACCATTCGCATGATCGTCACGCCGGTCTCACCTTCGCCATCCATGATCGCGCGGTGTACAGGGGCCGCACCGCGATATTTCGGCAGGAGCGAGGCGTGCACGTTGATCATACCGAGCCGCGGCAGGGTGAGCAGATCGCCGGGGATCAGTTTGCCGTACGCGGCGACGACCGCCAGGTCAGGAGCATGCCGCCGCAGTACGTCGGCGACGTCCGGATCGCGCAATCGCCCGGGCTGCAACACCGGAACGTTGTGAGCCCGGGCGGCGGCCTTCACCGGTGCGTCGGTGATCTTCTGGCCGCGGTCACGGCGCTTATCCGGTTGGGTGACGACAAGCGGGATGTGATGCCGCGACGCCAGCAAGGCTTCCAGCGTCGGCACGGCAAATTGCGGCGTGCCGAAAAACACGATCACCATTTGCCGGAGCGCGACAGCTTACGCACCTTCCGCAGGATCAAGTCCTTCTGAAGTCCGCGCAGGCGATCGACGAACAGCGTTCCGTCGAGATGATCGATTTCGTGCTGAAAGCAGCGGGCAAGCAGTTCGTTGCCCTCGACGGTCTGCGGCTCGCCATTTCTGTCCAACCCGGTTACCACCGCCCGTGACGGACGCGCGACCGTGGCATTGAATCCGGGAACACTCAAACAGCCCTCTTCTTCGAGCTGCATGCCGTCGCGCTCGACGAATTCCGGATTGATGAACGTCAGCAGATCGGATGGATTCCGGCCCGAAGAGACATCGCATACGAAGATCCGCAGCCCGATGCCGACCTGCGTCGCGGCCAGCCCAATCCCCGGCGCGGCGTACATCGTCTGGATCATGTCGTCGATGAGCTGCCGGATGTCGGGTGTGATCTCGCCGACTGCTTCAGCCGGCGCGTGCAGGACGTCCGCGCCGTACCGGAGGATCGGACGGATCATCAGCCAGCCGTTGTCTGGCTGCGGGCGGCGGCAAAACGCGAGCGGAGGAGGTCGGCAGTTGCCGCGTAATGCCGGCGGATCTCGTCGATCGAGTCGCCACCGAACTTTTCGAGAAAGGCGTCGGCCAGCACGAACGCCACCATTGCTTCGCCGACGACTGCGGCAGCCGGGACGGCGCAGACGTCGCTGCGTTCGATGGCTGCCGGCGCATCGGTCAGGGTATTGAGATCAACCGATCGGAGCGGCTTCATGAGCGTGGCGATCGGCTTCATGAACCCCGTGACGCGCACGTCCTCGCCGTTAGTCACGCCCCCTTCGAGGCCGCCGGCGTTGTTCGTTGGCCGAAGGGCCGCGGTCGCATCATTTCGCGGCGGCAGGATTTCGTCGTGCACCCGCGAACCGGGGCGAACCGCCACTTCCGGCCCGATGCCGATGCCGACCGCCTTGATCGCGTGGATGCACATCAACGCCTGGCCAAGACGACCGTCGAGCTTGCGGTCCCACTGCACGTACGAACCGAGCCCCGGCGGCACGCCCGCGGCGATGATTTCAAACGCGCCGCCGACTGTGTCGCCGGCGTCGCGTGCAGCGTCGATGTAGGCAATCATCCGCTGCTGCAACTCCTGGTCGACGCACCGCAACGGCGAGTTTTCATCGAGCGCGCTCGCTTCTTCGAACGAGACGAGCCGGTCGGCGGCGACGACGACATCGCCGATCGCGCAGACGTGGCTGGCGAGGCGAATATCGAAGCCAGCGAGCAGCTGACGGGCGAGGCTTCCGGCAGCGACGCGCGCGGCCGTCTCGCGGGCGCTGGCGCGTTCGAGCACGTCGCGAACGTCGCTGTGGCCGTATTTGAGCGCACCGGCCAGATCGGCGTGGCCGGGCCTCGGTCGCGTCACGTCGGTCCGCTTCGTCCCGCTGGCATCAGCCGGCATCTCACGTTCGACGTACATCGTCTGCTGCCAGTTGACCCAGTCGCGGTTGCGAATGAGCAGGGCGATCGGGGCGCCGGTCGTGACACCGTGGCGGACGCCGGCGAGAATCTCGGCGCGGTCGCTTTCGATCTGCATCCGCCGGCCGCGCCCGTAGCCGCCCTGACGGCGGCGTAACTGCGCATTGAGCGCATCGATGTCGATCTGCAGGCCGGCGGGCATGCCGTCCAGCGTCATCACCAACGCCTGGCCGTGCGACTCGCCGGCGGTCAAAAACCTCAACATCTGCGCTCAATTCTATATGAAGGATCTGCGTACTTCCGGAGCGCTCGCGCGACTTCCCGAAGGATCACGCCCGCCCGGCGGCTTGCATGTCGAGGCCGCATGCCTGGATTGCTGCGCGATCGCTACTTCGAGTACGCCCCGAATCGAGCCTGGGATCTGGTGACCGGCGAAACGGTGCCGGCGCAGATCGACAAAGTCGATCTACCCGCGTCGGACCCGGCGTCGGGCTCGCTGATCGAGCTGCTCGATCACGGCGTTGACGGAATGCCACGCTGGATTGTCAGCGACGCGGGAGCTGTCGAGTGGCGCACGGAGGCTCGCCGGGCGGCCCGCGAGGCCTGCCACCGCGGCTACGTGCCGATCGCGGTGGAGATATTCCTGCGAACGCGGCCGCTGCTCGCGGAGCACCTCGGCACGCGGGCGTTGCTCCTGATTGCGAGGCCGGACCTCTCCATCGATCAGATGCGCGCGGCGCTGCTGCACGCTGCCGCCATCTCACAGGGACCGCACGTGCTCCTGGAGCTCGCCCGATCACCCGCCGGCAGGCAGCAGGTGAAATGGCGGGCGGCCGAAGCGCGAGCGGCGTACGGAGTGACGCGACCGCGATCCGCCGCTCCGGCGCCAGCGCCGCCAGACGTGGTGCGCCTGCTCGAAAGAGCGCGCCGGGCTCCGGAGTTCGTGCGGCTCGGCCGTCACGCCGCGGCCGAGAGGCTGCTCCGGGAAACAGCCGCGGCGCTCGGCCGCCGCCGCGCCGGAGCGGGCGCGGCGGAGACGTACATCGCCCTCGGCCAGCTGTTGCTTGAACGAGGCCGCGTGGCAGCTGCCGATACGGCGTTTGCAGAGGCGGCCGTGCATGCCGAGAGCGTCGATCTCCGCCTGGTTGGCCGCGCACGGATCTGGCAGGCCGCGGCACGGACCGACGCTGGCCAACTGACCGCTGCAGAGTCTCTGTGCCGGGCGGTGCTCGTTGCGTCGCCGGCGGAAGAAGTGCGTCAGCTCGCGGAAGCGACGCTCGGGCGCGTACATCTATGGCAGGGAAGGCTCGCCGAGGCGGCGGCGCTGCCCTTCGTCCACCAGAACATCTCCGCGCCGCCGTTCATCGTCGCCACGGCCGTCCGGGTACTCGTCGAGACAGGCGGCCTGTTCGAAGCCGGCCAGCGTGCACGCGCGTTGCTCGACGCTACCGGCGCAGGCGATGGCGCGGCGCGGGTGATCGCGCTCGGCGCGCATTTGCGGGTGCTGCTGGCCGCAGGCGATCTGACACTGGCGAAGGAACAGCTGGCTGTGTTCGAAGCCGCCACGCGTGGCGCCCGCACACCGCTTCGGCACGCCCGCATGCGGCTGGCGTGGAGCCACGCACTCCGGAACGCGGGAAGGACGAACGAGGCGGACCGTGAGCTGCGCTCGCTGGCGCGGATGCGGTCGGTCCTTCCGCCGCTGCTCCAATCGGAGGTCGATCGGCGGATGAAGTCGCCGGCACCGCCGCCCGGCGTCATGACCTGCGCGGCCGCCGTGCCGGCGGGAGCGGCCGACCTCGTCACGCTCGCGCACAGAGAAAGCGACGACGGCGATGCCTTGAGGCGAATCGGCGCGTTCGTCCTTCAAGCGCTCCGTGCGACCCGGGTCGAATTCTGGACGAACGATCACGGACCGGCGACCGCCGTGGTCTCGTCGGGCACTGGTCTGGCGACCCGGCTGGGCCCGCGTGCGCTCGAGGCGGGCCTTGTGATCGGGCCCGAGTCTGCAGAATCAGGCTGGGAGATCGCGGTGCCCGTGCGGCTCGGATCGCGGCTGATTGGCGCCCTGTGTGCGAGATGGCCGGCCGATCGTTCGCCGGGCGACGCACTGTCGCTTCTGAGCCTGGCGTGTGCGGTTGCTGCACCCCGGGTCGAGTCGCTGACCCACCGCGTTCGCGAAGCTACACAGGCCGCCACGGCGATCCCCGAGCTCGTCGGCGTCAGTGCGGTGATTGGCGAGGTCCGCCGTGCAGTCATCCGTGCAGCGGCAGCGCCGTTCTCGGTGCTGATCGAGGGCGAGAGCGGTGTGGGCAAGGAGCTCGTTGCGCGGGCGATTCATCAATTGAGCGCACGGCGGAACCGGCGATTCTGCGACGTCAATTGCGCCGCTCTTCCTGACGACCTGTTCGAGTCGGAGCTCTTTGGCCACGCGCGCGGGGCGTTCAGCGGTGCCGTTCACGATCGCGCGGGGATGGTTGAAGAGGCAGACGGCGGAACGCTGTTTCTCGACGAAATAGCCGACCTGTCGGCGCGCGCCCAGGCCAAGCTGCTCCGCGTGGTGCAGCAGCAGGAGGTCCGCCGCGTCGGGGAGACGTTCAGCAGGAAGGTCGACGTCCGCTTCGTGAGCGCGGCCAACCGGGATCTGCAACGTGAAGGCGAAGAAGGGCGGTTTAGGCAGGATCTGCGGTACCGCCTCGAAGTCATTCGCATCCGGATCCCTCCGCTGCGGGAACGGCCGGAAGATGTCGCACCGCTGGTGCGGCATTTCTGGACGGCCGCCAGCGCGCGGGTGAACACCGCGGCCACGCTCTCGCATGCGGTGCTGGCGGCTCTGGCTCGATATCACTGGCCGGGGAACGTGCGGGAATTGCAGAACGTCATGGCTGCGCTGGCGGTGGAAGCGCCAATGCGCGGCCAGGTGCGCGCGGCACTGTTGCCGGCGGTGATTACGGGTGCCACGACGGTGACGTCGCCGCGACTCAACACGGCGCGCCTGCAGTGGGAACGGCGCTTCGTCGAAGTCGCGCTGGCCCGAGCGGGCGGCAACCGGTCGCGTGCAGCGCGCGATCTCGGCCTGACGCGTCAGGGCCTGCTGAAGGCGCTCGACCGGTTGGGCATCATCCAGCCCGTCGTCACCGGTGTACCTCAGTAGTGCGCTCTGGGCGTTGATGCTATAAACGCTGGAGGCATGCGCAGAACACATTCCGTTCACGTCATTCCCGTGATGTTGACGCTGCTGCTCTCGTCCGCGTGCGGAGGCGATGGCGGGCCCGTCTCGCCTGGGAGCGGCACGAGCTTTCAGGGTCAGTGGGACGGAACATGGCAGCGAACGTCGTGTACCGAGACCGGCGGAGTGCCCGGAGTGGCGTGCGGCCTGGTGCCGGTGTCTGGCGGACTTCGGGTGACGCTCTCGCAATCAGGCAGCGAAGTCCAGGGAACGTTGGAGTTTGCCGCGTTCGTCGTTCCGGTCACCGGTACCGTCAACAACGGCACGCTGTCGTTGTCCGGCCAGACGCATCAGCAGGCCGCGACCGGGAGGATAACGAGCTGGAGCACGACGCGAAGCGGCAACACGATGAACGGCGGCTTCACCTTCGTAATCGTTTCCGATACCGCGGCGTTCGGTTCGGCGACCGTTGTGGTCACCGTGCAGAACGTCACGAAGACGTCCTAACAGGAGGAAGGAGGAAGGAGGTAGGAGGAAGGAGGAAGGCTCTACCTCCTACCTCCTACCTCCTACCTCCTACCTCCTAATCCTTCAGTGGCCGGTGTGCAGTTCGCGCACGTAGTGCGAGCGCGCCTCCACTTCGCTCAGGCGCGTGGCGGCATACGTCGACGCGTCGATGAGAATTCTCCGGGCGGCGGGATCGTTCGAGCCGCGCAGAGTGTCCGGGTCGTGCCCCAGACCGCGAATGTACTCGTCGATGATGCGCCGCTCGAGCTCGGCCAGTGGCTCTTCGCACGGCGGGATGTCGGTGCGATCGGTGGTCATCGGCACCTCCAGGAGACATTGTACCGCCGCGTTGCGGGCTGCCGCAGTGTAAGATCGGCGGGCTCCCGCGACAGATGGGTCGCTTTCTCGCCCGCCGCCTCGTTCTCACGCTTCCTGTTCTGCTGGGTGTCGCGACGCTCGTCTTCTCGCTGATTCACCTGATACCTGGTGATCCCGCGCAGGCGATGCTCGGCGAAGCGGCGCCGCAGTCCGACGTCGAGGAACTGCGCCGCCAACTGGGCCTGGATCGATCGCTCGTCGAGCAATACGCCGCCTTCCTCGGGGGGCTCGTACAGGGCGATCTCGGTACGTCGCTGCGGACGGGACTTCCGGTGACTGAGCAGATCGTCGAGCGCATGCCGGCGACGTTCGAGCTGGCCGCGGCCGCAATGCTTGTCGCGATCCTGTTCTCGATGCCGTTGGGAATTGCGGCGGCCGTTCGCCGCGGAACGGTGGTCGATCACGCTGCGATGACCGTCTCGCTCGCGGGCGTCTCCGTGCCGAATTTCTGGCTCGGCCCGCTGCTGGCAATCGTGTTCGCCGTCGAGCTGGGCTGGCTGCCGGTATCCGGACGTGGAACGTGGGCGCACCTCGTTCTGCCCGCCGTCTCGCTGGGCGCCGCGCTCGCGGCGATTCTGGCGCGCATGACGCGGGCGACGATGCTCGAGGAGCTGCGCGAGCCATACGTCCAGGCCGCACGGGCGCGCGGCGTTTCGACCTCCCGCGCCGTCATGCGCCACGCCTTTCGCAACAGCCTGATACCGGTGGTCACCCTCGTCGGGCTGCAGTTCGGCGCCGTGCTGACCGGCGCTGTCATCACCGAGACGATCTTCGCGTGGCCCGGCATCGGCCGCCTGCTCATTCAGTCCATAGGATTCCGTGATTACCCGCTGGTGCAGGGGTGCATTCTGCTGATCGCGCTGACCTACGTCGCGGTCAATCTCGTAACCGACATGCTCTACGGCGTCCTCGATCCCAGGATTCGTTACGAATGACGAAGGTTGGCGCAGCGATCGTCCTGGCCGCGATCCTGGCGGCACTCGCCGGGCCGGCGGTGATGCCCTTCAACCCCTCCGATCAGGAGTTGGCGCTGCGTCTCGAAGGGCCGAGCGCCCGCCATTGGTTCGGCCTGGACGAGCTCGGCCGCGACATTCTCGCGCGGGTACTTGTCGGCGCGCGGATTTCGCTGCTCGTCGGGCTGATCGTGGTTGGCGTGTCGTCCACCATCGGCACGCTGCTCGGCTCGATTGCCGGCTACTTCGGCGGGGTCGTCGACGAAATTCTCAGCCGCCTGATGGACATCCTGTTGGCCTTTCCAGGACTCCTGCTGGCGATTGCCATGGTTGCCGTACTGGGCCCCAGTCTGACCAACGTGATCCTCGCGCTGTCGCTGATCGGGTGGGTCGGTTATGCCCGGCTGGTTCGAGGACAGGTGCTGCGTGCCCGGGAGCTCGAATTCGTTCAGGCGGCGCGGGCACTGGGCGCCTCGATCCCCCGAATCCTCGGACAGCACATCATTCCGACGGCATTACCCGCCGTGACAGTGCAGGCGACGCTCGGGATGGGCGGCGCAATCCTCGCGGAGGCCGCGCTCAGCTTCCTCGGTCTCGGCGTCCAGCCGCCGACGCCAAGCTGGGGGACGATGCTGAGCTACGGGCGCGCGCACATGCTCGAAGCGCCGCATCTGACGATTTTTCCGGGCATCGCGATCGCCGTGCTCGTCCTCGGGTTCAACTTTCTGGGAGACGGCCTCAGAGACGCGCTCGATCCGCAGGCCAGGAAGCAGACATAGCGCGATGGTGATCGCTCCGCCTCGCGAACCCTACGGGTTCGCGAGGCGAGCCTGCAAGGCTCGCCCCACCGGTTAGGGCCGAAGGGCAGCGTAGCGCGCCTCGGCGTCGCGCGCGATCTCCGGACGGCCGCGACGCCGAGCGATCTCGGCGAGATGCCGATACGCGGCGGGATCAACCGGCTGACGGGTCACTGCCTGTTGCAACGTACGCTCGGCGTCGGTCACCTGATCGGACAGGAGCATCGCTTGGCCGAGGAGCGCCAACACCTCGCTTGTCGCATCGGGCCGCCGCGCCAGCGGCTCGAGGGCAACCATCGCCTTGCGCAGCGCGGCCGGATCCTCCTCGGCTACTGCCTTCTCCAGCCAGACGCGTCCGAGCGCCGCAAACACCGTGGGGGAGCCCGGATGCTTCTCGGCGGCGCGGACGAGAGTGACGACGGCGGCCTCACGCTGCCCCGATCGCGCGAGAGCCAGCGCCACGTCGACCAGCCGTCCGGGCAGCGGGTCCAGAGCCGCGACGGCTTCGAGCTGTTCGACCGCGTCGCGCGTTCGTCCACG
>Ga0307405_10000900_pt1 | contig 11803 bp, 9 predicted proteins | sample 322Cmetagenome_2_FD_203311 | JGI IMG/M metagenome (GOLD analysis project Ga0307405, IMG submission 203311) | Maize rhizosphere microbial communities from greenhouse at UC Davis, California, United States - 322HYB-C-1 | ecosystem: Host-associated > Plants > Roots > Rhizosphere > Soil | place...
CGTGTCGCGCTACGTGGCGGCCGCCGTTGGCGCCGACGGCGCCGGCACCGTGCTCCGGCTCGGTGGGCGCGAGGTCCGCGTGGTGGTCACGCTCGCCGGCCATGACAGCGTCGATGTGCTCCGGCTTGAGCGGCTCCTCCTGCCGGCCGGCGCGCACGCGACCGTGCGAGTGGGCGACGTCGCCGTCGTGGAGGAGCGCGAGACGCTCAGCCGCATCGTACGCGAGGATCAGCAGTATCAGAGGCTCGTGACGTACGAGTTTCGCGGACCTCCTCGGGTGGGCGACCAGCTTCACGCGTCGGTGATGGAGGGCACGCGGGTACCCGACGGCTACAGGCTCGAGGGCGGCCCCGAGTGGGCGTGGGACGAAGCGGGCGGGCGGCAGGTGCTCGGCGTGGTGGCGGTCGCGCTCGTGCTGGTGTTCGTGGCGACGGCGGCGCTCTTCGAGTCCGTGCGGCAGCCTCTCTGCGTGCTGCTCACCGTTCCCATGGCACTCACGGGCGTCTTCGCCGCCTTCCTCGTGACCGGGGCGGCCTTCACCCGCGAGGCGTACATCGGTGTGGTCATGATGAGCGGGATCGTCGTGAACAGCGCGATCCTCGTCGTCGACCGAGTGAATGCGGTTCGGCGCGAGCGTGCCATCGCACTCGAGCACGCGATCGCGCAAGGCGCGCTCGATCGCCTGCGCCCGATCCTCATGACCAGCGCCGTGACCGTGCTCGGCCTCCTGCCGCTGGTGGCCTTCTCCGACACGCCGGACGCGAACATCTGGAACGCGATGGGATACACGCTCGTCGGCGGGCTCACCAGCTCGACGGTCCTCGTGCTCGTCGTGACGCCGGCGCTGTACCTGCTGTTCGAGCGGCGGGGCCGCCCGCCGCTGCCCTGAGCGTGATCGACGACGCCACGGGCGAGGTCATCGCCTTTGGTCAGCGCGCCCTCTTCACGTCCCGGGTCTCGAGTCCGCGTGCCAGTGCCCATCCGAGGAAGCACATCTGCTCGGCCGCGATCGCCACACGGCGCGAGCTCCTCGCCGTCCCATCTCCCATCTCCGTTGCCCGCCTGCGAGTCGACCCGGGGTGGGACACCCTGCGCGACAACCCGCGCTTCCAGCCACTGCTGGCGACCGGCGTATAGGGGAGATAACGGCCCGCTTGACCCCACACCGGGCGCCCCCTACTATGGCGGCCCCGAGTGTTCGCAGCCGCCGTGCAGCTCCTCACCGTCTGGTGGAGGAATTACCATGCGCACCGCCGCGGTCGTCCGCCGTCCGGTTGTCTGGCACCTCGCTGGCTGTCTCGCGCTCACCGTCGCCGGCTGCAGCGGCGACACAGTCCGGCCGACCGCGGCGGATGCTGCCTCGGCCACGCAAGCCCGGAGCGCGAGTGGCGCCCAGGGTGCGGCCGCGTCAAGATCGGCAAACGTGGCGACAAAGGGTCGCCCGGTGCCGGTGCACGGCGAGTTTGTCGGTAGGTCAACGTCGACGCGCATCGCCGCGGCAGACAACCTGTTCCGGATCGACGTCGTCGCCACCGGCAACGTCAGCCATTTCGGGCGGAGCCAAGCTACGTGGGCTCTTCCCGAAGTGATCTTCGACCCGGTCAACCAGCGCCTGATCGCGGTCACCCCGACCTGGATCGGTGCGATCACGGCCGCGAACGGCGACCAGGTCTTCGGCGAGTTCACCCTCCGTAGCCCGTCAGTGTCGTTCTCGGCGGTCGGAGCCTTCCAGGCTGTCACGGACCTGGTCGTCACGGGCGGCACAGGGCGATTCGCCGACGCGAGCGGCACCGGAGTGGGATTCGTCGAGGGCAACATCTTCACCGAACGCTTCGCCAGCACGCTGACGGGACTCGTCCGGTACTGAACGTCACGACAGCGGCGGCGCAAGCCGTCACCGAGGGCCGCCCTCATGAAGCTCGGGCTGTTCGTCGTCCTGGGGTGCCTCGCCGCGACGTTCGTGGCGGTCTGGTTGCGGCACGTGCGCGCGGTCGCGCGGGACCGGGCGCGGGCCGCGGACGCGGCAGCCGGCGGGGCCGAGCCCACGCGCGGGGGCGGCATCTGGCCCGACCGAACGCTGGTCGCTGTTGGTGCCGTCACCAACTTCTTCGACACGCTCGGCATCGGGTCGTTCGCCACAACGACCGCTCTGTTTCGGGCGCGGCGGCTCGTGCCCGACCGTGTGCTGCCGGGCACGCTCAACGTCGGCCACACGCTGCCGGCCGTCACGGCGGCGTTCATCTTCATCACCATCATCGCCGTCGACGTGCGCACGCTCGCGCTGATCATCGGCGCGGCGGTAGCCGGCGCGTGGTTCGGCGCGGGGTACGTGGCGCGCTGGCCGCGGCGCACCGTGCTCGCGGTCATGGGCTGTGCGCTCCTGGCGGCCGCCGGCCTCATGTCGATGGCGCAACTGCAGCTCTTTCCGGCCGGCGGCGACGCTCTCGGGCTCGCGGGGCCGCGGCTCGCCGTGGCGCTCGCCGCCAGTGCGGTGCTCGGGGCGTTGATGACGATGGGGATCGGCTACTACGCCCCGTGCATGATCCTGCTCGCCCTCTTGGGCATGAACCCCAGGGTGGCGTTCCCGATCATGATGGGCGCCTGCGCGTTCCTCATGCCGGTCGCCAGCATCCGCTTCGTGCGCGCCAATGCCTACGACCTGCGGGCGTCGCTCGGCCTCACGCTCGGCGGGATCCCGGCGGTGCTGGTCGCGGCGTTCCTCGTGAAGTCGCTGCCGCTCGGCGTCGTCCGCTGGCTCGTCGTGGTGGTCGTCGTCTACACGGCTCTGTCGATGCTGGCGGCGGCGCGGCGCGCACCCGCCGCGCTAACGCAGCTACCGGTGGGCGCCGCGCCCTGACCGGGGGAGGGCGGCGGTCGCACTGGGCCAAGCAGGTGCGCGCGACGGTGCGCGCGATGCGGCCTGGCGCCGGGCCGGTGGCAGGGAAGGCCTCTACCGTACCGACGGGGAAGCTCGGTACCGCGCAGGGCTTCGACCCGGTGCCTGCGGTGGGCGGCGATCTGATGTAAAGTCTGAAGGCAGCACTGTATGTAATGTGTAAGCTTACAGTTACTGCGTGTACGAGAGAGGATACTTGAAGCGGCTGCGCGCCGCCGGCCCGAACGGGTGAGGCCGGGTCGAGAGCGACGGGCAGGCGAGCCGTCGTCCGGTCGCGGCTGATTGGCGCGGCCGACGCGGTCGTTTCGCCGCCGGCGTTCCGCCCTATCTTGGACGGCGAAGCCATGCGCCCCGCGACCGCCCACGCGGGCCGGCTCGGTCTGGGCGTCCGTCTCGAGAGGAGGGAGCCATGTCCGGCACGTCTGGGATGTACCACGAAGGGAGTCGCGCGCTTCAGGATCGATACGACACCCGGCGCCTCGCCGACCGCCTGGAGCAGGTCACCGTCCACGAGCGCTTCACGCCGGAAGACCGGGCCTTCATCGAGCGGCTGGACATGTTCTTCCTCGCCACGGTCGACGACGACGGTCAGCCGACCTGCTCGTACAAGGGAGGCGACCCGGGCTTCGTGCGCGTCGTGGACGACTGGACCCTTGCGTTCCCGAACTACGACGGGAACGGCATGTACCGATCGATGGGCAATCTCTCGATCAGCCCCGCCGTCGGCCTGCTCTTTATCGACTTCGAGCGGCAGCGGCGCATGCGCGTCGAGGGCACCGCCACCATCCGGACGGACGACGAACTGCTCCAGCATTACCCGGAGGCGCAGTTCATGGTGAGGGTCGCGGCCCGGCGAATCTTCCCGAACTGCCCGCGCTACATCCATCGCTTTCAACTGGTTGAGCGCTCGCCGTTCGTGCCCCGCTCGAAGCAGCAGACGCCGATCCCGGGCTGGAAGCAGACCGACTGGGCGAGGGACGTGCTTCCCGCGACCGATCCGGCGAACGATCCGGCGCGAACCGCACCGGGTCGCTGACGGGCGCCGGCTCGAGAGTCCGTCGCGGCGCCGCGGTGGAGCGCCGGCTCGGACCGCGGTGACGCCGGAACGAATCGTGCCGCGTTGGGCTTCGCCATGCCGAGACGGGGCTCCCAACGCTGCTCCCGCTCCGCCGTGCCCGCGCACGCCGGGAGCCGCGACAATCGCGCGCCCCCCGTGATTTCACGGCGGGGCCGGCCGACCTGGTGGCGGGCCGGCGAGGGTGCCGATCCTCAGCGACGTCGAACGGCCCGGCCGTGGTGAACGGACCCGCGCTCTCGACCACGGTGCTGCTCCTCGTCCAGGCGCGCGCCGTCGCCCCGCAGTCGGCGCTGGTGCCCGGCGGGCCGGCCGCGGACCGCATTGGCGACCTGTGGAACGCGATGCTCGCGGTCGGAACGGCGGTCACCGTGGTGACGCTCGGGTTCCTGCTCTATGCGCTCTTCCGACGCCGACGCGCCGACGAGCTTCCGCCCGAGGCGGATCGGCCCGCCGACCCGCGCGGTGAGCGCGCGAGCGACGAGAGCGGCGGGCGTGGCCGCGCGGGAACGGGGCGTCCGCCGAGCGAGCGGACGGGCGTGCGCTGGATCGTGTTCGGCGGAGCGGTGTTTCCCGCGGCCGTGCTCGGGCTGGTGCTCGTCTTCACGCTCCGCGCCCTCGGCGCGGTCGTGGCGCCCGCCGACGCCCGCCCGGAGGGCGCGGGTGCGCCGCGGGCCGGGGAGATCGTGATCGAGGTCACCGGGCGGCAGTACTGGTGGGAGGTTCGCTATCTCGACGCCATGCCCGCCAACGTGTTCGAGACCGCGAACGAGCTCCGGATTCCCGTCGGACGCCGCGTCTACGTGCGGCTCCGCAGTGACGACGTGATCCACAGCTTCTGGGTGCCCGGGCTGCAAGGCAAGATGGATCTCATTCCGGGGCGAACGAACGTGCTGCCGCTCGAGGCGGCGCGACCCGGCGCCTGGCGCGGGCAGTGCGCGGAGTTCTGCGGCGTGCAGCACGCCAAGATGGCCCTCGTCGTCGTGGCCGAGCCCGAGGAGCGGTGGCGGGCGTGGCTGGCCGCGCAGCGGGCGCCGGCGCCGGAGCCGGTCGACACGGTGAGGCTCGCCGACCGCACCCGCTTCCTGCGCTCGGGCTGTGTGCTCTGTCACGCGGTGCGCGGGACGCCGGCGGGGGGCGACCTCGGCCCCGACCTCACGCACGTCGCCAGCCGTCTGACGCTCGCGGCCGGAACGCTTCCCAACACGACCGGAAATTTGTACGGCTGGGTCGCCGACCCGCAGGGGCACAAGCCGGGCAGCAAGATGCCGCAGGTGCCGCTGGCCCCCCGCGAGCTGCACGCGATCGTGCGCTACCTCGCCACGCTCCGGTGAGGCCGGTCCGATGACGCTCGCCGCGCCCGGCGCCGCCCACCCCGACTCGCCCGGCACAGACGCGCCCCCGGCGGGCGAGGGCGCGGCGGCGCGCCGGCACCGCGAGTTCGAGCGCACCTGGGACCAGCCGACGGGCGTCCTGGGCGTCTTCCGGACGATCGACAACATCCCGATCGCCGTGCGCTACATGGCGACGAGCTTCGCCTTCTTCGCCGTCGGCGGCGCGCTCGCCCTCGTCATGCGCCTGCAGCTCGCGCGCCCGGAGAATGGCGTCGTCGACCCGCAAACGTACAACCAGCTTTTCACGATGCACGGGACGACGATGATGTTCCTGTTCGTCATCCCGTTCCTCGAGGCGTTCGCCAACTACTTGATCCCGCTGCTGAACGGGACGCGCGACCTCCCGTTCCCGCGCCTCACGGCGCTCTCGTACTGGACGTACCTGTTCGGCGGGATCTTCATCTACTCGAGCTTCCTCTTCGGCCTCGCCCCGGACGGCGGCTGGTTCGCCTACGTGCCGCTCAACGACAAGCGCCACAGTCCCGGGTTGAACATGGACTTCTGGGACATCGGCCTGAGCGTGGCCGAGGTGGCGGCGATCGGCGCGGCCGCGGAGATGATCGTCGGCATCCTGCGCATGCGCGCGCCCGGCATGTCGCTCAACCGCCTCCCGATCTTCTGCTGGGCGATGCTCGTCACGAGCGTGATGATCGTCTTCGCGTTCACGCCGCTCATCGTCGGGACGGCGATGCTGGAGCTCGACCGCAAGGAGCTCACGCGCTTCTTCGACCCGGCGTACGGGGGCGACCCGCTGCTCTGGCAGCACCTCTTCTGGGTGTTCGGCCACCCGGAGGTGTACATCATGTTCGTGCCGGCCATCGGCGTGCTCTCGCACGTGGTGCAGACGTTCTCGCGCCGGCCGGTCATGAGCTACACCCTCGTGGTGCTCTCGATCATCGCCACCGGGTTCCTCGCCTTCGGGCTCTGGGTGCACCACATGTTCACCACCGGGCTCCCGCCCATGGGCATGGGGTTCTTCGCCGCGGCGAGCATGGCGGTCTCGATCCCGAGCGGGATCCAGGTGGTCGGCTGGATCGCGACCGTCTGGGCGGGGAAGCCGGTTTGGCGCACGCCGCTCCTCTTCGCCGTCGGCGGGATCGCGATCTTCGTCGTCGGCGGCGTCACGGGCGTGATGGTGGCGTCCGTGCCGTTCGACTGGCAGGCGCACGACACCTACTTCGTCGTCGCGCACCTGCACTACGTCCTCTTCGGCGGCGTGATCTTCCCGGTATTCGCAGGGCTCTACTACTGGGTGCCGAAGTTCAGCGGGCGCGTGCTCGGCGAGCGCCTCGGGCGCTGGAATTTCGGACTGATGTTCGTCGGGTTCAACGTCGCCTTCTTCCCGATGCACTGGTCCGGGCTGGAGGGGATGCCGCGGCGCGTGTACACCTACCCGGCCGGACTCGGCCTCGAAGGCTACAACCTCCTCTCGACGGTGGGCGCGTTCGTGCTCGCCACGGGCGTGCTCCTCTTCGTCCTCAACGTGGCGCTCAGCCTCCGCCGCGGGCGGGAGGCGGGGAACGACCCGTGGGGGGGCGACTCGCTCGAGTGGTCCGAGTCCTCGCCGCCCGAGAACGCGCAATTCGGCCGCATCCCGGTGGTGCGCAGCCGGCACCCGATGTGGGACCAGCCCACGCTGCTCCCCGTCGAGGACGACGACGCGGACACGACCCGGGCCGCGCGGGTGCTCGACTACGCGCCGTCGCGGTGGCGGGGCGCGCTCGTGGTCGACGTGCTCGACGGCCGCGGGCGTGCGCTGGCCCACCTGCCGCGCCAGAGCTGGTGGCCGTTCATCATGTCGGTGGGCTTCACGACCCTGTTCGTCGCCGCCCTCCTCGACAGCGCGTGGATCGCCCTGGCCGGTCTGGCGGTCACCGCCGTGGCGATCGTCGGGTGGTTCTGGCCGCTCGACACGGAGACGATTGCCATCGAGGAGGCGTACGAGGACGCCCGGCCGGGCGCCGAGCCCACCGAGCGGCGCGCGTCGGCCCACAGTTTCCCCCTCGCCGTCGGCGACCGCACGGCGAACGGCTACTGGGGGACGTGCGTCCTCGTCGTCATCCTCGGCGTCGCGCTCGCGACCTTCGCCTCCGCGTACTTCTATCTTGGCTCCGGCCCCGACCCGCTCCCGCCCGGTCACGCCCCGCCGCCGCTCGGCCGAGCACTCCTCGCCACGGCCGCGACGGTCTTGGCCGCCGTCGCCACGCGTGCGATGACTGCGGCCACCGACCGGCGCGTTGACGGCGCGCGGTTCCTCGCCGCCGCGGGCGCGCTCGTGCTCCACGCACTGTTCGCGTGGCTCGCCATCGAGGCGTTTCGCGACGGCGGGTTCCGTCCCACGGAGAGCGCCTACGCGTCCGGCGTGCTCGGCGTTCTCGGGTTCACCTGGCTCGAGGCGTTAGGCTCGGCGGGGATGCTCCTGGCGGCGATGCTCTGGGCGTGGCGGGCCCCGCCCGATCCGCGTGGGCGCGGCGTCGCGCTCAACGCGTCGCTCGTCAGCTACGCCACCACGGCGAGCTGGCTCGTCGCGCTGGCGCTCGTGTTCCTCTGGCCGCGGGTCGCGTGAGCACGGCGGGCGCCGCCCGAGCCGAGCGGCAGGGCAGCGAAGCGGCCACGCGCCCCGGGACGGACGACGCGGGCACGCCCTCCCGTGGCGCGCTGCTCGTGGCGCTGCTCGGTGGTCCGGCGGCGTGGACCACCCACCTGCTCGCCGCCTACGCGCTCGTCGGCTACGCCTGCTCGGAGTCGTGGGGAGGCGTGCGGGTCGCCCTGGTCGTGCTGACGGTCGTCGCTCTCGCGGGGGCGGTGGCGAGCGGACTCCTCTCCCGGCGTCTGTGGATGCGTGCGCGCGCGGTGGACCGGCCGACCGACGACCGGTGGGACGCACGCATGGGGGAACGCACCGCGCGGGTGAGCTTTCTGATGGTCATGGGACTCGTGATGGCGGCGCTCTTCGCGCTCGGCATCGCGTACCAGGCGGCGCCGGTGCTGCTCGCGCAGACCTGCGCGCCGACGGCGTCGCAGTGAGCGGGCCGGGCGGCCCACGCCCGCGAGCGTGGCGGCATTCCGCCGCCTGGCTGACGGGCGTGGCGGCGCTCCTCACCGCCGGCGCGTGTCGCGACGAGGGGGGCACGCAGCGCGTGGTGACGGGCGGGGACGCCGAGCGGGGACGTCGGGCGATCGCCGAGATCGGGTGCGGAGGCTGCCACGTGATCCCCGGCGTACCCGGCGCGCGAGCGCGCACCGGCCCCCCGCTCACCGACTTCGCGGACCGCGCGTACGTGGCGGGGAAGCTCCCCAACCAGCCCGAGCACCTCGTTCGCTGGATCCGCGACCCGCAGGCGGTGTCGCCCGGCACCGCCATGCCCGACCTCGGCGTCTCCGACGCGACGGCCCGGGACATCGGAGCGTACCTCTACACGCTCGGCGGCCGCGGCCTCGGGCCTCCGCATCTGCTGCCGCCGAGCATTCTGCCGTCGCACTGAGAAGTGCGGCTTTCGGCTCTCGGCTCTTCGCTACTGCGGGGAGCAGGAACCCCTCGGCGTCAGGGCCGTCCTCCTGCCGTTCACGCAGTCGCCGAGAGCCGAGCGCCGAGGGCCGAGAGCTGTCGTTCAGCGTTCTTCCCCCTGCGCAGCCCCCCGTTTCGTGCCGCTCGCCTGCTGGCCGTCGGGCGGGCTCAGCGATCGCACGTAGGCGACGATGCGCCACAGGACCTCCTCGGGGATCTTGCCCCCGAACGAGGGCATTCCGTTCGGGCGCCCCTGCGCGACGGACTGGAAGATGTTCTCCGGCTCGCTGCCGTAGATCCAATCGCGGTCGGCGAACGGGGGCCCGATGCCGCCGCCCCCCGCGGCGCCGTGACACCCGGCGCAGTTGAACCCCTCGTAGAGCAGCTTCCCGTCGGCGATGGCGCGGGCGTCCTCGTCGTACGGGTTCCGCACGACGGGGTTCGGGGTCGCCGGTCCGGCTTCAATGCTCGACGTGCGCACGACGCCCCCCGTGCCGCCCGGGGACCAGCGGACCACCGGACTCGGCTCGCCCTCGCGACAGCCCAGTGCGGCGAGCGCGGCGAGCCCGATCCGCAACACGGGCTGCTTCCCGAAACCCCGACCGGCGACTCGCATGCGACTCTCTCCAGTCATGTCAGGGGAGCGCGAAGACGTAGAGCATTCCGCCCTGCGGAGTGTGCTCGGGCAGGTCCTTCATGGCCGTGGCGAAGCCGAGGGCGATGTGCGGGTCGATCTCGGGCATGATGCCCAGCGCCGCGGCGCCGGCCCACCCGCCGACGCCGGAGAGGATCGCCACGTACTGCTTGCCGTCGGGGCCGAGGTACGTGATCGGCTGCCCGATGATGCCGGAGCCGACGCGGGTTTGCCACAGCAGCTCGCCCGTCCGCGCGTGCACCGCCTTGAACCAGCGGTCCATCGTGCCGTAGAACACGACCTCGCCCGCGGTGACGACGGCGCCACTCCAGGCGGGGAATTTCTCCCGTATCTCCCACACCTTCTTGCGCGCGACTGGGTCCCAGGCCGCGAACACTCCGCGGTGGCCGCCGGGGCCCGCGTACATCCGGACCCGCGCGCCCACGTACGGGGTGCCGGCGATGTAGTTCGCCTGGGTCCCCTCGTAATCCATGCACAGGTTGTTGTAGGGGAGGTACAGGAGCCGGGTGCGCGGCGAGTACGCGGACGGCTGCCAGTCCTTCATGCCCGGCGCCGCGGGGCAGACGTTCCGCGCGAGCCGGTTGCCAGTCGCGGTCTCCCGGTTCGGCACCGGGCGGCCGGTGCCGAGGTCGATCCGGCTGGCCCAGGTGACCGGCCCGTACGGGTCCGCGGAGAGGATCTCGCCGGTCGCGCGGTCCATGACGTACATGAAGCCGTTCCGCTCCGGGCGGATCAGGACTCGCCGCTCGCGACCACCGATCGTTAGGTCGACGAGCACGTTCTCGTTGATTCCGTCGTAGTCGTGCTCGTCGTGCGGCGTCCACTGGTACGCCCACCGCGCCTCGCCCGTGTCGGGGTCGCGGGCGAAGATGGACGACGCCCACTTGTTGTCGCCCGGCCGCAGGGCCGGGTTCCACACGCCGGGGTTCCCCGTGCCGTAGAAGATCAGGTCGAGCTCGGGGTCGTACGAGATCCACCCCCACACGCTCGCGCCGCCGATCTTCCACTGCTCCGCCGGCCAGCTCGTCATGCCGAGGTCCTTCCGGCGGTCGGCCGCGTAGAACGGCTTGAAGCTCGGGCCGATGAGGACGTCGGTGTCGGGCCCCGTGTGGTACGCCCGCCACGCGATCCGGCCGGTGCTCGCGTCGAGCGCCGTCAGCCACCCCCGCACGCCAAACTCCCCGCCACTGTTGCCGACGAGCACCTTCCCCTTCACGACGATCGGCGCCATGGTGATCGACTCGCCGACGTTGATGTCGCCGAGCTTCGTTTTCCACACCTCCTGCCCAGTCTTGGCATCGACGGCGACGGTCTGCACGTCGAGCGTGTTGTAGAAGATCTTGCCGTCGGCGTAAGCCGCGCCGCGGTTCACGACGTCACAGCACGCCACGCCGGGAGCCGAGCGCGCCTGCTGCGGGTCGTACTTCCACTTCATCTCCCCGCCGGGCGGCGACAGGTCGATCGCGTACAGGTAATTGGGGAATGGCGTCACGACGTACATCGTGCTTCCCACGACGAGCGGCGCCGCTTCGTGTCCGCGGAGCACCCCCGTGGAGAAGCTCCACGCCGGCCGCAGATTCCGGACGTTGGTGGCGTTGATCTGGTCGAGCCCACTGTAGCGCGTCGACGCGTAGTTCTTGGCCGGCATCGTCCACTCGCCGTCGTCGGCCACACTCCCCGACGCGCTGTCCGCCACGGGGACCCCCGGCCGCGACGCTCCGGCGGGCTGCCGCCCGCCGCCCGCTCGGTCGTCGCGCTCCTCGCCGCACGCGAACGACGCGACCGCGACGGCGATCAGAGCGCGCCGTGGCGACGACAGCGACACGACGCGGCTACGGCCGGACTCGTGGTCGGCCGACGCGGATCCGGCGGGGCGGCACTCCGACGCTGTCCCCGACGAACGAGTCGCGGGACCACGGCCGCGGTGCGCGGTGCGAGACATCACGTGCGCTCTCCGTGCTGGTTGTTCGGCGGCGCCGAGCCGGGTAGAGCAGCGAGAGCCGTGCCCGTGGCCGACGTCGGCCGAAACCCGCGACGCCGGAGTGGGCCCGGATGCGGCGCACGATTTGCTCGACCACGATCCAGGCAAGGCTGCCGGAGGAGGCGCCCGTCCACCACACCGACTTGGCAGGCGGCCACGACACCGAGCCGGGCCCGCCCGCGCGGGCGGGCCCGCCCCCAAGCCCCGCGCGGCAGTTCGGCGTCGGGTTGGCCCGGGCCGTGGCCGGCGCGATCCTCTTCGGAGTGCCGCTCCTCATGACTATGGAGATGTGGC
>Ga0307405_10000901_pt1 | contig 11801 bp, 11 predicted proteins | sample 322Cmetagenome_2_FD_203311 | JGI IMG/M metagenome (GOLD analysis project Ga0307405, IMG submission 203311) | Maize rhizosphere microbial communities from greenhouse at UC Davis, California, United States - 322HYB-C-1 | ecosystem: Host-associated > Plants > Roots > Rhizosphere > Soil | place...
CAAGGGCGAGATGGTCACCAAGGAAGCACGCTTCTTCCGCTTTTTCAGCTCGAACACGAGCTACGACCCCGACCGCCTGGCGTTCGACCAGCAGAAGCTGCGCCAGTTCTACCTGACCGAAGGCTATGCCGACTTCCGCGTCGTCTCCGCAGTCGCCGAGCTGACGCCGGACAAGGAAGACTTCATCATCACCTACGTCCTCGAAGAGGGCGAGCGATACAAGTTCGGGGATGTCGCGGTCGACAGCCAGATCCGCGACTTCGACAGTGAGCGGATGACGCAGAACCTGCCGATGAAGACCGGCGACTGGTACAACGCCAAGCTGGTCGAAGACACGGTCGAGCAGCTCAACGAGCTGGCCGGTACGTTCGGTTACGCCTTCGCGGACGCGCAGCCTCAGTTCGTCCGCAACCAGGAAGACCTCACGATGGACGTGACCTTCGTCCTGCGCGAGGCGCCGCGCGTCTACGTCGAGCGGATCGATGTCAACGGCAACACGCTGACGCAGGACAAGGTCGTCCGCCGCGAGTTCCGTGTGGCCGAGGGCGACGCGTTCAACTCGCTCCAGGTCAAGCGCTCGAGCAACCGCATCAACTCGCTCGGCTACTTCCAGGAAAACTTCGAGATCGAGCAGAAGGAGGGCAGCGCCCCCGATCGCATCATCCTCGAGGCGAACGTCGAGGAGCAGCCGACCGGTGAGCTGCAGCTTTCGGCAGGTTTCTCGTCGATCGAGAACTTCATTCTCGCCGGCTCGATCCGTCAGCGCAACTTCCGCGGCCGCGGCCAGACCGTCGGCGCGTCGGTCAACTGGTCGCGCTACTCGCGTTCGGCCGCGCTAAGCTTCTCCGAGCCTTACGTGTTCGACCGCAACATTTCGATGGGCGCGGACATCTACCGCAAGGATTACAACAGCTTCAACTTCCTCAACAACGACCGCAACCGTACGTTCGAGCAGTCGACGACCGGTTTCGCGGTTCGTGCCGGCGTACCGCTGACCGAGTATATGTCGGCAATCGGCAGCTACACGCTGAACTACGACGACGTTTCGCTCGACGAATTCACCTACTTCAGCGACATCGATGGTGACGGGATCACCGAGTGCGACCCGGTCCTTGCCGGCCGTTATCTGTGCGAGGCGCTCGGCAAGCGCACGAGCTCGATCCTCGGCCTAACCATCGCCTACGACGCACTCGACAACCGCTATCGGCCGACCCGTGGGCACAACTTCTCGCTTAGTACCGAATACGCCGGGCTTGGGGGATCGGTGAACTACCTCCGTCTGAGGGCGAAGGGTGCGAAGTACTGGAATGTGTTCGGCGGGTTCATCTTCTCGCTTTCGGCTGAAGGCGGCTTCATCAAAGGCCTCGAGGACCGGGGGCCCGGCGTCGACGACGTGCGGCTGACCGACCGCTTCTTCCTCGGCGAGCCCCAGATCCGCGGCTTTGACATCCGCGGCGTCGGCCCACGTGTGCTGCGTCAGCCGATCCGCGCCGACGAGGACGGCAATCCGGTGGTCATCACCGACCGCGACGAGGTCGGCGACGACGCGCTGGGTGGCAATGCCTATTATCTGGGCCGTGCCGAACTCGAGATCCCGCTCGGCTCCGGCGCGCGGGAAATGGGTCTGCGCCCCTCCATCTTCATGGATATCGGTGCGCTGTTCAACGTGACGCGTCCGATACTGCAGAGCGCGCCGTTCCCCGACGGCGTCCAGCGGCAGCTGCGCAACGGTGATGGCGATCCGCTCTTCATCGATCCGACCGACGAGACGAAAACGACCACCGATCCGACCGATGCTGCGGGCAATCCGAACGATCCGGCGATGTACAAGGTGGCGAACCCGTTCCAGGAGGTTTTCCTGGGCGATACCGCCAGCCCGCGTATCTCGGTCGGCATCGGCGTGAACTGGAACTCGCCTTTCGGGCCGTTCCGCATCGACTTCGCCCATGTGCTCAAGAAGGAGCCGGGCGACGACACGAAGACCTTTACTTTCAACGTAGGAACCCAATTCTGATGAAGAACCTTCTCAAGCCGGTCTTCGCAGCCGGCCTCATGCTCACGGCGGCCTCGGCCCCGATGATCCTCGCGGCGCCGGCTGCTGCACAGGATGCGCGCGGCGTCGGCGTCGTCAGCCTTCCGGCCGTGATCGCCAATTCGAGCGCCTACCAGACCGCCGAACAGCAGCGCCAGACGACCTACAAGGCGCAGATCGACCAAGCCGAGGCTCGCCGTCAGCAGCTCGAAACGCAGCTCACACCGATGGTGCAGAAGTTCAACACCGACCGCCAGGCCGCGAGCCCCGATCAGCAGGCCCTGCAGCAGCAGGCCGCGCAGATCCAGCAGATCGAGCAGTCGGGCCAGCGCGAACTGCAGCAGATCTTGGCACCGGTCGCTCTGAGCCGCGCCTATACGCAAGAACAGATCGAAGATCGGCTGGACGAGGCGGTGCAGGCCGCCGCGCAGAAGAAGAACGTATCCCTGATCCTCGACGCGACATCGGGCCAGGTGATCTACGCCGGCGCGCAGCACAACCTCACGCAGGACGTGCTGGCCGAACTCAACACGCTGCTGCCCAGCGTGCAGATCACGCCGCCGCAGGGCTGGATGCCGCGCGAAATTCGCGAGCAGCAGGCCGCGGCGCAGGCGGCCCAGGGCGCGCAGCCGGCACAGCAGCAGCAGCCGACCGGCCGTTGATCCGAAAGACGAAGAAGGCAGGGCGATGAGCGAGGAATCGGGCGCGCAGCCGTACGACATCCGCAAGGTGCTCAAAGCCCTGCCGCACCGCTATCCGCTCCTGCTGGTCGATCGCGTCAAGGCGATCGAACTCGGCGAGCGGATACACGCGGTAAAGGCGGTAAGCTTCAACGAGGACTTCTTCCAGGGGCATTTTCCCAGCGCGCCGATCATGCCTGGGGTACTGCAGGTGGAAGCGCTGGCGCAGGCCGCTGCGATCCTCGGCATCGAGACGCTCGAGCTCGCCGGCACGGGCAAGCTGGTCTATTTCATGGGTATCGAGAACGCCAAGTTCCGCGCGCCCGTGACGCCGGGTTGCCTGCTCGATCTCGAAGTCGAGTTCCTCCAGAAGCGCAGCCGGGTCTACAAGTTCAAGGGCCGAGCCAGCGTGGAGGGCAAGACCACCTCCGAAGCCGAGTTCACTGCCATGGTCGCCGATCCGCCGAGCGACTAATCCTCCTCCCGTAAGCGGGAGCGAACAGCTTGCCAAATCGCTTGCAGCGCCTTAAGGGCGCCGCTTTCCCGACATTGCCGGCCGGTCGGAACCGGTCACATGCAGAAGGACACGACGCCATGAAGGCCGACACGCATCCCGATTACCACACGATCACCGTCAAGATGACCGACGGGACCGAGTTCCAGACGCGCTCCACCTGGGGCAGCGAGGGCGACACCCTGACGCTCGACATCGATCCGACCAGCCACCCGGCCTGGACCGGCGGTAAGCAGCAGCTTCAGGAAGGTGGCCGTGTTGCTGCGTTCAACAAGCGCTTCGGCGGGCTATCCCTCAAAAAGGGCTAACGCAGGTTCCCAGCTGGCACTGGGTGACGAAATAGGGAAGGGCGGTCCTTGGTCGGGCCGCCCTTCTTGCATTATGGCGTTTGCTTCGCTGCCGAACTCGACTTGGTCGAAGGGAACCTCGCGATGCCGCCACGGATTCGCGGCGGCATGCGCGGAGTGTCTCACGTGACCGCGAAAGAATCTTGCGTTTGTCGGGTTCGGGAGTAGTTTTTGCTTTGCAAACGAGCGCCCTTATGCAACAGGCGCGCGCCCGCACCGTTCGCGGCTTGACGGCGTGGTGGAGGGGCGTATCAGCCCCGCTTGCACGGCAGGTCCGATATCGGACCGGGGCATGTGGCGATCGTAGCTCAGTTGGTTAGAGCGCCGGTTTGTGGTACCGGAGGTCGGGGGTTCGAGACCCCTCGATCGCCCCATTCCCCCGATCTTCGCCGTCGGTTGGCAGCGGGACTTCTTCCTAAAATGACGGCATTCTGGACCGAACCGGACTACGACGATCACGAACTCGTTCAACTCGTGCGCGACCGCGCGTCGGGGCTGACTGCGATCATCGCGCTCCACTCCACTCATCTCGGCCCCGGCGCCGGCGGTACGCGCTTCTGGCACTATGCCGATCCGAAGGACGCGATGCGCGACGCGCTGCGGCTTAGCCGCGGGATGAGCTACAAGAACGCCATGGCCGGCTTGCCCATGGGCGGCGGCAAGGCGGTGATTCTCGCCGGCAAGGATCGCGCCAAGACGCCCGAAATGCTCGAGGCCTTCGGTGCTGCGGTCGATGCGCTGGGCGGCGCCTATGTTACCGCGGAAGACGTCGGCATCGGAGAGGCGGACATGGTCGCGGTATCGCGGCGCACGCAATACGTTACCGGCTTGCCGGTCGAGGGCGAGGGCACCGCGGGCGGCGATCCGGGCCCCTTCACCGCGATGGGCATCTACCACGGCATCAAAGCCGCGGTGCGCCACAAGCTGGGCAAGGATTCGGTGAGCGGCGTCCACGTCGCGGTTCAGGGCGCGGGCAGCGTCGGCGGGGGCGTCGCGCGCTTACTGGCGAAGGACGGTGCGAAGCTGACCCTGTCGGACATCAACATGGACCGTGCCGCTGCGCTCGCTGACGAACTCGGCGCCGAAACCGCCGCGCCCGACGCGATCATGAGCGTCTCGTGCGACGTGTTCAGCCCCAACGCGCTCGGCGCCATTCTCGACGACGAGGGTATCGCCCGGCTCGACGCCTCGATCGTGGCCGGCGCGGCGAACAACCAACTCGCCCGCGCGCATCATGGCCAGATGCTCGCCGAGCGCGGCATCCTCTACGCGCCCGACTACGTGATCAACGCCGGCGGGATCATCAGCGTCACGCTCGAATATCTCGCCCGCCGCAACAGCGCGCCGTGCGACATCAACGAGGTGCGCAAGCGCATTGCGCAGATCCCCGGCCGGCTGGAGGAAATCTGGCAGGAAAGCGATGCGAACGGCGTTTCACCCGACGTCGTCGCGGACCGGATGGCGCAGAAGCTGATCGGGCGCTGATGAGGCGAGGGCGCTGGCAGAGGTCTCGCTCTCGCGCTCCACCTCTCCCGTCGTCTCAGCCAAAGCTGGAACCCGCCGCGTCAGCATTCTCCGTCGGCCTTCTCGAAGTCCTTGCCCCCAACGGCGCGGCCTGCCATTGCGCGCGGCGTACGGATGTCATCAATGCACGGCTTCGCCAATCCCAAGAGGTTCCTGTCGCTCGCGCGCTGGTTGACCCCGCTGCTGCTCCTGAGCGGGCTCGTGCTCGCCGGCGCGGCGCTGGCGTGGGGGCTGTTCGTGGTTCCCCCCGACCGGTTGATGGGGGAGACGGTGCGCATCCTCTTCCTCCATGTCCCGACTGCCTGGCTCGGCATGGGCGGCTGGACCGCGATCGCGATCGCCAGCGGGGTCTATCTCGTCTGGCGTCATCCGCTGGCCGACCTCGCAGCGCGTGCGGCGGCCGTCCCGGGGATGGTGTTCACGGCAGTGTGCCTCGCCACGGGATCGATCTGGGGCCGACCGACCTGGGGCACCTGGTGGGTGTGGGACGGACGGTTGACCTCGATGCTGGTGCTGCTGTTCCTCTACTTCGGCTACATCGCGCTGGCACAGGCCGTCGCGCGCGAAGGCGGGTCGAGCCGTATTCCTGCGATTTTCGGCCTCGTCGGCGCGATCAACATTCCAATCATCAACCGCTCGGTCGTGTGGTGGAATTCGCTCCACCAGCCGCCGAGCATCACTGCCGGCAAGAGCGCGATCGACGCCGAGTTCCTCGTACCCCTGCTCATCGCCGTGCTCGGCTTCACGCTGATCTTTGGCGGCGTGGTGCTCGCACGGATGCGCGCACTGCTGGGCGACATCCAGGCCGAGGCGCGGCTGCGGCGCAAGGCGAGCGAGGCGGCGTGATGCGCGAAACCCTCGACCAGTGGGACTTCGTCATCGCGGCCTACGCAGTGGGCATCGTTGCTACGCTGGCACTGGTCGCCTGGGCCTGGTGGGACATGAAGCGGGCCGAGCGCCGCCGCGAGGAGGCGCGCCGCAAGTGAGCGCGCTCAAACCGAAACACCAGCGGCTCGTGCTGGTCGTGATCGCGCTCGTCGCGCTGATAGGGGCCGGCTTGCTCGCCGCCTGGGCGCTGCGCAGCCAGGCGAGCTATTTCTACGTACCCGAGCAGATGATGGCCGAGCCGCCCGAACCCGGCCGCGCCGTGCGGCTGGGCGGCATGGTCGAGGAGGGCTCGATCCGCACGCTGCCCGACGGGGTGACGGTCGCCTTCTTGGTCGGTGACGGCAAGGCGCGGGTGCCGGTGCGGTTTGCAGGCATCCTGCCGGACTTGTTCGTCGAGGGCTCGGGCGTGGTTGCCGAGGGACGGCTCGGGCCCGACGGCACGTTCGTCGCCGACAATCTGCTCGCCAAGCACGACGAGAATTACGTCCCGCGCGAACTGCAGGAGATGACCGAGCATCAAAAGCGCGAAGTTGTCGCCGAGACCGAGGACGGCGCGTGATCGCAGAACTCGGCCTTGCCGCCCTGTGGCTGGCGGCGGCGCTTGCTGCCTTGCAACTCTACGCCGGGACGATGGCCCTGCGGCCGGGCGGAGAGGGCGTCGCGGCGCTCGTGCGGCCGGCGGCGGTGGTCCAGGGGATCGCCTGCGCATTCGCCTTCCTGATGTTGCTGTGGCTGTTCGCGATCACCGATCTTTCGGTGAAGCTGGTCGCAGCCAACTCGCATTCCGCCAAGCCGATGATCTTCAAGCTCGCCGGCGCATGGGGCAACCACGAAGGCTCGATGCTGCTGTGGGTCGCCGTCATGGCGCTGTCGGGCGCACTGATCGCCCTCGTGGAGCGGCGCCTGCCAGAGAAGACCATGCTTGCGACGCTGGCCGCGCAGGCTTTCGTGGGGCTCGGCTTCTATGCCTTCCTGATCGCCAGCTCGAATCCGTTCGAGCGGCTGCCGCAGCCGGCGGTCGAGGGGCTGGGGCTCAACCCGCTGCTGCAGGACATCGGCCTCGCGTTCCATCCGCCCACCCTCTACTTCGGTTATGTGGGCCTCTCGGTCGCGTTCAGCTTCGCGGTCGGCGCACTGCTGACGCGGCAGGTGACGCCGGAGTTCGCGCGCGTGATGCGGCCCTGGGTGCTCGGCGCCTGGGTATTCCTCACGCTCGGCATCACTGCCGGCTCCTACTGGGCCTATTACGAGCTTGGTTGGGGCGGCTGGTGGTTCTGGGATCCGGTCGAGAACGCGTCGCTCATGCCCTGGCTCGCGGCCACCGCGCTGCTCCATTCGGCCAGTGTGCTTGCCGCGCGCGACGCGCTGCGCGCGTGGACCATCATGCTCGGCGTCGTTGCCTTCTCGATGAGCATGGTGGGCACGTTCCTCGTGCGCTCTGGCATTCTGACGAGCGTCCACGCCTTCGCCGTCGACCCGGAGCGCGGCAGCTTCATCCTCGTGCTTCTGACCCTCTACATCGGGGGCGCGCTGGCCCTGTTTGCCCTCAGGGCGGGTACGGTGAGCGAAGGGCAGCGCTTCGCCGTCACCAGCCGCGAGGGTGCGCTGGTGTTCAATAACGTGATGCTGAGCGCGATTCTGGGCATCGTGCTGCTCGGCACGCTCTATCCGCTGCTGACCGAGGCCTTCGGCGTGCGCGTTTCGGTGGGGCCGCCTTACTTCAACCCGGTGGGCGCGATCTTCGCCATTCCGATGCTGCTGGTGATGGCTGTCGGTCCGCTGCTTCGCTGGCGGCGCGACTCGATCGGGCGAATCCAGCGTCCGCTGATCCTGATCGGTGCGATCATACTGGCCGCGCTCGTCGCGGTGCTTGCCTTGGGTGAGATGAGCGTCCTGCCGCTGCTCGGCCTTGCGATCGCCGTGGGGCTCGCGGTCGCCAGCTTCCTGCCGCTGCGCGGGCGCCGGCTCACGCGTGTGCCGCTGGCGGTATGGGGCATGGTGCTCGCGCACTTCGGGCTGGCGGTCGCGCTGTTCGGCATGGCGAGCGAGAGCGCCTTTTCGAAGGAGCGGCTTGCTGCGGTTGCCATCGGAGAGACGGCGCAAGTAGGCCCGTGGGAAGTCACCCTCTCCGAAGTCCTGCCGGCGGCCGGACCGAACTGGACTGCGATCGAAGGGCACCTGCTGGCCAGCTATGCCGACGGCAATCCGATCGAGCTCGATCCGCAGTCGCGCAGCTTTTGGGCGCCGCTGCAAGAAACGACCGAGAGCGCGCTGGCGACACGCTGGAACGGCCAGCTCTACGCGGTGGTTGGCAGCGAAGCCGGTGCGGGGCGGTGGCAATTGCGTCTTTGGTGGAAGCCGTTCGTGACCTTCATCTGGTATGGCGGCATGCTGGTAGCGCTCGGCGGCGCTCTCGCGCTGATCGGGCGGGTGATCGACGATCTCCGGCGCCGTGCAGTCCTTGCGCGGATCGCCCGCCGTCGCAGCGAGGAGGCTGTCTGATGCGCTGGTGGTGGTGGATCCCGCTAATGCTCTTCGCCGGCTTTCTCGGGGTGGCGGCATACCAGCTTACGCAGCCGAAGGACGACTTTGTGCCGAGCGCGATGGTCGGCAAGCCGCTGCCCGCATTCGAACTCCCCGCTGCGGCCGATGGAATGTCGGGTGTTTCGACCGCAGATTTCCAAGACGGCAAGCCTCGCCTGCTGAACATCTGGGCGAGCTGGTGCCTGCCGTGCATCGCCGAGGCGCCGCAGCTCGAGCAGTTGAAGCAGGACGGCGCCGAGATCGTCGGCATTGCCATCCGCGACCGGCCCGAGGACGTCGCGGCATTTCTAGCGCGGCACGGCAATCCCTACACCCGGATCGGGGCGGACGACCTTTCACAGGTCCAGCTCGCGATCGGCTCCTCGGGCGTGCCCGAGACCTTCGTGATCGATGGCAAAGGCGTGATCCGCTACCAGCACATCGGCGACATCCGGGCCGAACACGTGCCAATCCTGCTGGAGAAGCTGCGGGAGGCGGGGGAGTGAGCCTTACGCTTTTCCGTCGTCATCCCAGCGAAAGCTGGGATCGTTCTCCCCTAACTCCCACCGTGCGGCGCGCGATCCCGGCTTTCGCTGGGATGACGTTGTTTCTGGTGTGTTTGTTTGCGGCACCGCTGGCTGCACAGCAATCGCTTCCACCGGCGCCTTACGCTTACCGGCAGCTCGAGGACCCGGCGAAGGAAGCCGAGGCGCAGGCGCTGATGGAGACGCTGCGCTGTCTCACCTGCCAGAGCCAGTCGATCGCCGACAGCGATGCGGCGATGGCGGGCGACATGCGCCACCAGGTCCGCACGCGGATCGCCGCGGGTGAGGAGCCGGAGGCGATCCGCGCCTGGCTGGTCGAGCGTTACGGCGATTATGTCAGCTACGCGCCGGTCGTGAGCGAGACCACCTGGCCGCTATTCGTGATCCCGCTGCTTCTACTTGTCGCAGCGGGGGCGATTCTCTGGCGGCGGCTGCGGAGGGCGCGGTGAGCTGGCTTCCCACGATTGCGCTGGCGGTTGCGCTGTTCCTGATTGCCGCGTTTGCGCTGCGCCTGCCGCAAACGGGCTGGGCGGCGTTCGGCGCGGCGCTGCTGTTTGGGTTGGCGGGTTATGCCTTCCAGGCGAGCCCGGGCATGCCCGCGGCGCCCAAGGCCGCGGTGGCGAAGGCGGACGAGACCAGCGCAGCGATGATCGAAGCGCGCCGCGCGATGTTCGATTCCGCGATGCAGGCGAGCGACTTCGTCTTCGTCTCCGACGGATTCGCACGGCGCGGGCAATATGCCGACGCGGCGCAGATGCTGCGCGGAGTCGTACACGAGAATCCTGAGCACGCCGAAGCTTGGGTTGCGCTCGGCAACGCGCTGATCGAACACGCGGACGGAAATCTCACCCCGGCGGCGGTTTACGCCTATGCCCGCGCGGAGCAGGCGGCGCCCGGGCATCCAGCCGCGCCGTACTTCCACGGACTCGCCCTACTGCGCGTGGGCCGTCCGCACGATACCCGGGCCTTATGGGCGCAGACGATCGCAGATGCACCTGACGGGGCCGAGTGGGTCGCGCCGATGCAGGAGCGCCTCGAAAGGCTCGACGCACTGATCGCGGCGGTGGAGGCGCAGTAGGCGCCGGGTGCGGTGCATGTTGCAGCTGCGAAAGGAGGGTGCTAAGCGCCGCCGCCCTGCAATAGGCCGCTATCCAGGCAGCACCGGGTGAATTCGGGAACGCCGTTTCTATGAGCGAACTTTCCTCGACACAGGATTCCCCGCCGGAAAGCGGCGGCGCACGCCGGCACGGCGCGCCATCGCCCAAGGCGGCGCTGGTGGTCGGCGCGATCGGGGTCGTCTTCGGCGACATCGGCACCAGCCCGATCTACGCCTTTCGCGAAACCTTCGCGGGCCCGCATCCGCTCGCACTCGACACGCTGCACCTGCTGGGCGTGCTGAGCCTGATCTTCTGGTCGATGACGATCATCGTCTCGCTCCAGTACGTCACGATCATGATGCGCGCTGACAACAAGGGGCAGGGGGGTACGCTCGCGCTCGTGGCGCTCATCTCCGGCCGAATGGGGCGCAAGGGATACGGCTGGGTCGCCGTCATGCTCGGCGTCTTCGCGACCGCGCTGTTCTACGGCGACAGCATGATCACACCGGCGATCTCCGTCCTCTCGGCTGTCGAGGGTCTGACGACGGTGGAGGCCCGGTTCCAGCCGTTCGTCATCCCGATCGCGCTCGTGTTGCTGATCGGCCTGTTCCTGATCCAGCGGCGCGGCACGGCGCGGGTCGGCAAGCTCTTCGCGCCGGTCATGCTCATCTACTTCAGCGTGCTGGCGGTGTTAGGTCTGATCCAGATCGTGCAGAACCCCGGCGTGCTCGTCGCGCTCAACCCGTGGTACGCGGTGCAGTTCTTCATGACCGACAAGCTGCTCGCGTTCCTCGCGCTCGGCTCGGTCGTGCTGGCGGTGACGGGCGCGGAGGCGCTTTACGCAGACATGGGCCACTTCGGGCGCGGGGCGCTGCGGATCGGCTGGTTCGGCTTCGTCATGCCGTGCCTGCTGATCAACTACTTCGGCCAGGCGGCGATGATCATGGGGCTCGAAGCCGCGGCCGCGGCCGAGGCGATCCAGAACCCGTTCTTCCTCATGGCGCCGGAAGCCTACCGTCTGCCGCTCGTGCTGCTGGCGACTTGCGCCACGGTGATCGCGAGCCAGGCGGTGATCACCGGCGCTTTCTCGGTCACGCACCAGGCGATCCAGCTCGGTTACGTGCCGCGCCTCTCGATCTTGCACACCAGCGAGACTGAGCAGGGGCAGATCTACATCCCGTTCGTCAACTGGGTGCTGATGGTCGCGGTGATCGTGCTTGTCCTCACCTTCGGGAATTCCTCCAACCTTGCGAGCGCCTATGGTATCGCGGTGACCGGTGCGATGCTGATCGACACCTGCCTGATGGCGGTGCTGTTCGTCGCCGTGTGGCGCTGGAAGATGTGGATCGTGATCCCGGCCGCAGCGCTGTTCTTCGTGGTTGACGGGGCGTTCTTCGGCGCGAATCTGACCAAGGTGCCCGACGGCGGCTGGTTCCCGCTGCTGGTGGGCGCGATCGCCTTCACCTTCCTCACCACCTGGGCGCGCGGGCGCAAGCTGATGCGCGACCGGATGAGCGAAGTGGCGCTGCCGATCGAGATCTTCGCCAAGTCGGCGATGAACAGCGCGATCCGCGTGCCCGGCACGGCGATCTTCATGGCTTCGACCCGCGCCGGGGTGCCGTCCGCGCTGCTGCACAACATCAAGCACAAC
>Ga0307405_10000902_pt1 | contig 11798 bp, 7 predicted proteins | sample 322Cmetagenome_2_FD_203311 | JGI IMG/M metagenome (GOLD analysis project Ga0307405, IMG submission 203311) | Maize rhizosphere microbial communities from greenhouse at UC Davis, California, United States - 322HYB-C-1 | ecosystem: Host-associated > Plants > Roots > Rhizosphere > Soil | place...
AAGTCGGGAAATAAAGCGAATCGATTGTTCCGTCAGGATCGGTTCCTGTAAGGTATGGCGTGATGTCCACAGTCGTGGTTCCACCTGGGTTAGGCTGGCCAGGAACCGTAGCCGGTGTTGCCACAGGCAATTGTTCAATGGCAAAATCTGCCGTCGTAATATTCGCCGCTGTTACTGTTACTGGAATGATACCATCCGTTGTTCCGTCTCCCGTAGGTGTCAGTCCTTCGTTGGTATTGATATACCCTGCCGGTAGTCCTGCCATGGAATCGTTTGGCGTTGTTCCGAGTACTACGCTATAATCACCAGAGGCAACATTGGGAAATAAATATGTTCCGTCAGCAGCTACGGTGTCGGTTGCAATTGGAGAACCGGTGCTGTCAAGCAAGGTAGCATATAGAGTGCTGCCTGCGTTAGTACCTGCTCCACTGATATCTCCACCATCAGGATCGCTATGCACGGTTCCTGAAACAGTGAAAGTCTCAGCCTGCGTGCAGAATACAATTTGCCCCAGGTCAAAAAGGACCCCTCTGCCTCCCGCATCGTCGGCAAAATTACTATTGTCAGTAAAAGCGCTGTACCTGAACGAGTATGTGTTTCCGTGTGAAACAGCCAGGGGAACGGTTTGGCCCCCAGTAGTTGTATTGATCGCATTTTGAGCGATGGACTTCAGCCACCATCCTGCCTGATCATTGCCATTTCCGTTCGTACTCAGGTTGTTGGATGAGAAAATACGGATGGACTCCGATACCAGCGTTACTCCCGCAGGAGGCGTGGGTACTGCCCCAATCGTTATGGCAAAGGTTCCCAGTTGGTCCAGCGTATTATTGGCCAACCTGTTTGTAAAAAAGTTATCAGTATTGCCCAATACAGGCTCCTGCGTCGTATTATTTGCCGGCAGAACCGTATAAAAACTTTGCTCATTAGGGACCAGGCTGAAAGCCTGCGTACTGTTAACCCCATCCCATTGAAAAGCACCGAATGGTGCTTCATACCGGTCCCAGGTATGGTTTGACCCGCTGAAAGCCTGGTTGAAGTCCGTGTAGGTCATCGGAATGGTAAAAGTGGTTCCCATGCCAGCGATGGCCGGTCCGCTGGTCAGATTATACACCAGGTTTACTGTTCCGCCGTTTGCTCCCGCGGTCGCTGCTGCTGCATTGTTAGTAGCAATCGGATCAAAACTATAAACAGTCTGGTTTGCACAATTCGGGTCAATGGTTGTTACCCTGGTGCTTGTGTTATTGGCAGGGTCAGAGTCGATGGTTCCAGCCGGGGCTGCCACTGTGGCCGTGTTTGTGATCGTTCCACTGCCTGCGGCAGTGCCCGTAACCGTCAAGGTGATGCTGCTGCCGCTTGGCAAAGCCGGGATAACCAATCCTGATTCCTGTAAACCAGCGATGGTTGGGCTTGCAGGACACGCTGCACTTCCGCCTACTCCGCTTCCAGCTGCACAGGTTACGGTCGTTGCCGTTAAACTGGCCACCGCGGGGTCCGTCACAATGGCACCATCCGCTGCACCGGGACCTGCATTAGTTACGAAGAGTTTATAGGTAACGGTCCCATTGGGAGCTACCGAAGCCTGGCCTGTTTTTATAATTGACAGATCAGTTGGTTGCTCTTCCTGAATCGCAAAGTCGGCTGTTGTAATATCGACATTTGCAACTGTTACAGGAATGATCCCATTTGTTGTTCCGTCACGGGCCGGGGTAAGACCTTCATTGGTATTGACATAACCTATTGGCAGGCTGGCGGTTGTGCTACTGGGCGCTGTGCCCAACACGACGGTGTAAGTTCCTGAACCAATACCAAGGAAGGAATATGTACCGTTTGCAGCCACTGTATCATTGGCAATCGGTGTACCTGTAATATTAACCAGTGTCGCAAAAAGTGTCCCGCCAGCATTGGCCCCAGGCCCACTGATAGTCCCGCCGTCCGGGTCACTATGGATTGTTCCGGAGATGATGACACCAGGTCCAACCAGACCAGTCGGACATTTTGCTCCGTCATTGTCAAACGAAGTGGGGCCGTTGGCTACAAATGTGGCCGTTGTATTACCAGCATGCGGATTGGCAATCTTGAAAATGTTGCCGCTATTATTATTGCTCAGAATTAAGCTACCCTCGTTATCCATATAAACAGCCCCGAAGGTTGGATCGCCCTGAACACCGCCTCCCGTAACAGGGCCCAGATTGGTGCGCACACCAGTGGTTGGGTTAAACCGCAATAAATTGTAGTTTCCTCCAATACCAATAGAATACAAATTCCCGTCAATGGGGCTAAACGCCCAGTCTGCAATTTCAGAAGCGGTAGTGGTAAGAGGGGGAAGGGCCGTCAGATAGGTAGCGGAAGACGGATTAATATCCACACGGTAAATCGTTGTGTTTGCGATAAAATTATTATACAAATACAAAACCCCCGTGCTGCTTACATCTCCTATAAAAAACTCACCGGTAGCTGGTAAGCCCGCAATAGGAAAAGTTTGTACAGACCGGTCGCTTCCGACACGGACTACTTCATTGGTCCCTCTGTGATAACCCCAGACATAATTATCAGTTGGGTTATAGCCGAATGCATTCAGCTTGGCATTGGTTGTACCTAATAAGTCAGCCTTGGCAAGTGTAATTTCACCCGTTGATAAATTCACGGTGTAAGCGTCTGTCGGATCGTCCTGAAACAGGAAACCGATATTGGTCTCACAGGCAAATGGCGGCTGAGTCTGCCCATACACGCTCACTTGTGTAAGAAGTAAGCATAAAACCAGGAAATAACCCCCTGGCCTCCTGGCAATTCCGGAAAACTGGATACTCCGGATGGTTGATACAATTAGTTGTAGTTGTTGAGTCGTCCTGAAAAAACCTTACAGTTTTTATCCCAATGTTCAGGGGATTTATGTATATGTTTGCCATCATTGACGTCTACAGTCGCCGAATTGTGGGGTGGAGCATTTCCAACACTATGAGTATGGAATGGTGTCGGGAAACACTTTTGGATGCCATATGTACACAGGGGCCGCCCGAAATATTTAATACCGATCAGGGCAGCCAGTTCACGAGTCCTGGATTTATTAATCCACTGTTAGAAAAAGGGATACAGATCTCAATGGATGGAAAAGGAAGGGCTCTTGACAATGTTTTCATCGAACGATTCTGGAGGTCGCTCAAACAAGAGTACGTGTATTTAAACCCTCCGAATGGTGGGATGGATCTGTATCGGGGCGTAAAAGCATATGTGGAATTTTACAACCGCCGACGCAAACACACCGGCACTGGTTATATTCCTGATGATCTGTTTTTCGAGACCAATGCAAAAGCATCATAATTAAACTTAATTTCATCCGTTCGCTGTCCAGTGAAACGGGAGTACTTCAGGCTCCTTGGAAGATTTCCATTGGCTCGTCAAAGGTAGTAAAACTATGAACTCCCCTTTAAAATAATTTCATACTGACTTATGAGAATACTTTATCCGACATGTTGTATTTTCGGCTCATTGGATCTCAACGTTATTATGAAAACACTTTTGCTTTTTACCTTAGCCTTACTGACAGGCTTGTGCGCTCACGCGCAAATTTCCGATACAGATTTTGTTACTACGTGGAATACAGGCAACCAGGGGGTATCGGCCACCGATCAGATCAAGATTCCTGCCAATGGCCAGTATACCGTGTACTATGAGAGCATTCCGGCAGGGACCTCCGGTACGCTACCGACCACCGGCCTGTTTACAAATACCAATACCATCACCTTGCCTGCGTCCGGAACATATCGTATTGCCATCAAACCTGCCGGAACGACACCTTTTAACCGCATCGTCTTTGCTAGCGAAGGAGATTGCGAAAAGCTTGTTAGTATAGAGCAATGGGGGACCACAATCTGGTGGACGTTTGCCTCTTCATTCGCAGGATGTACGAATCTTGTGGCGATATCGGCGTCCGACACGCCCATACTGACTAATGTTGTCCAGTTGGATTATGCATTTAAAAATTGTCGCTCATTGGCGTCTGCGCCCAATATAGGCAAGTGGGATGTTTCTGGTGTTAGATCCATGCTTGGAACGTTTATTGGCGCACGTGCTTTCAACGAGCCTATCGGTAGCTGGAATGTCTCGAATGTTGAAGAAATGATGCATCTTTTTTTAAATGCATCGTCCTTCAATCAACCGATCGGCGACTGGGATGTTTCGGCAGTAACGACTATGACGGGTATGTTCGGCGGAGCCAGCGCCTTTAACCAGCCAATCGGGAATTGGGATGTTTCGGCTGTAACTGATATGCGTTACATGTTTAACGCTGCAACGGCATTTAATCAGCCTATCGGCAATTGGCACCTAACTTCTGTGACGGAAATGTACGGTATGTTTTCAGATGCATCGTCGTTCAATCAGCCGATTGGCACCTGGAACTTTCCTAAAGTCACTGATTTGAACTTCATGTTTTACGAGGCGAGCTCATTTAACCAACCTCTCAACAACTGGGATGTGTCGGGCGTAACTACCATGAAGTCAATGTTTCAGAATGCAAGAGCATTCAATCAGCCGATAAGCGACTGGGACGTCTCTTCGGTAACCAGTATGGACGCTATGTTCCGCGATGCAACTGCGTTTAACCAGGATCTGGGTAATTGGAAGTTAAATCCCGAGCTCTGGATAGGAATCATGCTCGGGTTTAGCGGCATGGATTGTGATACTTACAGCAAGACATTGATGGGATGGGCAGCAAACCCTGCAACACCATCCAACCTCACAATGAATGCACAAACCATGACCTACGGACCGGCCGCACAGGCCGCGCGTCAGAAACTCGTCAACAAAGGTTGGCACATCACCAACGATTCGCTGGATGTTAATTGCACCGTACTGCCGGTAACCCTCATATCTTTCTCCGCGAAACCCTTGCCCGGCAACATCGTCGAACTCCAATGGAAAACAGCCCAAGAGACCCAAAACGAACGTTTCGTCGTCGAACGGAGCAAAGACCTGAGCGTATTCGAAACCGCGGCTGAAATCCGCGATGTGGCGGGAAACTCCAATGCCATTCATTCTTACCGTGCCACTGATCTTTCGCCTTATCTGGGTACAAGTTACTACCGTCTCGTTCAATACGATGTGGATGGGACGCGCACGGCGTCACGAATCCTTTCGGTCTTGTTGCGATCGCAGGATTACTCGCTCTATCCCAACCCATTGAAAAACCAGTGTTTTCAAATTAGCGTGGACGAGCCAATGACCGCTCAAATACAGATTTATAACGCTTCCGGGAACAGTATCGCATTGGGAAGAACACAACACGACGCCCAAACGGTTACCATCACTCCGTCGGAGCCGCTTCTGTCCGGCACCTATCTGATAACCGTGCAGGAGCGGGCAACAATGCGTACCTATAATTTATTTGTTCAATAGCAGCAGCCAAACTGACGATTTACCTCGCCGACAACCAGGCAAGGTATGGAAACCATCTTCGAAATGGTAGTCACCAAGTGTCCACAGTCAGAGCCGATTTGACCCGAAACGAACAAAAATCAATTGGACACCGAAGCTTTTGAAGTTGGCACTGCCGGTGCAGGGGCCTTTTCGACTATACCCATCAACTTTTTTATATTGTAGGCAACCGCTGCCACAATTTCCCGTCAGGGACATTGAGCGACCTGGCTGCCAAGCGTTGTCGATCGAGCAAAAAAGCTGGAATGGGGTGGCGATACTTTCGAAGGGATAGCCCCTGCAGTTGGTCCGTGACCGTTTGGCTGGCGGCCGGGGCGACCTGCAAAGTCGATATCTCGAAGTGATAACCTGCAAGATGCTACTAGGCTGCATCTATCTTCCCAATGGTATTCCTGTTCCCGGCGGCAAGTCCAACTACAAAATGAAGTGGTTTGAACGGCTCAAAAAACACGCGAAGTTCCTTTTGTCTGAAAAAATCACGGTAACTTTCGTCGGCGACTACAATGTTATCCTGACAGAATCGACGTCTACAAATCTCCGGCAGTTGCAACACAACCAGCATTTAAAAGGTATTGCTCAGTAAATGCCTCATCTACTTAGCATATGATCCGAAATTACCTCAAAGTTGCTGTTCGTAATTTGCGTTCAGGCGGCTGGTACTCTACATTGAGCATCGGAATCTTCAACGGATAAAATCACTTTGGTTATTTGCATTAGCGTTTCCCCTCAATAGCAGAAACGAGCCTGAATCAACAGCTTCTGTAAATTTATCCCTTACTGTCTACGATAGTGTAGGTTTGGAAGCTGATAGTTCCCCGCCAGCGTAATCATGGTAAGTACCTCCGGTTTGTTTGAACCCATCGGGGAAAACCATTTTCATTTTAAAAGTATTAGCCCCCTGAAAGACATAAGCCTGATTAGGGCTGATGGAAACATACCGGGCTGTAATTTTCAGTTCAATTTCTTCATTAAGAGCAACTGCTGTGGCCGTTGTGGTTAAGTTAAACTTGATCGGGTCGACCTGGGAATATGCTGTAAAAACGGCAATACGCGTCAGCAAGGCCGCCATAATAATCAGCCCCCATTTTAAGGTAGAATTCTTTTTCATAGATTTTCAAAAAAGTACGATGAGTAAGTAATCGCAAGTTACAACCAATGTAGTCTTAACTCTAAATGAGATTGGGATTATTTATATAGAACTCGCCGTTAGTTGAATTTACTTTACTACAAAATCAGCTATATTCACCCCCATATACTCAACGATATTATAATCATCATGAAAACAACTCTATTTAGATTTGCACAGATTTGCTTGCTCAATTCTGTCGTTTTCTGCTCCCTCAAAGCCCAAACGTGCACTTTCACAGATCTACGTTTAAACTCGCAATCATCGGTAAATTCATTTAACGCTGCCTGCAAAACTGTCAACGGGAATATTACCGTCTCCGGTGCAGATATCACCGACCTTGCTCCATTGCAGAATATCGAGGTAATCAATGGCAAGCTCACGATTCAGAACAATCCGCTTCTCAGCAATCTGAGTGGATTGAAAAACCTGGCATCGGCCCAGCATTTATTGATATATAACAATAATTTGCTCACCGATCTGGCCGGATTAGAGAAGCTTAAATCCGTCTTTGGGGCTACCCATATTCGCTTCAATCAAAATCTTGTCAATCTGAAAGGGCTGGACAGCCTCGCTTACGCCAGCACGTTTTTTATTACCGATAACGATTTGCTAACCAGTATGACGGGCCTGGGCAGTTTGGAAACAGTTACCGACATCTTATCGATCGGTTCAAACAAAAGCCTGGCAAGCCTCACGGGTCTGAATAGCCTCACCAGCGTCAGCCGGATAAATATAGCTGGAAATGACACGCTGACCGATCTCTCGGGGCTGGAAAGCCTGACCTCTGTTGGCTACCAGATGCACGTAACCTCAAACAGAAACCTTACCAGTTTCAATGGTTTGACTAATCTTACCTATTTAAGTGAAGCCTATTTAGGCGATAATAATCTGATGACTGACCTGTCAGGATTAGAAAGCGTAACCTCGGTCTATTGGCTGGTTGTAGGTGAAAACAAAGGTCTTACCAGTCTGACCGGCTTACACAACCTGACTTCGGCAACCAATTTCATCATCCGCAGAAATGACCTGCTCACCGATTTGTCCGGGTTAGAGAACCTGACAAACGTTGGATGGTTACAGGTCAGTAATAACCCCGAATTACGAAGCCTTTCCGGGCTAGGCACCGGCACGAATGCCGGCGGCTTCTCCGGAAGGGTTGCCTCCCTTACCATTGGTGGACTGTCGGTCAGGGATAATCCCCAATTAACCACCTGCGCGATTTCTTCCGTATGCGACTTTGTCGGTACCGGCACTGCAACTATCAGCGGAAACGGTCCTGGCTGCGAGAGCCAATCCTCGGTGCAGGCTGCTTGCTCCTCGCTTCCGGTTACACTTGTTCATTTTAATGTAAAAGTCGAGAACAGCACTACTCTTTTACAATGGGCCACAGCCGAGGAAAGCAATAGCGCCGTTTTTGAAATTGAGCATAGTCTCGACGCCACAACCTGGCAGCAGGCAGGTACTCAGAACGCCAAAGGTGAGAGCAATACGCTTGTCAATTATCAATGGGTACACAAAGCGCCAGCTAGCGGACTGAACTACTACCGTCTTAAAATGAAAGACCGGGATGGCTCCTACGCTTATAGCCAGATTGAAAGCCTTAAATTCGACGATCCGGTCCGCAAATCCGTATCTGTTTATCCGAATCCCGTCTCGGAGGTGCTGTTTGTCGAAAACAGCAAAGAAGTCGCCTGGCTCCGTATCGTCAACTTACAGGGAAAAACTGTGTATGAAAGCAACAGCGTGCCGAACGCGCTTTCCATTAAAAACCTATCCGCCGGTCTTTACCAGGTTCATATCACCAAGCAAAACGGGACAGTACATCAAGAACGCATCGCTGTTCTTTGAAGTGACGGTCGCGGCGTTTGAAAATACTGCGCATTCTGTAATCACAACCTAGGCGGGCAACAAGCCCATTCGCAAATATCTGCAAACAGCAAAGCCAGGCCTCAGCGACCTGGCTTTGCAAATGATATTCTTAACCTAAAAACGCATCAAACATATTTCGGATCCAGCTCCCTGGCCTGAGCTACGAATTCCTTTACTTTTTGCTCGTCGTCTTTTTTACAGATCAGCAGCACCCCATCGAATTCTGCTACGATGAAGCCATCCAAGCCGTTGATAACCACCAGCTTGTCGCCCGGCGTTTTGATGATCGAGTTGGTCGTGTTGTGCAGGATCATATTGCCGTCCGTTACATTCAGTTCGGTATCCTTTTCCGAGACTTCGTACATCGATTTCCAGGTCCCCAGGTCCGACCAGCCGAAGCTCGCAAGCACCACGTGTACGTTTTCAGCCTTCTCCATAATACCGTTATCAATGGAGATGCTGCCACAATGCTGGTACACCCTGTCAATGAAGGATTCTTCCGAATCCAGGTAATAATGCAGCTGGCCGCTTTGGAAAATCTCAGCTATATCGGGCTGGTACTCTGTCATCGCTTTTTTGAATGCATTGACGTTCCAGACGAAAATACCTGCATTCCACACAAAATCACCGCTGTCCAGGAATTGCAATGCAAGCTCTAAATGTGGCTTCTCGGTAAATGACTTTACTTTTTTGACCGTAAGCTTGTCGGGAATGTATTGAATGTAGCCATAACCGGTATCCGGACGCGTTGGCTGAATCCCCAGCGTAACCAGGATATCCTCATTGCGGGTCGCGCCGAGGGCCACTTTAATGGTATCCCTGAAAACATCTTCTTTCAGGATAATATGATCCGCAGGTGCCACCACTACGTTGGCGTTCGGGTTGCGGGCGGCGATCTTGTAACATGCATAGGCAATGCAGGGGGCAGTGTTGCGCCGGTGTGGTTCCAGAAGAATCTGGTCGTCGGTCAGCTCAGGGATCTGTTGCTTGATCAGATCCTTGTATTCCTGGCTGGTTACTATATAAATGTTTTCGATGGGACAAACGCCATCGAACCTGTCAACAGTCTGCTGCAAAAGCGTCCGGCCTGTGCCTAATACGTCATGAAACTGCTTGGGGAAATCTGTCCGACTGAAAGGCCAAAAGCGGGTTCCTACGCCGCCAGCCATGATAATCACATAAGTATCCTGCATCTGTGTTGAGTAAGTATTTTTAAATAACGTTAACTAAAATCCCTCAAAACTATTGATAAAGCGCCACTATGCTTCACTTGCCCAGAAGAAAAATTCCTGAAAAATTGATTAGCGACTGCGAAACGATGCCGTTTATCCCGTTTTCGATCAGTCCTCAAAACAACGCATTTGATGCTAAAAATTAGCATGCGTATATATAGATCAAAAGGCGCAACTAAATTATTAACGTATACTACTGACCAAAGCCTAGCCCAGTAAAAGCACTTTCCGCATCCGCGAAAATTCCGCCGGATACGGGGCCTCAATAGTCACCGCCTGTTTTGTGACAGGATGCACAAACCCCAACTCCACCGCATGCAGCATCATCTGCATCATATCGAGCTGCTCCTTGAAAAACCGGTTCTGCTTGTTACACCCATGCGGCCGGTCGCCGATGATCGGGTGAAGGATATGGGCCATGTGCTTGCGAAGCTGGTGCATTCGCCCTGTGACCGGGTTCAGCTTTACGAGCGAGTAGCGGGATGTGGGGTGTTTTCCGACGGCAAACGGCACTTCGGTTCGCATTAATGTTTCAAAATTGGTCACCGCATCCTGGGTCACGCCGTCGTCGCGTTTCAGTGGGTAGTCGATTTCGCCGGTGTCGGGGGTATAGCCTCTGACGATGGCGTGATACGTTTTGGTGATCTCACCCTGCATGAATTTGCGCTGCATTTCGCTGTTGGTGGCTTCGTCCAATGCAAATAGTAGTACTCCGGAAGTTTTGCGGTCGAGGCGGTGGACAGGGTATACTTTCTGTCCCAACTGGTCGCGCAGAAGCTGCACGGCGAACACGTCAGCATCGCTGGCGATGGGCGAGCGGTGTACGAGCAGGCCGTTAGGTTTATTGATAGCTACCAGATGCTCGCATTGAAACAAAATTTCTAACGGGTCCATTCTGAATTTTAAATGCGGGGAATTTTATCCCAAAAGAGGCGGTCAATGTGTCGAAAGTCGCCACCGCGGCTAGTCGCTCGCAGCTACGCAATCCGGGATCGCATCTCCAATCAGTGCGACTCCGGGTTCTTCTTTGAATGCCGGATCCGGAACCTGATTATCCCCCATAATACGAGATACAGTATCCCCAGAAGCATGCCGATCTCCATGGCAAATACCCACGCAGTGCGATCGAGCAAACTTTCGAACAAATGGTTGATAATGGCCCTGGGTTCGTGAATGATGTCCCAGCTGTTCATACGACGAACGCGCCCCAGATATACGCCGAAGCCCGCGAGCGGGAGGCTGATGAGTAGCAAGGTGTTAGCCGGCTTTCGCTCGAATACCCGGCGCCAGGAGCGATGGATCCAGTAGAGTGAGACCAAACCGTTGAAAAGGCTTACTTCGGCATACGAAAAAAGCATGATGGTGTCATGCCAGGTAAGGTCGCGCTGGTAATCTACGGTCAGGTGCGCCAGGTCGGTAATCATGTAGGGCGCATTCGGGAAGAAAGCCAGCCACGCAATGCTGAACATCCCTAAAACCACGGGAATATGGCCGAAACGCTTCGTGAGATTATCTGCGAAAAAGGCAATTATGAGCGGTATCCAGCTCAGAAACAGGTTCCAGTCGAGCGAAAAATCAACCGGGGAATTAAAAAGGATGCGGACAAGGTGGAAGAATACCGCAAGCAAGCTCAGAAGCAAAAGCAATAGCAGCGAGAACAAACCCTCCATCGTAATGATAGGAGGATCGGATACGCTGAATTTATAATTCCTTATCCAATCTATCAAACGGTCCAAGTGTACGTAATTTAAGTTCTTTCATGACGAATAAGCAAGACAAACAATGCTCACGTCTGACCAACTCTGATCAAGAGGCCTGTGCCTCAGTAGGGTTTACGGTTTTCGGCTGATCCTTTTTGGGTCTCCTCCGCTTGTTCCTGCGCTTCGGCGTGCTGCCCGCATCTGCGGTGGTCGCTGCCGTTACGGAGCCAGTTTCCGCGCTGGTGGTGTCCTGAGGCTTTGCCTCGCGATGTGGTTTTCTCGCGGAAGGCGCTCCCGGTCCATCCTTTCTTTTCTTGTTTTTATTGTTATTACGCCCTCCCGAACGAAAACGTGGCGGCTCAAATACGGGAGCCTCGCCCAGTCCCAGTTCCGCGGTGACGGATTTTTTCTCCAATTCCTTCTCAAAAAGCCTTT
>Ga0307405_10000906_pt1 | contig 11777 bp, 16 predicted proteins | sample 322Cmetagenome_2_FD_203311 | JGI IMG/M metagenome (GOLD analysis project Ga0307405, IMG submission 203311) | Maize rhizosphere microbial communities from greenhouse at UC Davis, California, United States - 322HYB-C-1 | ecosystem: Host-associated > Plants > Roots > Rhizosphere > Soil | place...
TCAAGACGCGCAGGCATTCCTCGGCCCAGTCCTGACCGGGAGGCAGCGCGTCCCACTTCTTTCCCATGAAGCCGAGGCCATAGGGTGGGTCAGTTACGATGCTGTCCACTGAGTTGTCGCCCATGCCTAGCATGACTTCGATACAGTCACCGTGGATAATCTGTGGACCGTCCGCTTCGTGTGCGGGTAAACTTGTCATATCGGCACTCCCTTATGTGTCGGTCACGGCCCCGGAATCTGCCAGGATTCGCGGGGCTTTCTGATGCCTCCATTGTCTCACGTCAGGGCCGCAATTAATAGTCCGCGGCTTGCGTATGTGTCAGCGGGCGGCTATCATCACGAACCCCCACGAATCCCCACTAGGCATAGGTTGTTCAAAAGACGACTAAACGACGAGTAGCCCCTGTTTTTGGGCAAAAAGAAAACCGCTCCAGTACCCGACTTTCGCCAGTACTGGAGCGGTTTTTGTCTGTGCACCCCCCGGGACTTGAACCCGGAACCCATTGTTCTAGAATATGGTCAAGTCTTGCATCCCCACGATTCCCCACTATACTGCCCCAAGTCCCATCTAAAATCCGCGGAATGACGCGGACTTGGGCCACGGTCAATCACGGTGGGCAACGCTGGTTCACAGGTCACCACTTTTCAAACAGCGACTAAACGACGAGTAAACCAACGACGAAAAGCCCCCAGCCGGTGAAGGCTGGGGGCTGTGCACTAGTCGGCCTTTCATGCTTGTTTGCGCGGCTGCCTGTCGAGTCTGGTCAGCTTTGCGAGGAGTGCGCCAAAGTCACGTTTCCGCGCCTCGTCTCTAAGGTTCCGCCCCATAAATACTCTGTCCAATGGGTCCGGGTTGGGTGGAGGTCCCAGCGTCCAGATATCGAATAACTCAGGCATCTCGTCTCCAGTCTTAGCTAGGGAAGACTTCCGGTCTTATTGGCCCTAGTCGATGACGCCGAGTTCCAGTGTTGCGGCGGATACGGTGCCGGTGAACGTTGCCGACACGCGGCCCATGATTTGGATCAAGGCGTCCGCGTTGTTGATAGGCCCGTACTGGAGGGGCATCCAGGGTGTGGACCGGAGTGCCGTTGACGTCCCGGTAAAGGGGATGGAGCCGAAGATGCGCGAAGACCCACCCTGCTGGATCTCGAACAGCGAGACCGTGAGTGTGCCGCCAGTCGTGGAGGCCCGCGCCGTGAGCCGTGCAAAGACCTGCTTGCCTCGCAAGTCCAGCGCCGTAGGTAGGCCGCCGGAGCCGGGGACGATGGCGTCGGATGTCGCCGTTACGCTGGCGTTGTTCGGAACGTTCACGGATGCCACAGTCCGGATACGCGGAAGCCGCGCCTCACGCCGCAGCACAGCGCCCACCTGGGCAAGGTCCACACTGAGGACGCCGGCCCACTGCCGGGTCCAGTTGTTTGCGTCCCAGTAGTCGGGGCCGGGAGTGGTTACGTCGGCGTTGACCTGCGAGAGCATGACGTTCAGCTCGTTGCGCTCCCGCAGCGCCCGCCCGTCATAGGTGAGTTCCCAGTCCCGCCCGTCCAGGTCCGCCACGGAAACATCCGTGGCCGCTCCACCTGTCACGTCGATCAGGCGCATGGTCCCGCGCTTGGTGGTTACGCGGGTGTAGGAGGTCAGGATCAGGGTGCGGCCGTCGTTGGTGCAGGCGACGGCGGGGCGCTTGGGCATCTCGTTGTAGCCCATACCGTTCCGCAGGTCCGTCACCTGCTGATTCACCCAAGCGGAGCCTGTCCAGTAGACGTGGTGAATGTTCCTGTCCGGGGTAGCCCCATCAGCCAGCGTCATAGCCATGTGCGGATTACCGGCAGGGTCCAAGTCAAGCCCGAACTGGTTGATGATGCCCGAGTTTGTGGACGCGGTGTCTAGGGCCAGCGCCACGGTGTCAGCATGGACCAACGGGATAGTCACTGCCGCGCCACTGGCGCTCTTCCACGTGTCACCCTTGTCTGTGGACTTGATGAAGTGTACGTCGGCGTTGGTGTTGTGGTCGCCGCCGTTCGGACGCCAGGTGAAAGCCACAGCGAGGGTGCCGTCCGCGTCGATAACGAACCTGGATTCGTAGGGGTTTTCGTTGGTGGCTTTCCCGGATGCGAGCATACCCATCTGGGTCCACGCACCACCGACGTTCTTGCGGTTCAGGTATACGTCTCCGTTGCCGGATGCCCCATCCCGGTACATGTAGAACATGGTGCCGTCAGGGTGGAGCGCAGGACGCGGGTAGGTCATCTGCGTCTCGTTGAGACCCGTCATGCCGGGGGCGGTCCATGCGGTGATGTCGTCCGGGTTGGTGGAGCGGACATAGCGCAGGACATCGCCGTGCATGTTCGCCCAGACGTGGATGTAGCCTTGAGCGTCCACGATCATGGACACAACATTGTGGGAGTCGGTGTCCACCGGCAGTACGAGCGGGTTGCCCGCGACGGTGGACAGGTCGAACGTGGTCCACACTTCAGACGGCAGGGTGCGCTTGCAGATCAGCAGGGCGCCCGTAGCGTCATACACTGCGGCGTACTGCACACCGTCAACGGTGCAGACGGAATCCTGCGTGTAAGACCGTCCACTGTAGCCAGTCTGACCCGATACCTGTCCCGGCAGGGGGACGTAGGAAACCGGCGGCGTGAAAGCCTTCCCCTCAAAAGCCGCTCCTCCGAGGTCAAGGATCGTGGCAGATAGTGCCGTTGCGGTCTGCGTGCCGGGGGTGGTGATTTTGGCGGCGGTTGCGGTGTCGAGCCCGGCCGTCGTCAGTGGTTTAGGGTCAAGAAATCCACTCATGGGGTCTCCTCTATGGCGGGCTGGTTGGTGATGTTGCCGTTTGCGTCGCGGGTGACGGCGGGCTGCGTGTAGGTGGTGGTCCCGTGGGTGAGTGTGTAGGCGTCGATGCTGCCAGGGAACGTTGCGGATGGCGTGCCGGTGTATGCGCCCGTCACACCGTCAGGCCAGACGATGGCTGCCGAAGTGGGGGCGCCGGAAGTGTAGGTGATGGTGCCGACGAAGAGTTGTGAAGGGTCGCGGGCTAGTTGGGCGTAACTTGGCGCCTCGACCGTCACAGCCCCAGTCTCGCCATTGATGGACGTCACCGTGGCGATGGGTGCCGACGTCGGTAACGCTGCGGGGCCGGCGGGAATCATCGACAGGTCAATCTCTGTCTGGCCCGCGGGGATCTGGAATGTGACGAGCGGGAGGTGGCGCTTATCCGAACCCTTCTCGTATCGGACGCGGGCGGTGTAGTGCCAGTTGACGAAGGCGTTTCCGGCCTCATCCTGGAACCCAGCCTGCCCGGTGTGCGGAAGCATCATCTGTGCGACGCCGCCCTCAATGGGGGCCACGGATTCGAGGAAGTCCACAAGGGGCGTTCCCGTCTCGGTGTGCACGAGGCGCACCGAGGGGGTTACCTCCAGGAAGATTTTTGCTTGCCCCCCACCGAAGCTAACAGGCGCTTTCTTGAACACAAGGCATGTCGTCACGCCTGCTGGCAGAACCATGATTGTCCTAACTGACCGTGATGGGTGGGCGGTTGGTGACGTTCCCTGTTACCGGGTCGCGTGTTATCGCGGGCTGTGTGAACGTGACTGTTGGTGAGCCGGCGCGGGTGATGGTGTACGCGGACACTGACCCGGGGAAGCTGACTGATGCGGTCCCGGAGTAGGTGCCTGTCACGCCATCGGGCCACTCCACGACCGCGGAGATCGGCGCCCCGTTCGCGTCGTTCGTCACCGCCCCGGCGAAGAGTTGCGATGGGTCGCGGGCGATGGCGCAGAGGGCCTTGATGAGATCCTGCTCAAGCGAGTTCAGTCGGTCTTCCTCCAGCGGTGTATTGCCGAGTACCCCGTTAGCCCACAACCGGTTTTGTAGTGAGTCCCAAATGGTCATCAGATGTTCCCTCCGAGATCCCGCACGGCCTGCTTGAGCGCGGCTATGTCTTCTGCTTGCTGTTGGACGACGGGCAGTAACGCCACGCCGAGGAGGTCATACCGGACGCCGTCGATCTCGCCGCCGTAGCGGGTCACGATCTCGGGCAGGTGTTCGTTGACTTCTTCCGCGATCAGGCCGAACTCGTTCTTGGCACCCTCGAACCTTTGCGGCGGGCCAATGAGGCGGTTGCCGTCTTCGTCTTCTGGGTAGCGGAAGGTTGGCTTGCGGTCATACTTCACGGGGCGCAAGTTCAGCACGGCGGCAGTAGTCACGTCCGCGTCGGCTATGTTCTCTTTGTACTTCTGCGAGGAGACGTTGCGGCCGAGGTGAAAGCCGCCGTCGTTGCCCACCCAGAGCGCGTAGAAGCTGGTGCCGGCGACGTTGTTCGTCCACCCGTATTCGGAGCCGTCAGCCTGTGCCGCGTGGACAGCTTCGGTAGCGTTCGCCACGGTCCCACTGATGTTCGTCCCGGCGATGCTGGCGGGGTTGCTTGACCAGCCGGGTTTGCCGGCGACGAGATCCCATGTGACGGCCTGCGCCCCGAGTTGCACCCACACGCCGCTGACGAGAACCTCAACACCGTAGTCCCCGGGCGATGAGGCGAGCGGGCCGAACCTTGCCACAGGTGTTGTCCCTGCGGCGTCATACACGAGGAACACGCCGTCGTCGTCCATGGATACGCCCACGGTCCCATCAGGACGGAGCGAGTTCACATATCCGTTGACGTCGATGCCGCCAGACTTGGGCGAGATGCCCATCGGCCCGAAAATATTTGCGGCAGCGAGACGCTGAAGCTGCCCCTCAAGGTCTTGGATCTTTCGGACCATCCACGCCTCATCGCCGGGCGGCTTGAACTGACCTGGCTGCATAGATAAACTCCCTGTGCTCTAAATGAATGAAGGGCCCCTCGTGTGGAGGAGCCCTTCATTTTTTGTAGTTAGTCGTCCCAGTCCCAATGCTCGTTCCGCAAAGCGATTTCCCCGCGAAGCTTGGCTGTAATCTCATCGATTCGATCGACATTCGGATTGTCAATAAGCCATTGATCGATTTCCTTGTCCCCTAGGACCTTGGAGCTCTTGATCCCTCGTGCAAAGAGTGCGGCGCGGACGGCGAAAAAGGATCTCCGCATGACGATCGCCTTTTCTAGGACCGTCAATTCCTTGTCAGCAAGAACGATCTCATCTTCAGCGGTGTATTCAAATTTGTTTCGATCTGCCGTTAGCAGCGAAATGGCTTGCCGACGCTTTCCACTCAGGGAGTCGTCGAGGCCCGCCGAATTGCGCTGCCTATTGAATGCGGTATCGGATTCGCATTTCTTGCAGTCGATCGCAAAGGCCTTGGCTCCACGGCGAAACCATCCGGCGGGGAGTAGTAACCCGCACTTTCTGCACGTCTTCGCCAGAAGGCTTCTATTGCCCGGGCGGTGAGGGTTTTTATGTCTAGTCTCAGCTTGCACCTTAATTACCTTGCGGCGCTGCTTGATAGCCGCCTCGGTACGGCCCGGAAGTTCTTTAGCTAGGGCCGAGGCAGTCTTCTTGGTGCCGAGGCGTATGGTGTCATCCTCTGCCGCCGACCAAGGCGCCCTGCCCGGGGTGTGACCAGAGCGCACCTGGCTACGCATTGCCGATACGGCGTTTTCTGTTCGCCCGAGATGAGCTGCAACTTGGGCTAGCGGTAGATCGAGAGTGTCGAGGACATATCCTCGCTCATCCTCAGAGTATCGCCCTCGGACGGTAGGGCTAGTTCGCAGTGCAGTAACATTAGGCATATCGACTCCTTGTTAGTCGGTCACGCCCCCGGATTGTTACCAGCAATCGCGGGGGTTTACAGTATCCATCCTACCATCTAATTAAGCACCTATAGGCTTTAAACCCTAGTCGATCCCTTCAATGCCAGTCACATCAAGGACCGGCGTGATTGTCGTGTCGGTCCATTCGATGCCGATGGCGCGGGCTGTCCCGGTGATCCCGTCAGGCCACGCCCACGAGACAAGGTCAAAGCCCACGTCATCGCCTAGCTGGAAGGGTGTGGACTCTTCCCGGTTCGCGGTGATGCTGAGCGCCACAGTGCCGTCCTGCAGCCCGGTGAGCGCCCGTTCTGCGTGGCCTTCCAACGTGTCAATGTCCGTGATGGACGTGGACGGGGACCAGCGCAGTTCGATCTTCGGCCTGCCATCGGTGGGTGCGGTGTGGTGCGAGGACTGCGGGCGTGCATCGGCGGAACCGGAAGACACGGCCATGACGTCGTTGGCGCCTTCACCGCGGCGGTAACCCTCCACGAGCTCAGCGTTCGTCGCGTTGCCCGGAAGATGGAACCAGGACGCGGGTCCGAGACCAGCGGGGGCCGCGGAACCTAGCCGCCCGCCCACGTATAGCACGAGGCCGAGCGCCTGCTCATCCACCCATTCCCAGCCGATAGTCCACTCGGGGCCGCCAACGACACCTGACAGTTCCTCAAGAAGCGCATAGACGGTCTTGTCGTCCTTGTCCAGATAGGTTCGGTCCCGCGTGGGATTCGGGCCGGCCATCTTCACGACGCGGATGGGTATCCCATCCGCGGCAACATACTTCAGGACCAGGTCCTCAACGATGTCGTTTTGCTCCCACGACACATAGGTTTCGTCCCCGACGTAGCGGTCATTCAGGTAGTCCTCAGCCGTGGCCATCGAAAGGGACACGCCCTCCTTGTGGTTGGTGGTCCGCTCCGTGACCATACCGCCCCACACTGGTTCGCCGCGGGGCTCGTTCTCCAGCGGCTCAGACAACGCCACAAGGAAGACGGACTTCTTACGTGTCGCCGTCCGCCAGTTCGACGGCGCCCCATCCAACGGGAGGACCGCCGTCTGCGACTCGTGCCTGCCGATGGTCCGCTTCAAGGCGCCATCAACGCGGAGGTTGGGGAGGTCGGTGATGACGGCGCCGTTATTGGCGTTGACTGACAGCCAAGAAAGCATTTTAGCCTCTCCTGTTGACAGGTGTATATACACCCTATAGATTGTTCATATCGGAACAGGCCGAAACGAAAGGCAAGAAAATGGAAACGGTTCAGATGGCAAACACGGTCAACGGATTCGCAATCGCAATCACCAAAGTTCCGAACCGCATCAAGACCGGCCAGACCGTTTTCAGCGTCGTCAGAGTAGACCGCACCAACAAGTTCGTAACCCTCACAAACCACGACAACGAGGCAGCGGCCCGTAAGACCGCTAACAAGTACTGGCTCCAGGACATGGGCCGCTAACAAACCACCGGGGGCCGAGCAATCGGCCCCCACTAATCGAACGGGGAACGGAATGCACATTAGTGACAAGGCGGTAGAAGCGCACCCCATCTACTTTGAGCGCATGAGTGACGGCGAGACGTGGCCCGCTTGCGGGTGTGGGGAAGTGCAACTGATGAATGACGGCAGGAGTGCCGACACGTGGATAGCAGCACACCGCGAATGGAAGGGAACCAAGTGATCCCTGACGAGGCGGTAGAAGCGGCGGCGAAGGCGGTTGACGCGAGCAAGGCGGAAGGGTGCGGTTGTTGCGCCTATCCCGAGTTCACGACCGAGGATGACAAGCTGGCGGACGCGATGGACATCAACGTGCGCGCCCTCCTGATCGCAAGGGAAGCTCTCGAAGCCGCGGCCCCGCACCTGATGGCGGTGGCATGGGCGGAAGGGCATGAGGAAGGATTTTGGAATGGACGACTCTCGCACGGCGACCCCGAGGCGCTGACTGGCGTCGAGCATGCGAAGCTCACCAACCCATACAAGAAGCACGCTAATGAGTAAGGGCACCATTCACCGCACGGTTCGCATAGACGACGCGCTATGGGCCGCAGCAAAGGCCAAGGCGGACGCGGAAGGCGTGAACCTGTCAGAGGTCATCCGCGCCGCACTTAGGGCCTACGTGGAGGGTGATTGAGCCTTGGGAGTTGCGCCGAGTCCAGCCTTAGTCAGCCACTCATTGACGAACGGCACCGCCATGACACGGGTCACCGCCGCGGAGATGCTGAGCGCGATCAAGCCAGCACCAGTGGCAGCCTCGGGGCTCTCGTTCGTCACTGCGGTATAGAGCACTGGGGCGGACAGCGCGGCGCCCGTAACGAACGCCAGCGCCGTGCGCGCCGTAGCTCGCCATGGGTAGCGGGTCTGCGTGGTCTTCTCTGCGCTATGGTCGCCCATGCCAGCCTCCTGTGATTCGTTGTACGTCGGCCCAGCGGTGGGCTCTGGTGATGGTGTAGGCGGATCGGATGGCTATTGCGGCCATCACCCCGAACGCCAAGGAACTGCCAGCCGTGAACCCGATGAGGGCAACACGCGGCGTGGTCATTACTTGCCTGCGTCCGCACCGATGGATGCGAGCTTCTCGGCAAGCTTGGCTTCGATGGCTTCAAGCTTCGCGCTGAGTTCCTTCTCGTACTCTTCACGCGGCGCAACAAGGCGGCTCTCGTTGTCGAGCTGGAAGAACAGCTTCACGTCATAGACCGCGCTGGCAATCAGCTTCTCGGTCTCAGCCATGGACGCAAGCCGCCGGCGCTCCAGTTCGTTTTGCAGGAATACCTTGTCTTCAAATGACAGTGCCATGTCGTCCTCCTGGGTGGGTGTGGTGGTGCCGAGCTGCGAGCCGGCGAGGTTGTAAGTGGTGCCCGAAGTGAAGTAGGGGTTCGGGTCTACGCGCCCGTAGTAGGGTGCGACGTTGACAATGAACGGGATGAGCACGAGATCAAAGTGAAGGTGCTTGCCTGCGCTAAAGCCCGTCTCACCAACGGTGCCGATACGCTGTCCAGCCCTGACAGCCTGCCCGGCGGTGACCCACACTTCTTCTTGGTGGCCGTAGCCAGTCAGTGCGATCCGGTTACCCGCCGCGTCAAAGTGGGCGATGATCGCATAGTTCCCGGCGGAACTGTCCTGCCAGTCGCTCCGGTCGAAGTCGATATTCAGGTACATGATGTTCGGCCATGACAGCCCGCGTGAGTCGCCGGCGAACAGCACCACACCATCGGCTGCGGCGTACACCTCCGGGAAGATCTCACGCCCGTTACTGTATGCGTAGTCCTGCCCGGCGTGCGGGTTACCGTCGATCTGCCGGGCCCCGTAGAACTGCGTAATATGCCCGCGTGACGGATGAACCAGTGAGATCATGGCGTACTCCTAAAGGTGGATGCCGGTCGGTGGTGGGATGGGGATCTTGTCGCCGTGCCCGAGGCTGCGGAGGAGGTCAATCAGCCGGTAGCAATAGCGAGTCAGGGCGTTGTTATGCTCACGGACTTCCTTGACTTCGCGCTCGACCGAACCCAGCCGGCTGCTAAGGTCTGCGATCTGACTTCTGAGGGCTTCAACTATCTCGGCGTTGATGCCCTGCGCACGGATGTACGCCTGACCTTCAACGTCCAGTTCCTTGACCTTGACCGTCGCCCTACCCGCGTACCGTGCCGCCCCATAGGAGCCAGCTACCGTCGCCAGCCCGGCAAGAAAAATCATCCAGCCTTCCATACCTCGACCTTCCGCTCATCCCGGTCAGTGTCGCCCGTCATGCCAGAGACGACCATGACCGCGGCCCCGAGAGCCCAGTACACGATCAGCCCGTAAGGGGACGATCGTTCAGGCTCCACGAATGCGGCGATCAGGAACAGGCAGCCGCTGAGGATTGGGGCGCCTGCGAGGAGTCCGAAGCTCAGTGCATCCTTGGGCCGGGGGAGGAATGCGCTAACCAGTGCGACGACGGTCGGGATGGCCCATACCGCAACGAGAACGAAATGGGACATGTACGCGTCCATCCACTCCAGCGACGTAGGCCACTTCCGGGAAATAGCCAGTGCCAGGCATGCGTACACGATGCCGAATAGGAGTTGAAACGCGCCACGCCGACCATTGATCCGCGTCCGCCTTGATATCCATCGCATCACGGCACCCGCTTTACGCGAACAACGCCGGAGACATTCAGTGCCCCGCCGCTGGTTTGGAAGACCTTGGGGTAGATGATCTGGCCTGCCGTGACTGTGAGGTTGATCGACAGGGACGCGGTATCCTCGCCGCTGCCGAACGGGACGCGGCCGTGCGCGATGTTGGATGAGGTTCCAGCGACGTCCTCGATGCTGATAAACGCACGTCCAGTACCAACGGACCCGGACCACTTCTGCGGCACGTCAATCTGATAGTCACCGGCAGCCTCGAACTGGAGCCCGCCGTTAGTCACGGAATCGACGAACGTGGAGCTGGTCGTCTTGCCCGAAACTTGGGTGAAGATGCCGAGGTTGAACGAGGAACCCGACCCGAGGCCGTTGCCCCCGGTAGTCCATTCAACGTGACCGAAGTGATCCCAGCGCGTACCGTTCCACCGCTCGATGGTGCCGGTCGCGTCAATCTGGTTGAGGTCGGTGCGGATGATCTCCATCCCCACGTACGGGATGAGCGCGTCACGCTCCGTTGAGGATGAGATTGGCAGTCGTGCGCCGGCCGTCACGAACACTGCCGGGTTACGAACCACAGTCGGGGAACCGCCGCCCGAGACAGGGACGCTGATCGTGCCCACAAGGAAGGACCGGGCCGGGAGAGTAGGCGCCGCGGGCGTTCCTGCCCCGACCGGACCAGGTGTCCCGGCCAGATACTTCACATCAGCTGTGAGTTCCCCGGAGCTATCCAAGTTCTTGTCATTGATCTGGATGTAGACAATGTCTTTACGCGGGTTCGTTGAGTCCGCAGCAGTCACAGTCCCTGTCACGTTCGCGTCAGTCGCCCATGCGTACATGCCCTGATGGGTGGTCGCGCCGGGGTCGATCATCGCCGCACACGCGGTTAGCGTCCAAGTTGTGGACGTAGCCGTGAGGACGCTGCTCGGAGTGTCCACGCGGAACCCTGAACGCCCACCGAGCCGCCGGTTAGCGCCGCCGCCGTACATCGACGACTGGCCCTGACGGTACTGCTGCGCCGTGTACTTCGGGAGGAGTGTGGATGTGTCCGCATCCACCGGGAGGAAGGTGATCGTCATGTCAGCTCCAAGCTGGTTTCGTGCTCACCGTCAGTGAGGCGGTAGATGAGTAGTTCTGCGATGAGAACGCAATGTCGTTGTCGCCCGGATCAAGCGAGAACCAGCCACGCGACGTGACGTAACCCGAACGCGGGGCCTGACCCTGCGCGAGGACTTCGCGCCGGTCCATATCCACAGTCACGAACTCGCCAGCACCCAAAGCCAGCGCAGTAGCGAACGTGAGTGACTGCTTCTTGCCGATGTGCGTCACCGTCCACCCACCCGCCGGGATAGGACCGTCAATACGCAACCACACCGGGGCCTGCGTGTTGCCAGGGTTATTGATCCGGATCACACCCGTACCAGACGTGCCAGTGAACGTGATCGGGAAAGTGATCGGGAACGTTAGCCCACCCTCGGAGAACGGCAGGCGGGTCGTTGCTGTTATTAGGTCGCCGAACTTGCGGGGGTCCTTGGCGGATACGAGGATCGAGTATCCGGCCAGCTTGTCAGAGTGCCACGTCGGGATGACCTCACCCTGACGTCGCACCACCGTGTTTCGCATCCGGCCAGACTCAAGCACGATGATCTCGAACGGCTCCAGTGAGACGGCCGCGTTGAGCCGGTCGAATGCCGCCTCAATAGCCGCAGTGTCCGCGCCGTGGATCAGCCCACCGAGGGACAGTATTCGCGGCGTCAGGAACGATTCGGAATCAGTAGCGCCATGAGCCCTCGCCCGCTGCGTCAGCGTGAGGGTGGGTGATGGTGAACCGTCCCAACCATCCATCGTCGTCAAGGACCAGCGCACACCGAACGCGTCCGTATGCCCAAGGATGAACGACGAGTTCAGCGCAACCTGCCGCCCAACACCACCATTCGAAAATCCAGG
>Ga0307405_10000907_pt1 | contig 11776 bp, 11 predicted proteins | sample 322Cmetagenome_2_FD_203311 | JGI IMG/M metagenome (GOLD analysis project Ga0307405, IMG submission 203311) | Maize rhizosphere microbial communities from greenhouse at UC Davis, California, United States - 322HYB-C-1 | ecosystem: Host-associated > Plants > Roots > Rhizosphere > Soil | place...
GAGCTGGGTCGCCTGCAGCGTGCTGATCGCCGACACCGTCTGCAGCAGCTGCTCGGTGTTCACCGCACCGATCTTGGCGATTTCTTCTCTCGTGACGATCGTCACCGGCAACGCGCCTTCCGCCTCTACGCGTCGAATCGACGAGCCGGTAACATCGACGCGAATGTCCGGTGCCTGCGCGAGCGCTTCGGTGACCGCTGCCGTGCCGGTCGCGCCGAGCACGCATGCGAGTGCCGTGGCGACTCTCTTGCGTTGGAAATTCATATGGAAGCCCCCAAGGAAAATGTAGTACCGGAAGGACGAAAAGTTCGTCTTTCGACACACGGTAGCAACGGTACAACAGGGGCTTTTGTCGCGGCAACCAAACTCCGGGAAACACTGGCGTTCCCGGCCTGGTTTTGTTGCAATTTCGCCAACTGGCCAAGCCTACGCCCGACCAGGGGAACAGCCCGGAAATCGTCCATGGCCGCATGGCGGCGGCCTCCCAGCCCGCATGTGCAGGCGCAGCAAACGTGGCCGCCGCCGGTCAGCGAAAGGCCCGTTTTCGCGTTGCCGTCAGAGGAGACCCGGGCGATGAATGAGAGGGACCGTTTCCGGATTGCCACCGCGCGTCCCGCGGACGTTGCCGATCTTCATGCGCTGGTTCGCGGCCTTGCGGAATACGAGCGGTTGTCCGATCTGTGCGTTTCGACCGAGACGGATCTCCGGCGGGCGCTATTCACACCGCCGTGTGCTTGCGAGGCGCTGATTGCGCGTCTTGACGGAAAATCTGAAGAGGCGGCCGGATTCGCCTTGTTTTTCCATACTTACTCGACATTCCTAGGCCGCCGCGGCCTGTGGCTCGAGGACCTGTTCGTCGTCCCCGCGCACCGCGGCAAAGGGCTTGGGCGGCAACTGCTGGCCACCCTCGCGCGCATCGCCACGGAACGCGGCTGTGCCCGCTTCGAATGGTCAGTGCTCGACTGGAACGCGCCGGCGATCCGCTTCTACGAGTCGCTTGGCGCGCGGATGCTTTCGGACTGGCGGATCGCCCGCGTCACGGGCGATGACCTCGCCACGCTCGCCTTGGCCGGGAGCCCGGCGGGTAGCGAAACGTGATCGCGTAGCCTGGGAATCCGCCTGGGGAATCAACCCCGCCCAGGTGCGGGGCAACCCGCGATCGGCTCGACGTAATCGACCACCGGCGTCCAGGACGCGTTGATGCGGTTCTCGAACTGCGCGTTCAGGTAGTACCGCCGGCACGGCTCGAGCGTGATCGACATCTTCTGCAGCGGGGTGTCGGCCCAGCGGGTGGACACGCCTTCGAGCAGGATATCGTGGGGGCCCGGATCGACCTTGATCGGATACCGGGCGGAGCGCGCGTAGCTCGTTCCGTCGACGTTCGCGATCAGCGCGGGGGCGCGATCCAGGATCGTCTTGTCATACCGATTGCCCGAGATTTCGCTCCAGGTCGGACCGTAGGTCGCGCATCCACCGAGAGCCAGCGCCAACAGGGCGTAGAGGGGTCTGTTGTTCATTCGGTGATCTCCGAGAGCAGGTAAACAGCATCGGCCGTCGATTCCTTCCGGCGGAATCCGCCGAAGCATCCCTTAAACTGCCGGCCTCGTCCATGTTTTCGGTTCCAATGTCCCGCGAGAAGTTCCTTCCCCCATCCGGTCTCGACGCCGATTTCTGGTCGCTGCGCTTCGTTGACGAAGTCAGCGAATCGTTCTGCGTGCGCAAGAACGTGCCGCAGCCGTTCACGAGGGTCACCGATCGCGGCGTCATGGCGACCGTCTACGCCGGCGGCGGCTACGGTTACGCCGCCACCGCCGACACGTCGTCCCGCGGCGTGCAGGCTGCGCTCCAGCGCGCGGCGGAATGGGCGCGGGCGACCGCGCGCTACGCGATCGCCGACTCGCGCAAGCTGCCGCGGCCGTCGCCACGCGGCGACTACGCCTCGCCTTCGGTCGACACCGCGCTGCCGGCGCGGCAGGAATGGTACGAACTGCTCGAGCGCGAATCGCTCGAAGCGGGACTCGATCCGCGCATCGTCGATTGGGAAGCACTGGTCGATGTGCGCCACGCCACGCATCGGCTCGTCACGAGCGAGGGCGGCGACGTCGTGCAGCGGTTCCGCTTTCTCTACCCATCGCTCGGGATCACCGCGCATGCCGACGGCATCACGCAGCGGCGCTCGTTGAACGGCGACCGCGGCATCTGCCAGCAAGGCGGTTTCGAGATCCTGGAGCGCTTCCGCTTCCACGGCAGCGGCCGCCGCGTGGCCGAGGAGGCGCTCGAGTTGCTGGCCGCCCCGAACTGTCCGTCCGGCCGCATGGACGTCCTGCTCGCGCCCGACCAGATGGTGCTGCAGATCCACGAGTCGATCGGCCATCCGCTCGAGCTCGACCGCATCCTGGGCGACGAGCGCAACTTCGCCGGCACGAGCTTCGTCACGCCGGACATGTTCGGCAGCTATCGTTACGGATCGGAGCATCTCAACATCACGTTCGACCCGACGCGCGCCGAGGAGCTCGCGAGCTACGCATTCGACGACGACGGCACGCCCGCGGCCAAGACGTGGCTGATCCGCGACGGCATCCTCGAGCGGCCGCTCGGCGGCGCGATCTCGCAGGCGCGCGCCGGCCTGCCCGGGGTCGCGAACGCCCGCGCCGACGGCTGGAACCGGCCGCCGATCGACCGGATGGCAAACCTGAACCTCGAGCCGGGGGACGCCACGTTCGACGAGCTCGTCGCCGGCATCGAGCACGGCGTGCTGCTGGAGACCAATTCGTCGTGGTCGATCGACGACTCGCGCAACAAGTTCCAGTTCGGATGCGAGCGCGGCCGCGTCATCGAGCACGGCCGACTCGGGCACATCGTGCGCAATCCGAACTATCGCGGCGTGAGCGCCGTGTTCTGGCGCAGCCTCGCGCGAGTCGGCAACGCGGACACCGTGCAGGTGCTGGGCACGCCGTTCTGCGGCAAGGGCGAGCCGTCGCAGACGATCCGCGTCGGCCATGCGTCGCCAGCGTGCGTGTTCACCGGCGTCGACGTCTTCGGCGGCGAGGATTGAGCATGGAGGCGTATTTCGAGTCGCTCGTGACGGCCATCGACCGCGCGCTCGCGCCGGGCGAGCGGCATGCGACGTGGCTCGCGGGCGAGGACACCGATTTCGTCCGCATGAACCGCGGCAAGGTGCGACAGCCCGGTCATGTCGCGCAGCGCTACGCAGAAATCCGGCTGATCCACGGCGCACGGCACGCTTCGCACGCCTTCGCGCTCACCGGCGACGCCGCGGCCGACGCGGGCGCAGCGGCCACCGCCGTGGCGGGACTGCGCGACGTCCTGCCGCAGCTCACCGACGATCCGCATCTGCTGCTGCCCGACGGTGTCAACTCGTCGAGCGAAACCCGCGGCGGCCCGTTGCCGGCCGCGGAGGCCATCGTCGAGCAGGTGCTGGAGGCGGTGAACGGGCACGACTTCGTGGGGTTGCTCGCGACCGGGCCGGTTTTCCGTGCGTTCGCGAACTCGGAAGGCCAGCGCAACTTCCATTCGATCGCGACGTTCAATCTGCAGTGGAGCCTTTATCACCGCGCCGACAAGGCGGTGAAGCACTCGTACAGCGGGCTCGCGTGGAGCGACGACGAGCTAGGCGCCCGCATCGCGCAGTCGGTTGACGATCTCGCGCTCGTGAGCCGGGCGCCGCGCTCGCTCGCACCGGGGAAATACCGCGCCTACCTCGCGCCGGCTGCCATGCAGGAAATCACCGAGCTGCTCGCCTGGGGCGGTTTCTCCGCGCGCGCGCTCGAGACGCAGCAAAGCGCGCTCGCGAAGATGCGCAGCGGCGCGACGCTCGATCCGCGCGTGCAGATCGGCGAAGACATCGCCGCAGGCATCGCGCCGGCGTTCCAGGCCGACGGCTTCGTGCGGCCGGCCGAAGTGCCGCTCGTTGCCGACGGCGCGCTCGTGGGCGCGCTCGTGTCGCCGCGCACTGCGCGCGAATTCGGGCTCGAGGCGAATGGGGCGAACGGCGCCGAATCGCCCGAAGCACTCGCGATGAGCGGCGGCACGCTGGCGATGCGCGATTCGCTCGCAGCCCTCGATACCGGGCTCGCGATCGGCAACCTCTGGTACCTCAACTATTCGGATCGGCCGGCGTGCCGGATGACCGGCATGACGCGGTTCGCGACGTACTGGGTGGAGAACGGCCGCGTCGTCGCGCCTGTCGACGTGCTGCGCTTCGACGACACACTCTACCGGCTGCTCGGCGACAACCTCGAAGCATTGACCCGCGAGCGCGAGCTTTCGCTCGAGTCGAGCACGTACGGATCGCGGAAGCTCGAAAGCGTGCTGCTGCCTGGCGCGCTCGTGTCGGAGATGAACTTCACGCTGTGAAGCGGTGAACGAACGATGCCTCAGGGGGAAGAACGATGGAAGCGCTCAAGAGCGGTGCGGACACGCTGTTCATTCTTTTGGGCGCCGTCATGGTGCTCGCCATGCACGCGGGCTTCGCTTTTCTCGAGCTCGGCACCGTCCGGCGGAAGAGCCAGGTCAACGCGCTCGTCAAGATCCTCACCGACTTCGCAGCGTCGACGATCGCCTATTTCTTCATCGGCTATGCGGTCGCCTACGGCGTGCATTTCTTCACCGGCGCGCAGACGCTGGCGCAGGCGAGCGGCTATGCACTCGTCAAGTTCTTCTTCCTGCTGACGTTCGCCGCCGCGGTGCCGGCGATCGTGTCGGGCGGCATCGCCGAGCGCGCCCGCTTCAACCCGCAGATGGCGGCGTCGTTCGCGCTGGTCGCGCTCGTGTATCCATTCTTCGAAGGCATCGCGTGGAACGGCCGCTTCGGCATCCAGGCGTGGCTCAAGAGCACGTTCGGCGCCGAGTTCCACGATTTCGCCGGCAGCGTCGTCGTGCATGCTGTCGGCGGCTGGATCGCGCTCGCGGCCGTGCTGCTGCTCGGGGCGCGGCGCGGGCGCTACGCCAAGGACGGCGGCGTCGCGGCGCATCCGCCGTCGTCAATTCCGTTTCTGGCGCTTGGCGCATGGGTGCTGTCCGTCGGCTGGTTCGGGTTCAACGTGATGAGCGCACAGACGATCGACAAGATCTCCGGCCTCGTGGCGATCAATTCGCTGCTGGCGATGGCAGGCGGCACCCTCGCGGCGCTCTTCGTCGGACGCAACGATCCCGGCTTCGTGCACAACGGTCCGCTGGCAGGGCTCGTGGCGATCTGCGCCGGCTCGGACGTCATGCATCCGATCGGCGCGCTCGCCACCGGCGCGATCGCCGGCGCGCTGTTCGTCGTGCTCTTCACCTATACGCAGAATCGATTGCGAATCGACGACGTGCTCGGCGTATGGCCGCTGCACGGCGTGTGCGGCGCATGGGGCGGCATCGCCGCCGGCATCTTCGGCTCCACCGCGCTCGGCGGCTTGGGCGGCGTCGCCTTGAGTTCGCAGTTCGCCGGCACGCTCTGCGGCATCGTCGTCGCGCTCGCGGGCGGGGCGATCGTTTACGGCTCGCTCAAGGCGACCGTGGGCCTGCGTCTCGACGAAGAGGACGAGTTCATCGGCGCGGACCTGTCGATCCACCGGATTCCGGCGACGCCGAACGATTAACTGCGACTACTTCGGGGTCAGAGCAAGAAGTCGACTTGTTGCTCTGACCCCTAAGTCGTTTCCGAAGTCGTTTAGCGTCCCCAGCGCAGCGCCAGCGGCGAGACTTGCGCCGCGAGCGCAAGCAGCCCGCGACGGCTTTGCGGATGCAGCGGCGAGAGCGGATGGCGGACGGCCTCCGAGGCAATGACACCGCCCTCCTTCATCACGACCTTGGTCGCGCGCAACCCGCATTGACGGTTTTCGTAGTTGATCAGCGGCAATATGCGCGCGTACGCGGCTTCGGCTTCGGCATGCCGGCCGGCGAGGAATTGGGTGACGACCGGCTTGATCAGATCGGGCAGCAGCGCGCTCGGCATCGTTCCGGTCGCCCCCGCTTCCAGATCGGCCATCAGCGTGATCGACTCCTCGCCGTCGAACGGCCCGGCGATCGCTTCGCCGCCGGCCTCGATCAGCGCGCGCAGCTTCGCCGCCGCGCCCGGAACCTCGACCTTGAAATAGCGCACCAGCGGCACTTCGCGCGCGAGCCGCGCGAGCAGCGGCACGCCGAGGGTAACGCCGCTCAACGGCGCGTCCTGCACCATGATCGGAATGCGCGCCGCGTCGGCGACGCGGGCGAAATGCTCGACGACGCCCTGATCATCGGCGCGCAGCCCGACGCCGTGGTAGGGCGGCATCAGCATCAGCATCGCAGCACCAGCCTTCGCTGCGGAACGCGCCCGATCGGCGGCGATGCGGGTACTGAAATGGCTGCACGTGACGATCACCGGCACGCGCCCGGCGACGTGCGACAGGCATAGCTCGAGCAGCGTCTCGCGCTCGTCATCGGCGAGCAGGAACTGCTCGGAATAGTTGGCGAGGATGCAGACACCGTCGACACCCTGGTCGATCATGCAGTCGAGCACGCGCCGCTGCCCGGCGAGATCGAGCCCGCCTGCATCGTCGAACGGCGTGGGGGCGATTGGAAAAACGCCGGAGCGTGGAATTGCAGCAGGCATGTGCCGTCCCGTCTTCATGCGGCCGTGGATGCGCGCGTCATTGTACGCATGCGACGCACGACGCGCGGGATAGAATGGCCATTCCCGTGGAGCTGAACGACTTCCTCGCCCGACACCGCATCGACGCCGAGCGCTTCGACCACCCGCCGGTGATGACCGTCGAGGAGTCCGAGCGGCTCGTTCCCGCGCTTCCTGGCGCGAAGACCAAGAACCTGTTCCTGCGCAACAAGAAGGGCGACCGGCACTTCCTCGTCACTGTGCCGAACGATCGGGCCGTGGATCTGAACGCGCTCGGCGCGCGGCTTGGCGCGGGCCGCCTCGGCTTTGCATCGGCCGAGCGGCTCGAAAGGCACCTCGGCATCACGCCGGGCTCGGTGAGCCTGCTTGCGCTCGTCAACGACGCGGTGCACGCCGTCGAGTTCGTCATCGACCGCCGTTTATGGCAAGCCGAGGCCGTGCACGCCCATCCGTTGCGCAACGACGCAACGATGGTCGTGCCGCACGCGTCGATCGAGCGCTTCCTCGACGCTACCGGTCACCCGCCCCGCATTGTCGACGTCGACGATAATGAGGCCGGGTCGGTCGCGACGGGCGACGCCGCAAGCAAGGAGACGTGATGGCAGCAGGTGAACCAGTCGGCGGCGATGACGCTCGGGCGAGCGGCGATTTTCGCGCCCACCTGATCCGCTACGGCGGCGACGCCTACGACGAGGTCGTCGAGAAGGCGCAGGGCTGTTACGTCTTCGACGCGAAGGGCAGGAAGATCCTCGACTTCACGTCGGGCCAGATGTGCGCGACCGTCGGCCACAATCATCCGAACATCGTCGCCGCCATCAGGAAGAGCTGCGACACCGCGCTGCACCTCTTCTCCGGCATGATCCCGCGCAGCGTCGTGCAGCTCGCCGAGGCGCTCGCGAAGATCGTGCCGAAGCCGCTCGCGAAGTCGCTGTTCGTCAATACCGGCAGCGAAAGCAACGAAGCGGCGATCAAGATGGCCAAGCTGCACACCGGCGGCTACGAAGTCGTCGGGCTCGGCGGCTCATGGCACGGTGTCACCGGCAATGCGGGCTCGGTGTCGTTCGCGAGCGATCGCAAGGGTTATGGCCCGGGCATGCCGGGCACGTTCGTGATTCCGGAGCCCAATGCCTACCGCTGTCCGATACGGCATTGCCGCGACCGCTGCGACCGCACGTGCATGAAAGTCGGCTTCGATCTCTACGACATGCAGTCGACCGGCGCCCGCGCGGCCGTCGTCGCCGAGCCGGTGATCAGCGCCGGCGGCGTCATCGTCCCGCCGGACGGTTACTTCGGCGCGCTGCAGGAAGAAACCCGCAAGCGCGGGATGCTGCTGATCTTCGACGAGGCGCAGACGGCGTTCGGACGCCTCGGCCATTGGTTCGCCGCGTCTCATCTCGGCGTCACGCCCGATATCCTGACCGTGTCGAAGACGCTCGGCGGCGGCATACCGCTTGCCGGCGTGATCACCAACGATGCGATCGAGGAAAGTTGTCACCGGCGCGGCTTCGCGTTCTACACGTCGCACGTGTCCGATCCGCTGCCGGCCACCGTCGGCCTTGCCGTGCTGCAGACGATCGAGCAGGAGCGGTTGCTGATGCGAAGCCGTGAAATGGGCGACTACCTCGTCGCGCGCCTGCGGGAGCTGCAGGCGCGCCACGCGGAGATCGGCGACGTTCGCGGCATGGGGCTGCTGCGCGGCATCGAGCTCGTGAAGGATCGCGAGACGCGCGAGCCGCACCACGCGCTCGGCGCGCTGACGACCGCGCGCTGTCTCGAGCTCGGGCTCAGCATGAACATCCGCCGCCGGCCCGAGCGCGGCTCCGTGTGGCGCATTGCGCCGCCGCTGACGGTGAAGCGCGAGGACATCGACCTGGCGATGACGATCTTCGACCAGGCGCTGACGGAAATGAAGGGGGTGGTGGCGGGACGGCAATCGGGCACAATGCTCGCCGCCCGCTGAGGGGGAAAACGAGGGCACCGCTCATGGCGTCGAAGGGCCCGGTCTTGCGGCACACAACTGAACGAAGGAGGAGATCATGCACAAATCCTGGCTAACGGCCGTCGCGTCGACGCTGCTTGTCGGCGTGCTCGGAATCGGTATCGCCCGCGCGGACGTGCTCGCGGACGTCAAGAAGAAAGGCGTGCTGGTCGTCGGCACGAAGGCCGACTACCGGCCGTTCGGCTACCTCGACCCGTCGGGCAAGATCGTCGGCTTCGAGCCCGACCTCGCCGCGGACGTTGCGAAGCGCCTCGGCGTCAAGCTCGAGCTGGTGCCGGTCGTCGCGTCGAACCGCATCCAGTTCCTGCAGCAGGGCAAGATCGACATGATGATCGCGACGATGAGCGACACGCCCGAGCGGCGGAAGATCGTCGACATCGTCGAGCCCGATTACTATGCGTCGGGCACGAACGTGCTCGCGAAGAAATCCGAGAACCTGAAGAGCTGGGACCAGCTCAAGGGCAAGAAGGTCTGCCTGATCCAGGGCTCGTTCTACAACAAGGAGCTGCAGGAGAAGTACGGCGTCGAGGGCGTCGCGTTCCCGGGCACCGCCGAGGCGTACGCCGCGCTCAAGAACGGCAACTGCGTTGCGTTCGCGTACGACGACACGGCGATCATCGGCGAAATGACCAAGCCCGAATGGAAGGACTACGAGATGCCGCTCGACTCGATTCTCGTCCAGCCGTGGGGACTCGCGGTCAAGCAGGGCGAGAAGGGGTTCGCCGACTTTCTGTCCAAGACGATCACCGACTGGCACAAGACCGGGTTCATCCAGCAGCTCGAGAAGAAGTACGACATCAAGCCGACGAAGTTCGCGCAGGACATGCACGCGAAGTTCAAGTAGCACGCATCGATGCAGCTCGTCTGGGATTGGTTCCGGTGGCTCAACGACGCCACCGGAATCAACCTGACGATCTTCTACGACGCGTTCGACCGCGGCCGCTTCGCGAGCGGCTTCTGGATGACGGTCAAGCTGTCCGTCATCTGCATCGCCGCCAGCGTCGTCATCGGCATCGTCGGCGCATGGATCCAGGGCTCGCGCTTTCGCGTCGCGCGCACGATCGTCTACTGGTACATCCAGGCATTTCGCAACACCCCGCCGCTCGTCCAGCTCTACTTCTTCTATTTCGGGCTCGGCGCGCTCATCAGGGGCGTCGGCGGGCCGCTCGTCACGAACGTCACGTGGGCGATCATCTCGCTGTCCTTTTTTGCCGGGGCGTTCAACGTCGAAATCTTTCGCGCGGGCGTCGAAGCGGTCCCGCGCACGACGATCGAGGCCGCCGAGTCGCTGGGGTTCAGCCGCCTGCAGGCGTACCTGCGCGTCGTGCTGCCGCTGGCATTTCGCATCAGCCTCCCGGCGCTCAACAACAACCTGGTGAACCTGGTCAAGACGACGACGCTCGCCTACGCGATCGCCGTGCCCGAGATGCTGTACGTGTCGAGCCAGATCTGGTCGGACGAGCTGAACGTGCCGGTGATGATGAACGTGCTGCTCGTTTGCTACTTCCTGCTCGTCGGCGTGCTCGTGTATGCGATGCACCGGTGGGAGCGCGCGATCCGCGTGCCGGGGTTCGGCGTGTGAGCGCCAAGGGCTGCCCCAGGCGCGAACAAGCCCCGGCGCGCGATAGCGTAGGGGGCCCTCCAGTAAGCCAGGAGGCGCACGCCACGATCCTGCCCGTCATCCTGCCGGCGGGGGAGCGGCTGGCTCGCGCGGCGCTTCGCGAGCGATGCGCGGGAACGCATTCGCTGCGCCTTCGCGGCTCGTACGGATGGGCGCTGCTCGGCGCGTTCGTCCTCGGCTGCGGCATCGCGCAGGCGCAGTCGCAGCCGGAGGCGCCGTCGATTTTCGACACGCTGTGGAAGTGGACGCCGCTGCTCGCGCGCGGATTCGTGTTCAACCTCGCGATCAGCTTCATCGCGATGGCGATCGGGACCGTGGCCGGCCTCTTCCTCGGGTTCGCGCAGATCTCGCTGCTGCCGCCGGTGCGCAAGGGCGCGTCGTTCACGACCCACTTCTTCCGCAACGCGCCCTGGCTCGTGCTGCTCTTCTACTGCATGTTCCTGCTGCCGTTCCAGGTCACCGTTTTCGGCGTGACGATCCCGATCCCCGACTGGACCAAGGCGACGCTGGGGCTCGCGCTGCCTGTGATGGCGAACGTCTCCGAGATCGCGCGCGGCGCCATCCAGTCGATCCCGACGACGCAGTGGGAGGCCGCGGGATCGCTTGCGTTCAACCGCCGGCAGACGCTGTGGATGATCATCTTCCCGCAATGCATCAAGCGGATGCTGCCGCCGTGGATGAATCTCTACGCGATCCTCACGATGGCCACGGTGCTCGCGTCGATCGTCGGCGTGAACGAGATGATGACGCTCACGCAGCGCGCGCTGTCCGCCGAGAATCGTCCCGGGCTGCTACTGGCGTTCTACAGCTACGTGCTGCTGTGGTTTTTCCTCTACTGCTATCCGATCGCGCGCTGGACCGTGCGGCTCGAAGCGCGCTACGCCGTCAACCAGTGATGACGCCCGCACGGGAAGCCGAAGGTTCGAGCGCTCTCCCGGGCAGCCCCGGCGATGCCCGGAAGGACACGAGCGAGCCGATCGTCGTCCTGCACGACGTCCACCAGGCGTTCGGCGATCTCGAAGTGCTCAAGGGCATCTCGTTCAGCGTCCGCATGGGCGGCGTCGTGTGCATCATCGGACCGTCGGGCTCGGGCAAGTCGACGCTCCTGCGCTGCATCAACGGCCTCATCCCGATCCGCAGCGGCACGATCCGCGTCGCGAATTTCGACGTGCATCTCTTGAAGACCGACCAGGAAAAGATCGCGCTGCGCAAGGAAGTGTCGATGGTCTTCCAGCAGTACAACCTGTTTCCGCACAAGACGGCGCTCGAAAACGTGATGATGGCGCCGATCCACGTGCTGAAGGAAGACAGGAACGAGGTGCGCGAGCGCGCCGTCGCGCTGCTCACGAAGGTCGGACTTGCGGCGAAGCAGAATGCGTATCCGGGGGAGCTCTCCGGCGGCCAGCAGCAGCGCGTGGCGATCGCCCGCTCGCTGGCGATGCGGCCGGAAGTGATGCTGTTCGACGAGGTGACCGCGGCGCTCGACCCGGAAACGGTGAAGGAAGTGCTGAACACGATACGCGAGCTCGCACGCGAAGGC
>Ga0307405_10000909_pt1 | contig 11772 bp, 13 predicted proteins | sample 322Cmetagenome_2_FD_203311 | JGI IMG/M metagenome (GOLD analysis project Ga0307405, IMG submission 203311) | Maize rhizosphere microbial communities from greenhouse at UC Davis, California, United States - 322HYB-C-1 | ecosystem: Host-associated > Plants > Roots > Rhizosphere > Soil | place...
GTCCCAGCTCCCGGCGGAGTAGTGGGCGATGCAGCGCAGCACCCGGCTGTCGATCCCGTAGCCGCTCCAGGCCAGGCCGCTGCGCTCGGCCAGCTCGGTCGCCTGGTCCAGCGCGGTGCAGGCCGCGGCCAGGTTGCCGAGGTCGAACTCGAACACCCCGAGGTTGTGGCGGGCCTGGAGCTCCAGCGGCCGGTTGCCGGCGACGGCGGCCGCCCGGTCGGCGTCGCGCAGCAGCAGGCGAGCCGTCTCCACGTCGCCGAAGCGCAGCTCCAGCAGCGACACGATGAGCAGCGCGGTGGCCTCGTCGCCGACGCTGCCGGCGGCCCTGGCCACGGCCAGCGCCTCCTCCCCGCGGCGCCTGGCCCCCTCGTAGTCGCGGGCCACCAGCAGCGAGCGGGCCAGCCCGGCCGCGACCCGGGCCCGCAGGGGGGTGGGCGGCTCCTCGGGGACCAGCTCGACCGCCCGCCCGGAGGCGGCCAGCATCTGCTCCTCGACCCTGGCCAGCTCCAGCTCCGGCTCGGCGTCGAGCAGGTAGCCGCTCAGCCGGTCATAGGCGAGGGCCGCCCGCAGCGGCTCGGCGTCCTCGTCGAGCGCCTCCACGGCCTCCTTGGCCAGGCCGACGGCCTGCCGGAACTCGCCGGAGTGGTTGGCAGCCTCGCCCGCACGGACCAGCACCTCGAACCGGTCGACGCCGGCCACGGCGGCGGCGTCGGGCACCCGGGGCCACAGCTCAAGGGCCTGGGTCAGGTGCCGGTAGGCCTCGCTGGGGGCGAACACGCTGGCGGCGTGGCCGGCCGCCCTGACCAGCGCGGCCAGCCCGCCGGGGAGGTCGTGGCTGGCCAGGCAGTGCCAGGCCAGCTCGGCCGCCGAGGCCGAGGGGTCGGCGCCGCCGGGGTCGCCGGCGGCCAGCAGGCGGGCGTAGGTGGCGTGGAGGCGGGTCCGCTCGCCCGGGAGCAGGTCGCCGTAGACCGCCTCCTGGAGCAGGGCGTGGCGGAACCGGTAGCTCTCGGTGGCCGCGCTGGCGACAAGGACCTGCCCGGCGATGGCGTCGCGCAGGCCCCGCTCGACCTCGGCCTCGGGCCGTCCCGACGCCGCCACCAGCAGCTGGTGCCCGACCCGGCGGCCGGCCACCGCGGCCACCTTGAGGACCTCCTGGGCCAGTTCGGACAGGGCCTCGATGCGGCCGAGGAGCACGTCGGCGAGGGCGTCGGGCAGGGCGATGTCGGCCCGGATGGCCCCGGCCGCGACCAGCTCCTCGGCGAAGAACGCGTTGCCCTCGGAGCGGGCCAGGATGCGGTCGACCACCGCCGGGGGGACCGGCTGGCCGGCGACCGCCTGGAGGTGCTCGGCCAGCTCGGCCCGGCCGAAGGGGGCGAGCTCGATGCGCTCCAGGTCGGGCAGGCGGACCAGCTCGGCCAGCAGCGGGCGCAGCGGGTGGCGGCGGTGGAGCTCGTCGGAGCGGTAGCTGGCCACCAGGGCCACCCGGCCGCCCCGCAGGGTCCGGACCAGGAACGCCAGCAGGTCGCGGGTGGAGCGGTCGGCCCAGTGCAGGTCCTCGATGACCAGCAGCAGCGGGGCCAGCTCGGACAGGCGGGCCAGCAGCGACAGGACCCCGTCGAACAGCTGGACCCGTTCGAAGCCGTCCCCGGGCGGGGGCACCGGCCGCGACTCGGTGGCCAGCTCGGGCAGGAGCCGGCCCAGGCTGGGCAGGGCCGCGGTCAGCGGGGCGGCCACCTCGGCCTCGCCCGGCCGGGTGCCGAGGTCGCGGAAGGCGTCGACGAAGGGGACATAGGGGAGGCCGACGTCGCCGACCTCCATGCAGCCGCCGACCAGCACCCGGACGCCGGCCCCGCCGGCCCGGGCGGCCAGCTCGTCCAGCAGCCGGGTCTTGCCCACCCCGGCGTCGCCGGCGATCAGCCCGACCGCCGGGCGCCCGCGCTCGGCCCGGTCGAGCAGGCCGAGCAGGCGGCCCAGCTCATCGGCGCGGCCGACGAGGCTGGAGGTGGTGGCGGAGGTCACGCCGGAAAGTATGGCCCGCCGCCCGACAGCGGGGCACGCGGGTTTCTGCCGGCCCACTTGAGCACCCGGCCGCCGAGTGTCATGAGGGGTGCGGAGCGCCCTTGAGGATCCGGCCGCCGAGCATGACGAAGGGGATGTCGGCCAGCAGCCCGAGGTCGTCCAGCGGGTCGCCGGGGACGGCGATCACGTCGGCCAGGCGGCCCGGGGCCAGCGCCCCGACCCGGTCCTCCCAGCCGAGCAGCTCGGCCGCGACCACCGTCGCCGACTGGATGGCGCCCATCGTGGTCATCCCGTGGCGCGCCATGTAGGGCAGCTGCCTGGCGTTCCAGCCGTGCGGGTAGACGCCGCTGTCGGTGCCGTAGGCGATCTTCACCCCGGCCTTGACCGCCTTGGCGAAGCCGTCGCGCTGGGCCTGGGTGGTGGCCTCGTTCTTGGCCAGCGTCTCGGCCGGCCAGCCCTGGCGCGCCCCCTCCTCGGCGATGTAGTCGCCGTTGTAGATGTCGGCGACCAGGTAGGTGCCCAGCTCGGCCAGCAGGCCGGCCGCCTCGTCGTCGAGCAGCGAGCCGTGCTCGATCGAGCGGGCGCCGGCCCTGGCCGCGTTGAGGATGCCCTGGGTGCCGTGGGCGTGGGCGGCCACATGGGTGCCCTGGGCGGCGGCCTCGGTGACCGCGGCGGCCAGCTCGGCCTCGGACAGCTCGGGGGCGCCAGGCCGGGTCCCGAGGGCGAGCACCGCCCCGGTGGCGATCACCTTGATGAAGTCGGCCCCGCCGTACAGGATCGCCCGGACCCGCCGCCTGACCTCCTCCGGGCCCGCCGCCTCCCCGAACCGGAGGTCGAGGGGCAGCTCGATGTCGGGGGCCAGTCCGGTGACCGACCCGCCGCCGCCGGGCACGGTCACGTACGCCCCCGCCACCGCCATCCGCGGCCCGGTGACGGTGCCGTCGCGGATCGCGTCGCGCAGGGCCACGTCCACGAACGCCCGGAAGGTGCCGACGTCGCGCACGGTCGTGAACCCGGCCAGCACCGTGGCCCGCGCGTTGCCGACCCCGCTCAGGGCCTCCTGGGCGGCGCTCCGGTCGACCGCCGGGATCCCCGACCCCTGGAGCTCACCGACCAGGTGGGTGTGGCAGTCGATCAGCCCCGGGAGCAGGGTGTGGCCGGCCAGGTCGAGGACCTCGGCCCCCTCGGGCGGCGGCTGGCCGGGGTCGAGCAGCCCCTCGATCCGCTCCCCCCTGACCAGCAGCCCTCGTCCCTCGAGGACCCTGCCGGCCTCGACGTCGACCAGCCGCGCTCCCCGAACCGCCAGCAGCCCGCCGTCCCGATCACCCACGCCCTCGCCTCCTCGGTGCCTGCCCTCGTCGCCCCATGATGACCGATGCCGATTTCCCATTGGATCGGACAATCCGTAGAATCCGGCGCCGAGGACACGTCATGCCACCACGAAACCCCCGCCATCTGGCCGAACACCAACTGCCCTGGCGCCTCATGCTGGTCGCCTTCGGGCTCACGTTCGCCGTGCTGGCCGCCCTGGTCGCGTCGGCCGCGCTGGTCCCCAAGACGCCCCTGGCCCCCTCGGCCGTCCAGCAGCTCCCGGCCGAGACGACCAGCCCGCCGTTGCCTGCCGACCCGCCGTCGGTGGCTCCCTCCAGCGCCAGCCCCGGGTCGTCCACCAGCACCACCGTGCCCCCGGAGCCACCTGCAGGGGTGTCCCTGGCCGCCCAGGCCCCGACCACGGCCGCGGCCCCCCGGGCGACCACCCCGGCCACCACCCCCAGCCCCTCCGGCCCTCCGGCCACCCCGCCCCCGCCGGTCCCCACCACGGCGCCGACGACCACCGAGTTCCCGCCGGCCCCACTCATCTCGGTCGCCCCGACGACCACGGTCGAGCCGCCCACCACCACCACGGTCGCGCCGACCACGACCACCGTCGAGGCGACCACCACCACAACGGCCGCGCTCGCCCCGACCACCACCGCCGGGGAGACCACGACCACCGCCCAACTGCTGGTGACCACCACCCAGCCACCGACCGCCGGGGTGCTGCTCGCCCCCATCCTCGGCCTGCTGTACCTGCTCCGCGCCCACCTTCCGGCCCCGGGCCGTCATGCCCGCCCGGGCCGCTACCGCCTGCCTCAGGTCAGGTCGCGGCGGGCCACCAGGCGGCCGCCGAGGAGGGCCAGGCCGAGGCCGTAGGCTGCGAACACCAGGGCGCCGGCCCACATCGGCAGGGTGCCGTCGCCAGGTGCGGTCAGGGCCGAGGCGGCGCCCATGGGCAGCCAGCGCTCCAGCCCCGGCTGGTGCAGGATCCCGGTCAGGACCCGCTCGACGCCCTGGGACCACCACAGCAGGCCGACGACCACGGCCGCGACCTGGTTGCGGAGCAGCGCCCCGAGCCCGGTCCCGAGCACGGCGTACAGCGCCACCGCCACCGCCAGCCCCGCCACCCGGGTGGCCACCCCGGGGTCGGCGACGGCGACCTCGATGCCCTTGGCCCGCAGCCAGGGGAGGCCGACGGCCAGCACCGCCGCCGAGGACGCCAGGGACATGGCCAGACCGGTGACGGCGGCCGCGGCCAGCTTGGCCGCCACCACCCGGCCCCGCCTGGGGGTGACCAGGAAGGTCGAGGTGGCGGTGCCGTGGCGGAGCTCGCCGGCCATGCCGAGGACGCCGAGGACGAGGGCGGCCAGGGTCAGCGGCTGGGCCGGGACCAGGACCAGCTGGCGCAGGGCGTCGGGGCCGAGGGCCGGCTGGCCGGGCTGGCCGGCGAGCAGGAGCACGATGGCGACCAGGGCCGCGGTGCCGGCGGCGGCCAGGGCGAGCAGGACGCGGGCGGTGCGGGTGGTCCGGAGCTTCAGCAGCTCCGAGTGGACGAGCCGGGTCATGGCCGGTCTCCTTTCCTGCCGGTGAGCTCGAGGAAGACGTCCTCGAGGTTGGAGCGCTCGAAGCGCATCTCGTGGAGCACGACGCCGCCGGCCGCGGCCGCCTGGCCCACCTGCTCGGTGGTGGCCCCGGTGACCGTCAGCTGGCCGGGGCCGTCGAGGGCGACCCTGGCGCCCCTGGCGACCAGGAGGTCACGCAGCGCCTCGGGTTGCGGGGTCCGGACCCGCACCGCCCGGTCGGCCCCGGCGGTCAGGGCGGCCAGGGTGGACTGGGCGACCAGGCGGCCCCGGTCGATGATCACGACCTGGTCGACCGTCTGGGCGACCTCGGCCAGGACGTGGCTGGAGACGAGCACGGTCCGGCCCTCGTCGGCCAGGCCCCGGACCAGGCCGCGCAGCCAGTGCACGCCCTCGGGGTCGAGGCCGTTGGCCGGCTCGTCGAGGATCAGGACCTCGGGGTCGCCGAGCAGGGCCCCGGCCAGCCCCAGCCGCTGGCGCATGCCGAGCGAGAAGCCGCCGACCCGGCGACGCCCGGCGGCGGCCAGCCCGGTCCGCTCCAGCGCCTGGTCGGCCCGCCCGGGGTCGATCCCGGCGGCCACGGCCAGGACCCGGAGGTGGTCGCGGGCCGAGCGGCCGGGATGGAACCCGCTCGCCTCCAGGACGGCGCCGACCCGGCGGACCGGGTCGGGCAGCTCCCGGTAGGGCCGGCCGGCGACGGTGGCCGTGCCGGCGGTGGGGGCGACCAGGCCGAGGAGCATCCGCAGGGTGGTCGTCTTGCCGGCGCCGTTGGGGCCGAGGAAGCCGGCCACCGTCCCCTGGTCGATCTCGAAGTCGAGCTGGTCGACGGCGAGCACGTCGCCGAAGCGCTTGGTGAGCCCCTGCACGCTGATGGCCGCCATGGCGTGTCTCCTCCCTGAGCCGGTGACACCGAGGACGCTACGGGCCGCGACGGCGGCGGTCGTCAGCCTGGCGGCCGCTTCTGGAGGTCGGCCTTGAGGAGGAGGCGGGGCCGCCCGTCAGCCCGGAGGCGCACCTGGGCCGGGGGTGACCAGGCCGGTCTCGTAGGCCAGCATCACCAGCTGGGCCCGGTCGCGCGCCTGGAGCTTGGCCAGGACCCGGCTCACGTGGGTCTTGGCGGTGGCCGCGCTGACCACCAGCAGCTCGGCGATCTCGGCGTTGGACAGGCCCCTGGCCACCAGGGCCAGCACCTCCCGCTCCCGGTCGGTGAGCGAGGCCAGCGCGGCCGGGGCGACCGGGCCCGGCTCGGGCCGGCGGGCGAACTCGGCGATCAGCCGCCTGGTGATGCTGGGCGCGAGCAGGGCGTCGCCGGCCGCGACCACCCGGATGGCGGCCAGCAGGTCGGCGGGGGGCGTGTCCTTGAGCAGGAAGCCGCTCGCCCCGGCCCGCAGTGCCGCATAGACGTACTCGTCCAGGTCGAAGGTGGTGAGGACAAGGACCCGGACGCCGCCGGCCTGGTCGAGGGCGACGATCCGCCGGGTCGCCTCCAGCCCGTCCATCCGCGGCATGCGGATGTCCATGAGGACCACGTCGGGCAGCTCCCGCCGGGCCTGCTCGACCGCCTCGGCCCCGTCCCCGGCCTCGCCGACCACCTCCAGGTCGGGCGCCGACTCGACCAGCACCCGGAACCCGGCCCTGACCAGCGTCTGGTCGTCCGCGATCACGACCCTGATCATTCCCGTGCCTCCTCGACCGGCAGGGTGGCCGCGACCCGGAAGCCGCCGCCGGGCAGGGGGCCGGCCTCCAGGGTGCCGCCGTAGAGGGCGGCCCGCTCGCGCATGCCGGCGATGCCGTGGCCGCCGTGCCCCTGGCCGCCGAGGACGGCGCCGCGGCCGTCGTCGACCACCTCGACGGCGACCTGGCCGGGGGAGTGGCGGACCGCGACCCGGGCGGTGGCCGGCCCGGCGTGCCGGACGACGTTGGTCAGGGCCTCCTGGACGATCCGGTAGGCCGACAGGTCGAGACCGGCCGGCAGCTCGGACGGCGTCCCCTCGATCCGGACCTCGACCCGCACCCCGGCCCTTGCCACCTCGGCGGCCAGGCCCTCGACCTCGGCCAGGCCGGGCGCCGGGGCCAGGCTGCCCCGGGTCTCGGCCTCCTGGCGGAGCACCCCGAGCAGCCGCCGCATCTCGACCAGGGCCTGGCGGCTGGTCGCCTCGACGGCCACCAGCGCCTTGCGGGCCTCCTCGGGCCGGCTGTCGAGCACGTGCACCCCGACCCCGGACTGCACGGCGATGATGCTCATGCTGTGGGCGACCACGTCGTGCAGCTCCCGGGCGATCCGCAGCCGCTCCTCGGTGACCGCCCGCCGGGCCAGCTCCTCGCGGGCCCGCTCCAGCTCGGCCGCCCGCTGCTGGGCGGTGACGATCGCCTCCTGGCGCCGCCGGGTCCCGTCGCCGAGCCACCAGGCCGCGGCCATGACCAGGCCGTCGAGGACCATGCTCCCGCCGTCGCCGATCGCCCGCGGCCTGGCCAGCCAGACCAGGGCGAGCAGGGCCTCGGTGGCGGCCAGGGCGGCGACCGAGACGCGCCGTGGGCAGCGGGCGGCAACGGTGTAGACGTAGATCAGCAGGGCGAACGTCAGCACGACCAGGTTGAGCCCCAGCGCGGCGACCCCGGCCCCGGTGGCCAGGCCGACGGCCAGCACGCCAAGGGGCCAGCGCCGCCGCACCGCGATCGGCAGGGTGTGGGCCAGCACCAGCAGGTAGGCGGCCAGCGACCTCGGCGACCCCGGGTCGAACGGGAGCACCGTGGCCAGCAGGGCCACGCCGGCGGCGGCCGTCGCCACCGCCAGCAGCCCGTCGAGGGCCAGGGGGCCGGCGGTGCGTAGCCGTTGCCAGCGGGCGTCCGGGACACGCATCGCCGCACCGTACCGCTCCCGAGGGCGCCTGGCGTCATCCTGGCGGCCGACCCGCCGCGTCCGCCTGGAGATGTACCGGCCGGGGTCGTGGGGGCGAGTGGCGGCGGTGGCCGGGCTGCGCGAAGATGCCGCCATGACCGAGCAGCCACAGCAGCCGGCCGGGCCGCCCGTCTCTGGCGAGGTTGTCGTCGGCGAGCAGTCAGGACAACCGTCGACCGAGTCGATCGCCAGCCCGGCCAAGGTGATGCGCATCGGGGCCATGGTCCGCCAGCTCCTCGAGGAGGTCCGCCACGCCCCCCTTGACGAGGCCGGCCGGGACCGGATGCGCGACATCTACGACATCTCCGTGCGCGAGCTGTCCGACAGCCTCTCGCCGGACCTGGCCGAGGAGCTGAGCCGGGTCGCCCAGCCCTTTGTCGGCGACGAGATCCCCAGCGAGGCCGAGCTCCGGGTCGCCCAGGCCCAGCTCGTGGGCTGGCTCGAGGGCCTCTTCCACGGCATCCAGGCGACCCTGTTCGCCCAGCAGGTGACGGCCCGCAACCAGCTCGAGGAGATGCGCCGCCGGGCCATCCCCGGCCGCCCCGGCGCCGACCCCACCGGCCAGTACCTGTAGGCGGCTCAGCGGGGCAGGGGGCGGTCGGGGGCGAGCACCACGATGGTGCCCCGCATGCCGGCCGCCCAGTGGCCGAGCACGTGGCAGCCGTAGAGGACCAGCCCCGGCTCGTCGAAGGTCCAGCTGAGGCGCCTTGTCTGGCCAGGGGGGACGGTGAGGGTGCCGCCGCCGGCGGACCCGTGGGTGTGGACGTGGCCACCCATCGCCGGCATGAGCCGCATCTCGCGTTCGTGGTCGAGCTGGGTGGCGCGGTCGCCAAGGGTGAACTCGTGCGGGAGCTTGCCGGCGTTGGTGACGGCGAAGGTGACCCGGCGGCCGGCCCGGACCATGATCGCGTTGGGGCGGTAGCGGAAGCGGTCGTTCATCACCACCCGCACGGGGGCGCTGGTCGCCCAGGTGGGGCCCGGCGTGCGGGCGGCCGCCGGGGCGGCCCGGGTCGGCGGCGGCGCTGGCGGACCGCCGGACGGGCCGCGGCCGGGCAGGTCGGGGAGCGAGCAGGCCGAGGCGAGCAGGACGGCGCCGGCCAGCAGGGCGGCGAGCGGGAGAGCGGGACGGCGGGACACCGCCGGAGCGTCGCAACCGTGCCTAACGCCCCGGTAACCGGGCTCGGGGCTGGTTCCCGGGACCGGTCAGGGGTCGCGGGGCGGGAACGGCTGGCCGTGGTTGTGGGTGATGGCCAGCCGGGCCAGCTCGACCCGCAGGGCGCGCTCGGTCAGGGCCGTCAGCGTCGTCCGGTCGGCCGAGCCGGCCAGGTGGGCCACCGCGTCCCTGGCCGTCTCGACCAGGTCGGCCGGCAGCCGGAAGCTCACCCGAGCCTTGACCGGGACGGCGACCGGCGCCGGCTGGGGCGAGGCCGGCGGCCCGTCGAGCGGGTTCCAGATCCCCAGGTGCCGCCCCCCGACGCTCCGCCCCCGCGGGACTGGGCGACCGGGGACCACGTCGTCGGCTCCGCCCACCCCCCGCGGGCCGGGCAGCAGCTCGTCAAGGGCGTTGGGACCCCCGCGCGATCGGCGCCGGGACAGTGGAGGGTCGGGAACCGGCTCTAGCCTCGGCCGGGGCGGTCCTGGCAGCAGGTCATCGAGCGCGTTGTAGGCGCCCATCCGCTTGGCTCTCGCCATCCGCGGCACTCCTTGCTTCGAACTCCGCCGCGGCCGCCCGGTAGTCGTGCGCCACGGAGCTGTCAGGGGCGTAGATGGTGACGGGGAGGCGGTGCCCTGGCGCCTCGGCGACCCGGACACTCTCGCGGATCACGGTCTCCATGACCACGTCCCCGAACCGCTCGCGCAGGCTCTCGACGATCTCCCGCGACAGGGCTGTGCGCTTGTCGACCTGCGAGGCCAGCACGGCCGACAGCCGCAGGCGGCGGTTGAGGCGGAGCTTGACGGTGTCGATCGTCTGGTTGAGGGCGACCAGGCCGGCCAGCGGCATCACCCGGGTCTGGACCGGGATGAGGACCTCGTTGCAGGCGGCCAGGGCCGAGTAGCAGAGCAGGCCAAGGGCGGGAGGGCAGTCCATCAGGATGTAGTCCCACTGGTCACCGGGGAGCTCGTCGACCGCCTGGCGCAGGATCATCTCGGCCCCGGCCTGGGTGGTGGCGTTGCGCTCGGCCCTCGTCATCCACGACGACGACGGCACCAGGTCGAGGTTGTCGACGCCGGTCGCGCGGACGGCCTTCTCCAGCGGTGCCCCGTTCTCGAAGACCTCGTAGAGGGCGCGGGCGTCGACGGTGCCGAGCCAGGTGCTCGCGTTGGCCTGCGGGTCAAGGTCGATCACGAGCACGCGCCGGCCCTGCTCGGCCAGTGCGGCGCCGAGGTTGACCACCGTGGTCGTCTTCCCAACGCCGCCTTTCTGGTTGGCGACGGCGATTCGCCGCATGTGCACCACCTGTGGATAGGTGTTGTGGGCTGGCGGAAGGGTACAACACGGATCCTGCCGCGTCGGGGAGGTTGGGAGGGTCTACGATCCGGTCATGCCCACCCACCGCTTCGAGACCGTCCTGGAGGCCGAGGGCAGTGGCGTGTTCTTCGAGGTCCCGCTGGACGTCCCGGCCACCTTCGGCAAGGCCAGGGCCCCGGTCAGGGGCACGATCAACGGCCAGCCGTTCCGCAGCACCGTCGCGGTGTACGGCGGCCGCTCCTACCTTCCGGTCAACCGGGCCCTGCGCGAGGCCGCCGGGGTCGCGGCCGGCGACGCCGTGGTGATCGAGCTGGAGACCGACGACCAGCCCCGCACCGTCGACCCGCCGCCCGACCTGACCGCCGCCCTGGCCGCCGACCCGGAGGCCCGAGCGGCCTTCGACGGCCTCTCGTTCACCCACCAGCGCGAGTACGCCGAGTGGGTGGCCGAGGCCAGGCAGGAGGCGACCCGGCGGCGGCGGGTCGACCAGACCGTGCAGATGCTGCGGGACGGGCGCCGCCACCCCTAGGCGGCGGCGCGTCCCGGGCTTCGTCCTACCCGGTCCGCTCCACCGGCCTGCCGTTGCGCGTGCGGGCCTCGACCACCGGGCCGCCGTTGGCCTTGGCCCACTCGGTGATGGCCGCGACCGGCTCGCGGAGGCTGGAGCCGAGCGGGGAGAGCGAGTACTCGACCCGGGGCGGCACCTCGGGGAAGATGCGCCGCTCGACCAGGCCGGCCCGCTCCAGCTCGCGCAGGGTCCGGGTGAGCATCTTGCCCGAGATGCCCCCGATCTGGTGGCGCAGCCATGAGTGCCGCTTGGGCCCGTCGACCAGGCACCCGGCGACCAGCACGGCCCATTTGTCGGCGATGAGGGCGAGGGCGGCCCGGGAAGGGCAGCGGGCGCTGTAGACGTCCGCCGCCGATCGCTGGTCGGCCTGTCCCGGTATGTGAGACATGCGCTGAGCATACCCTGTACCACGTGGGTTGCTGAACTTCCCTTGAGCACTTATGGTGCCCTTGGGAACGCAATAGCCCCTAAATCGTCGCCGAGCCCAGAAGGTACGCGGCGGTGGATCGGAGGGAGGGGCTAGTGGTGGTCATCAAGGTCCAGCATGCTCCAGCCGAGCATCTTGTACAGAACTACCGGATGCGCAGGAGCTTCGCCGCTGCCGGCTCGACACACCGTGAGCGACAGCTGGTCCGGTCCGGGCCATGACCGTATGAGGGAGTCCAATGCGCCAACCCAAGCCGAGTGAGCCAAAGCACCTGACCGCTTCGCAGGCCGCGGCCCTGCTGCAGGTGTCCCCGAAGACCGTGTCCCGCTGGGCCAAGGAGGGCAAGCTGCCCTTCGTCCGCACCCTGGGCGGCCACCGCCGGTACCCGGACAGCGAGATCCGGGCGCTGGTCGACAGCCTGTCCGAGCGGCCGACGGCGGACGGGGACCAGAACCCCGGCTCCCGCTCGGCGTAAGCGGCCGGCAGCGACCG
>Ga0307405_10000910_pt1 | contig 11770 bp, 18 predicted proteins | sample 322Cmetagenome_2_FD_203311 | JGI IMG/M metagenome (GOLD analysis project Ga0307405, IMG submission 203311) | Maize rhizosphere microbial communities from greenhouse at UC Davis, California, United States - 322HYB-C-1 | ecosystem: Host-associated > Plants > Roots > Rhizosphere > Soil | place...
GCGGCAGCGCTGACGGCGGTATTCGTGGCGCTTTCGGTGCCTGTCGCGTTTCGCACCGCCGGTGCGAACGACCGGATGCTGCCCGAGAAGCGGCTGTTCGGTTACAGCGTGCTCTATCTATTCGCACTTTTCGCGGCCCTCGTTGCGGACCGCTTGGTGCAAACGCAAGGATGGCTCGGATGACGCCCGAAGAACAGGAAGAATTCAAACGGCGGCAGAAGGGGCGCAACATCGCACTCGCGCTCGTGCTCGGCTTCTTCGTCGTGCTGTTCTACGTCCTCACCTTCGTGAAGATGGGAGACTGAACCATGTCTACCGCCGCGCTCGAACGGAAGAACCTGCGTGTCGGCCTCCTCGGCTTTCTCGGCGCTGCCGCGATGCTGGGGCTCGGTTATGCCGCGGTCCCGCTCTACCAGTTGTTCTGCCAGGTGACCGGTTTCGCCGGCACGACCCAGCGCGCGACCGAGACGGATGCGGCCGTCGCCGCGCGCATCGCGCAGAGCACCGGCGCCTCGACCATATCGGTCCGGTTCGACGCGAGCACGTCGCACGACATGCCCTGGACCTTCGGCCCCGAGCAGGTGACCGAGACCGTCCAGGTCGGCGAGCGCGAAATGGCTTTCTTCACCGCGCGCAACGACAGTGCGGAGCCGATTACGGGGACCGCGACCTTCAACGTCGAGCCCGAGCAGACCGGCAAGTACTTCAACAAGATCCAGTGCTTCTGCTTCACCGAGCAGACGCTCCAGCCGGGTCAGGAAGTGCGCATGCCGGTGCTGTTCTACATCGACCCGGCGATCCGCGACGACCCCAACGCGCAAGGCGTCGAACAGATCACCTTGAGCTACACTTTCCACCGCAAGCCGGAACCCGCTTCCTAGCACTGGACCAACGGCGCGCCGCCGATTAAGGGCCGCGCAACCGCTTTGACAGGACGTTCGATCAATGGCCGGAACCAAGAACCACGACTACCACATCCTTCCGCCCGACATCTGGCCGCTGATCGGCTCGATCTCGGCTGTCACCTTCACCAGCGGCATGGTCCTTTACATGCACGAGCTGGCGAACTGGCAGATCGTGCTCGGCCTCGGCATCGCCGGGCTGATCGCGACGTTCTTCAGCTGGTTCAGTAATATCGTGAAAGAGGCTCAGGGCGGCTATCACACGCCGGTCGTGCAGCTTCACATGCGCTACGGCATGATCCTGTTCATCGCCTCGGAAGTCATGTTCTTCGCGGGCTGGTTCTGGGCCTGGTTCGATTTCTCGCTGTTCCCCAGCACGCTTTCCGAAGTGGTCGGCGGCCAGTTCCCGCCGGTGGCGATCGAAGCGGTCATGAACCCGTTCGACCTGCCGCTGCTCAACACGCTGATCCTGCTCTGCTCCGGCACCACGGTCACCTGGGCGCACCATTCGCTGATCCATGGCGATCGCGAGGGGCTGAAGAAGGGCCTCTGGCTGACGGTTCTGCTCGGCGTGCTGTTCACCAGCATCCAGGCGTATGAGTACGCGCACGCGCCGTTCGCGTTCGGCGGCAACACCTACAGCTCGGCGTTCTACATGGCGACGGGTTTCCACGGCTTCCACGTGCTGGTCGGCACGATCTTCCTGATCGTCTGCCTGCGCCGCGCCTACCTGGGTCACTTCACCCCGCGTCAGCACTTCGGCTTCGAAGCGGCTGCCTGGTACTGGCACTTCGTTGACGTGGTGTGGCTGTTCCTGTTCGTCGTCGTGTACGTATGGGGCGGTTGGGGCGCGCCGGTCCACTGATGGATCAGGGCGAATCGACGCCAGAAAAGGGGCAGCCCGGCATCGCCGCGGCTGCCCTTTTCGGTTTGTGTCCGCAATGTGGGGGGAAGACCCTGTTCTCGCGCGGCATTCGCTTCGCTGACCGGTGCCCGGCTTGCGGGCTAGACTACGACAGCTTCAACGTCGGCGACGGGCCGGCGGCGTTCCTGACGCTGCTGGTCGGGGCCGCCGTCACCGCGCTCGCGATCTCGGTCGAACTCGCGTTCCGTCCGCCGCTTTGGCTGCACGCCTTGATGTGGGTGCCGGTTACGGCGCTTGCGGTAATCTTCGGCCTGCGGGTCGCCAAGGCGGCGCTGCTTGCCTCCGAATTCCGGAACCGCGCGAAGGAAGCGGGAAGCCGCAAGCTGTGATGCGGAAGGTTCCGATCATCCCGACTGTGATCGTCGCGGCCGCCGTCGCGACGATGATCGCGCTCGGCTTCTGGCAACTCGACCGCAAGGCGGAGAAGGAAGCGCTCCTCGCCCGCTACCAACAGGCCCATACGCTCTCTTCCGCCGTCGAATGGCCGCAGAGCGAAGCGGCGACGGAAGCGGCGCTGTTCCGCCACGCGCAGCTCGATTGCGAGCGGGTGCTGGAGTTGTCCTCGCGCGCGGGGACCAGCGTCGAGGGACGTAAGGGCTGGGCCCATGTGGCCCGCTGCGCGATCGGCGGTGGGCGTGAAGCCAAGGTGGCGATTGGCTGGTCGGAACGGCCCGTGACGCCTGAGTGGCAGGGCGGCATGGTCGAGGGGATCGTCGCGCCCGGCCCGCGTCTCGTGGTGGGGCAAGCCACCGCCGGCCTCGTGCCGCTGGCACCGCCCGATCCCGCGGATGTCCCCAACAACCACCTCGCTTACGCCGGGCAGTGGTTCTTTTTCGCACTGACGGCGCTCGTAATCTACGTGCTGGCCCTTCGCGGACGTCGTGACGAGACGGTGGATTAGCCGTCCCGGCGATCTGCAACCGCCTGAAGCTCGGCGATCAAACGGTCTCGATCCTCATCGCGACCGTGAAAGGCAGCCGGGGTGTTCTGGAACAACTCTACGGCCCAGCGCCTATCCTTGTATGAAGCGACCACTGTCTGAACGGCGTTGGCCTGTGGGTTGATGGGACCGCCGGTGCGGGGGACCATCCCGGCAATGGCCGTCAGCAGCGCCGTGTCCGATCCGAGCGGGCGACAGTCGCGCACTTTTGCGACGAAGCGCGCTGTGGGATGATCACGGAAGATCGGCTCGAGATGAGCTTGAATTAGCTCCGGCCCGACCACCTGGGTTCCGTCGAAGCCAATCTGTACGCCTTCAGCCGCGAAGAGCGCGGCCATGCCGCTGGCGTCCTGGCGATTCCAGGCTTCCAGTAGCGCAAAGTAAAGACCGGAGACTTCCACCATCGCGTCGCTGTCCGCGAGTTCGGTCATACGTACATTCCGTCGCGCAAATTGATGCCGTGCTCGAGCCAGGCCTTGAGCGCGCAGAGCATCTGGCTCCAGCCCTGGCAGTTGCCGTAGCTGGCCTGCAGCGCACCCTGGTTCTCGCGCCAGCCCTCTTCGGCGATTTCGACCAGCGTGCGGCCGTCGTCGAGCGGCTTGAAGGTCATCGTCACGGTCGTCCGGTAGTCCGCACCGACCGACTCGGCGCCCTCGACGTTGGGCGCTTCGCCTTCGCTGGCGTCCCATTCGAGCACGATCCGCTCGTTCGGCACGACCTCGATCACGTAGACGGGGAATGCGCCGGGGAAATCCTGGAAGTCCCAGGTCACCGTGGCCCCGGTCTCGAGCCGCCCCTGCGCACCGCCCGTTGTGAAATAGCGCGAGAGTTGCCCGGGATCGGCGACCGCTTCGAACACTTCGTGCACGGGCCTGGCGATCCGCGCCGCCACTCTGAATTTCAGTTCCATCGCATCCGTTCCTTTCGAGTCGCCGCTTGATCGGTCGGAAAATATGTTATAAAAAACTAACATGTCAATCGAAGACAGCCTCGACGCCGTGTTCAAGGCGCTGGCCAATCCCGCGCGCCGGGCGATCTGCGATGCGCTCAAGCTGCGCCCGCTCACGACCAAGCAGCTCTGCGCCTGCTTCGGCGAACTCGACCGGACCACGGTGATGATGCATCTGCGCGTGCTGGAGCAGGCGGGGCTGGTGGTGCCGGTGCGCAAGGGGCGGGAGCGGTTCAACTATCTCGATGCCATGCCCATCCAGGCCATCCACGAGCGCTGGATCGGCCCGCATGCGGCCGCGGCCGCCACGGCCCTGCATCGTCTCAAACAGGGGCTGGAGGCGAACGAAAAGGAAAGCCTTCGCGCCGACTAGCGCCCATTGCTTGCGGGGCGGGCAGGGCACGGCTAGTCGCTCCGGTCGATGGAATACGTCTCCACCCGCGGAAGCGCCCAAAACCCCAATGGCGGGCCGCTCGATTTCGAAGGCGTCACGCTCGCCGGTCTGGCGAACGACGGCGGGCTCTACCTGCCGCGCGAATGGCCGCGGTTCTCGCATGACGAGATCGGAGCGCTGGCCGGCCTGCCTTACGCCGAGCTTGCCGCACGGGTGATGCAGCCGTTCGTCGGCGACAGCCTGACGCCCGCGCGCCTGCGCGAGCTGTGCGAGGAAGCCTACGCCCGCTTCGCGCACAAGGCGGTGACGCCGCTGGTCCAGCTCGACCAGCGGAACTGGCTGCTCGAGCTGTTCCATGGGCCCACGCTGGCGTTCAAGGACGTCGCGCTGCAACTGCTCGGCCTGCTGTTCGAGGAATTCCTCGGCCGCCGGGATGAAAGGCTGACGATCGTCGGCGCGACCAGCGGCGATACCGGCTCGGCTGCGATCGATGCGGTTGCGGGCCGCGAGGGCGTCGAGATCTTCATGCTTCACCCGAAGGGTCGCGTCAGCGATGTGCAGCGCCGCCAGATGACCACCGTGCTCGCGCCCAACGTCCACAATATCGCGATCGAGGGCAGTTTCGACGACGCGCAGGCGATGGTGAAGCGGATGTTCGCCGACACCGCGCTCACCGGCCGCGTGCGGCTCGGCGCGGTGAACTCGATCAACTGGGCGCGGCTGATGGCGCAGGTCGTCTATTACTTCGCCGCCGCGCTGCAGCTCGGCGGGCCGCAGCGCAAGGTCGCCTTCAGCGTGCCGACCGGCAATTTCGGCGACGTCTTCGCCGGCTATGTCGCCGCGAAGATGGGTCTGCCGGTCGAGCGGCTGATCGTGGCCACCAACGTCAACGACATCCTCCATCGCGCGCTGTCCGACGGCGACTATTCCACCGGCGAGGTGACGCCGACCGCGGCGCCGTCGATGGACATTCAGGTCAGCTCCAATTTCGAGCGCCTGCTGTTCGACTGCGGCGGGCGCGACGGCGCGGCGCTGGCCGAACAGATGCGCGGGTTCGAGGCGACGAAGGCGATGCGCCTCACCAATGCCCAGCGCGAAGGTGCCGCGGCGCTCTTCACCAGCGCGCGCGCCGATCAGGACCAGATGGCGCAGGCGATGCGCTGGGCGTGGGAGCACTGCGGCGAGACGGTCGATCCGCATACCGCGATCGGCCTCCACGCGGCGCGTCTGCAGGACCTCGACGCGCCCGTGGTGACGCTCGCCACCGCCCATCCGGCCAAGTTCCGCGATGCGGTGGAGCGCGCGACCGGGACCCGCCCGCCGCTGCCCCCCCGCGTCGGCGACCTGTTCGCGCGCGAGGAGCGCTTTACCGAACTGCCCGGCGACTATGATGCGGTGGCCACCTACATCGCCGAGCATGCGAGCGTGTGATCGTGGCCTCTCCGCGTGAACGACAAGGTCCGGTATGGCTCGCCTGATCGAAACCCCTCAGGTCATCGTCGGCGAACCCTGGGCCGACTACGGGCTGGTCGACAGCGGGAACGGCCGCAAGCTCGAGCGCTATGGCCGTTACCGCTTCATCCGGCCCGAGCCGCAGGCCATGTGGACCCCGCGCGATGCCGACTGGCGGGCGCATGGCGAGTTCGTGCCCGGTTCGGACGAGGATGGCGGCGGCCGCTGGCAGTTCGCGGAGCCGGTGCCGGCCGAGGGCTGGCCGCTTTCCTGGAACGAGGTGCGCTTCACCGCGCAATGCACCCCTTTCCGCCACCTCGGGTTCTTTCCCGACATGGCCCCTGTGTGGGAGTGGATGGGCGCGCAGCTCGGCGCGGCCGAGGATGCGCAGCTCCTCAATCTCTTCGGCTATACCGGCGTCGGGACCCTGGCGCTCAGCCGCTTCGGGCAGGTCGCGCATGTCGACGCCTCGAAGAAGTCCGTCGCCCAGGCGCGCGAGAACGCGGCGCTCTCAGGCATGGAGGACCGGCCGATCCGCTGGCTCGTCGATGACGCGGTCAAGTTCGCCGCGCGCGAGGTGCGGCGCGGGCGGCGCTATGACGGGATCATCCTCGATCCGCCCAAGTTCGGGCGCGGCCCGAACGGGGAAGTCTGGCGGATCGAAGAGGGGCTGCCCGGCCTCGTCCGCGATTGCCGCAAGCTGCTGGACGGTGAGAGCCGTTCCCTCTTCCTCACCGTCTACGCGGTGCGCATGAGCAGCCTCGCGCTCGCCGGATTGCTGGCTGAAGTTATGGAGGATTTGCCGGGGGAAATCCAACACGGCGATCTCTCTGTGCGCGAGGATAGTAAAGATCCCCGCCTCCTCCCCACCGCGATCTTCGCCCGCTGGTCGAATCCGGGCTAAGCGCAGCACATGGCCGATTCGCTGATCCTCGAAGTCGCCGATCTCGAGCACGACGTCCTGACGGGCATCTACTCGGAGGAGACCGGCAAGCCGCAGCCGCTGCGCATCTCGATCAGCGCCCGGCTCAAGTGCGCGGCACGCTACGCGCCCGATACGCCGCTCGATGCGAGCAAGAACTACATGGACCTGAAGTTCGCCGCCACGGAAGCGCTACCGCCCGGCGTGCACTTCAAGCTGATCGAGGCAGTCGCGGACCATATCTGCGAAACGCTGTTCCTGCAGGACGAACGGGTCGAGGCGGTCACGGTGAAGATCGTCAAGCTCGCGATCGCGGAAGGCAGCGAGAAGATCGGCATCACGCTGACCCGCGAGCGCCGCTGATGAAGCGGATCGCGGTGGACGATCTGCCGGAAGATCCCCTCTCCGCCGCGAGCGTGTTCCACCAGCACTGGCTGCCTTATGCCGAGGATGCGCTTGCAGCGGACGACGATCTGCTGCTCGTCTTCGCGCCGGCCGATCACACGCATCGCGCCTGGCGGCTTGCCGCCGTCGCCGGTCTGGCGCGGAAGCACGCGCCGCTGCGCGTCAACGCCGTTGCGGGGGAAGGGGAGGCGATTGCCGGAGCCGAACGATACCTGGCCGCAGCGCCGGGTGTGACCGGGCAATACCTGCCGCTGGATGAAGGCGAAGGGAATCGGGCGGGCGCGGCGCGTTAGCGGATCCTGCGCAGCTCCGCGAGAATCGCATCCTCTTGCGTAATCATGTCCACGACCTCGCTGCGCGCAGCGGCGATCGGTTCTCGCAACTCGAAGGCGAGGGTCGCATCAGCGAATATCAAGTCGAGATCGCCCAACGCGACCGCTGTTCGGCTGCGATGCGAATCGAGATCGGCCAGCGCGACCTGTGCGGCGGCCCAGCTATTGGTTTCGACGCCTGCTCCGCGAGCGGCTTCGATCGTGCGGCGGGCACCCGGCACGGCTTGCGTAAATGCCTGATGGGCGCTCGCCGCCTCGGTCTCTAGCTGCGAGAGCCGCTGGAGCAGATCTGCGCTCGGCGCCGCCGGAGGGGCTGGGGCTTGGGTTGCCGGGGCAGGTTCGAACGTGCCCTCGACGCGCTCGGCATCCCGGATCGCCAGCGAAGGATAGTCCGCGTTGCCGCCAGCGCAGGCGGCCAGCGGGGCGGCGAGGACGAGTGGCGCGATGCGGATGAGGGCTTGCTTCATTCTGCAAGGCTCATAGCATGCACCCCGAGCTGCGCCAGATAGCGCGCGCGGGCGGATTTCCGCCGTTGACTTGCGCGGGCGGTTCCCTTAACGGCACCCATCTTTCCGGACACCGCCATTGGCGGCATTCCGGTCGCGCCTCTTCCACCACGGCGGGGGCACAGCAAAGAGAATGGAAGTTACCACCATGTTCGCAGTAGTGCGCACGGGCGGCAAGCAATACCGGGTTGCCGCCGGAGACAAGATCGCGGTCGAAAAGCTCGCTGGCGAAGCCGGCGACACGGTGACGTTGGGCGATGTCCTGCTCGCCGGCGAAGGCGACAAGATTGCGGACGCCTCGAAGGTTGCCGTTTCGGCGGAGATCATCGCGCAGGCGAAGAGCGAGAAGGTCGTCGTTTTCAAGAAGCGCCGCCGCCACAACTATCGCCGCAAGGCGGGTCACCGCCAGCAGCTGACCCTGCTGCGCATCACCGCGGTGGGCGATTCGAAGGCCGAGAAGAAGGCTGCTGCCCCCAAGAAGGAAGAGGCCAAGGCCGCTCCTGCGAAGGAAGAAGCCGCGCCGAAGAAGGCGGCACCCGCGAAGACGGCTGCCCCGGCTGCGAAGGCCGACACGGCTGAGAAGAAGCCGGCCGCCAAGAAGGCTGCGCCGAAGAAGGAAGGCGCCGCCGACAAGGCGCCGGCCAAGAAAGCCCCGGCCAAGAAGGCCGAGAAGAAGTAAGGACCACGAACGATGGCACATAAGAAAGCAGGCGGTTCATCCCGCAACGGTCGCGACTCGGCCGGCCGTCGCCTCGGCGTGAAGAAGTTCGGCAGCCAGGGCGTGATTCCGGGCAACATTATCGTGCGCCAGCGCGGCACCAAGTTCTATCCGGGCACCAATGTCGGGATGGGCAAGGACCACACGCTGTTCGCGCTCGCGCAAGGCGTCGTCCGATTCCACACCGGCAAACTCGGCCGCAAGTACGTGTCGGTCGACATGCTCGCGGAAGCTGCCGAATAACCGGACGATCCGATAACGGGATCGTCCAAACGGGACGGTCCCAGCCGGGCTGAACACCGGCAGACGAAGAGGGAGATGGGGCCGACCCGTCTCCCTCTTGTCGTTTCTCCCTCTCTCGCCGGCGAAATATTCTTTCGCCGCCATCGCACTGTCACGCATCGCCCGTAACGGGGCGCTGCGGGGCGAATGAGGAGAGATCGCCGTGTTCCATCGCAGCCAGAGACTGCTCCTGAGACCGCCATGGCCCGAGGATTCGGACCAGGTCTTCCGCGCGATCGCCGACGAAGGGGTGGTGCGCAATCTGGCGCGTGCGCCGTGGCCGTACGATGTCGCCGATGCGCGCGAGTTCGTCTCGCGCCCGTTCGATCCGTGTTTCCCCAGATTCCTGATCGCGCGCGCGGACGACGCGGCGCTGATCGGCTGCATCGGGATCAATCCGGAAGGCCGCGAGATCGAGCTGGGCTACTGGATCGCCCGCGACCATTGGGGGCAGGGCTATGCGACCGAAGCGGGAGGCGCGATGATCGAGATCGCGCGCATGCTCGGGCATCGGCGGATCGTCGCGAGCCACTTCCTCGACAACCCCGCTTCCGGCGCCGTGCTGCGCAAGCTGGGCTTCGCGCCTGTCGGACGCATTCGGCCGCGGTATAGCCGCGGGCGCGGCGAACAGGCGCTGGCGGCCGCGTATGCGCTCGAACTGGCGGGCGAGGTCGAGCCGGACATGCGCGCGGCATAACGCGCGCCCCCGCGCAGGCGGGGGTCTCAGGTCACCTGGTCGTCCGGGCTGCCCGAGGTCCCCGCCTTCGCGGGGACTCCTGGCAATCACTCTGCCGGCAGCAGCGCGTCAGCGAACTCGCCTTCGTAGAGGCCGATCAACTCGCGATCGTCGTGATCCCACGGGTGGAAGCCGGGCTTGAAGTAAGCGAGCCATGCGGGGAAGATCCGACGCAAGACGCCGGGACTGACCACCAGATATTTGAGCAGACCCCAGCGCGCCTTCCAGCCGGTGATCCCGTCCTGCGCGAGCAGACCCATCGAATCGATCCAGCGGTTCTTGAAGAAGCGTCCGGTTACCGAGAGCATCACCAGGCTGCGGACCTTCCAGCGCTGCCACTTCGACCAGTCGCGCGTCGCGTAGTTCCAGGTGTCGAACGCAACGCCCTTGTGTTCGATCTCCTCGACCGCATGCCAGCGCCACATCGCCCGCACCTCGGGGTCGGCGTTCTCGAAATGCTGCGGATTGGCGAGGAACTCGTGCGCCATCATCGCAGTGTAGTGCTCGAGCGCCATCGTCACGGCGAGATTGGCGATCGGGGGGCGATCCTTGGTCAGCGCGAGCAATTCCTCGACCCGCTTGTCGATCGCCTTGATATCGTAACCGGCATTCTCCGCCAGTTTGTTGAAGGCGATGTGTTCGCGGGTGTGGTTGATTTCCTGCTTCACGAAGGCGCGGATCTCGGCGTCGAGCTTCGGATCGGCGCCTGCGCGGTGCGCCTTGACCGCTTCGATGAAGAAAGCCTCCCCGCGCGGGAAGGTGGCGGAGAGCGCATTGTGCCAGGCGGTGCCGAACGGCTCACCGGCCCACCAGCGGCGCGGCTTGCCTTTGCGGTTGAAGCGCTCGTCGCGCACGGTGATCGCGAGATCCGGCGGCGCGGGACTGGTCGAAGCGCGGTCAAAGGTGATTGTCTGGGGGGCGTTCATGATTCGCTCGTGACGTTACTGACAGGTGTGTAAGTAGAGTATACTTACATCTGTGTCAATAGTAGCCGTAGCGGAGCGCGACGAGCCGGCGCTCGTTTGCGTCATCCAGTGAAGGCCGGGATCGCTGGCAACTTGGCGCTCTGCCGAGAGCGATCGCAGCTTTCGCTGGGAGGACGGAAGCCGCGGTCCTGGCAGCAACCGCAACGATCTACTCCGCCGGCATCACCGCATCAGCATAGGGGCTGTCGAACTTGCGGATAAGCGCCCGGTCGTCCTGCTTCCAGGGATGGAAGCCGGGTAGCAGGATCTTCGCCCAGTCGAAGAACATCCGTCGCATCATTCCGGGCGCGATCCACAAGTGCTTGAACAGCAGCCACTTGGCCCGCGCACCCATGATCCCGTCCTGCCGCAGCAGGCCGAGCGCGTCGCGCACCCGGTTGTTGTAATAGCGGCGGGTGATCAGCAGCGTCAGCAGCGCGCGCACGCGGTACCGCTTCCAAGCACTCCACTCGCGCGTGGCGTGGAGCCAGACGTCGTAAGTGATGCCCTTGTGCTCGATCTCCTCGATCGAGTGCCAGCGCCACATCTCGGCGATTTCCTCGTCCACGCCCGCGAGGTAGCGCGGATCGGTTAGAAGGCAGTGGCTGATCGACGCAGCGAAATGCTCCAGCGCAATGGTGATGGCGAGATTGAATTCAACCGGCCGCCCCTGGGTCAGCGCGAGCATCTCCTCGATGCCCTTGTCGATGCTCTCGATGTCGTAACCATGGCTCTGCGCGAGATTGTTGAACGCCACATGCTCGCGCGCGTGGTTCGATTCCTGCCGCGTGAAGGCACGCAACTCTGCCGCCATGGCGGGCGGCACTTTGTCGTCGTAGTACTTCATCACTTGGATGAAGAACTTCTCCCCGCGGGGCAGGCTGGCAGAGACAGAATTGTACCAGGCCGTTGCCACCGGATCGCCCGAGTGCCACCAGCGCGCGGGCCGCTCGCCACGGCAGAACTTTTGGTCCCGGATGTTCAGCGCATGATCGGCAGGCGTCGCGCTTCCGCTGGTGCGCGGCGACTTGCCGGCAGCGCTCTCGCGCTCTACCCCGATGGTTTGATCCCCCCGCATGGTTAATCTTTTATTGTTCAAGGAATCGCATGGCAAGTCGCAAGCGCCTCAGCCCGGAAGAAAGCCGCAAGTCTGCGCTCGAAGCAGCGCGCGCATTACTTATAGAAACCGGCCCGCAATCCGTGACGCTGAAGGCTGTGTCCGCGCGGATTGGCCGGACACACGCCAACTTGCTGCATCATTTCGGATCGGCGTCGGGCCTGCAGAAGGAACTCGCGCGGCATCTGGCCGAAACCGTGTGCGAGAGCATCAAGGATGCCGTGC
>Ga0307405_10000912_pt1 | contig 11757 bp, 9 predicted proteins | sample 322Cmetagenome_2_FD_203311 | JGI IMG/M metagenome (GOLD analysis project Ga0307405, IMG submission 203311) | Maize rhizosphere microbial communities from greenhouse at UC Davis, California, United States - 322HYB-C-1 | ecosystem: Host-associated > Plants > Roots > Rhizosphere > Soil | place...
TCGAGGCCTTCAGCTACTGCGTGAACAACCAGATCGCGGAATGCCGCACGCAATTCCGCAAGCTCCTCGATGTGTTCCCGAGCTTCGACCTGAACGTCGCGGAACGCACCCACCCCGTGTGGGGCCCTGCGTTCGAGGCCGCGAAGAAGATGAAGCGCGGATGACACGCGGCCGGCCACGGCCGCGCAGTGCTCATGCCGCGACGAACATGGAGATGCCATGCGCTGGACAGTGATTGAACACGGCGGTACGCCCGTGGCCTCGGGGCCTTCGGCGCTGCTCGCCGCCCCGGGCGGCACCATCGGCCGCAGCCCTGACAACCACCTCGTGCTGCCCGACGAACAGCGGCAGATCTCGCGGCTTCAGGCCACCGTGCGCTTCGACGACGAAGGCACGGCCGTGGTCCGCAACATGAGCGCGGTGCTGCCCATCAGCGTGAACGGACGCACGCTGCGCCATGAAGAAGAGTCGCGCGTGGCAGAAGGCGACCGCGTGACCATCGGCAGTTATGTGCTTGAAGCCGCGAGTGCCCAACGGCCAGTGCCACCTGCGATCACCGAAGCCCCTATCACCGAGCCACTTGGCGAACATCCGGTCGCGCCGATCACGGAGCCGCCGCCTGTGTTGCCCGTGTCTGCGGCCCCTTCGCCTTCGATCAGCGCGCTGCTGCCCACCGCCTCGCCGGCGTCCGATGTCTTTGCCGACCTGTTCGGCGAAGGCGCACTGCCCCTCGGCGATGCGCTGCCCGAGACGACGGTCGCGATGCCGACCTTCGCGCCCGCGCCGGTGAATGCGCCGCCCCCTGCGCCGTTGCCCGCACCGCCGCCGCCACCACCTCCTCCGCCTCCGTTTTCTTCCGCTGCTGCAGCGGCGCCCGCGACCCCGCAGGTCTCCGCGCAGATGCCATCGGCCGCCGACTGGGACGCCATCCTCGCGAACGCGCCGCGCCGTGCCAACGACGCCGCGGCGCCGATGCCCGACCCGATGGCGCAGGAGCCCTTCGCCCTGCCCTCGCAGTCGCAGCGCAACCCCGTCGATCCGCTCGCCGAGCTGAACCCGCAGGCGACGCAGGGCCTGTCCGACCTCGCGCTCAAGCGCAGCATGGACCCGCTCTCCTTCTTCGCCGAAGACCGCGATGCGCCCTCGCCGCTGTCCGACCCGCGCCCCACGGCGTTGACGCAGGAGAACCCGCTCGACGACGTGCACCCGGCGATGGACCTGATCGCGCGACCGGCGGCCGCGTCGTCGGGCCACAGCCTCGCGAACCATGCGCGCGAGATGACATCGCAGTTCAATCCGCCGCAGCCCGTGGCGGCCACGCCATCGGTCGCAACGCCGGAGCCTGTGGAAGAGGTGGCGCCACCGGTGGCTGATGAGCGTGTCGTTGCCGCAGCGCCGGAGATTCCGGTCGCGGTCGCAGAGCCCGTCGTGCCTGATGAAGCGCCGCCGACCCTGCCAGTCGCTGCAGCGCCGACGCCCGCATCGCCGCGCCCGTCCTCATCCGGCGACGACCTGTTCAAGGCCTTCCTCGAAGGCGCCGGCGTCCCCGAGATCGCGGGCCAGCAGCCGCTCGATGCCGATGCGATGCGTCACCTGGGCCGGCTGATGCGCGCCTTCACCGACGGCACCATCGAGCTGCTGTCGTCGCGCGCGATGCTCAAGCGCGAGGTGCGCGCCGAGATCACCATGATCGTGGACGAAGAGAACAACCCCTTCAAGATTCTGCCCAACGGCCGCGCCGTGCTCATGCAGATGTTCGGCGCGCGCATGCCCGGCTTTCTCACGCCCGAGGCCGCCGTGCACGATGCGTTGGGCGACCTGCAGTCGCACCAATTGGGCATGGTGGCCGGCATGCGTGCCGCGCTGCTCACCGTGCTGCAGCGCTTCGACCCCGCGACGCTGAACCGCACCACGCCGCACGACGGCAGCCTGAGCGAGAAGATGCTGCCCGGCGGACGCGAAGCGCGCCTGTGGCGCCAGCTGCGGCAGCTGCATGCGGAGACGTCCGCCGCCGTCGAAGACGACTTCCAGGCCGTCTTCGGCCGCGCCTTCCAGCAGGCCTACGACCGCGAGATGGAACGCTTGAAGGAGGCGCGCCGTGCTTGAAGCCACCCACGCCTTCGCCGTGCCCATCTCGACCTCGCAGTTCTCGTGCGTGGGCGAGCGAAGTGGCAACCAGGACGCCATCGGCTATCACCTGGACGAACGCAACGCCTGCTTCGTCGTGAGCGACGGCGTCGGCGGCCACGCAGGCGGCGAGCTGGCCTCGCGCATCGTGGTCGACACCGCGCTCAACACCTTTGTCGACCACCCGTCCGTCGCGGCCGACGACATCCGCCACGCCGTGAAGGAAGCCAACGACGCCGTGCTCGCCAAGCAGCGCGAGCTGGCCGACCAGAACCGCATGAGCGCGACCATCGTCTCTCTGTTCGTCGACCGCGCCACCGGCGAAGCCCGCTGGGCCCATGTGGGCGACAGCCGCCTCTACTGGTTCCGCCGCGGCGCGCTGATGCAGCGCACCGAAGACCACAGCCTGTCCGAACGCTCAGGCGAAGCCGCCGCGGGCCAGGGCGCCAACGGCGGCGAGCGCCTGGTGAAGAGCAACCTGCTGTACCGCGCGCTCGGTGCGCGCGCGACGGCGGAGACGTCGGTGTCGACGCCGCAGCAGCTTGCCGACGGCGATGCGTTTCTGTTGTGCACCGACGGGCTCTGGCAGCTCATCTCGCAGCAGGTGATGGAGCGATCGCTGCAACTGGCCGACAGCGCGGAAGAGTGGCTCGCACTGCTGCGCCGCGCGGCCGAAGCCAAGGCCGACGAGTCGCGCGACAACTACTCGGCGCTGGCGGTGTGGGTCGGCGCGCCGCAGCAGGTGACGCTGGCGGGGACGGCGGCGGTGCGCGCTGCCGCCTAGGGTAAACAGTCAGTCAGGGCGCAAGGACCAGGACCTTGAACTGGCTCGGGATCAATCGCATGCCCACGATGTTCATGCGATTTTGCAAAGTCAGGCTGGTGACCCGCGTCGTGGGAAGCGCCTTCGTCAGAACCGTGAACGCGCCGGTGATATGGCGCGACTGCTGCATGAAGGTCTGCGAAATGATGCCCCCCAGCGCGCCCGGCTGATCGCCCAAGGTGATGGGCGTGACCGTTCCCAGGTTGTGGGCGGGCATGGCCATGAGCAGGATGTTGGGAACGTTCGGAATCGCCATGGGCCCCAGTGCCATGTTGGGAAAGGGCACGGGGACCGGCGTCTTGCACACATCGGGAAAGGCGAGGTCCATTCCCATCAACTGACAGTTTGCGAACATGGGATCTCCTGTGGGTTGCGTGGGTCCGGGGCCTGTCAGCCCATATGGATCTGTGCACTGTCGACCTTGAGCAGGTCCTGCCCCGTGACCACGGTGTGCCTGCCGTGGACACGCACGGTTTCCCTCGCTTCATGGTCGACGTGTCCTGCGCGCAACTGGTCCGTCTCGTCGACGATACGCAGTGCCGTCCGGGCCATGTGCACCATGCGATCCACCACGGACTCCAGGGCCTTCCCGAAGAATCGCAGATGCCCGACGCTGGCCTCGGTCGACTGTGCGCAGAAGTCCATCTCGGTCACGGCACAGGTGGCCTTGGAGGCCGCCAGGTTCAGCATGTGCCCCCCATGCAGACGCAGTTCCGAACTGCTTTCCAGGCTGACCCGTCCGCCGGCCATGGCGGTCAGGGTGACATCGCCGGCGGCCTCGATGCAGCTGGCCGAGGCATCCGCCTGTTCGACCACGGCGATCAGGTACAGCCGATACCGGTCCGGCCCCGACACCATCACCGTGTCCCCCGGCGCGGGTCGAAGCAGGCAGCTCGCGGCGCGGCGGCAGGTCCAGGTCGCGCCGCTTTCATCGACGACCGTCCACTGGCCGTCGGGCGTGCTGCCCAGGAGGTGCCCCAGGACGTGGACCGAGGTGGGTTCCCTCGGCGGATTCGGATGCAGTGATACGACGTTCATGGCTGTCCCTTCTGAATGAAGTCCGGTTGTCCTCGCATGCCCTAGTCGGGACGCGTACGTGAGGCCGACCATTGCTGCGCCTTGTGCAAGCCCTCGTCGACCTCGATGATTCCACTGCGCGCGGAAAGCAGCGCCCCTGCCATCTGGGCATGGTGCATGCGTGTTCGCTGGAAGATCGCGCCTCGCAGATTGCTGTCTCTCAGGTCCGCGTACGAGAAGTCCGCATCGGACAGGCTGGCACGCTCGAACACGGCGGTGTGGCATCGGGTCCGGTGCAACGCGGAGAGATCGAGCTGCGCCTGAGTGAAGTCCGCCCCTTCCAGGCACGCCCCGACCCACACGGACCTCGGAAACCTGGCGCCTCGGCAATTCGCGCCGCTGAGGTCGGCCTCGGGAAACAACGCAGCCTCCCCGTGGGCATCGGCGAGCTGGACGGATTGCATGGCCGCCCCCTTGAAGTTGCTCTGCGTGAGCACGGCACTGGACAGGTCGACGCCCTGCAGCCGGCTCCCGATGAACTGGCAGCGCACCAGGGTGCGACCCGAGAGATCCATGCCTTCCAGAACGCACTCGTTGAACACGCAGCTGTCGCACGACCCGCCTTCCCAGGCCACGGCATGCAGATTGGACTTCATGATGACGCAGAAGCTCATATGCACGTCGGACAATCTGGCGCCATCGAGGGTGGTCTCGAAGATCGCCATCCGGTCGCAGCGGCCGAAGTTCAACACCGCATCCTTGGCCGTGCATTTGTAGAAGGCGCTGCCGGAGACATCCGCCCCATTCAGCAGGGCGCCCTCCAGGTTCGACTCCGAGAACTGTGCGCCCGCCAGGTTCGCCGCGTCGAGGCGAGCGCCGGCAAGCCCGCAGCGCACGAAGCGCGCATCCTTCAGAAGCGCGCCGGACAGGTCCGCCTGCGACAGGCTGCAACCGATCAGGCTGGCATCCTCCAGGTTCACGCGGGCCATCCTCGCCTGCATGAGGTTGACGCCCTGCATCTGCGCACCCGAGAGATCCAGCCCTTCGAGGTTCTCACCGCGAAGATCCACATGGAGCAGGGGCATGCCATTGCGAATGCGCTCCAGCAACTGCTCGCGCGTCATGCACCTGCCTCTTCACGGCGTTTCGGCCACAGCTTGGCGTGCTGCGTGTAGGCGCCGGCGAGCAGGGTCGTGGCATCGATCCATGCCTGTGAAACGTCGGCCCGATAGAGGTTGGCCCCCTCGAGGTTCGCGAACCTCAGGTCGGACTTGGCCAGGCTGGCATCGATCAGGTCCGCCCCTTTCAAGGAAGCGGCGGTCAGGTTGGCGCGCACGAAGAGGCTCTCGCCTGCGACCAGTCCGTCCAGGCGCGCGCGCGTCAGGTCGCACTCGGAGAAATCGCAGTTCTCCAGGCAGGCGCGCGTGAAGTCGGCGCCTTCCAGCCGCGTCGTCCTCAGGCCGCACTGCTTCAGGCGAGCACGCTGGAAGATCGCAGCCGGCATGACCGTGCCATGCGCAAAGCTGCAGGCCTCCAGAAAAGCGTCGCTGAAATCCACGCCTGCGCTGGCGTCGGTCGTGATGAAGCCGCAGCTGTCCAGCCGCGCGCCCACAAAGGCCGCCTGGCCGAAGGTGCATTCGACCCATATCACCTGCTTGAACTGCGCCGCATCGAAGCGCAGGTGCTCGAGGCGGACCTTCCAGAAGACCAGGTTCGACCAGTGGGACTCGCGCAGATCGCAACGGCACCATTGGCTGTCCCGCAATTCGTTGGCACGGAACCGGGCCTGCCGAAACACCACGTCGTCGAACATGGCGCCCTGGCAGTTCGTGCCGTCCATGCTCGCGCCGGTGAAGTCGGCGCGCGTGCAATGGGCCTTGGCGAGACTGGCGCCATCCAGCCGCGCATTGACCAGGCTCGCCTGCGCCAGGGTCGCGCGCGCCAGGACCGCGCCGCACAGGTTGGCCCCGTCCAGCCGCGTCTGGGTGAGATTGGCGCTCTCGAGGTTGGCATTCGACAGGTCATAGCCCCGCAGGTCCATGTCCGAGAGGTCCACGCCGCACAGGTTGGCGCCCGCGAATTGCTTTGCTCCGTCGCGCGCGCGGTCCAGCCGGCGACGCCATTTGGCGGAGCGGAAGCTCGTCGCCTGCGGTGGCGCCGGCTGCAGGTGCGCCATGTGCCGGTGCGACTCGCGAATCCGCTGCACCTGGGCCTCGTCCTGGGCGGCCTGTGCGGACTGTCTTTGGGCATCGTCGGCAGAGCGGGTTTCGGCGCCTGCCTCCGCGGCACGGCGCGCGCGCAGGCGTCGGATGGTTTCGCCGGGGTCCACCCTGGCGCCGCCGTCGGGCATCTGCGCGAGCAGGTCTTCGTCCCTCGCGGGCGCAGACGGCTTCTGTTGCGCGCCGTCGGCGCCCACGCCACCTGCGTCGCCCTTGGCGCGCCGCAGGTCTTCAAACTCCCGCTTCAATCGCTCCTGGTACAGGGGCAGATCATCGAGATCGGGCAATTGCTCCGACTCGGTGAAAGGCGGCAGATGGACCTCGGGGTCGAGTCCCCGCTGCAGGAGCGCCTGCTTCCTCTGCTCATACGCGCGGCGCGCGCCCGCCTTCGCGTTTCGCACCGAGGGCCGGTCCGCGGCCCGCAACTGTTCGTCCAGGGCCAAGAGGCCCAGGATCGGCTTGGGCACCAGGTCGCTGTCGCGAACCGCATGGATCGCGGTTTCGGGGTTCAGGCGTTTGGCCAGCACCGACGCATAGTGGTCCATCGAGCGCGGCGCATCCGGCATCTCGATGGCCGCCATCAGATGACGCACATCGGCCGCGTCGTCTTCAATGATCGAGAAAGCACCGTGCCAGATCAGCACGGCCCGTTCAAGGTGCGGAAAGAACCAGACCGTGGTCAGCCGCAAGCCGGCTTCCTTCAGCGCGCTGCCATCCTTGTTCCAGCTGGCAAAGGCGCGCACGCGCCAGTCTGGAAGGCATCCCCGCAGAACGGGCTGGGCCGGATGCATGTTCCAGAGTTCGTAGGGCAGGCCTGCCGGCACTTCCTGCAGCCCCTCCCACCGCTGATCGACCGGCGCGGCATTGAAGTAGCGCCAGTCCGCGTCGCGGGCCAGGCCGGGGAAGTCGTGCTCGCGCCATTGCTCGCCGTAGTCGCTGCCGAGCAGGCGCAGGCGCTGCGGCCAATCCGGCGGGATGGCACCGAAGCCCGACGGTCGGACGGCATCGCGCGGTGAACGCATGCGCTGGTGCGGCGCCTCCACATTGGGCAACCGACGGGTGCGCACACCGTTGACCTGTTCCTCCTCGGCGCCTGTGCCGAGCGGATTCTCCGGAATGCCGGGGCCACCGAACGCGCGTGTCCAGTCCAGGGGCATGCGATCGAATGCCTGGGGCTGCGTCGCCCGGCCATCCAGCCAGTACCGATCACCGGAAACGATCAGCGACTTCTCCAGTCCACCGACTCGCACCTGCACGGCGCAGGTCGTCTTGTCGGTCTGATGGGCGGTATGGCCATAGCCGCTCAACAGCCACTCCGGCACCAGCTTCGGCAATCCCAGGTCCAGGACACCGCCTGCGCCGATTTCCTCGGCCGCGATTCGCCAGAGATCCTGTTCCGAGTAGAGCTTGGGTTCAGGCTCCAGGCCCACAAGACCCAGCGCCGCTACGCCCAGGTAGGTCTTTCCGGCCTGCACATAGGGGCGATTCAGCAGACTCAGCCGCAGAGGCTTGATGGTCTTCATGGTGCGTCGCTCACCGGCGTGCCTGGTCCACGGCCACTTCGCGCGTCCCGGTGTCCACGCGGACCTTGATCGTGCGTCCCGGCGAGAACTCCGCCTGCTTCACGGGACTGATCGGCGTGGTGAGCGTCGTCTCGAAACTGCCTGTCGAACTCTCCACCCGAAGCGTCAGCCGGGTCAGGATGAAGTACCTGGCGACGCGGTTGCCCGTGTCGTAGGTGTCCAAGACCAGCGCCGTCGCAGGCTCACCCCGCCTGCGCACCGCCTCGGCTTTTTCCTCCCCGGTCAGCTTGCGGACCACCGCTCTCTGGAGGACGAAGAAGGCCACCAGGGCGGCCAAGGCAAGAGCGATCCATTTCACCGCCTCCAGCATGTCACTCCTTCGCGTTTTCAATGGATGGGATTCAGTCACGCCTAAGTGATCAACTTGAGGAATGGCGTTTCCAGATCCATGCCTTGGTTCGAGAGATGGAAGAACGATTGCGTGGTCGTGAATCCAGCCATGCTGAGGGACGTCGTCGCCCAGGTGAAGGAGTGGATGTAGGTGAAATCCGCTTTGGCCCAGCTATAGGCCGTCTGCCTGTCGTTGTGAAACTCGGCGTAGCCGTTGTACAGCTCCATCGAGCCATTCTTCGACCAGGCAAGGCCCGTGGTTTCCGTCTCTCGCGAAGGCGCGGTGTCGATCACGTGCATGCGGTTGGTCCGCCTGACGTTGTCGCCTTCGAGCAGCACGTCGCCCGACGCCACGATGTGAATGTCGCCCGCGGTGGTCCTGACTTCCAGGTCCGCACCCACGCTTCGCACGGTCATCTTGCCACCCGTCGTCAAGACCATGTCTTCCACGGAGCCGATGGTCTCTGTACCGCTCATGATCCGATTGCTGCTGCCGTCGACGAAGTAGTCCTCGTCACCGTTGACCTTCACGCTCTTGCCATTGGACTCCTCGGTGTACTTGCCCACCACTGTGGTTGTCTGCGGGCCAGCAATGTCTTCCTTGAGCGACGTACCGATGATTCGCTCTTCGCCGCTGTCCACCGTGTCAGTGCGCTTGCCGGTGACATGGATGGTCTGATCCCCGATGACATCGACCTGCTGGTTGCCGCCGTCCACCTTGATGAACTGGTCGCCGCCGTTGACGGTGATCTTCTGCGGCCCGCCCTTGTTGACCGTCAGCGTGTGCGGCCCGTTGATGGTCTCGTCCAGCGAGGTGTCGCCGGTGTACGTGTCGGCGCCCTTGATGATGGTGGTGCGTTCGCCGTCCACCGTGTGCATCTCGTTGTTCTCCACCTCGAGCGTGAAGTCCTTCTGCGCATGGATCTTGATCGACTCGCACCCCGGGTCATCGTCGATGATGAAGTGATTGGCCAACTCCCCATCACCCTTGATGGTGCGGCTGATGAACCCGCTGACCGTCGCCTTCGCCGGCAGCTCCAGCGGCGGCATCTGGTCGGCGTTGTAGACGCGGCCGATGATGATCGGCCGGTCGGGGCATCCGGCGATGAAATCGACAATGACCTCCTGCCCCACGCGCGGATGGTTCACGGCGCCGAAGTTGGAGCCGGCCCACGCGCTCGACACGCGCACCCAGCACGAGCTGTCTTCGTTGCGCTGGCCGTAGCGGTCCCAGCGGAACTGCACCTTCACGCGGCCGTACTTGTCGATCCAGATGTCTTCGCCGGGCGGCCCGACCACGGTGGCGGTCTGCGGGCCTTGCGTGCTCGGCACGCGCGTGATGCGGCGCGCGCGGAACGGGAACGAGGTGGGCTGCACGCCGAAATGAAAGCTGTACTCGCCCTGCATGCCGCCGCTGGCGTAGCCGCCTTCGCGCAGGCTGTACATCACCGAGACGACGAGGTACTCGCGGTTGTCCTCGTTGCGCGGCGCGTTCTGCATGGTGAAGCGGTAGCCGGGCGCCATGCCGCGCACGTTGGTGTGGCCGGTGTCGACCTCGGCCTGGGCCTGCGCTTCTTCGAGGCGGATGCGCGCGTAGTGCTCGCCCTGCCCCGCGTCGCTGTAGCCGCCCATCCACTCGTACATCTCGTAGCGGCCGTGGTCGTTGCCGCGCGGCTGGCTGCGTGTGTTGAGCAGGTCGGCCCTGGGCTTCTTGAAGTCGAAGTCGTCGACCACGTAGGTGCCGGGGCGGATCTCTTCGGTGACTTCCCACTGGTCGATCACTTCGCGGCCGGGGTCGGTGGCGCGGTCGCTCGCGAGGTAGCCGATCTTCGGGTAGCCGGGCAGCGTCTCGTGCGCGCTCATGTCGTCGGCGAGCACCAGCGTGTGCTGGTTCTTGTCGTGCTTGAAGTAGTAGTAGATGCCCTCGTGCTCCATGAGGCGGCTCACGAAGGCGAAGTCGGTCTCCTGGTACTGCACGCAGTACTCCCACTGGCGGTACGAGGCGCTGAGCTTCTTCTCGAAGGCGAAGCCGTACTCGCCCAGCACGTCTTCGAGAATTTCGACCACCGACTTGTTCTGGAAGATCTTGCAGTCGCTGGTGCGCGTGAGATACCAGAGCCAGGGCCGCACCGAGGCGCGGTACACGGTGTAGCGCGAGGAACCGCCTTCGCGGCCGATCATGGTGAAGCGCGTGATCTGGCCGTTGAGGTAGCGCGGCGGGCCGCTCAGCGTCTGGATCTCCAGCGCGAGCGGCTTGCCGAGCAGGCCCTTCATGTCGACCGAGGTGTTCGGGCTCAGCAGATCGACTTCGAACTCGAACAGCTGCGACAGCCCTTCGCTGCCGTGCATCGAGCGGAACAGCAGCTGATCTTCTGCGAGCGGGGTGTGGGCTTTGACGACTCTGTCCATGCGACTCTCCCTGGTGTCTACGCGGGGCGTTCTGAAAACTCGTACGTGAAGTCGTCGCCCGCTGCGCCCAGCTGAACGCCGGCGAGCTTGCGCGCACTGACGGTGGCGCCGATGACTTCTTCGCTCAGTCGGGGCAGGATGGTGTGCGTGAGGATCGCGTCGATCATCCGTCCACCCGACTCTATGGCCGTGCAGCGGCGTGCGACAAGCGCGACGGCGCTGTCGTTGTAAGCCAATGCAATGCCGTGGTTGGCCTGCAGCCGCGCCGCGATGCGGTCCAACTGCAGGCGAATGATCCGGTGCAGCGCGTCGGCCTGCAGCGGGTAGTAAGGCACGACCACCAGCCGCCCGAGCAGCGCGGGCGCAAACACCTTGAGCAGCGGCTCGCGCAACGCGGCCGCCAGCGGCTCGGGGTCGGGGCGCAACGTCGGGTCTTCGCACAGCTGCATGACGAGGTCGGTGCCCACGTTCGACGTCATGATGATCACGGTGTTGCGGAAGTCGATGTGCCGGCCTTCGCCGTCTTCCATCCAGCCCTTGTCGAACACCTGGAAGAAGATCTCGTGCACATCGGGGTGCGCCTTCTCGATCTCGTCGAGCAGCACCACGCTGTAGGGCCGGCGGCGCACGGCCTCGGTGAGCACGCCGCCTTCGCCGTAGCCCACGTAGCCGGGTGGCGCGCCCTTGAGCGTGGAGACAGTGTGCGACTCCTGGAACTCGCTCATGTTGATGGTGACGAGGTTCTGCTCGCCGCCGTACAGCGCCTCCGACAGCGCGAGCGCGGTCTCGGTCTTGCCGACGCCCGAGGGACCGCACAGCAGGAACACGCCGACGGGCTTGTTGGGGTTGTCCAGCCGCGCACGCGCGGTGCGGATGCGCCGCGAGATGGTCTCCAGCGCATCGGGCTGCGCGACCACGCGGGCCGACAAAATTTCGCCGAGCCGCAGCACCGACTGCGCGTCGTCGCGCACCATGCGGCCGATGGGAATGCCGGTCCAGTCGGCAACCACCGTGGCGACGGCCTGCGCATCGACGGCTGCGAGGCTGAGCGGTGTCTCGCCTTGCAGCTGCACGAGCTGGTCTTGCGCCTCGTCGAGTTCGGCGCGAATTTCTTCGGGTGTCCTTTCGGGCTCGGCGGGCGCTTCTTCTTCGTCGTCTTCGACTTCCGCCTGCGCCGGCACCGCCGCAGGCGACAGCAGCTTGCGCAGCGCGACGATGCGCTCGACCAGCGCGGCCTCTTACACGCGCC
>Ga0307405_10000915_pt1 | contig 11749 bp, 10 predicted proteins | sample 322Cmetagenome_2_FD_203311 | JGI IMG/M metagenome (GOLD analysis project Ga0307405, IMG submission 203311) | Maize rhizosphere microbial communities from greenhouse at UC Davis, California, United States - 322HYB-C-1 | ecosystem: Host-associated > Plants > Roots > Rhizosphere > Soil | place...
CGCGCCGGTAGTGCGGGTGGCAGCGCTCGTGGTAGGCGGCGACGGGCCGGCCGTCGCGCATCAGGAGGAGCGTCGCCTCGTCGCCGGCGAGCGGGCGACGGCAGAGCGCGCACAGCTGGGGAGCGGTGGGCGCCGCTTGGGCGGCGGCGGAGCGCCCTGCGTCGGCGTGGCGCGGCGGACGATCGGCGTCGGACACGTAGTGAAGGGTGGGTCGTCCGTGGTTAGGTTGCCGTCGCTGGCGCGACGCCGGGATGCAGGCGGCGCGCCGGCGCGCCGTCCGCACGTCGCCATCCCGACCGCCGATGTTCGTCCCAAAGCTAGTCACGACGCTCAAGGATTACAGCCGAGAGCAGTTCCTCCGCGACGCGACCGCCGGCATGATCGTCGGCGTCGTCGCCCTGCCGCTGTGCATCGCGTTCGCGATCGCCAGCGGCGTCTCCCCCGACCGCGGCCTCTACACGGGGATCGTCGGCGGGCTGCTGATCTCCCTCCTCGGCGGCTCGCGCGTGCAGATCGGCGGGCCGACGGGCGCGTTCGTCGTGATCGTCTACGGCATCGTGCAGCGCTACGGCGTCGAGGGGCTGACGGTGGCGACGCTGATGGCGGGGGTGTTCCTCGTCATCATGGGCGTCGCCAAGCTCGGCGTGGCGCTCCGCTTCATCCCGTTCCCCGTCGTCACCGGCTTCACGAGCGGGATCGCGCTCATCATCTTCTCGAGCCAGGTGAAGGACTTCCTCGGCCTCGCGATGGGCGACGTGCCGGCCGAGTTCTTCGAGAAGTGGGCGGCGTACGCGCGGCACGTGGGGAGCATCAACTGGTACGCGGCCGGCCTCGCCTCGCTGACGCTGGCCATCCTCGTCCTCTGGCCGCGACTCGGTGCCCGCGCGGCGAAAGTGCCAGCGCCCTTCGTCGCGCTCATCGTCACCGGCGCGCTGGCCGTCCTTCTCGACCTGCCGGTGGAGACGATCGGCTCGCGGTTCGGCGCGATCGACGCCTCGTTCCCCCGCCCCGTCCTGCCGCGGCTCGCGTTCGCCGACGTCACCGCCCTCGTCGGGCCGGCCCTCACCATCGCCATGCTCGCGGCGATCGAGTCGCTGCTCTCCGCGGTCGTCTCCGACGGCATGATCGGGGCGCGGCACCGCTCCAACATGGAGCTCGTCGCCAACGGCATCGCGAACATCGCCTCGCCCCTCTTCGGCGGGATCCCGGCGACGGGGGCGATCGCGCGCACGGCGACGAACGTGAAGAGCGGCGGACGGACGCCGGTCGCCGGAATCGTCCACGCCCTCACCCTGCTGGCGATCACGCTCTTCTTCGGGCGGTTCGCGGCGCTCATCCCGATGGCGACGCTGGCCGGGATCCTCGCCATGGTCGCCTACCACATGAGCGAGTGGCGGATCTTCCGCTCCGAGCTCCGCGCCCCGCGCAGCGACGCCGCCGTGCTCGTCACCACCTTTTTGCTCACCGTCGTCGTGGACCTCACGGTCGCGATCTCGGTCGGCATGGTGCTGGCGGCGTTCCTCTTCATGCGCCGCATGGCGGAGGTGACGGACGTCCGCTACGTCACGCGCCAGCTCGCCGACGGCGTGGAGCGGGTGGACGACCCGAACGCGCTCGCCCTGCGCGACGTGCCGCGCGAGGTCGAGGTCTACGAGATAGACGGCCCGTTCTTCTTCGGCGCCGCGGAGCGGTTCAAGGATACGGTGGGCCAGGTGAGCCGCAAGCCGAAGGTGCTCATCATCCGCCTGCGCGACGTCCCGGCGATCGACTCGACCGGCCTGCACGCGCTGCGCGAAGTCGCGCGCCGGGCGCGCCACGAGGGCACGCTCTTCCTCCTCTCCGACGTCCGTGCCCAGCCGCTCGTCGCCCTCGGCCGCTCGACGCTGCTCGACGAGATCGGCGAGGAGAACATCTTCGGCCACATCGACGACGCGCTGGAGCGGGCGAAGGAGCATCTGGGGCTCCCGGGGACGACGACGAAACCGGACCTCACGACAGTTGGCAGTTAACGGTTCGCGGTGAGCGGTAACGGCGCAGAACCCCCGGGACGCGCCTCGCGGCTTCCCGGGGGCTCTGCGCCGTCACCGTCTACCGTCAACCGTCGGCCATCAACTGCCGCCGGCTCTACTTCACCCCGAAACTCACCCCGAGGTGGTACATCACCATGTCCGTCCGGCTCTCGATCGGCACGTACTCGATGCTGCCGTCGGGCAGGTCGGTGATGCTTCCCTCGCGCAGGTAGCGCGTCTTTCCGTGCCAGCGGTAGGTGGCGCCGACGTCCACCGAGAAGCGGACGCGGCTCACGGTGAGCGGGATGTAGAGCCCGCCGCTGGCCGAGGTCGAGAGCACGGCGTCGTTGTAGTTCGTCGAGCTGGCCAGCGGCGACCCGTCGCCGTAGGTGGACTCGAGCGACGACTGCGTGTAGAAGTACGAGAAGCCCACCGTGCCGTTGGCGTACGGGCGGAGGCGCCCGGTCGGCGCGAGGAGTTGCGGGCCGACGCCGGCGAAGACGATGTTGTTGCTCGTCGTCACGTCCACGAGCAGCCGGCAGCCGAACGCCGTACTCAGGCAGCCCCGTTTGCGCTCGCTGCCGTAGTTGAGCAGCCCGCCCTCGAGGCGCAGGGCGAGGATGCCGCGGCGATCGGCGGCGAACAGCACGTGGCCGGCGCCCCCCCAGCCCCGATTCACGTAGTCGCGGAAGTCTCCGCGCGGCTGCGCGTAGATCAGTTCGGCCCCGCCGAACCACCGGGGGGCGGGTCGCGCGGCGGCCGCTCGCTGGCCGTACTGCGCGCGCGCCGGCGACGGCAGCGCCGCCGACGTGGCGGCCGCGGCGAGGGCGAGCGCGAGAAGTCGCGGTCTCATGGCTCTGGTCCTGGCCCGGGTGAACGCCACCCGACCGGCGGTCAGGCGGCGGGCATGCTTCCCCTAGACGCAGGGAGCGGGCCCCCGACGACGGCCGCCTGCCGCTCCGCCCGGCGCCCGACCTTGTGCTGGTACATCCGGCGGTCGGCGCTCTCGATCGCCTCGGCGAGCGCTTCGCCCCCCGCGTAGTCGGCCGCCCCGTAGCTCACGAGGAGCTCGATCGGGTCGCTCACACGCTCGACGCGCAGCGGCGCCGCCGCGGCGAGCGCCGCGCCGAGCTGGCGCCGCACGTCCCCCGCCCGCCCGCCCGGGACGACGAGCAGGAACTCGTCGCCCCCCCACCGGTAGAGCCGCGCCGCCGAGGGCAGCGCGCCGCGCAGCGCGATCGCGATCTGCTGCAGCAGGAGGTCGCCGACGCCGTGGCCGTAGCCGTCGTTGACGAGCTTCAGGTTGTCGGTGTCCACGACGACGACGCAGCCGAACGTGTGCTTTGCCGTCTCCAGTCCCACGCCCTCGGCGAACGCGCGCCGGTTGAGCGAGCCGGTGAGCGAGTCGTAGAGCGAGACGCGGAGCAGCTGGTCGTGGGCCACGGCGAGCTCGGCGTGCGCGTCGTCCACCTCGCGCTTAGCGTCCTCCATCAGCATGACGACCATGCCGTAGCCGAGCAGCATCTGGAGGAGGAGGTCGGCGTAGCCGTTGAAGCGCACGACCGTCTCGAGCAGTCCGCGCGCCACGCTGCCCGGCTCCATCCGTGTGTAGTTGAACGCGGCGAAGTAGAACGCCCACCACGTCGCAACGAGCGTGAAGATAATCGCCGTCGCGCGGCTGCCGACGCTGCGCCGCGAGCGCGGCACGGTGAGCAGCGCGTGGGCGCAGAACGCGAACGCGGCGACGGCCGCCGGCACCTGCCAGAGGAGCACCGTGCGAAACGTCGGCGCGAACGCCACGGTGACGACGGCGTAGGCGGCCGCGACGGCGATCGCCACCCGCCGGAAGTAGGGCGGCTTCGCTCCCCGCACGTACGCCGCGGTGCCGAGCACGAGGAAGACGAAGTACAGCATCTTCCCGAACTGGTACAGCAGGTAGGCCCAGCGCAGGTGCTGGAAGTCGGCGTTGACGAGGCGCGCGTCGTACGCCGGGAGGAGCATCCAGCGCATCAGCATCGCGCCGATCGCGACCATCATGGACAGCCAGCCCCACGCCCACGCGTCGAAGTAGTCGCGGCGCAGGGCGCGCGTGCGCAGCAGGGCGAACAGGGCCACGAGCAGCACCGCCCCGGCGAACTGGGAGACGATGCCGATGAACTGAATGAGGCCGTTGACCTGTTCGGTGGGCATGCCGGCTGGGAGAGTCACTGCGGGCCTGCTGCTGCTGCGCGACGGGCGTCGCCGTGGCGGCCCCCCCGCCTGCCCACCGGCGTGAGAGTCGCCACATTAAAGACGACTCAGCGGCCTCGGCGGAACGCTCGCCGTCAGCCTCGCGCGCTGCCCGCCGGCACCCCCGCCGGCGCCCGCCGGGCGCCCTCCCCCGCCCCCGGCGCGGCCGTTTGCGGCCCGATCATCCACCGGGCGCGCGCTCGCACCACCGTGTCGCCCGCCGCGTCGCGCACGACGACCTCGATCTCGTGCTCGCGAGGCTCGCTGGCGTCGGGGACTCCGCAGGCGCACTCGGCGATTAGCGTTCCCCGCGCCTTCTTGAGGTACTCTACCGACAGCCCGATGAGAATGCCGCGCGCCTCGTCCGGCAGCCCGTACACGACGGCCAGCCCCGACGCCGCCTCGGCCAGGTTAGCGAGGGCCACGGCGTGGACCGAGCGCAGGTGGTTGCGCACCCGCCGCCGGTCGCGCATCTCGACCCGCGCGTAGCCGGCGCGGAGCTCGAGCACGCGCGGACGGATCGTCCCTGTGTACGGTACCATCCGGCCGAGGGCGAGCGAGAAGAGCGTCTTCCCGCCCGGTACTCCCCGCAGCCGGGTCCAGAGGGCGCGGATGTCGGCGCTGGGATTGCGTGGCATGAGGGAGCTGTAGGGTGTTGGGGGTAGGATGTGGGCGTGGATGAACCGCGGAGGGCGTGAGAGGCGAGATCACTTGCGGCCCGTCTCACGTCTCACGCCTCCAGATCTACACCCCCACACCCTACACTCCACGTCCCATCCTGTCACCCATGAGCTTCGACGACCTGGACTCCGAGTTCGATCTCGGCGACGGCACGGCCGACACGTCGGCGACGGTCCTCTGCCCGTACTGCGGCGAGGCGAACGAGATCGCCGTGGACCCGGGCGGCGGATCGGCGCAGGAGTACGTCGAGGACTGCCAGGTGTGCTGCCGGCCGTGGCGCGTCGTCGTGGGCTACGACGGGTCAGGTGCCGCGTCGGTACACGTCGAGCCGGCCGACGACTAACGCCTGCGGTCAGCGCGTCGCCGGGGCGGCTGGCGGCACGCCTGGCGGCAGCGCAGAGAGCCGGCTCTGGAAGGCGTGGAACTCCGGCGTGTCCTGGACCAGCCCCTCCAGGTGCGCCGGGTCGTAGGCGGCGACGAGTGCGCGCGTGCGCGCCACCCGACTTTCCTCGAGCGGGTGCGAGGCGAAGAACGCGTCGAGCACGGTCGGCCGTCCGCGGCGCTCGGCGACGAGTCGCTCGAACATCGCCGGGATGCCGTCGGGGTCGTAGCCGGCGCGGATCACGTTCGCGACCGCCTCGGAGTCGGCCTGGCTCTCGTCGAGTCGGCTGTGGCGCGCGAACAGCGCCGCGCCGCCGACGTTGATCGCGACGCGCGCCGCGCCGCTCTCGCAGACGCTGGTCAGCGTGCAGACGAGCGCGAGCCCGGCGTTGGCCCGCTGCTGGTTCTCGAGCTGTTCCGCCGAGTGTCGGCGCACGACGTGGCCGATCTCGTGCCCGAGGACGCCGGCCAGCTCGTCGAGCCGCTCGGCGCGCTCGATCAGGCCGCGGTTGACGTAGATGAAGCCGCCGGGGAGCGCGAACGCGTTCACCTCGGGGCTGTTCACGATCTGGAATTGCCACTCCAGGTCGCCGCGGCTCGTGCGACTCGCGATGTCGCGGCCGAGCGCCGTCACGTACCGCACGACGACCGGGTCGGTGACGAGCGGAAGCTGGGCGTTGATCTCCGCCGCCCCCTCGCGGCCCAGCGCGACTTCCTCGTCCGGACTCACACCGCACCCGGCCGCGCCCAGCAGGAAGCCGAGCAGCATCCCGAGGAGCACGAGGACGCGGGGCCGCGGCGCACTCATGACGCCGGGACCTCCGGAATCCTGAGGCGAGCGACGGCGCTCACCTCGACGAGCATCCCGCGCAGCCCCGCCCCGACGACGGCCCGCGCCGGATAGGGCGGGCGGAACGTGTCGCGGTAGACGCCGTTGAACGCCTCCCAGTCGTCGTCGTGGGCGAGATAGACGGTCACCGACACGACGTCGTCGAGCGTCCCGCCCGCCGCCTCGACGACGAGGCGCAGGTTGTCGAGAGCGCGCCGCGACTGCGCGACGACGTCGCCGCCGACGTCCTCGCCGGTGCGCGGATCGCGCGGCACCTGGCCGGAGACGAACAGCAGGTCGCCGGCGCGGACGCCGGGCGAGTAGGCGCCCTTCGGCGGCGGGAACCCCGCGCCGAGCGTCACCGGCTGCCAGGCGCGGTCGTCGTTGGCCATGCGTACTCTCCGGGTGAGCGGCTCGTGGACGGGCCACGGTACGCAGGGCGCGTACCGGCGGGCGAGGTACCACGGCGCGAAGAAGGCGGGCCCCGAACTGCGGGCCCGCCTCTTCACGTTCGTGCAACGGTGCGTCGCGCGTTACGCGCGGCGGCCGGCGCGCGCCTGCCGCTTCTGCATCTTCTCCTTCGCCTGCGCCACGTTGCGGTCGAAGGTCTGCTGCTGAGCGGCGGTGAGGATCCCGCGGACTTCGCGCAGCTGCTGGTCGCGGAGGACGGTCAGCTTGGCGCGACTGTCGGCCGTGCGGTCGAAGGCGGCCTTGGCCGCCGCCGAGTCACCACGCTGGCGCGCGGCGCGGGCGTCCGCCATCGCGGGGCGCATCGCCTCCATCAGCGACTTGCGCTGCGGCTGGTACTTCTCGGCGATCTGCCGGACCTGCGTGCGCTGCTCGGCGGTGAGCTCCACGCCGCGGAAGAGCGCCCGCATGCCGCGGTTGCCGCGGCCCTTCATCCCCATCCGGCCGCCGCGATCGCCGCGGTCCTGGCGGATCTCCGGCCGCGTGCTGTCGGCGCGAGGGGTCTGGGCGCCGGCGTAGGTCGCCGAGCCCGCGAGAATTGCGAGGCCGAGGGCGGCCGTGCGCAGTCGAATCATCGTCATGCCTCCGGAAGATGCTCCCGTCGCGGCCCGCGTCTGTGCGTGCCGTCGTACAGGGAGACGCCGCCGGCGGCGCGACGTTAAGGCGGCGAGCCGGGCAGCACGCCGGGTCCCCGTCAGGCCGGGGCGGTGCCGGCGCCCCCGCCCTCCCGACGAGCGCCCAGCCCCTCCGTGAGGGGGCCGAGCCGGGCGATCTCCGGCCAGACTCTGGCGACGACGAGCACGACGAGGATCGTCCCCACGCCGCCGATGACGACCGACGCCGTCGCCCCGACGAGCTGCGCGAGCGCCCCCGACTCGAACCCGCCGAGCTCGTTCGAGCCGCCGATGAAAAAGCTGTTCACCGCCCCGACCCGCCCGCGCATCTCGTCCGGCGTCAGGAGCTGAAAGAGCGTCGAGCGGACGACGACGCTGACGTTGTCGAACGCGCCGGTGAGGAGCAGCGCGACCAGCGAGAGCCAGAACGACCGCGAGAGGCCGAAGACGATCGTCGCCAGTCCGAAGCCGGTGACGGCGACGACGAGGGCGCGACCGGCGCGGCGCATCGGCGGGCGGTGGGCGAGCGTGAGCGCCATCCCGAGCGCGCCGACCGACGGCGCGGCGAGCAGCCAGCCGAGCCCCGTCGGGCCGACGTGGAGGATGTCGCGCGCGTAGATCGGGAGCAGCGTGGTCGCCCCGCCGAGGAGCACGGCGAAGAGGTCGAGGGTGATCGCGGCGAGGATGACCTTCGTCCGCCGCACGAAGCGGATCCCTTCGAGAAGGCTGTGCAGCGTCGCCGCCCCCGCCGCGGGGACGAACGGACGCGGCGCGGTGGTGGCGATGAGCGAGGCGAAGACGAGCGCGGCGACGGCGTCGAGCAGGTAAGCGACGACGGCGCCGTGAAAGGTCGCGATGACGACGCCGCCGAGCGACGGCCCGACGACCGACGCGAGCTGCCACGCCGAGCTACGCCAGGTGGACGAGTTGGCGTAGAGCTCGCGCGGCACGAGCTGCGGGGCGAGCGCCTCCTTGGCCGGCCCCTGGAAGGCGCGGGCGACGCCGGCCACGAACAGCGCGGCGTAGAACCAGCCGACCGACGCCCGCGTGCGCGAGGCGATCGCGAGCCCGGCCGACGCGAGGGCGAGGAGGGCGAGCGCCGCCATCAGCAGACGCCGGCGGTCCACCCGGTCGGCGAGGTGACCGGCCGGCAGCGTGAGGGCGAAGACGGGGACCACCTGCACGAGCCCGACGGCGCCAAGGGCGAGTGGCGACCGCGTGCGCTCGTACAGCTCCCACCCCACGGCCACCGTCTGCATCTGCGTCCCGATCGTCGCCACGAGGTTGCCGAGCAGGTAGCGGCGGAAGTCGGGCACGCGGAGCGCCGCGTACGGGTCGTGGCGACGCGGAGGCGAGTCGCCGTCCGGAGCCAGAGGGTCGGGCGCGGCGGGCGCGTCGCCGGTGGCGTCGGGGCGCGGGGTGGGAGGCGTCGTCATGCGGAGCGGGAGCGTCGGGCGGGGCGGGCCGTCGCGACGCCGCGCCGCGCGGCCGGTCGCCATTCCCCGCACCCAAGTGTAGCATCAGCCGCACACCCGGCGCAGAGCCTCGCGCCGCGCCCCGCGCCTCCTCGCCGCCGAACACCGTGCCATCCCGAGACTCCCGTTCGCGACGCCTCCGCCTCGGGGGACGACGCGCCGCCCCGTTTCTCCTCGCTCTCCTCGCCCCGGCGCGTCTCGCCGCGCAGGCGCCGACCGCGCGCGCCGCGGCGCTCGCGCCCGCGGACAGCATTCCGCTCGACCCGCAGGTGCGCGCCGGCGCGCTGCCGAACGGGCTGCGGTACTACGTGCGCGCCAACGCCCGCCCCGAGAAGCGCGCCGAGCTGCGCCTCGTCGTCAACGCCGGCTCGGTGCTCGAGGACGACGATCAGCGCGGACTCGCGCACTTCGTCGAGCACATGGCGTTCAACGGCACGCGCCACTTCGCGAAGAACGAGCTCGTCGCCTACCTCGAGTCCATCGGGATGCGCTTCGGGCCCGACCTCAACGCCTCGACGTCGTTCGACGAGACGATCTACATGCTGACGCTCCCCACCGATAGCGCGGCGACGCTCGAGAAAGGGCTGACGATCCTCGAGGACTGGGCCCACGGGATCCTCCTCGACCCGGCCGAGGTCGCGCGCGAGCGCGGCGTCGTGATCGAGGAGTGGCGGCTCGGACAGGGCGCGGCGTGGCGCATCGGCGAGAAGCAGTTCCCGGTGCTCTTCCGCGGCTCGCGCTACGCGACGCGGCTGCCGATCGGCACGCGGGCGAGCCTCGACTCGGCGAGCGCGCCGGCCCTCAAGCGGTTCTACCGCGACTGGTACCGCCCCGACCTGATGGCCGTCGTCGCCGTCGGCGACTTCGACGCGGCCAAGGTCGAGGCGCAGCTGCGCACGCGGTTCGCCTCGCTCGCCGGCCCGCGGGCCGCCCGGCCGCGCCCGGCGTTCACCGTGCCGGACCACGACGAGACACTCGTCGCCGTGGCGACCGACCGCGAGGCGACCGGATCCAACGTCTCCGTCGTCTGGAAGCTGGCGCCGGAGAGCGAGGGAACAGTCGCGGCGTACCGGCGCGGGCTCGTCGCGGCGCTGCACGACGCGATGCTCAACCGGCGGCTGGCCGAGGTCGCGCAACGGCCGGGCGCCCCTTTCCTCGCCGCGCAGTCGTCGAAGGGAGAGCTCGTCCGCGGGCTCGAGGTGTACTCGATCGGCGCCGTCGTGGCGGAGGGCGAGATCGAGCGCGGGCTGGAGGCGATCCTGGTCGAGGCGGCGCGCGTGGACGCGCACGGGTTCACCGCCGGCGAGCTGGCGCGCGCGCGGGCGGACCTGCTGCGCGGCTACGAGCGCGCGTACGCGGAGCGCGAGAAGAGCAACTCCGGAGCGCTGGCTTCCGAGTACGTGCGGCACTTCCTCCAGGGCGAGTCGGCGCCGGGCATCGCCTACGAGTACCGCGTGGCGCTCGAGACGCTCCCCGCCGTCACGCTCGACGAGGTGAACCGGCTCGGTGGGAGCTGGATCTCCGACCGCAACCGCGTCGTCCTCGCCGCGGCGCCGGAGAAGGCTGGGACGCGCGTTCCCGACCGCGCGGCGCTGCTCGCCGTCTTCGATCGCGTGCGAGCACGTCCCCTCACCGCCTACGTAGACTCGGCGTCCAGCGCGCCACTGCTCGAGCGACCGCCGACCCCGGGCCGGGTCGTGAGCGAGCGGCGGATCCCGAAGATCGGCGTGATCGAGTGGCGGCTCTCCAACGGCGCCCGCGTGCTCGTCAAGCCGACCGACTTCCAGGCCGACCAGGTGTTGCTGCGCGCCTACAGCCCGGGCGGCACGTCGCTCGTCGCGGACAGCGACTACGTCGCGGCGGCCACGGCGACCGCCGTCGTCGCCGAGGGGGGGATCGGCCGCTTCAGCCGCACGGAGCTGCAGAAGAAGCTCGCCGGCATGGCAGCCGTGGTGGCCCCGACGCTCGACGACGACGAGGAAGGGCTGAACGGCGGCGGCTCGCCGCGCGACCTCGAAACGCTGCTGCAGCTGGTCCATCTCCACTTCACCGCTCCGCGCGCCGACAGCGCCGCGTTCACGTCGTTCCAGCAGCGCGCCCGCGCCGCGCTCGCCAACCGCGGCGCGAGCCCCGAGGCGGCGTTCCAGGACACGCTGCAGGTGACGCTCTCGCAGCACCACGTCCGCGCCCGCCCGTTCACGGCGCCGCTGGTGGACGAGATGAGCCTCGCCCGATCGCTCGCCATCTACCGCGACCGGTTCGCCGACGCGAGCGACTTCACCTTCGTGTTCGTCGGCAACGTCGTACCGGACTCTCTGCGCCCGCTCGTCGAGCGCTATCTCGCGTCGCTCCCCGCGACGAACCGTAGGGAGCGGCCGCGCGACCCCGGCATCGAGCCGCCACCGGGCGTCGTCGAGCGCACGGTGCGCCGCGGGAGCGAGCCCAAGGCACAGACGGCGATCGTCTTCACCGGCTCGTTCGAGTTCTCGCGGGCCAACCGCTACGCGCTCGCGGCCCTCGCCCAGGTGCTCGACATCCAGCTCCGCGAGTCGCTGCGCGAGCAGCTCGGCGGCACCTACGGCGTGCGTGTCTCGGCGCAGAACGAGCGCGACCCGCGGCCGCGCTACGCCCTCGCGATCGACTTCGGTTCCGCTCCCGACCGCGCCGAGCCGCTCGTGCGCGCGCTGTTCGCGCAGCTCGACACGCTCAAGCGCGACGGCCCGCCGCCAGCAACACTCGCCAAGGTGCGCGAGGCCGCGCTGCGCGCCCGCGAGACGAGTCTCAAGCAAAACGGCTACTGGCTCACCCAGCTCGCCTACTTCGACCGCCACGGATGGCCGCTCGACGAGATCCCAGACGCCGACAAGCTCGTCCTCTCGCTCGAGGCGCGCACCGTTCGGGACGCCGCGCGTCGCCACCTCGAGGCGAAGCGGTACGTGCGGGTGGTGCTACTGCCGGAGAAGTAGCGGGAGGCGGGGCGAGACGATGACCCCCGCTGTCATCTCGAGGGGGCGCCAGCGACCGAGGAGCCTGTCCTGAGCGCAGCGAAGCAATCGGTCCGAC
>Ga0307405_10000916_pt1 | contig 11747 bp, 11 predicted proteins | sample 322Cmetagenome_2_FD_203311 | JGI IMG/M metagenome (GOLD analysis project Ga0307405, IMG submission 203311) | Maize rhizosphere microbial communities from greenhouse at UC Davis, California, United States - 322HYB-C-1 | ecosystem: Host-associated > Plants > Roots > Rhizosphere > Soil | place...
TCTTCGGCCGCGTCAAGGGCGGCTTCACCGTCGACCTCGACGGCGCCGTGGCGTTCCTCCCCGGTTCGCAGGTCGACATCCGCCCGGTCCGCGACGTGACCCCGCTGATGGACATGCCGCAGCCGTTCCAGATCCTGAAGATGGATCGCCGCCGCGGCAACATCGTCGTCAGCCGCCGCGCGGTGCTCGAGGAAACCCGCGCCGAACAGCGCAGCGAGCTGATCGACAAGCTCTCCGAAGGCCAGGTGATCGAGGGTGTCGTCAAGAACATCACCGACTACGGCGCCTTCGTCGACCTCGGCGGCATCGACGGCCTGCTCCATGTCACCGACATGAGCTACAAGCGCGTCAACCACCCGAGCGAGGTGATCAACATCGGCGACACCGTCACCGTGCAGATCATCCGCATCAACGAGGAAACGCAGCGCATCAGCCTCGGCATGAAGCAGCTCGAGAGCGATCCGTGGGACGGCGTCGGTGCGAAGTACCCGGTCGGCGCGAAGCTGACCGGCACCGTCACCAACATCACCGAATACGGCGCCTTCGTGGAGCTGGAGCCGGGCATCGAAGGCCTGGTCCACGTCTCCGAGATGAGCTGGACCAAGAAGAACGTGCACCCGGGCAAGATCGTCTCGACCTCGCAGGAAGTCGAAGTCATGGTGCTCGAGGTCGACAGCGAGAAGCGTCGCATCTCGCTCGGTCTCAAGCAGGCCCAGCGCAATCCGTGGGAAGAGTTCGCCGACAAGCACCCGATCGGCTCGAAGGTTACCGGCGAAGTCAAGAACGCCACCGAGTTCGGCCTGTTCGTGGGTCTCGATGGCGACGTCGACGGCATGGTCCACATGTCCGACATCGCCTGGGGCATCTCGGGCGAGGACGCGCTGGCGCTGCACCGCAAGGGTGAAGAGGTCGAGGCGATCGTGCTCGACGTCGACGTCGACAAGGAGCGCATCAGCCTCGGCATGAAGCAGCTCGAGAAGGGCGCGCCGAGCGAGGCGGGCGCTTCGGGCGCACTGCGCAAGAACGAGATCGTCACCGTCAGCGTGCTCGAAGTCCGCGACGGCGGCCTCGAAGTGCAAGTCGGCGAAGACGGCGCGACCGGCTTCATCAAGCGTTCGGACCTCGGCCGCGACCGCGACGAGCAGCGCCCCGACCGCTTCCAGGTCGGCCAGAAGGTCGACGCCATGGTCATCGGCTTCGACCGCTCGAAGAAGCCGAACTTCTCGGTCAAGGCGCGTCAGATCGCCGAAGAGAAGGAAGCCGTCGCGCAGTTCGGTTCGTCCGACTCGGGTGCCTCGCTCGGCGACATTCTCGGCGAAGCGCTGAAGAAGAAGGACTAATCTGTCGCGGTCCCCGCGAAGGCGGGGACCTCAGGCCTCCTTGGAGCGCCAGCGACACGAGACTCCCGCCTCGGCGAGGTCTCACGCGAACAGAAAGGCCCGCTTGCCACCCGGCAGGCGGGCCTTTCCTATAGACGCCCCGACGCGTAGGATGCGCGCCATGCTCGAAGTCCATCAGTTCCCCTGCCTCGGCGACAACTACGGCTATCTCCTCCACGACCCCGAAAGCGGCGAGACCGCCGCGATCGACACGCCGGACGGCGCCGAATACCTCCGCCAGGCCGAAGCCAAAGGCTGGCGGATCACCCAAATCTGGAACACGCACTGGCATCCCGACCACGCCGGCGGGAACAAGGCGATCGTCGAGGCGACCGGCGCCCAGGTGACCGGCCCGAGGGAAGTCGAGAAGATCGCCCCCGTCGACCGGGTGGTCGGCAATGGCGACACCGTGACGCTCGGCCGGTTCGAGGCGCGGGTGATCGACGTCGGCGGACATACCGAGGGACACATCGCCTACCACTTGCCCGAAGCCGGGATTGCCTTCGTCGGCGACAGCGTCTTCGCACTTGGCTGCGGGCGGATGTTCGAGGGGACGCCCGAGCAGTTCTGGGCCAGCCTCGAGCGGATCAAGGCCCTGCCGCGCGAGACCACGCTCTACTGCGCGCACGAGTACACGCAGGCCAACGCCCGCTTCGCGCTCCACGCCGATCCCGACAACGCCGAGCTCCAGCTCTACGCCCGAGAGATCGACGAGCGCCGCGCCCGGGGCGAACCGACCGTGCCGATGCCGCTGTCCCGCGAACTCGCGACCAATCCCTTCCTGCGCGCCGACACCGAGACCCTTCGCGACCGCTGGGGCGGAACCGCCCCGCATGAGACGTTCGCGGCACTCAGAGCGGCGAAGGACAACTTCTGATGGAAGCCCTAGCGCCACTCCGTCATCCCAGCGAAAGCTGGGATCGCTCTCGGACCGGCGCGAGGATGGCTAGCGATCCCAGCTTTCGCTGGGATGACGATGGGAGTCATCAGCCCGGGTAAGGGCTTTCCTTCAGCAGCCCCGCGAGATGCACGGCATTCGCCGCGACCATCTTTGCGGTCTCCGCCACCTTATCCGGCGTCTGTTCGAGGTCCTTGAAGTCGGTGGAGCCCATCGCCTCTCCGACCCAGTAGCAGGCGGCGGCCGCCGGGATCGTCCAGCCGAGGTCGTTGAGGCTCTGGAACAGTTGCGAGGTCGACCAGTGCGCGCCGTCCTCGTTGCCGACGATCGCGGCGACGGCCACTTTCGAGTAGCTCGGCATCCGTCCCTTGTCGTCGGTTTCGCCGAGGAAGGCGTCCATCCGCTCCAGCACGCGCTTGGCGAGCGAGCTTATTTGGCCGAGCCAGATCGGGCCGCCGAAGACGAGGATGTCGTGCGCGAGGATCTTCGCCCGAAGTTCAGGCCAGTCGTCACCCTCACCCTCGTCCGACGTGACGCCAGGCAGCACGCTGTAGTCGGCAATGCGCAGCGTCTTCGAGAGCGACACGCCGCGCTCGGCGAACTGCTGCGCAAGAACGCCGATCATCGCGTCGGTGGAACTCGCCTCGTCACCCGAGGACTTGAGCGTGCAGTTTATCGCTATTGCGGAAAGGGCCATGCGATTCTCCTGTTCACAGGAGAAAGCGCACGGCCCCTCTCGATCGTTCCGAAATGGAAAGCGGTCAGATGCCCGCGATCAGCTCGTCCGCCAGCTTGCGGTCGGCATCGGCATCATGCTTCTCGGCGATCAGCTTGCGCGCCGCGGCCGCGGCGGCGCTCGCCGCATGGGCGCGCACGCTCTCGACCGCCTCGCGCTCGGCAGCGGCGATCTTGTCTTCGGCCATGCGCTTGCGGCGCTCGACCATCGCCTTGCTGTCCTCTTCCGCCTTGGCGACGATCGTGTCCGCCTCGCGCTGCGCGTTGGCGAGCATGGCTTCGGCGTCCTTCTCGGCGCCGGCGACCTTGCGGCGATATTCGTCGCGCAGCGCCTCAGCCTCGGCGCGCAGCGCCTTGGCTTCGTCGAGCTGGCGCTTGATCGCCGCGATCTTGTTGTCGAGCCCGCCGACGATCATGCCGGGGACCTTCTTCCAGATCGCGATCAGGATCAGCACCGTCATCGCCACGGCGACGACCTGGAACGGAGCCAGGCCGAACAGCTCGGGCTCGACGTGCTCCACCGAACCGTGCTCGACCACCGCCTCGGTCTGGGCAGCGTCGGTGGCGAAGACTTGGGGTGTGTTAGCCATTGCTCATGGCCTCCTTGACGGCCTTCTTCGCGCTGGCGGCGGTGACGCTGACGCCGGCCAGCCGCCGGACGATGTCCTGCGCGGCTTCGGCCGCCACGTCTTCGATCTCGGCCATGGCCGACGTGCGCGCAGCGGTGACCGCGGCTTCCGCATCGGCCAGCTTCTTGTCGAGCCGCTTCTGCGCGGCAGAGAGCTTCTTCTCGTTGCTGGCGGCCGCTTCGGCCTTCGCCTTGGCAACGAGCGCCTGGGCGGCGGCGCGATTTTCGTTCTCGCGCTTGCGCCAGGCTTCCTCTTCCTCGTCCGCCTGCGCACGCGCGGCCTCGGCGGCGGCGAGATCGCTGCCGATCTGGCTGTCGCGCTCGGCAACGGTCCCCATCACCTTGGGGACCATACCCCGGCCGATGACGAAGAACACGATCCCGAAGAACACCAGCAGCCAGAAGATCTGGCTGGAGAAGGTTTCTGCGAGCTGGGCTATCTGGGGCATCGAAGCACGTCCCGGAAGTCAGGCGCCGGATTCAGGCGGAAGAAAGCGTGCCGGCCGGGCGAAACCCGGCCGGCGACGGATAGTCGGTCGATCAGGCGACGAAGATCAGGATCATCGCCACGACGAACGCCAGCAGGCCGAGAAGCTCGGCAGCGGCGAAGCCGATGAACAGGCGGCCCTGCTGGCCGTCGGCAGCGCCCGGGTTGCGCAGCGCGCTCTCGAGGAACGAGCCGAACACGTTACCCACGCCGATCGCGGCCATGCCCGCACCGATCGCGGCGAGACCAGCGCCAACCAGCTTTGCAGCTTCTACGTCCATGTCAAAACTCCTTTGAATCGAATTCGTTAATTCGGGTTGGTAAAGCTCAGTGAAGGTTTTCCGCGTCGTTGATGTAGAGCGACGTCAGAAGAGCGAAAACGTAGGCCTGGATGCCGGCGACCAGGATCTCCAGCGCACAGATGCCGATCATCAGCAGGAAGCTGGGCAGGCCGACGAGGAGGCCGAAATGCGCGCCGGCGTTGGTGCCGTCGATCACGAAGCTCGACAGCACTTCGAGCAGCACGTGGCCCGCCATCATCGCGACGAACAGTCGCAGCGCGAGGCTGAAGGGGCGCACGGCGAAGCTGACCAGCTCGATCAGGAAGATCGCCGGGATCATCGGCAGCGGCGTGCCGTGCGGCACGAACAGGCTGAAGAAGTGGAAGCCATGCTTCCAGAAACCGACGATCAGCACGATCGAGAAACTGATCGCGGCGAGCACGCCGGTGATCGTGAAATGGCTGGTGAAAGTGAACGGGTGAAGCCCGACGATGCCGAGCGGCAGCAGGCCGAGGATATTGGCGAAGAGAATGAACATGAACAGCGAGAACACGTAGGGCACATACTTGCGCCCCGCCTTGCCGATGTTCGCTTCCAGCATGTTCTCGACGAAGCCGGTGAAGGTCTCGACCGCCATCTGCCAGCGGCCGGGGACGAGCTCGCGCTTCATCCCGCCCCACACGAAGATGCCCAGCACCACGGTGGTGATCAGCATCCACATCGCGCTGTTGGTGAAGGCGATGTTGAAGCCCGCAATCTCCCAGTTCGCCGAGCCGAACAGCGGCTCGATCGTGAACTGGTACATCGGGTCGACCTTGGCCGGTTCGGCTGCCACGGCTGTCTAAGTCCCTACCTCATGAACATCCGCGCTCGCGGCTACCCCTCCGGAGAGGAGTCGTCGGAGCGCGTGTTCGCCATCCTGAAAATGTTCCTGAAGGCCACCGCTATTCCGAGGAACAGGCCGACCAACAGACCCCAGGGCGACGTGCCGGCGAAGGTATCGACCAACCAACCGAGCACGAGACCGCCGAGAATACCGCCGAGCAGATCCGCGAGCACCCGGTTGCCGCTGCGATAGTTCGCATCGGCGCCGGTAGCCTGCGGCCGGTTGCGCTCGTCTTCTCGCTCGCGTGCGGCCTTGAGCCGCTCTTCGAGCGCATCGATCCGCGCATCCTCGGCGATAGGTTCTCGTGCGGGCTTGTCGTCGCTCATGCCATGCTCCTTGAACGGGAAGGCGAGGCACGGGCAACTACTGCCCGCCGAGGGCGCCGCCCCCTTAGGCGGCACCTATGATCGAGTCAATCGGCGGGTTGCTGCATTGCGGGAGAAGTTTTCGCCGCCCCGGTTCGAACGCTAGGCCGGGCAGCGGCTGTCGCGCTGCGGCGGCGCGCTGGTCCGCGTCTGCCACGAACCGTCCGGCGCCTGGTACTTCTCGCCCGGCTCGGTCCGCGCGATCGCGATGCAGCCGGCGGTCAGCGCGTATTCCTCGAGCGTCGCGTTGGCGGTCTGCGCCTTCTGGGCATAGACCGCGCGGCGCTTGATGTTGATGTCGTTGACCATGCGCTGCAGTTCGGGTGTCGAGGCGCCGACGATGCCCAGATAGCCGTCCATCTTCTCGCCCACCTTGCCGCTTTCGCGCGCGGCCTCGTAAGCCGGGTCGCGCTGAGCATAGGCGGTCCCTGCAAGCCCGCCCGCAGCAAGCGCGAAGCCCGCGGCGGCGAGCGCCATCTTGCGAACCAAATCCCTGTTCATGCCAGATCCCTTCACAACGCTTTCCATCAGAAGATTTCCGCGTTCTCTTCGATCGTGTTGCCCGCGTCTTCCGCGAGCCGGTAAATCACTTCCTGCCGGATGTTGATGTTGAGTTCGATGACGATCGGCTTGTCGGGCGCTTCCACGGAAATGCACCCAGCCAGCGTCACCAAACCCGCCACCATCAGCGGCAGCGAACGGATCACCCGCTTCGGCGCTGTCGCATTCCCCTGCATGGGCAGGGTTCTCGCAGCCGCACGGCGGGCAGTCAATTCGGCTGACGTCATGGCATGGTCTCGCTTTCGTGGGTCTGAACGGGTTGTTCGTCGGGGATCAGGTCTTCGGGCCTGATCGCTTCCGGCGGCGGGCGAACCTGCGGCTGCAGGCGCGTGCCGTCGTCGGAGAGCAGGCCCAGCTCGCGCGGATCGCGCACGAAGGCGGGATCGTAGAGCGAGCGCAGGTTGGTGAGGAGCTGCGCGAAAGCCGCGCGGATATTGACTCGGAACTCGAGCGGCAGCCCGGCGATCTGGCGGGTGACGAAGTTCTCGCTCGCGCCCTCGCCCTGGCTGACCCCTTCGAAGCGCACTTCGGTGATGATCTCGCCCGAGAGATTGCCGTTCATGTCGATCGTCATCCGGCGGTAATCGAGCGAGCGCAGGGCGTCGAAAGCGAAGTTGGCGATCGGCGACAGGTCTTCGTAAGTCAGCTCGCCGACGTAGGACAGGTTGCCGCCCGGCTCCCGCGAGATCAGGCGGCCGCCCTGGATCCTGCCGTTCCCCTGCTCGTCGAACACGATCGGCACCTCGCCGTCGAACGTGCCCGTGGCGCTGATATTGCCGAGCTCGAGCTGCTGGATGAAGGTCGCCGCATCCAGCCCGGTGATCTCGAAGATGTAGGACCGCTGCTCACTCGCGCCGAGGTTGAGGTTGACCGGGCGCAAGGTCAGCGTGCCGCCCATGAAGGGCCATGTGCCGCCGACGACCGAGAGGAACTGCCCCTCGCGCAAGGCGAACTCGACCTCGCCGTCCAGCACCTCGATGCCGGGATTGACCGACCCGACCCGCAGCGTCTGTCCGGGCGCGGTGGTGAGGTTGATGAGATCGCTGAAAACGATCGTGCCCGAAGCGCCGCGCACCGGCCCGAACGCGGCGGCAAAGTCGAGGCTTTCGCTTGAGAACTGCCCCGAACTCGTCACGCCTTGCGCGTTCCAGTCGATCCGGCCTGTGCCCGTCACCGTGCCGCGCGCGTTGGCGATCACGCCCAGCGCGAGCGGGCTCAGCATGTCGGGCTGGAGCGATTCGTCGAGCAGCAGGCCGTTCACCACGAGGTCCGCGTGGCCGGTGCCGCTCGAGAGGTTATGCACGATCGCAACCTCGGTCACTTCACGCTCGCTTGTCGGCTCGCGCAGAAGCGCATCGGCACGGATGACGTTGTTCTCCAGCGTCAGCGTGGCGCCGCGCGCCATCAGCGGATTGAAGCGGTCGGTCTCGCTGCGGTCCTCCAGAACGAAGCTGCCCTGGTCGATCGCGAACACGCCCCCGGCATAGCGCCAGTTGCCCGCGGTCTGCCGCAAGTCGAGCGGAACGGCGAAGAGTTCCACGTCGGCATCCGCGAACGTTCCGGCGATCTCGCTCCCGAGCGTCGCCCGAATGTCGCTCACACGGAAGCGGTTCGCCTCCAGATCCGGCCCGAGCGCGATCACGACGTCGCGCACCGAGAGATTGCCGGGATAGGCGAAGCCCACCGCCCCGGTGCGGAGCGCGATCGGCGTCCCCGCCAGTTCGCCGACGAGATCGAGCGAAGGCGCACCGGCCGCGAGGCGGAGCCCGCCGTTTCCATAGGCGAGGATGGGGGCACCCTGGCGCGGGCATAGCGTCAGACCGCGCCGCTCAAGCGCCAGATTGGCAAGTTCGAGCCGGTCGAAGCGGAACTCGGTGCAACTGCGCCACAACGCCAGCCCGCCCGCGCTCGACCAGGCGCCGTCGAGCGGTACGACGAGATCTTCCGCCGAACCGCCCGGGAGCGCGCCCGTGGCGACCGCGCTCCCCGAAAAACCGAGCGCTCCCCCCGGTCCCTGGGCCAGCACGAGCTCCGGGATCGCCAGGCGCGAATCGCCTGCGGCATATTCGGCCATCCGCAGCCGCAGCACGGCGTCGCGCCCCGGAAGCCGCTCCATCCGGCCCACGATCTGCGGCAGCCCTTCCCCGCCGGTGCTGAAGTTCCCGGTCAGGCGTGCGGCGGCGCCCGCCGGGCTGTTGTAGTGAACCCGCGAAAGCGCCAGCAGCGTCGCGCCGCTGCCGCCGCGCAGCGCCGCATTGGGGACGACAAGCGACAGGGCGTCGCCGTCCTTGCGCAGCCGCAGGTTGCCCGCAAGCCGGCTGCCGCGCGCTTCGCGCTGAAGAGCGCCGGCAAAGCGTTCGAGCAGCGGCGCGAGCAGCGTGTCGCGCCCTGCCTGCGCCAAGCCGCCGAGCTGGCCGGCGAATCCGTCGCCCATGCGCAGCCCGTTGCCCTCGATCTCGGCATCCGTCTCCGCCTGATCGAAGGAGTCGCGCGTGCGCAGGAGGCCCTTGGCGGTGAGCACGGCAAACCGGGCCTGCGGATGCGCCACGCCCCGCCCGACCAGCGAATAGCGCGCCGTCAGCCGGTCGTCCCGCCAGGTCGCGCGGACGGTGCCGTTGATGCCGTCCGCCTTGAGGCTGGGCAGCGCGGTCCGCCCGCTCGCCAGCTTGGCCGTTCCTTCGTAGCCAGCGAGATCGGCGTCGGCGGTGGCGTCGAGCTCGAGCCACGCGTCCGCCAAGCGCAGGCCCGTTTCCGGACAAGCCAGCGAACCGAGCCGCACCGGCCCTGCAAAGCGCGGTTTTCCGGCGCTCGTCGTCACCCGGCCGTAGATGGTCGTATCGCGCGCAGCGCAGCCGCCGCCGGCAAGCTCGGGTGCGGTCGCCGCCACGATGCCCGCGAAGCCGCCCTTCAGTTGGCCGGTCCCTTCCGCCTTGACCCCGACCGGCCCGAAGTCGGTTTCCAGCAGCGCGCGGCCGTCGACGAGCTTCAGATCGAGATCGGGCAGTCCCGGCGGCGCTCCGGTGTCGCGGAACAGCACGCGGTCGAGACTTCCGAAGCTGAGCTCGCCGCCGCGCAGTCGGCCGAACAGGCGCGGCCGTTCGAGCACGACGCGGCCGATGGTGGGGGTCCCGAAACCGTAGCGCATGTTCACGGTCACGCGCTCGATCGTCAGGTCGGGCAGCAGCGGATCGCCGATCACCACGTTGCGGAGCACTTGCCGCTCCGGCCCGATGCTCTCGATCTCGTATTCGGCGGCGAGGTCGTAGTCCTCGAGCATTCGGGCGATGGCGTTGTTTGCGATCCGCTCGCGCGAGAACCACGCGGCCGCGAGCACGGCCGCGATCAGCAGCAGCAGGGCGAGCAAGACCCGCCAGCGCCACTTCATCGTGCGCCGGCGCGGCGCTTCGGCCTCGACCTCGTCTGGATTGTCGTCTTCGGCCAACGCCATCCCGTCACACTTGCGCGCATCGCCCGGCAAAGGCAATGCATCCTCGAACGCGACGACGGGGGGAAAGTTGCCGCAGGGGGGGGAAAATCCGGACGATAGCGCCGCTCCGCACGCCGGCGCCGGCCACCGCGCGCGGTTGCGGCAACGGCTGCTGACCGGCGGCGCGGAGGCGCTGGCGGATTATGAGGTCCTCGAATTCCTGCTCTTCGCCGCCAACCCGCGCGGCGACACCAAGCCGCTCGCCAAGGCGCTGCTGGCCCGCTTCGGATCGCTGCCCGCGGTTCTCAATGCGGAGCCGGGCGCGCTTCGCCAGGTGAAAGGCATGGGCGAAACGGGCGCGGCCGCGCTCAAGGCGGTCGCGCTCGCGGCACGGCGCATGGCGCGGGGCGAGGTTGCACAGAAGCCGGTGCTGGGAAGCTGGCAGGCGCTGCTCGACTACCTGACGATCGACATGGCGCACCTCACGGTCGAGCGCGTCCGCGTGCTCTATCTCGACACGCGCAACCGGCTGATCGTCGACCACCACGTCGGCGACGGTTCGATCGACGAAGCGGCGATCCATCCGCGCGAGGTGGTGAAGAAGGCGCTCGATGTCGGCGCAAGCGCGATGATCCTGGTGCACAACCACCCGAGCGGCAATCCAGAACCGAGCCGCGCCGACATCCGCATCACGCAGCGCATCGCGGAAGCCGGCCGGCTGCTCGGCATCGTCGTGCATGACCATGTGATCGTCGGCCGGGAGGGGCATACGAGCTTGAAGGCGAAGGGGCTGATCTGAAACATTCCCGAGCCCCCGCGCAGGCGGGGGGCTCAGGCCGCACCGAACGACCAGACCGAACGACCAGGAGGCCTGAGGCCCCCGCCTGCGCGGGGGCTCACGCTTCGGAAAAGGCCCGCTGGAAATCCAGTCCGCTCGGCCCCTGGAATATGCGCAGGCCGAATTCGGGCATGATCGCGAGCAGGTGGTCGAAGATGTCGGCCTGCGTTCCCTCGTAGTCGGCCCAGGCGGTGCTGGCGGTGAACGCATAGATTTCCAGCGGCAGGCCGTTCTCGGTCGGCGCGAGTTGCCGGACCATGAGGAACAGGTTGGTGTTCATGTCCCCACGATTCTTGAGATAGGCGGTGACATAGGCGCGGAAGGTGCCGAGGTTGGTGATCCGCCGCGCGTTCACCGCATCGCGCTGGCGCTCGGGCCGGGCGGCGTTCCATTCGCCGATCTCCGCCGCCTTCGCCGCGATGTAGTCCTCGATCACCGAGAAGCGCTTCAGCCGTTCGATCTCCTCGGTATCGAGGAAACGGACGCTGTTCTGGTCGATCATCAGCGAGCGTTTGATCCGCCGCCCGCCGACTTCGTACATTCCGCGCCAGTTCTTGAAGCTGTCCGAGATCAGCCGGTGCGTCGGGATCGTGGTGATCGTCTTGTCCCAGTTCTGCACCTTCACCGTATGCAGCGCGATGTCGATCACGTCGCCATCGGCGTTGAGTTCGGGCATCTCGATCCAGTCTCCGACCCGCAGCATGTCGTTCGAGGTGAGCTGCACCGAGGCGACGAGCGAGAGGATCGTGTCCTTGAACACCAGCAGCAGCACGGCGGCCATGGCGCCCAGGCCCGACAGGAGCAGGAGCGGCGACTGCTCGATCAGCGCGGCGACGATCAGGATCGCCGCGCCGGCAAAGACCAGGATCTTGAGAACCTGGATGTAGCCCTTGATCGGCCGGTTGGCAGCATCAGGTCGCCGGTTGTAAAGTGCATTCCCGAACGTGAGCGCCGCGCTGATCGCAAGCGCGATGACCAGGATCGTCACGCCGTTCGCGACATTGGAAACGACCGCCTTCACCCCGACCGGCAAGTGCGGGACCGCCCAGATTCCATAAGACACGATCACGGTCGGGATGATGTTGGCGAGATACGCGACGACCTTCCGCGGGCTCGGACCCTCTTCTGGCAGCAGCCGCGCCATCAGCAGACGCAGGATGATCTTCTTGGCGACGAAGTTCGCCAGCCAGGCGATCGCCACCAGCACGCCGAGCCCGATCAGCGCTTCCGCAGCGGGGGCAAGGCCGGTGAGGCCGAAGTCT
>Ga0307405_10000918_pt1 | contig 11737 bp, 15 predicted proteins | sample 322Cmetagenome_2_FD_203311 | JGI IMG/M metagenome (GOLD analysis project Ga0307405, IMG submission 203311) | Maize rhizosphere microbial communities from greenhouse at UC Davis, California, United States - 322HYB-C-1 | ecosystem: Host-associated > Plants > Roots > Rhizosphere > Soil | place...
CCTTCGGGCAACAGCCACAGCTCGAGCGACTTCTCCTCCGGCTTGCCTGCGGCGACCGGAATGATCCGCATCCGGCCGGTCTGGGCCTCATAAGAGGCCAGCAGATTGACCTGGCTCGCGGGTCCCGACAATTGCGCGACCAGCGGCGGAACGGTCGGCTTCAGCGGCGATACCGTCGCGACCGTCAGCGACAGGGCAGCCGAAGTGATGACGAGAGAGACGGCGGCAAGACAGCGCCAGAAGAAAAGGGAATTCCAGACGCCCCTGGCCGGCACGGCTGCCTGCTGCGGGGTACCGAACAAGCGGGCCTCGACCTGCTTGAAGGTTTCCTGGCCGGGGGTGACGGCGTCATAGTCGTCATTGAAGGTGGAGAGGTTCGCCTCCCAGCGGCTGACGATCGCCGCGAACTGCCGGTCGACCCGCATGCGGTCTTCGACGACACGCCGATCCTGGAAAGAGAGAACACCGAGAACATACTCACCGGCGAGTACCTCATCGCGGGAGCGGCCTCCCTTGCTCTGATCGGACGACGTCATCGTTCCAGGCACTCTCTCAGCTTCAATAGGCTGCGCCGCAGCCATGTGCGCATCGTGTTCAGGGGCACGCCGAACTCACCGGCCAGTTCCTGATAGCTCAGCCCTTCGACATAAGCCCGTCTGACCGCCACCGCACGATCAGCTTCCAACTGTTCCATGCAGGTGTCAATCCGCCTTCCTTCATCGCGGATCACAGTTGTCGCTTCCGGATCAAGTTGGCTGTCTGCGAGATCATAGGCACTGTCCAATTCGTCGGCTACCGGCTTGCGGCTTCTCAGGGTGTCTATCGCCTGGTTGCGCGCGATCGCCGCAAGCCAGGACGAGGGCGTTCCCGAGGAGATCGCGAAGGCGGAAGCGCGTTGCCAGACCTTGATATAGACCTCTTGCAATACTTCCTCCCCCTCCGTCTTGTCCTTCAAGATACGCAGGCAGATGGCAAAAAGTTTCGGGCTTGTTTCATGATACAGAGCCACGAAAGCCTTTCGGTCGCGCATTGCAACCCGGCCGATCAGTTCGGCGATTTCCTCGCTCGTCATGCCGTGTCTCTTCCCCAATGTCCTTCCCTAACTATGGGTGTTCGGTCACGCTTGGCAAGACGGCGGGGTGTGGGCAAATTGCGCGAACTATCGGGCCATTGATTATTCCATCTGTCAAAAACTTGGGATAAAAGGCCGCAACCATTTTTCTGCGGGGTATCCGATGACCGAGACCGAAAGCGAAATCCAGGCACGGCTGCTGGCACAGGCGCTGCCCTTCATGCAGCGTTACGAAAACAAGACGATCGTCGTGAAATACGGCGGCCACGCCATGGGCAATCCCGAGCTCGGCAAGGCGTTTGCCAGCGATATCGCGCTGTTGAAGCAGTCGGGCGTCAACCCGATCGTCGTGCACGGCGGCGGACCGCAGATCGGCGCCATGCTGACGAAGATGGGCATCGAATCGAAATTCGAAGGCGGCCTGCGCGTCACCGACGCCAAGACGGTCGAGATCGTCGAAATGGTTCTCGCCGGCTCGATCAACAAGGAAATCGTCGCCCTGATCAACCAGACGGGCGAATGGGCGATCGGCCTTTGCGGCAAGGACGGCAACATGGTCTTCGCCGAAAAGGCGCAGAAGAAGATCAAGGATCCCGACAGCAACATCGAGCGCGTTCTCGACCTCGGCTTCGTCGGCGAAGTCGTTGAAGTCGACCGCACGCTGATCGACCTTCTGGCCCGCTCCGAGATGATCCCCGTCATCGCCCCGGTCGCTCCGGGCCGCGACGGCGCGACCTACAACATCAACGCCGACACGTTCGCCGGCGCGATTGCCGGCGCGCTCAACGCGACGCGCCTCTTGTTCCTCACGGACGTCCCCGGTGTCCTCGACAAGCAGGGCAACCTGATCAAGGAACTCTCGGTCTCGCAGGCCCACCAACTGATCGCCGATGGCACGATCTCCGGCGGCATGATCCCGAAGGTCGAGACCTGCATCGACGCGATCAAGGCCGGCGTGCAGGGTGTTGTCATCCTCAACGGCAAGACCGCGCATTCCGTGCTGCTCGAGATCTTCACCGAGCGTGGCGCGGGTACGCTGATCGTTCCGTAAGGGCGGTCGTTTTTCTTCTCGGACGGAATGAAGTCCCCTCCCCAACCCCTCCACACAAGGGAGGGGCTTGCTGGGCGCAACCTCTCCACGAGACCGAAACCTCTCAACAGACTTTAGTGACGCGACTTTGCGCGGACATTGCCACGACTTAGCCCCTCCCCCTTGTGGGGAGGGGTCTACCTCACAGCGCTCCGTAAACCGCCGCGGCAGCCTCCTTCAGCTTCTCCATCATCGCCCGATAGGGCCCCGGCCCATAGCTGACACGGCTGACACCAAGCTTCGCCAGCGTCTTCACATCAGGCGCGCCCGGCCGCATCATGATATTGACAGGTAGCGGTGACGCCGCGCAGACCTTTTCGATCAAGGCTTCATCGATCAGCCACGGCACAAAGAACCCATCGGCGCCCGCAGCTGCATAGGCCCTGCCGCGCTCCAACGCCTCCTCGACCAGACCGGCATGCTTGGCAAGATCACCCTCGCGCAAGAAGAGGTCGGTGCGCGCGTTGATGAAGAACGCAATGCCACGACGATCCGCCATCTCGCGGATGGCGCGGATGCGGGCGGCCTGTTTCTCCACCGGGTGCAGCCCGTCGCCATCAACCACCTGATCCTCGAAATTGATGCCGATCGCGCCGGCATCGATCAGCTGTTCGACATTGGCGGCAGCGCCCAAGGGATCGGTGGAATAGGCGCCCTCGAAATCGACGGAGAGCGGCAAGTCGTTGACCGCGGTGATCTGGCGGGTCGTTGCAACCAGCGCCTCCATCGGAATCTTCTCGCCATCGCCATAGCCTTGTGCTGCCGCGACCGACCAGCTGCCCGTCGCCAGCGCCTTGGCGCCTGCCTCGGTCACGGCCTTTGCCGTTCCGGCATCCCATACATTGTAGAGAACGACAGGATTGCCCTTCTGGTGCAGCGCGCCGAACGTCTTTGCCTTCTCAGCCTGATTCATCATCGCCTCCTCATTTCTTGTGCCGGAAAACTAGTGCGATCACGTGAGGCGATCAATCGGCCGGCGTGAATGGTCGCATTCCGGATTTCAATCGAAGGCAACGCGTGGCATAAGGCAAGGATGAGCAAGATCGATCGCACGCCCACCCATTCCGACTTCTCGCATGTGACAGAGTGGGTCTTCGACCTCGACAACACACTCTACCCGCACCACGTCAATCTGTTCGCGCAGATCGACAAGAACATGACGGCCTATGTCTCGACGCTGCTGCAGATGGAGCGGGAAGAGGCGCGCAAGCTGCAGAAGCAGTATTACTATGATCACGGCACGACGCTGCAGGGGCTGATGATCCACCACGGCGTCGATCCCAACGACTTCCTCGAGAAGGCGCACGCGATCGATTATTCCAGCCTGACGGCGCAGCCGGAACTGGGCGCCGCGATCAAGGCGCTCCCCGGCCGCAAGTTCATATTCACCAACGGCAGCGTCAAGCATGCGGAAATGGCGGCCGGCGCGCTTGGGATTCTCGACCATTTCGACGATATCTTCGACATCGTCGCCGCCGAGTTCGTGCCGAAGCCAGCGCAGCAGACCTACGACAAATTCACCCAGCTGAAGCGCGTCGAGACGCAGAAGGCTGCGATGTTCGAGGACCTGCCGCGCAACCTGATCGCGCCCAAGGCGCTTGGCATGCAGACCGTTCTCCTCGTGCCCAACAATCTCGAGGACACAGTTGTCGAGTGGTGGGAAAAGACCAGCGGCGAGGACGATCACATCGACTTCGTGACCGACGATCTCACTGATTTTCTTGGGAAGATTACCGGCTAAGTTACGAAAGTTTCATCCAGCTTACCGATGTTTAACTGGGTAATCGGGCTTGTCCGCCCTACCTTTTCGTCTGTGATCCCCAATGAGATTGCACACTGAAAGGAACCCAAATGTCTCGGAACAAGCTGATACTGGCCGCACTTTCCTCCGTCTTGATCGTCGGTGCCGCAGCCGGCAGCAGTTTTGCCGCGCCCGGCGACAAGCACAAGCATCCGCCAAGGCCACACCACGCGATGATGGGCGGCGGGATGCGCGGTCCCCTGATGCGGGAAGTCGTCTTCGTGCGCATGCTGCAGCAGTTCGACACGAACAAGGACGGCCAGATCTCCAAGGACGAAGCCCAGAAGGGCATGGAAACGATCTTCGCGGCGATCGACACCAACAATGACGGCTCGCTGACACCGGGCGAGATCCGCAAGTATCACGAAGCGCAGATGGCCAAGATGAAGGCACCTGCCGAAGACATGGCGGCCGATGACGAAGCCCCGCCATCCCCGCCGCCGGCTGACGCGGACGCAGGCCAGCCCGCACCGCCGCAGGACGAAGCCGGACGCGGCCCAGGCCGACACGGCATGCGCGGCCCAGGCATGATCCGCGAGCTCCTTCTGATGCAGCGGATCGACACCGACGAGAACGGCCAGATTTCCAAGCAGGAAGCCGAAGCCGCCTTCGACAAGTTCTTCTCGCGGATGGACACCAACAAGGACGGCGTCATCTCGATCGCCGATATGCCGCAGCGTCCATTCCTGTAAAAACGGGAAACACCGACAACCGAGCCCGCCGCGACGATCGCGGCGGGCTTTTTCGTCTGATTGAAATACCCAAGTTGTTGGGTTATTTTTCCACATGGTCACGAACAAGGTCACCGACGCCGAACTCGCGCAGGCAAAGCAACGCTGGGAAACGGAGCATCCCGAGCGGCCGATCCCCGCATCGGTTCGCTTCGATGTCGCTTCGGAGCGCGTCATCCTGGATTTCACCAATAAGGCCGCCGCCAGCCGGGCGAACGGCGCCAAGGGCGGCCGGCCGAAGAAGGCCGGCGACGCCCACTGAGCGCACCCTACTCCGGGTGTTCGTAGAATTCCTGGATGATCTTCCAGGCGGCGTCGGCGGTGTCGACGAAGCTGATCAGGTCGACGTCATCTGGCGCGATGGTGCCAAATTCGGCGAGTGCCTTGAAATTGATGATGCTCTTCCAGAATTTTTCGCCGAAGAGGATGAGCGGCATCTTTTCCATGCGGCCGGTCTGGATCAGCGTCAGGCATTCGAAGAACTCGTCCAGCGTGCCGAAGCCGCCGGGGAAGACGGCGATCGCCTTGGCGCGCACCATGAAATGCATCTTGCGGATGGCGAAGTAGTGGAAGTTGAAGCTGAGCTCCGGCGTCACGTAGACATTCGGCGCCTGCTCATGCGGCAACACGATGTTGAGGCCGATCGAGGGTGCGCCCTCGTCTGCGGCACCCCGGTTGCCGGCTTCCATCACGCCCGGGCCACCGCCGGTGACGACGACATATTCGTGGAAATCGAAGCCGGCCGCGTATTTCGAGCAGAGGCGGGCAAACTTGCGCGCCTCGTCGTAATAGACGGATGCAGCTTCCAGATTGGCGCGCTGCGTGTCGTTGCGGGCCGCCCAGGCGCTCTGGCCGGGTGCGGGAATGCGGGCGCCGCCGAACATCACGACTGTCGATTTGATGCCGCGTTCCGTCAGCAGCATTTCCGGCTTCATCAGCTCCAGCTGCAGGCGGATCGGCCTGAGCTCTTCGCGGCACAGGAAGTCCTCGTCGGCATAGGCAAGGCGATAGGCTGGCGACAGGGTCTGCGGGGTTTTCGGCACGGCTTCAGCGCGCTGCTTGTCGGTCTCGCTTGATTTCAAAGGATCCCAGACGCCGTCCTTGCGCCGCAGTCTGCCGTTTTTCGCCTTTGCCATTCCAATGCCTTTCAGTCCTGCCGGCAGTACAGCCGGTATGTCGTTTTGTAGCAGTGATCGGGAGTTAGCCGGTCCCGAAAAATCATTCCATTTTAGCCCTGCATGCGATAGAGCAGATCGCATCCCGCCAATCACAATTCCCGGAGGCCTCCGCCTCCACGATTCGCCTCCAACGATAAAGATCGAAGTTTAAGGAATTCTCATGAGCGCCACCGACCTCTCCGCCCTCGAAAAGACACTCGAAGCCGCCTTCGACAACCGCGACAGCGTCAACACCTCGACCAAGGGCGAAGTACGCGACGCGGTCGAAACCGCGCTCGAGCTTCTCGACGGCGGCAAGGTGCGCGTTGCCGAACGCGGCGCCGATGGCGCGTGGAAGGTGAACCAGTGGCTGAAGAAGGCCGTTCTCCTCTCCTTCCGCCTGAACGACATGGAAGTCGTCAAGGGCGGCTCGGGCAACTCGACCTGGTGGGACAAGGTGCCGTCGAAGTTCGAGAACTGGGGTGAGAACGAGTATCGCTCCGCCGGCTTCCGCGCCGTGCCGAACTGCGTCGTGCGCCGCTCGGCCCATATCGGCAAGAACGTCGTGCTGATGCCGTCCTTCGTCAACCTCGGCGCCTTCGTCGACGAGGGCACGATGGTCGATACCTGGGCCACCGTCGGCTCCTGCGCGCAGATCGGCAAGCACGTGCATCTCTCGGGCGGCGTCGGCATCGGCGGCGTGCTGGAGCCGATGCAGGCCGGCCCGACGATCATCGAGGACAATTGCTTCATCGGCGCCCGCTCGGAAGTCGTCGAAGGCTGCATCATCCGCGAGGGCTCGGTTCTCGGCATGGGCGTCTACATCGGCAAGTCGACCAAGATCGTCAACCGCGCCACCGGCGAAGTGTTCTACGGCGAAGTACCGCCCTACTCGGTCGTCGTCGCGGGCTCGATGCCGTCGGGCAACGCCACCATGCCGAACGGCCTTGCCGCACCGCACCTCTACTGCGCCGTGATCGTCAAGACGGTCGATGAGAAGACCCGCTCGAAGACCGGCATCAACGAACTGCTGCGCGACTAATTCAGCTTCTATTCGGTGCCGCGCGTGACAGAATTCGTGCGCGGCATCGGACCACTCCCTGCCCGATATCAGGCTGCCGCAAGCGAACGGCGCATTTCGCCTGATGCAACTCTCCCTTGCCTTTTCTTTGCCATTACCGCCGGATAGTTCCACTGTCATGACCGCTACCGATCCCGTTGCCAATCTCCAGACCCTGATCCGCTGCCCATCCGTTACGCCCGCCGAAGGCGGCGCGCTTTCGGCGCTGGAGGCGATGCTGTCGCCGCTCGGCTTTGCGGTGGACAAGGTGAAGGCGACGGAGCCTGGAACGCCCGATATCGAGAACCTTTACGCCCGGCTCGGCAATGACGGCCCGCACTTGATGTTTGCCGGCCATACCGATGTCGTGCCCGTCGGCGACGAAGGCGCGTGGACGCATCCACCCTTTGCCGCCGAGATCGCGAATGGCGAGATGTTCGGTCGCGGCGCTGTCGACATGAAGGGCGGCGTCGCCTGCTTCGTGGCCGCCATCGCCCGGCATATCGAAAAGCATGGGCTACCGAAGGGCTCCGTCTCGTTCCTGATCACCGGCGACGAGGAAGGTCCCGCCGTCAACGGCACGATCAAGCTTCTGCAATGGGCTGCCGAGCGCGGCGAGCGCTGGGACGCCTGCCTTGTCGGCGAGCCGACCAACCCGAACACGCTGGGCGAGATGATCAAGATCGGTCGCCGCGGCTCGCTGTCGGGCAAGATCACCGCCCATGGCGTGCAGGGCCATGCCGCCTACCCGCATCTGGCCGACAACGCCGTGCGCGGGATCCTGCAGCTGACGCAGGCGCTGATGGATCCGCCCTTCGATGCCGGCACCGAAAACTTCCAGCCTTCCAATCTCGAAGTGACGACCGTCGACGTCGGCAATCCGGCGACCAATGTCGTGCCGGCCAAGGCGACGGCGAGCTTCAACATTCGCTTCAACGACACCTGGACGGCCGAGACGCTGCAGCAGGAGATCATCCGCCGGCTTGACGCCGCCGCCAGCGAGGGTGTGCTCCGGCCCGGCCGGGCACCGTTCAAGTACGATATCGTCTGGGCGGAGCGCCCGAGCCACGTCTTCCTCACCCGCAACAACGCCCTGATCGCCTCGCTGTCCTCGGCCATCGAGAGCGTGACCGGCCAGTCGCCGGCGCTGTCGACCACCGGCGGCACCTCGGACGCGCGCTTCATCAAGGATTACTGCCCCGTCGTCGAGTTTGGCCTCGTCGGGCAGACCATGCACATGGTCGACGAACGCGTCGCCGTGGATGACCTCGAGCGGCTGACGGTCGTCTATGAAACCTTTATCGCGCGCTGGTTCGAGAATGCCGGGGTTTAGGGAAGTCCAGTATTACCTGGCCGGCCTCTGGTTGCTGATCCGAATGGATCCGGCCGGTTTCCGGTTTCTCGACATGTCGGATCGCGGCGTCAACCGCTCCTTCTGGGCCTTCGTCTGGTGCCTGCCGCCAATGGGGATTTCCTGGCTCTGGTGGCGCGAATCCTTCCTGCGCACCATGCCGCCGCACACCGATGTCGGCCTGGTCTTCTATGTTCGCTTAGGCCTGGTCGAGGCGGCGAACTGGTTCGTGCCGCTGGTGTTGGCGGGGCTGCTGCTGCTCGCCATGAAGAAAGGCGAGCGCTTCTCGGCCGTCGTCGTCAGCGTCAACTGGCTGGGCGTGCCACTCTCCTATATCAACGGCTTGCTGCTGGCGCTGGTATTCTTTGTCCCCGGCACGATCGGCATCGTCTCACTGCTGCTGCTTGCCTTCATGCTGGCCCAGGTCTTCGCCATCGCGCGGATCCTCCGAATGATCTTCAACGGCAACGGCCTGTTGATCGGCGCGATGACGCTGGTGCTTTTCGTGCCGGCGCTGATGCTGTCGGAATTCATGCAGCGGTTTTTGGGGATTTATCCGGTTTAGCTGATGCCGACGACCTCGCCGTCTTCCTTGGTGAAGACTGCGATCGGCTTCTCCAGTATCTCCAGAACGACTTCCGACGGGCGGCAGAGGCGGGTGCCTTTGGTGGTCTGGACGATCAGGCGGTTGATGAGGATCGGGTGGGTGAGCATGGCGTCGAGGAGGTGTTCGTCGCTGAGATCAGGGTCGGCGAGGCCGAGGTCGTGGTAGGGCGTGCCCTTCTCTCGAAGCAGCGCGCGGACGGGGATGCCCATTTCGGTGATCAGCGCGACCGGCGTCTCGCGGCTTGGCGGGATCTTCAGATATTCGATGACGACGGGTTCCTCGCCCGACTGGCGGATCATGGCCAGCGTGTTGCGCGAGGTACCGCAAGCGGGGTTATGATAGATCGTCGTCGACATCAGCTGTTTCCGTTTCTTGTCTGCGGTCGACGATCACGTCGGGATAATCGACCTGCATGAAATAAAGACCGTCGGGCGGGGCGACGGGGCCACAGGCCTTGCGATCTCTCGCCTCCAACGCCGCGCGGACATCATCCGGCGTCCAGCGCCCCTCGCCCGCGAGCTTCAGCGTGCCCGCGAAGGAGCGGATCTGGTTGTGCAGGAAGCTCTGGGCGGTGGCGCGGATTTCGATGAGATCGCCTGATCGCGTCACATCCAGACGATCGAGCGTGCGGATGGGGCTGTTTGCCTGGCAATGGGCGGAGCGGAAGGTCGTGAAATCGTGCTTGCCGACCAGCGTCTGTGCGGCGGCGTGCATGACCTCGTGATCGAGCGTCTTCGCCACGAACCAGGCCTTGCCGGCCTCCAGCGCCAAGGGCGCGCGGCGGCTGATGATGCGATAGAGATAATGCCGGCGCAGCGCCGAGAAGCGTGCATCGAAGAACTCGCTGGCACTCTCAACCTCGAGGATCGCGACGCGTTCGCCTGATAGCCTCAGATGCGCGTTGAGCGCGTTCTGCAGCTTGAAGGGCGACCACTCCTTGGAGAGATCGGCGTGGACGACCTGGCCCATGGCATGCACGCCGGAATCGGTGCGGCCGGCGCCGCGGATAGAGACGACCTCCCCGCTGGCCGACAGGATGGCCTTTTCTATCGCGCCTTGCACCGAGGGGCCATTGTCCTGCCGCTGCCAGCCGACATATTGCGAGCCGTCATATTCGACGATCATGCGGTAGCGGAACATCAAGCGAGCCTCGTGCCCTTGGCAAGCGGCGTGCCGCGCAGGAAGTCGGCGGCTACCAACGGCTTGCCGCCGGCCTTCTGCAGCTTCGTCAATCGCACGGCGCCGGTGCCGCAGGCAACGACGAGATCGTCGCTCAGCAATTCTCCGGCAACACCCGATCCCTCGGCGCGCTCGGAGCCCAGCACCTTGACGCGCTCCGGCTTGCCAGAGATTTCGAGCTCGAACCAGGCGCCGGGGAACGGTGCCAGGCCGCGAATGTGGTTGTGAACGTCAGTGGCATCGCGGGAGAAATCGATCCGCGTCTCGGCCTTGTCGATCTTCGATGCGTAGAGCACGCCGTCCTCGGGCTGCGGCGTCAGCGGCAGGTCGCCCATCTCAAGCTTGACCATGGCCTCGGCCATCGCCTTGGCGCCAGCAAGCATCAGCCTGTCGTGAAGCTCGCCAGCCGTCATGTTTTCGCCGATCGCCACTTCGCTGGTGATGGCCACGGCGCCGGTGTCCAGCCCCTTGTCCATCTTCATCACCATCATGCCGGTCTTTTCGTCTCCGGCCATGATCGCGCGCTGAATGGGCGCGGCACCGCGCCAGCGTGGCAGCAGCGAGGCGTGGCCGTTGTAGCAGCCATAGCGCGTGCCATTGAGGATCGCTTCGGGGAGCAAGAGCCCGTAGGCGACGACGACGGCGACATCGGCCTTGTGGGCTGCGAAGCGTTCGCGCTCTTCCGGATCCTTGAAATTGACGGGCGTGAAGACGGGCAGGCCCAGGAGTTCGGCTGCCTGATGCACCGGCGACTTCTGCAGATCAAGCCCCCGACGCCCGCCGGGACGCGGCGGCTGGGTGTAGACGGCCAGGATCGTGTGACCGGCGTCGACCAACGCGCGCAGCGTCGGAACGGAGAAGTCGGGCGTACCCATGAAGATGATGCGAAGAGACATTCTATGCCGCCAATTCCTGGCTCGAGGCCAATCTTGAAGATCAGCCGCCTTCAAACGGGTTTACGAGCTTGAGATCAAGCCCTTCGAAGTCTTTTGTGTTGCGCGTCGCAAGCGTGGCGCCGTGGATCAGGCAGATCGCGGCGATCATGGCGTCCTGTACAGAGATTGGCCGACCGACGGATTCACGGCGGGCGAGGAGCTTGCCTGTTTCGATTGCCGCAGAGCGGTCGCATGAAAGTATCCTACCGCTATAGGCGACCAGCAGCCTGTCGAGGGAGTCATAGTAGCGGCGGGATTTGTCACGGAGCCAAACGCGCTCGGCTCCGTATGATTGTTCCATCAGCACCGTATCACAGAGATACAGCCGATCTTCGGCCTGAACGGCAGTCCACGCGAGCACCCGTGGATCGCATCCCGGCTTTATAACTTCCGAAATTACGTTGGTGTCGAGAACGATCAATCGAAGCCCTCGAGCGGCCGGCCAAAATCCTTCTTCCGCTCTGCCTCGATGTCATCCATGATCTTCGCAAATTCTTCCCGCTCGTCATCGGTCAGTGGCGAAAATATCTCGCGAAATACATCGAGAGCCGACCGCGTCGGCGTATCGGCGCCCGGGACATCGATTATGGCCTTCTGCAAGAGGTTCTTCGCCTCATCGGAAAGGCTGTTGCCGTTCTTCTCGGCGCGCGCGGAGATATCGCGCTTCAACGCGTCGGAAATATTGCGGATCAGAAGATCACCCATATCGGCACCTCCTATTTGATATCACTGATATCATAGAAGGGCCGGGCAC
>Ga0307405_10000919_pt1 | contig 11719 bp, 12 predicted proteins | sample 322Cmetagenome_2_FD_203311 | JGI IMG/M metagenome (GOLD analysis project Ga0307405, IMG submission 203311) | Maize rhizosphere microbial communities from greenhouse at UC Davis, California, United States - 322HYB-C-1 | ecosystem: Host-associated > Plants > Roots > Rhizosphere > Soil | place...
ACCGCTGCTCGATGAACCGCAACGCATCTCCGAGGGCGGCCCGATGGGCCCGTTCAATCGTTGCAGCCGTCGCCCGATCGGCGACCGCCCACAACGCCGACACACTCTTCACCGGCGAGAACGTGAGGTCAGACCCGGCGACCGCCTGGGTCTGCGGTCGGGAATACTTGGCGATTGCAGCCGCCAGCTCCCGAGCATCTGCTGGTGGCCTGCCGTGCTCGGCGGCGAAAGAACTCCCGCCCCACCTCGGTGCGGATCCGAGCCCGATCTCCTACCGGTACCGCCCAGTCCGCGGGCACCCCGGCCTGGTCCAGCGCGGGGATTCGCTTCGCCACCTCGATCCGGAACGGTGACAAGTCTGGCTGGTAATCTTGAACGCTGATTCTTCGCGAGTACCAGGCGAACGAGGGGTGGAGCTGGGGGAATTGGTACTCGAATCCCACCGATATGGAACGGCTCATGATCCAGAGATCAGCGCTGCAGTGGCCGAGGGTTGGGCGCCGCTGATGAACCCACGACCCCGTGGCATGGAGGCGGGGCGGATTACCCTTTCCGGCCCCCCTCCGGCTGTCAATCAAGATGCTGCCGAATGCCAGCTACTTCGCCTTCACAGCGACCCCGAATTCACCGTTACTACTCTTTGCAAATCAGTGCCAGGATCTTGTCGCTGTGGCTTAACATGAGTTCGTCTGTTTCGGCCTTCTATTCTGGGGCGCGCCAGCAATATACTTTACGATCCGCTCAAGCATCGGATTTTGGCGGATCTTACTCTTTTCAATATCAATCGCCGCCAGATCAACCAGGCTGCCGCTGAGGCCGAATCCGGTGCCGCGCTCAAGTCGATCATTCGTGTCGGCTTGAGGTGCGGGCCGGACCTCGTCGTTCTGACGGCGTGGTCAGATGTTGGATTCGTCCGGCGGAGTATCTGGCGGGGGCAGCGGGACTCCGGCGTCGGCGGCGGTGGCGGAGCATGACAGGCCGAGGGTGTAGGCGGTCATGGACAGCGACCCGTAGGCGTAGCCGTCGACGAGCACCTCCGTGGAGTCGCCCTCCGCGGTGCCGGCGAGACCGGCCAGATACAGGGCCGGGATGAAGTGGTCGGGGGGTGGGGACGGCGCTGCGGTAGTCGGCGTGCGCGTCGAGCGTCGTGAACTCGGTGGGCTCGGTGAGCATGCGCTCCTTCGCGTCCTGGTCGAACCGTTGCGCCCAGTCGTAGCCGTGATCGGTACGGCTCCAATCCATTCCGCGCAGGTTGTGCACCACGTTGCCGCTCGCCACGATCAGCACTCCGCGCTCCCGCAGAGGCGCCAACTTCCGGCCGAGCTCTAGGTGGTGCTCGAAGCTCTTGCTGGCGTTGATCGACAGCTGCACGACCGGGATTGAGGCATCGGGGAAGGCGTGCACGAGCACCGACCAGGTGCCATGGTCGATGCCCCAGCTGTCGACGTCGGCGCCGACCCAGGTGGGATGGACCACGTCGCTGACCTCGTCGGCCAGCTCAGGCAGCCCGGGGGCTGGGTATTGGACGTCGAACAGCGCCTCAGGGAAGCCGAAGAAGTCGTGGATGGTCCGCGGCCGGGGCATCGCGGTCACCGCGGTGGCGTTGATGTACCAGTGTGCGCTGATCACGAGGATGGCGCGAGGCCGGGGCACCGACTGCCCGAACGCACGCCACGCCGCGGTGTAGCGGTTGACCTCGAGCGCGTTCATCGGGTTGCCGTGGCCGAAGAACGCCGCCGGCATCACCTGCAGCGGCGCGGTCGAGGTCTGCGTCACGTCGCCTCCTGGGAGTGGAGTTCCACCGCTTCGACGGACACAGGATTCTCATGCCGCCGACGATTGCTGGTGAGGATAGCGGTCGCTAACGTTTATAGGTAGGCAATCGCGGAATGATGTCACCCTCGGCTCAACGGGCGGCTCTACGGCGAATCGGACACGTCCCATCCCTCAACGCGGTCGCAGCTAACGTACGAGTAGCTGGCGGCAGCGAGGGCGGCCGCTGGCCAGCGAGTCGCTCCAATGGCTACCAGGCGACGCGATATCCCCAACGGATCTCATTCTGGTGAGCCGCGGCCTAATCGAGCAGACCAGGGACGATCGCGACTGCTGACAGCAAGTCGTGCTGAGGAATAGAGGAGGGAAGGAGCAAGATATTGCCCGTGTTCAGGTTGACGTCGTCGGCGTTCGACGATGGTCAGGAGATGCCTCAAAAGTATGGGGAGCTACATGGGAACGTCTCACCTTCGTTGGAGTGGGAGGACGCACCGGAGGGCACAAGATCATTTGCGCTTACTTTGGTCGACATCGATCCGACCGCCAGAGATTACGTGCATTGGCTAATTGCCGATATCAGTCCTAAGATCAGCTCGCTACCAGAAGCTGTGTCTGGCGACAGAACTTCGGCATTCAATGAAATCAAGCCCTATATTGGGCCTTTCCCGCGGTTTGGGATCCATGATTACAAGTTCACTCTGTACGCCCTGCGCACCGACGGCCTCGGGGTCCGGCATGGTGCCAGCTTGCAGGAATTCAAACAGGCGGCCCAACGAGAATCGCTTGCCGCTGCCACGCTGATCGGAAAGTTCACAAAGATCAGCTGACGTCCAACCAAAAGTCGTCGCGGATTGCGCAATTGACAGCATATGAAGGAACGCCTCTGGACAATCACGAGCAAGCCCTGCGCAACGGGCATACATAATTTCTGTGCCCGTGAAAGGTGAAAAGCAGACTCAAAGTGTTGTCGGTCTTCTGCGTCGCTCCGGCGGTCACTACGTTCTGGAATTTCACCGTTGGAAAGTCGAAGAACTCAGGTCAAATGACCTGCTGTGTGGTGTCCCGCGGCGAATTGGGGCGCAACCTCGCCGTCACTGCCTCGATGTGGAGGAGAACTTGGGGCACGACTCTTGCGCTAGCTCACCAGGACCTCCTTGGCGGAACTGATCGCTGCACGCCATACCTGCACACCTTCCATCTGAGGGTAAATCCAGCGCTACGGGCTTAGATTGCGGGTTCGTCCGCCGCCAGCACTATTCCTCCTTGCTCCAACGCTGTCTGCTGGTCGCGAACCACGACCACGGTGCAGCTGGCGTGAGACGCGACATGCTGGCTTACTGAGCCCAAGAGCATTCCGACGAACCCTCCGTGTCCACGGGAACCAACCACCAGGACACCGCTGTGTGAGCGAGCAAGATGTCGCGCGCGCCGGCCGAAACCCTCCGCCGGCAAACATCGACTGGCGCAGCGACCGCCACGTCATCCCCCCTGACGCATCCCACGCAGCCGAGTCAGCCATACCTCTAGAGCAAGACTCGATAACGCGGGCCTGGCCGTTGGAAAAGTCGCGTTGGCGGGTGGCGCACCGGGATCGACAAGAGCCGCCAGAACATTAAGTCCGCCCAGGCCGTCTGCGAGCACCTGGTGCAACACCACCACCACCGCGGCTTCGCCATGGCAAGTCAGTGATCAAAGCTTATGTTTGACGTACGCGCGAACGCCCGATGGGTCAGCACAGCTCGGCCCAGGTATCGACGCGGTCGTGTGCCCCATTTGTGCCCCCGACATCATGACCATGATCGGGATGCACTTAATGCACCCGATAGTTGCCCGTCGAGCGGGCAGGCCGCCGCGGGGGCGCAACCTTCGCAACGAGAAGGTCGGGGGTTCGAGGCCCCTTAGGCTCCACCAAATAGTACTTGTGTTTTAATAATAGCCTTACTAAGTCGTTATCTCTTTGTCCGCGTAGCGGTATTACTGTGTCCATAGCGAGCTGTTACGCTCGAACTTCGGCTGTCAGCCCTTCCCCGAGTATGAGACGGCGGACGATGAACGACATTGATGAGTTCCTGAAGGTTGCCCTAGCTCTCTTTCTCTCGATCTCTGGTCTGCTGCTCCTGCTCACCTACCTCGAACGATCATTGTCAGAGCCTGCCAAGGAATCCGCCCGGCAGGTTACGAGTCGGCTGGGAGCCAGAGGGGCTGTTTATCAGTGGTGGCTGCGTCGGCGACGGAAGTCAAGATGATGGTGTCCGCTCACTTATGGCCTGCCCATTGAGTCCTCGCAGCTCGGTTTATTCATAATTTCAAATTCGGCACACTGTGCTATTGTTTGACCATGCAGGCGGGCAAGTTATTACTAATAAGCCTCGCTATTGTCGTTACAATTTACGTCGCCTTTGTACTAACGCTAAATCTAGTGGGTAGGAAACAAGACGCTCGAGCATGGGCCGGGTTCATTCCCGATTGCGTGATACTCTTCAAGCGCTTGCTAGGAGACCCGATGATGCCAAGAGGCAGTAAATTCTGGCGCGGCGGTCTAATTCTCTATTTGGCAATGCCGATCGATCTGGTGCCTGACTTTGTGCCGATCGCAGGTCAGCTTGATGATGGGATTATTGTGGCTTTGGTTTTGAGACACGTGCTGCGCCGGGCGGGGGAGGACCCAATCCGCCAGCATTGGCCTGGCCCTGAGTCGTCGCTTGAAACTCTCATGAAATTCGTCAAGCCATCCCATCGCGCACCGGGCGAATAAGTCATTTGCGACGCTCGTGTTATGACCGCATCTCAACACCGCCTAAAAGTGGCTTTGACTAGCAGTTTAGCAATCTCTTAAGCTCAGCTTCAGGCTTCGAGTAGAGGCGCACAACGTCCACAACCTTTGTATGCCTTGACTAGGTCATATTTGTTCTCGTGTGAGAAATACGGCGTGCATCATGCGCTCGGGGCGGCCCTCTACGGAACGCAATCACCTGAGCACCGGCCGAACCTCGTTCTGGCTCGACTGGCTGGTCGGGACCCCAACAAAGGCCGGCCGAGTTCTCTGGGTACCGTGATTCCTCCGCTCATCCCGTATGCGCAGCAGGGTCCCTTGCGCTCTCGCGGTCAGGTCGAGGAAACTGAGCTTGGGGTTGTTTCGGACATCGCTCGCTCAGGGAAGGTGTCCTTGTCCACGTACACGCCCAGCGCTGAGGACCACGGCAGGCTGCTGCGCGACTACGCCGACGTCACAGAGCAGTTCAGGGCCACCAATGAGGTCCTCACCGCACTCGGCCGGTCGACCTCGGACCCCGACGGGGTGCTCGACACCGTCGTGGAAAGCGCTCGGCGGCTCTGCCGGTCCCAGGTCGCGGCGGTGTACCTGATCGAAGGTGGCATCTTCCGGTTGGCGTCCTCCGTCGGTCTATCGCAGGAGTTCGTCCGCAACGTGACCGACTTCCCGATGGAGGTGAACCGTGGCACGGTGATCGGACGGGCGGCTGTGGAACGCCGGGTCCAGAAGGTCAGCGACGTGCTCACCGACACCGAATTCGCGCGCAGCGACGTACAGAAGGCGGCCGGCATCCGAAGCTCGATGTCGGCGCCGTTGCTGCTCGACGGCGAGGTGGTTGGCGGCCTTTCCCTGTACCGCACCAAGGTCGACCCCTTCGACGACCGGGAGGCGGCGTTGCTGGAGGTCTTTGCCGCCCAGGCGGCCGTCGTGGTCCACAATGTCCACCTGATGAGGGCGCTGGAGGACCGGGGTGCGGAGCTGGTTCGGCGGGTCGAGCAGATGCAGGCCTTGAGCGACGTCGGCCAGATGGTCGGATCCAGCCTGGTGCTTGACGAGGTGCTGTCCAACATCATCAAGAACGCGGTTCGCTTCGCCGGCTGCGACGGCGGTTCGATCATGGAGTACGTCGAGAAAGAGCGGTGCTTCTCAGTGCGCAGCGCGTACGCCAGCAGTCCCGAGCTGCTAGAGCGACTACGCACCACCCGGATCGAGCTGGATGGCACTTTGGTCGGCCGGGCCGCGCGGGAAGGCCACCCGATCGCCGTCCCAAGCCTCGACACAGTCGACCTCGATCCCCACCTCCAGGTCCTGTACGACGACGGCTGGCGGTCCGTGCTCGCCGTCCCGGTACTTCGCGATAGTCACATCATCGGTGCTCTCGTGGTCCGCCGTCGCACGCCGGGAGAGTTCTCCGAGGAGACGTCTGAGTTCCTCGAGACCTTTGCCAGCCAGTCAGCGATGGCGGTCTACAACGCCCAGCTGTTCCGCGAGCTGGAGCAGAAGAGCGCCGAGCTGCAGGTAATGAGCCAGCACAAGTCCGATTTCCTAGCCAGCATGTCGCACGAGCTGCGGACACCGCTGAACGCGGTGATCGGATTCTCGGAGGTCCTGCTTGAACGCCTCTTCGGCGAGCTGAACGACCGGCAGGACGAGTACCTCCGTGACATCCTGAGCTCGGGCAAGCACCTGCTCGCCCTGCTCAACGAGATCCTCGACCTATCGAAGGTCGAAGCGGGTCGAATGGAGCTCGAGATTTCCACAGTCTCGGTGCCAGCGGCAATCGAGCACGCGATCTCGATGGTGCGCGAGCGGGCAGCCCGGCACCGAATCACAATCAACTCCTCGATCGAGGAGACCATCGACCGGATTGAGTCTGACGAGCTGCGACTGCGTCAGGTCCTGGTGAACCTGCTGAGCAACGCGGTCAAGTTCGCCCCCGACGGCGGGCGGGTCGACGTTACGGCTGAGCCGGTCGGCAACGAGCTGGTGATCACCGTCCGCGACAACGGTCCCGGCATCGCCCGAGACGACTGGGAACCGATCTTCGAGTCGTTCCAGCAAGGTCGTCGCGGTCCCCCGCGCGAGGAAGGGACCGGGCTCGGACTGACGCTGTGCCGCAAGATCATGACCTTGCTGGGTGGACGAATCTGGCTCGAGTCCGAGGTCGGCGTGGGCAGCGCCTTCCACGTGGGCATGCCATTCGAGCGGACCGTCGCCGAAGTCAGAACGCGCGAGGGTGAGCATGTGGACGGCCGCCGATCCGTGGTAGTGATCATTGATGACGACCGGGCAACGCTGGAGCTGCTGACGGCTTACCTGGTCGGCACTGGCGTGCAGGTTGTCCGCGCACGGGACGGAATCGAGGGCCTCGAGGAGATCCGCCGTCGACGGCCCGTGGCCGTAGTGCTGGACATTCGGCTGCCCGGCATCGATGGCTGGGCTGTGCTCGATGCGTTGCGCAGCGACGAAACCACTCGAGATGTGCCGGTGATCATCGTTTCGATCCTGGATGAGAAGTCGCGCGGGCTCGCTCTTGGTGCGGCCGGCTACCTGACCAAGCCGGTGAGCCGGGACGACCTGATCGAGGCCCTGCGCAACGTGAAGGTGTTGAGCGCGTGAGCTCGGCGCGGGTCCTGATCGTGGAGGACAACCCGCTCAACCTCAAGCTCGTACGAGACGTGCTACTGAAGGCTGGTTTCGACGTGATCGAGGCGCGCACCGGCGAGGAAGGGCTGGCGCGGACCCAGGACAGCCAACCGGACGTGATCTTGATGGACCTACAGCTACCGGGAATCAATGGGACGCAAGCGCTTCGGCTGATCAGGAACAACCCGAGCGGAGCTGCGGTCTCGGTCGTCGCCCTGACTGCCTTTGCGATGGCGGAGGATCGCGACCGCGCCCTGCTGGACGGGTTCGACGGCTACCTCAGCAAGCCGATCAGCGTTCGTGATCTTCCGCATCAGGTCGCCAGGTTCCTGCGCGAGAAGCGCGACGATGACTGAGCCCGTCACCATCTTGGCGGTGGATGACCAACCGGCGAACCTGCGCTTGCTGGACGCCGTGCTCTCGCCGAGGGGCTACCGCGTAGTTCGCGCAACATCGGGTGAGCAGGCGCTCGAGCTGCTGCCCTCGTCGGGTGTCGACTTGGTGCTCCTCGACATAGTCATGCCCGGTATCGACGGGTACGAGGTGTGCCGACGGATCCGCAGGGCGCCTGAGACTGCGTTTCTTCCGGTGGTGATGATCACTGCCAGCGGACACCAGGAGAAGACCCGAGCCATCGAAGCTGGTGCAGACGACTTCGTCAGCAAGCCGTTCGATCAGAGCGAGCTGCTAGCCCGGGTGGCCTCCTTGGCTCGGATCAAGCGATACCACGACACCATTACCGAGCAGGCCGCTGAGTTGGCCCAGTGGAACGCCGAGCTCGAAACTCGGGTGAATACGCAGTTGGAAGAGCTGCAGCGGATGAACCGACTGCGACGGTTCCTCTCTCCCCAGGTCGCCGAATTGTTGATCAACTCCGGCGACGACTCCCTCCTGGGCAGTCACCGTCGCGAGATCGTCGTGGTCTTCTGTGATCTGCGGGGGTTCACGGCATTCGCTGAGTCGAGTGAGCCCGAAGAGGTGATGGGGGTGCTCAGGGAGTACCACGCAGCGCTCGGCGAGCTGATCTTTCGCTATGAGGGAACTCTGGAGCGCTTCACCGGCGATGGGTTGATGGTGTTCTTCAACGACCCGATTCCCCTCGACGACCCCACCCAACGTGCAGTGGAGATGGCGCTGGCCATGCGTGATCGGGTCGCGGGTCTGGTTGAGGGCTGGAGTCGACTCGGCCATGATCTCGGCTTCGGCGTCGGCATCACTCAGGGCTTCGCGACCCTGGGCCGTATCGGGTACGAGGGGCGTTTCGACTACGCAGCAATCGGTACTGTCACCAACCTCGCGGCCCGGTTATGTGGCGAAGCCGATGCCGGACAGGTGCTGGTATCGCAGCGAGTCTTTGGCGCGGTGGAGGCCGTAGCCGCCGGTGAGCCTGTCGGCGCTCTGGAGCTGAAGGGGTTCAGCAGGCCCATCCGCGCGTTTCGCGTGTCTCGCATGATCAACAGCTCAGCGGAGGTGCCCTCGTGACCGAGCTGAAGACCGACACTCAGAGGCCGGCGCCGCATCTGTCGGATTTGGACGAGTCAGAGCGGAACCATCTCTTCTCCCGGTTGCAGGAGCGGATGCCGGCAGTCTGGGATGCCGTAAGACTCGGCCTCAAGGATGAGTCGGTCGTCGTGGTGCCGTCGGTGACTCTGGATCCGACGGTTCCCGGCGCCGGAAGCCTGTCGCAGGCGTTCGAGGAGCGGCTCTTGTTCTTGCTCCTGCTATTGCGTCAACCGTGGTTGCGGATGATCTATGTCACCTCGATGCCGATCAAGCCGAGCATCCTCGAGTACTACCTCGCGTTGCTGCCTGGAGTAATCCCGAGCCATGCCATGGCCCGGTTGAATCTGCTGTCGGTCGGCGACTCATCGCCAATGCCGCTGAGTGCCAAGCTGCTGGAGCGCCCTCGGATGCTGTCGAAGATTCTCGCCATGATCCCGAATCGGCAGCGCTGTCACCTGATCCCGTACAGCCCTACCGCACTCGAACGCGACATTGCGCTGACCCTTGATATCCCCATGTTCGCCACAGACCCGCGGCTCGCGGAGCTAGGGAGCAAGACAGGCTGCCGACGGCTGTTCGCGGAGGAGGGAGTACAGCATCCGCTCGGGGTGGAGGGTCTGCACAGCTTCGAGGATGTGACCGATGCGATCATGTCGATGCTCGAGGAACGACCGAGCGTCGACGAGGTCATCGTCAAGCTGAACGAAGGTGTGTCAGGAGCGGGCAACGCTCTGGTGGATCTGCGGGGTATCGCTGACACGGCTGACTCGGATCGTCGCTCTGAGGTAGCGCAACGGGTCCGCTCGATGCAGCTGGAGTCACCCACCACACCGATGGCCGCATACGAGGCGAAGTTCGAGCAGAACGGCGGCGTCGTCGAGGAGCGGATCGTAGGAGTGGAGCTCCTTAGCCCGAGCGTCCAGCTCCGAGTAATGCCCGACCGAAGCGTGGAACTGCTGTCAACTCATGATCAGCTTCTCGGCGGCACAAGCGGACAGAGTTACCTCGGCTGCATCTTCCCGGCCGACCGGGCCTACTCGCGGTTGATCAGTGCGCCTGCCATTACTATCGCAGAGCGGCTTGCCAGGGAAGGCGCCCTCGGTCGGTTCGCCATTGACTTCGTGGTTAAACGGGACACCGGCGGCCGCTGGTCGGCGTACGCCATTGAGCTGAATCTACGCAAGGGCGGCACTACCCACCCGTTTCTCACATTGCAGTTCTTGACCGACGGGTCGTATGACGGTGCGTCCGGCCGGTTCCTACTACCTGGCGGCGCACAGAGGCATCTGGTCGCAACTGATCATTTCGAGAGCAGCGAGTTGCGGGCGTTGGCCGTGGAAGACCTGTTCGACATCGTGGCGCGGCACGGCTTGCACTTCGACCAATCACGGCAGGCCGGAGTCGTCTTCCACATGATTAGCTCGCTCACTGAGCACGGGCGAATCGGACTGACAGCGGTCGGGCAGTCGCCTGAGGAGGCAATGCGCATCTACGAGCACGCCCAACATGTCCTTTTCGCCGAGGCAGCGACGGCCCGGGAGGAAAGTAGGCTGCCAGGGTAGGAAGGTTTCGTGCAGCGCATCTGGTATGTCGCCTACGGCTCGAACCTCAGGCGGGAACGGTTCCGCACCTACCTTCAAGGTGGCCAACCCGACGGCAGCAAACGCAATTACCCGGGGTGCCGGGACACCAGCGACGAGCTGGATAGTTTCGGCTTGCTGATCACCGGCGGCGTCTACTTCGCCGGTCGCTCCTCGGGCTGGGGGGCTGGGATGGCATTCTACGATCCGGAAGCCCCCGGTGAGGTGGCGGCACGGGCGTATCTGGTCACGACCGAGCAGTTCGTCGACGTCCTCGCCCAGGAGACCCTACGGTCGCCCGGGATGGCCCTCGACCTCACGCCCGCGTTCCGTGGTGACCGCTACAGCGACGGCGTGGGCGGCTATCCCATTCTGGTCCGGGTTGGTTGCCGCCGCGGTGTCCCGCTGGTGACATTCACCCGCGACAGGCGTAGCGCCTCGACCCTGATGGCACCGACCACGGTTTACATGGCGGCCATGGCAACTGGCCTGCGCGAGGCTCACCGGTGGTCACGGACGCAGATCGATCACTATCTGTCGGCGCTACCGGGGGTGCAGCGTCGCGCATCGGCCCCTATGACGCCACGGTCCGTCTGTTGATGACCGTGTTGTAGCCACTTACGGATCGCCGCTGCCAGTCTGCGGAACCGCCGCCGTTCGTTGCTCGGGGTCGCAACTCGGAGCGGGGATGATCGCTGCGATCCGACCTGGACCCTCTCTTCTGCGGGCGTCGACCTCCTTCAACCCGATGCATCGGCACTCGCGCGTCACAGCCGTTGCTGTTCACTCAGGCGCAACCTTCGCAGCGAGAAGTCAGGGGTTCGAGTCCCCTTAGCCACCATTTAGCACCTAAGTTCGATTAGCGGCTCTCTTGGGCCGCTTTTTGATTGTTCGAATAGCGACGCTAAGGTCTGGACAAACAAGGCTGGCAGAACCACAGCGACTTCGCGCACGTGAGAATCAGCGGGAATCGGTCTGCCAGGTCGGGCCGCGAGCGTGGACTTGTGCGCGGCTCTTCGAACACAGGCAGCAGCGGGTAGCCATGATCCAGGAGCACCTCTGAATAGAGCTCGATCTTCCGCGACGGCGTGCCGAAGCCACGCGGTACGCCATTCTCGAACTCGGCGTACTTGCGGTAACGGGTGGTGAGCGGTACCCGGACGCCCGCGGGCGCGGCGCGCAGCTGCTCCAACGTCAAGCTGCTCGGGGGCGAGCTGATGGCGGAACGCCGATTCGAGGTCGCCGTTCCGGAAGTGCTCGCCCAAGCCGAGGCGCGGCGCGAGCGCGAAAATGATCTGCAGGTCCGAGCGAGCCTCACCGCGCGGACCGGCAACCGGTCGGCGTAGCTGCACGGGCGATTGCGCCGCCTCGCTGATCTCGAATCCAATCCTCAGCGCATGCTTGATCATTTCTGCCGCAACGGCGCCGGTCGCAACGAGGTGGC
>Ga0307405_10000920_pt1 | contig 11712 bp, 9 predicted proteins | sample 322Cmetagenome_2_FD_203311 | JGI IMG/M metagenome (GOLD analysis project Ga0307405, IMG submission 203311) | Maize rhizosphere microbial communities from greenhouse at UC Davis, California, United States - 322HYB-C-1 | ecosystem: Host-associated > Plants > Roots > Rhizosphere > Soil | place...
GAGGATTCGCGGGAGCTAGCGCCCGACCATCCCCATGTCGTACGGATCGAGGGCCGACCTGCGAACACCGAGTTGGCTGGGGCGATCAGCCTTACTGATCTTGTTCGTCAGTCGCTGCGCATGCGTCCGGACCGGCTGGTGGTGGGCGAGGTACGCGGGGCCGAGATTTGTGACCTGCTGACGGCGATGAATACCGGCCATGAGGGCGGGTGCGGCACGGTGCACGCCAATTCCGCTGCCGACGTCCCGGCCAGGCTGGAAGCCCTGGCCTCCCTCGGCGGACTGCCGCGCGCCGCATTGCACGCCCAGCTGGCATCGGCGCTGGATGCGGTGATCCACGTCACCCGCGATGCCGCTGGGCTACGTCGCGTGGCGGAGATCTCGATCTTCGTCCGCGATAGCACAGGCGGACTTGTCAGCAGCGAGTGCGCCGTCGAATTCCTTGCAGACGGCCGGACTGTGCTCGGACCGTGCAGCCGTCAACTGGAACGAATGCTCGACCGATGATCATGACTTTGTTGTGCCTCGGATTTGCTGTGCTCACAGCATGGCTGGCGGTACCCCGGCCGGCGGCGGGGCGTCTCAGAGCCCGGCTCGAGCCGGCGGTATTCGACGCAACGAAGGATGCCGCGACGCTTGCGCAGGAACGAAGCCGCCGCCGACGATCATGGACCTACGTCGCGATCGTGATCATCTTGTTGGTCTCGATCATTGCGGCAGGATATCTGGTGAATGCCAGGGCCGCAGTATTGGCCGGCGCGGCCTTAGTGGTCGCTGCGACGGGTCTCCGGTTGATCACACAGTACCGGCGACGAAGATCAACACTTCGGGGACGAGCCGATGTTGCGCAAGCCACCACAGTGCTGGTCTCTTATCTTCGGGTGGGGCAAGTCCCATCTGCGGCATTGGCCATTGCCGCCGCCGATTGCCAGGTGCTTCGCAAAGGCCATCAGGCCTGGGCGCTGGGCGGGGACGTCGTTGCGGTTTGGCGGCGGCAGGCGCGTCGCGCTGGGCATTCGGGCCTTCTCGAGCTAGCACGGGCCTGGCAAGTCTCTGTTGAGACCGGTGCGCCGATGTCAGCAACACTCGATCAAGTGGCCGCCAGCTTGGCCGCCGACCAGGCGTTAACGCGGGTGGTGAACAGCGAACTCGCCGCTGCCCGGGCGACGGGCAAGGTGATGGCTGCCTTACCGGCCTGTGGTGTCGGGATCGGCTACTTGCTGGGAGGTGATCCGGCGCGGTGGTTGCTGGCCGGGCCTTCAGGCTGGGCATGCCTGTTAGGTGGAGTGCTGCTGGCGTGCGCTGGTGTGCTCTGGATTGAGGCGTTGGCTCGACAGACCTCCGGGGAGGCATAAGCACTATGGCGTCCTGGACCGGCCCGCTTTGTGCCGCATTGGCGGGCTTGGCAGTGTTCTTGGCGCTGCGACATCCCGCCGGTCAGCTACGCCGGATGAGGAGCGGTACGTCGAAGGTCACCGTTGTGGCGGCCTCGCTCGGACGCCTCATCCGAGGGCCGGCGGACGCACCCCCGCTGGTACGCCGAATGCTCCTGAGCGCCGCCTGCGCGGCCGGTGCTGGCACGGCGGCAGCTCGCAGCAACTTGCCTGGCGCCTTGATCTGGTTCGCGGTGCCGATCATCGCTGTGGCAGGAGTGCTGGCACTTGGCTGGCTTGAGCCCCGCTCGGGGCGGCGCCGTCGGCAACAGTTGATCATGGAGGCGCCGCAGGCGCTGGAATTGCTTGCCGCCTGTCTGGCTGCGGGCTTGCCGGCCGGCACCGCGTGCGTTGCTGTGGTAAAAGCCTTCGATGGTCCGGTTTCTGATGATCTTGGTCGGGTATTGGCAATGCTGGAGTTAGGCGTCGGTGAGGTTTCAGCCTGGAGGGCCCTCCAAGATCATCCCCAGCTCGGACTGGCAGCTGAGGACTTGGCGCGCTCTGTGGAGTCGGGGACCTCGATGGTCGAGGACTTGCGACACCATGCCGCGGCAGCTCGAGAGGCGCGACGTGGAGCGCTCCAGGCGCGGGCTCGCGCTGTCGGCGTACGCAGCGTGCTGCCAATGATGATCTGCTTCATTCCCTCCTTCATGCTGCTCGGGATCGTGCCGGCTGTGGTGTCCGCTGTCTTCAACGCGTTCGGGTGAGCGGCACGAAGGTTCGAGATATCCACAGCTCGGCAGGCACTCCAAGTGCTGTCAACAGATTGCTGCTGTGCCGCACGATCGAGCCATCCGTAAGGAGACTTCAGGCGCATTCGAACCGATGCCGCACCCCAGAAATGGTGCGTGACACATCACAGGAGGATTTATGGCCCAGGACATCTCGGTGGAGGAGACGGTCGCGGTACTCGAGACGACGCTAGTCGAGGTCACGCCGGTCGAACCCACACCGCGAAACAGCCGGAACCAGCGTGGCATGGTCAGCGCTGAGTGGGCTGTGGGCATCATTGCCGCGGTCGCGATCGCAGGCGTGCTGTTGGGAATTGTGACAAGCGGACCGATCCACGACGCGCTGCTCGAGTTCATCTTGATGGTGATCCGCTCGTTCTCCGACTTCATCAAATGAGGAAGCAGCGAGCCGAGGCGAGTGCGAGTTGTGACGTTGCGGATGACCAGCATGCGGAACGAACGGGGCATGGTGACGGCCGAACTGGCCGTCACAACCCTGGCCGCATTCGCGGTGCTGACGATGATGTGCTGGGGAATCTACCTGGTGGTCACTCAACTGCGGTGTGTCGATGTGGCGGCCGCTGTTGCAAGGCAGGCGGCTCGTGCTGACGGTGCTGCCGTCGCCAAGGCAAGGGCCGGAGCTCCGTCGGGCGCCACGATCACGATCGACAATCGGCCAAGTCTAGTTACGGTGACGGTGCGGGCGAAGGCTCGGCCGCTGGGTCGATGGCTCGTCGCGGTCCCACTCGAGGCTCGTGCGCATGTTGTCCCGGAGCCGGCGGCCGGGTGAGGCTGTGACCTCAAGGAGGGCGCTGCGGTCTGAGCGTGGCAGCGCATCGGTCCTGATGACCGGGATCATGGGCGTCGTCGTTGCGTTCAGTAGCGCCGCCTTGCTCATCGCGGGCTACGCCGTCGGCTATCACCGGGCTCGGGCGGCCGCTGACCTCAGCGCATTGAGCGGGGCAGCGGCATTCCAGCAGAGCCGAGACGCGTGTGTCGAGGTTCGGCAGACCGCACGGCAGAACGGTGCGCGAGTGGAGTATTGCGATGTGGTGGGCGATGCAATCGACTTCGTGGTCACCGTTCGGGTCTCAGTGGCGACGCATACCCGCATTCCTCAGTTGCCGAGGAAGGTGGCCGCGGAGGCCCATGCCGGTCCAGTGCGCCGAAATGGCGCGAGGGGAGTCGCAAATGAGTGATCTTGAACAAGAGCTGATCCGCGCCGAGCACGATGGCTGGCGGGCGTTGGCATCAGGCCGTGGTGCTGAGCATTACAGGCGACACCTTGCCGAAAACGCGGTCATGGCTTTCTCCTTCGGCGTGCTGTCACGACAGGAAGCGATTGGGGCGATGGAGGCTGCGCCCCCGTGGTCCAATTTCGAGCTGATAAAACCTCGGGTCGTCGAGTTATCACCAGATAGCGGGATCGTGGTCTATCGCGTGAACGCGCAACGTGCCGGCGAGGAGCCGTATGAGGCAATCATCAGCAGCACCTTTGTGCAAGGTGACGGGCGGTGGCTGCTGGCGTTTCATCAACAGTCGCCCATCGCAGATTGAAGCTGAGAAATCCGTACCAGGTCACTTCTGAGGATCGTCGCGGGTCAGCTCATCGGCTTCATCGAGCATTGTCTGCCGTTCGGCTGCGGTCGTGGAGGATGCGGTCGTCGAGGACGGGCGCTCCAGATCAGCGGCCGCCTTGTCCCTGGAGGCTTCTGGCTCAGTCGGCTTGTTCGTGACCGAGCTGGTTGATGTCTCGGAGTCCGTGGTCTCAGTCGTCGTCGCAGAGGTGGGTGTCGGACTGGTTGCACTCGACGTAGCCGCGTCGGAGGCTTCCAGCTCCTTGAGCTTGGCGCGCCGCACTCGCGCCCGCCGCATGCCGCCGCGCAGCAGTAGCAAAGCCAAGATGGTGACCGCCATCGCGGCTGCACCGGTGATAAAGATGCCAGCGCTATTCGCCGGGACGATGGCTCCGAAGATGGACAACTCATAGATCTGGGGATTGCTCACCACAATCGCGACGACGAGCACAGCCACCAAAACGAGCAGGATCAAACCGAGCACCACCATGGCGTCATTATTCCCCTGCGGTACGCTCTACGGGCAGCGACGCGAAAGAGGCGTCTTCCCAATCGTCGCTTGCGGGCTCAGCAGGTCAAATCCGGGTGATCGGCCTGGCCGCCGGGCCCATCGCGATGTCCGCGTGCACGCCTCAACAACCAAACAAGTGCCACTTGTGGTTAGACTTCGCGAGCGGCTAAGGGCAGTAGCCGCGAGTTCCGAAAGTCTCAGGAGGACGATGTATGTCCCTACTTCCAGTTCCTATGGAAGTGACTTCTATTAGCTTGTCGGGAGTCAATCTGACGGTCGTCGCAGCGGTCGGCGTTATCGCCCTGATCGCCCTTGTGATGGCGATGATTTTCCGCCGCGAGGTACTCGCGGCAAATGACGGCACCCCCAATATGCAGTCCATCGCTCGCGCCGTGCAGGAAGGCGCGAGCGCCTACCTCGGCCGCCAGTTCCGCACCCTGAGTGTGTTCGCGGTCGCTGCCTTCTTCCTCTTGCTGCTGCTGCCAGTTCACGCCAGCGCTGATTTCAGCAGCCTGACATTGCGTATCTGCCGCTCCGTTGCCTTCCTTGCCGGAGCGGTCTTTTCTGCGCTGATCGGTTTTCTTGGAATGTGGCTGGCGGTTCGGGCCAACGTGCGGGTGGCCGCCGCCGCCCGCAGTGAAGGCCGCGATCCCGCCATGAAGATCGCGTTTCGGACCGGAGCGCATGTCGGCATGGCGACGGTGGGGCTGGGGCTGTTCGGCGCCGCTCTCGTAGTTTTTATCTTCCGCAGTGATGCCCCGACCATTCTTGAGGGCTTCGGCTTCGGGGCCGCGATGCTCGCCATGTTCATGCGTGTCGGCGGCGGCATCTTCACCAAAGCTGCAGACGTCGGCGCCGACCTGGTCGGCAAGGTCGAGCAGAACATTCCCGAAGACGACCCGCGCAACGCCGCCACGATTGCGGACAATGTCGGCGATAACGTCGGCGACTGTGCCGGCATGGCGGCCGATCTCTTCGAGTCCTACGCCGTCACGCTGGTCGCGTCCCTCATCCTGGGCAGGGCTGCCTTCGGTGAGGCCGGCCTGGTATTCCCGCTTATCGTCCCGGCCATTGGAGTCATCACCGCCATCATCGGTGTCTTCCTGACCCGCCCACGGGCAGGCGAGAACGGCCTTCGGACCATCAACCGCTCCTTCTATATTTCTGCAGCCATCTCAGCGGTGCTCGTGGCAATCGCCGCTTTCGCGTACCTGCCTTCCTCCTTCGCAGCCCTCAACCTGCCGCCTGACGTGCAGCCCGGACTGATCGACGATCCGCGGATCGTCGCTATCGGGGCAGTCGTGATCGGGATCGTGCTAGCAGTCCTCATCCTGAGTCTCACCGGCTACTACACCGGTACCGAGGATCGCCCCGTCCACAACGTCGGCAAGACCTCACTCACCGGCGCCGCAACCGTTGTGCTTTCCGGCATCTCAGTCGGCCTGGAGTCAGCGGTCTACACCGCCATCGTTATCGGCGCGGCAGTCTACGGCGCATTCCTGCTTGGCGGCTCGGGCGTCATCGGTCTGTTCGCCATCGCCCTTGCCGGCTGCGGGTTGCTCACTACGGTCGGCGTCATCGTGGCAATGGACACCTTCGGTCCGGTCTCTGATAATGCGCAGGGCATCGCCGAGATGTCGGGCGATGTGCACGGTGCCGGTGCGCAGGTTTTGACCGAGCTGGACGCGGTCGGCAACACCACCAAGGCCATCACCAAAGGAATCGCGATCGCCACCGCAGTACTGGCCGCGACCGCACTATTCGGCTCATACACCGACGCGATCCATACCGTGCTGGTCGATAACTACGGCCGGTTCATGGAGCAGGCCGTCGTCTTCGCGCCACAGACGCTGGTCGGTGTGATACTCGGTGCCGCGGTGGTCTTCTTGTTCTCCGGTCTCGCGATCAGCGCAGTAGGTCGTGCCGCGGGGGCGGTGGTCTTCGAAGTACGCCGTCAGTTCCGCGAGATCCCCGGAATTATGGAGGGCACCGGCAAGCCGGAGTACGGCAAGGTCGTCGACATCTGCACCAAGGACTCACTCCGCGAGCTCGCAACCCCTGGACTGCTCGCCATTTGCGCCCCGATCGCTGTCGGATTCGGTCTCGGCGCCTCGGCCCTAGCCGGCTACCTCGGCGGCGCTATTGCGACCGGCACCCTGATGGCAGTCTTCCTGGCCAACTCCGGAGGCGCCTGGGACAACGCCAAGAAGCTTGTTGAGGACGGTCACCACGGTGGTAAGGGCTCGGATGCCCATGCTGCCACCGTGATCGGTGACACCGTCGGCGACCCGTTCAAGGACACCGCCGGACCCGCGATCAACCCCCTTATCAAGGTGATGAATCTGGTGTCGCTGCTGATCGCTCCGGCTGTGGTAGCCATGTCGCCGCTGAGCACCACGCCGAGCGCCGTGCGCTACGTCATCGCAGGCGTCGCGGTGATCATCATTATCACGATGGTGACCATCAGCACCCGCCGCGAGGTGGCAATCGCCGACGAACCAAGCGAGCCGGCGCCCCCAAAGGAAATCAAACCGGAGCAAACAGTCGAGGTCCCGATAGAGCAATCTGAGACAAAGGTTGACAAACTAGCTAAATGAGGGACGCCGGTCGAGGGTGTCTGCCCGATCCAGCCCGCAAGGCACACTGGATTGCGATGACCAGTAATCCTTCCAGCGATGGTTTCACGCGCGGCTTCGACCAACTGCCACCCGAGACGTACGAGCCCGACCCTGCATTGGCTGGGTATCCACCACCCCAGCCAACCCAACTCGGACCGGCTAGCTATAGCCCAACAGCGCCCCATTACGACGCTGCACCGCAGCCGTACGGAGTCCCCAGCGCGTACCCCCAGCCGCCTTTCCCGCAGGCCAGGCCAGTCAGCGCAATGCCCGACGGCCCGCGGTTGTACCAGCAAATGCTTCGCGGCCCCTTGTATCGCTGGTGGAAGCCGCTGCTCTGCCTCGTTCTCGTCCTGCCGCTGGCGGGCATCATGATGACTATTGCCATCGTGCCGGTGATCATTGCCGGGCTCCTCGCCGGCGCGCCTGACCTCGTCGAATACACCACCAGAGCAACAACCGATATCGCGAACCTGGGTCCGGTCGGGTTCATCTACCTCAATCTCACCCTCATCGTGCTCATCCCGGCCAGTGGCTTATCGATCTGGATTGTGCACGGCATTCGGCCGCGCTTTCTGTCTTCGGTCGCCGGGGGCATCCGATGGCGCTGGCTGCTGCGTTGTATCGCAGTCCTCATGCCAGTCTGGGTTGTCTACACTGCGCTGGCTGTACTCGTGCAACCCGCTACCTCGCCGCGCCCCGAGCACTGGCTAGCGCTCCTGGTCATCGTGCTGGTCATGACGCCGTTGCAGGCCGCGGGGGAGGAGTACTTCTTCCGCGGCTGGATCATGCAAAACGTCGGATCCTGGTTCGCGCGGCCAATGGTCGGTTTGGTCGTCTCACTGATCGTGTCCGCTGCCGCGTTCTCCGTGGCGCATCTCAGCCCTGATCCTTGGGTTTTGGGCACCATCGCCTGCCTGGCAGTGGCTTCTGGACTCGCCGCTTGGCGCACCGGAGGACTGGAAGCCGGGATCGCGATGCACGCTGTCAACAATGTGCTGACCTTCTTTGTCGTCGTGCTCTTCGGAGGCTGGTCTCAGGCGTTCGTGGGGGCCCAGACCACGGGCACTCCGATGATGCTGGTGCTCGCCTTGGCGGTGAATGGCCTCGCACTCGGCCTGATTCTGTGGCAAGCCAAGCGAGTCAGGCTGCAGGCTTACTACCAGCCGGGCGTGCGGCCGGTGAATCCCTCCGGGTATCAATCGACACCTGCGCATCCCGTCAGCCCTTACCCCGCGCCCTGACTCGTCCGGCGTCGGGGAATTCGTTCCGAAACTCCGGCGTCCTGGGCCGTAGTTGATCGCGGGCCGTAGAGTATGCGCGCTGGGGGCGGCAGCTGAGGATTCATCGGGTCGCTAGCTGATGATCTGATATTCGGTCGCGCGTGAGATCAGGTTGATGTGACAGGAAGGCAGGACCGGTGGCAGTGAAGCCGGGGGGCAGGCGGCTTGTGATCGTCGAGTCCCCGACTAAAGCGAACAAGATCGCGAGCTTTCTGGGCGACGGCTATGTTGTCCAGTCCAGCCGCGGTCATATTCGCGACCTGCCCACCGGTGCAGCCGAGGTTCCCGCCAAGTTCAAGGGTGAGAAGTGGGCGCGCACCGGCGTCAACGTGGACAACGGTTTTGAAGCGATCTACGTTGTCAGCCCGGACAAGCGGGCGACGTTGCGATCACTCAAGGAAGCACTCGTCGGAGCCGACGAGTTGTTGCTCGCGACTGACGGTGATCGTGAAGGTGAAGCGATCGCGTGGCACCTGCTGCAGGAGCTGAAGCCCAAGGTGCCGGCGAAGCGCATGGTCTTCCATGAGATCACTCCGACCGCTATTGCCGAGGCTGTCGCTAACCCACGGGATCTTGACGAGGATTTGGTCGATGCCCAGGAGACCCGGCGCATCCTTGATCGTCTCTACGGCTATGAAGTCTCACCTGTGTTGTGGAAGAAGGTCATGCCGCGGCTGTCGGCTGGACGCGTGCAGTCGGTGGCGACCCGGCTGATCGTTGATCGGGAGCGGGAACGCATGGCATTCCGCAGCGCCTCGTACTGGGACCTCGATGCGATCTTGGACGCCGGGCCCGAGGCTGAGCCTCCGCTCTTCCCGGCTCGACTGACTCGCGTCGGTGAGCGCCGTGTGGCTCAGGGTCGCGATTTCGATAGCCGCGGCTCCTTGATCACCAAGGATCATGATCAGCTGGTGCGCCTGGACGAGGACCAAGCTAGAGCGCTGGCAGACTCGCTGAGGTCCGCCGCATTCGCGGTAGACGGCGTCGAGTCCAAGCCCTACACCCGACGCCCGTACGCGCCCTTCCGGACCACAACGCTGCAGCAGGAGGCCGGTCGCAAACTCGGCTTCACGGCGCAGCGGACGATGTCGGTAGCCCAAGAACTCTACGAGGCTGGGTTCATCACCTATATGCGGACCGACTCGACAACCCTCTCCGGGGCAGCGCTCGCCGCTGCCCGGCAGCAGGTGCGGCAACTCTTCGGGGCGGACTACTTGCCAGACAAGCCGCGAACCTATACCTCCAAAGTGAAGAACGCCCAGGAGGCGCATGAGGCGATCCGGCCCGCCGGTGAGACCTTCCTGACACCGGCCGAGACACGGCTGACCGGTGATCAGTTCCGGCTCTACGAACTGATCTGGATGCGCACCATTGCCTCGCAGATGAAGGACGCTGAAGGCTTTTCGATCACCGTCAACATCAACGCCCAACCCAGCGCCGGCGAGCCGTGCACCTTTGTGGCTTCAGGCCGCACGATCACCTTCTATGGCTTCCTCAAGGCTTACGTGGAATCGGTCGAGGAGACCGGCGGCCATACCGATGACGAGCAGACCCGGCTTCCTCGGCTGACGGCCGGGCAATCGTTGCGGCCCGAGTCAGTGACCGCATCAGGTCACGAGACGCGACCACCTGCTCGCTATACCGAGCCCTCGCTGGTTGCCAAGCTCGAAGAGTTGGAGATCGGCCGGCCGTCCACGTACGCGACGATCATCCGCACCATCACCGCCCGGGACTATGTGTTCAAGAAGGGTACGGCGCTAGTCCCAACTTGGCTCGCCTTTGCGGTCACCCGGTTGCTGGAGGAGCACTTCCCGAGGCTGGTGGATTACGCCTTCACGGCCGAGATGGAAGACGTCTTGGACGAGATCGCCGACGGCCATGCCGAGCGGCTCAAGGTGCTGACCGATTTCTACTTCGGCGATGACAACCGCGAAGGGCTGCATCGACTGGTCACCGAGCTCGGCGAGATCGACGCTCGTCGCCTTTCCACATTCGAGATCCATGATCCCGATGCGCTCGAGACCGGCGCGCCCAAGATCGTGGTCCGGGTTGGACGCTACGGCACCTACCTGGAGGATGAGGAGGGCCGCCGGGCCAGTGTCGCCGATGATCTTCCGCCGGACGAGCTTACTATTGATCTTGCTCGAGAGCTGCTGGCCAAGCCGGTAGGCGAGGAACGCGAGCTCGGAATCGATCCGGACGCCTCTCGCATGATTGTGGCCAAGAACGGCCGCTTCGGCCCGTATGTGACCGAGATCCTCCCCGAGGACGCGCCCAGGGGTGTCAAGCCCCGCACCGCATCGCTGTTTTCCTCCATGAGCGTCGACACGGTCACATTGGAGCAGGCGCTGCAACTGATGAGCCTGCCGCGGGTCGTTGGCAAGGACGCGGACGGTGTCGAGATCACCGCTCAGAATGGCCGCTACGGGCCCTATCTGAAGAAGGGCACCGATTCTCGCTCCCTGGAGGGGGAAGATCAGATCTTTTCGATCACCTTGGAGGAAGCCCAGGCGATCTATACTCAACCGAAGCAGCGCGGCCGCGCCGCGGCCAAGCCGCCGCTGAAGGATCTGGGCACTGATCCGGCCTCGGGCCGTCCCATGATGATCAAGGAAGGCCGCTTCGGACCGTACGTCACCGACGGAGAGATCAACGCGACGCTGCGGCGCGGCGACGACATCGAAACGATCACCTCTGAACGCGCCGCCGAGCTGCTTGCTGACAAGCGAGCCAAGGGTCCAGCGCCCAAGAAGCGTTCGGCGAAGCGAACGCAGGCTGCGGGAGCAAACTCATCGGCTCCGAAACCGGCCGCCAAGAGGGCGCCGGCGAAGAACGTACGCGCCAAAGCTGGCTAACGGATGCCGAATTGGTTGCACTCTGACGGGCCGCCCGTCGTAGTGCCAGAGTTGTTGTGAGCACTAGGGTTCGAGCATGGGTAAGAAGAAGCGGCGGCGCGTGGCAAAGGCGGGCAAGCACGCTGCGCCCGTCGCCGCCCTCCCGGCCCCAGCTACCGACGGATCCGGCCCGAATCCGCCGGGCCAGCGCTACTACGACATGCCCTACAGTGCAGCCGCGCCGCGCATGATCAATCCTGATCTTGGTCTGCATCATCTCGTGGCCAGGGCCGGCCACAATGCCGCGTACGAGATCTCTGTCACGCTGCTCGACGCCCCAGATCATCGGCTCATCCGCTCAGGGGTACTCCTCGCCCACCGAGTCCTGGACGGACGTGGCGAGTGGTACATCACTGCACCGGACTGGCAGCCGCTATTGCCAAAGGACAGAATCGAATTGATGGGCCATGCCGATCTTCCCGAGGAGCTGGCCGATATGATCCGTCCGCTGCGGCGCCGTGCCACGTTGGGACCGGTTGCTGCGCTCACCTGTGATCGGCGGGAGTTTGCCCTACGCGACGATGTTGGCACCACACTTGCGCTGTTGCGTGACGACAAGGTGACCGTACGCCGCGGCGGCCTGACCACTGCGCGCTATCGCGAGGTGTTGATCACTCCAGTTGGGCCGGGACTGACCGATGAACAAGTGGCCTGGCTCGACCGCG
>Ga0307405_10000924_pt1 | contig 11681 bp, 9 predicted proteins | sample 322Cmetagenome_2_FD_203311 | JGI IMG/M metagenome (GOLD analysis project Ga0307405, IMG submission 203311) | Maize rhizosphere microbial communities from greenhouse at UC Davis, California, United States - 322HYB-C-1 | ecosystem: Host-associated > Plants > Roots > Rhizosphere > Soil | place...
GGGGGCGGCCGCCGCGCCCACCGGCATCAATGTGATCGCCACCTATCCGGCGAAGGACGTCCTCATGAGCGGGTGGCTGATGGGCGAACGGTACCTGTCGAACAAGGCCGCGGTCCTCGAGGCGGCCGTCGACAAGGGACGCGTCGTGCTCCTCGGCTTCCGCGTCCAGCACCGCGGCCAGCCGCATGCGACGTTCAAGATGCTCTTCAACTCGATCTACATGGGAGCGTCGGAGAAGGCCGCTCTCGGCCAAAGACAGACCGAGGCTGCGCAACGATAACGTCCAACCGCCAACTTCCAACTCCCAAGGAGCTCGTTGTCGCAACAACAAGCGCTTGGGAGTTGGTGGTTGGTAGTTGGCAGTTGATCAGTGTCGCTCGGGGCTCACGATCTTGCCCGCCAGCGCGCCGGTGAACTTCCCTTCGTCACGCACGAGCACGCCGTTGACCAGGATCGTGTCGAAGCCCTCTGACAGGTGATGCGGATCGGAGTAGGTGGCCTTGTCCGCCACCTTCTCGGGATCGAACACCAGGATGTCCGCCCACGCGCCGGCGCGCAGCTGGCCGCGATCCTTCAGGCCGAAGACCATCGCCGGCAGGTGCGTCATGGAGCGGATGGCGAACGGCCAGTCGATGACGTGGCGCTCGCGGACGTAGAGGCGCAGCTTGCGCGCGAAGGCGCCGTAGGCCCGCGGATGCGGCTTGCCTTCCCCCAACGGAACCAGATCCCCGTCTGTGGAGGTCATCGTGTACGGCTGCGTCATGATCTGCTCGATGTCCCGCTCCGACATGTTGAACGAGACGAGACCGGCGCCGCCGCGTGCGAGCAGGTCGAGCGCCACCTCCTCGGGCGACTCGCCCGAGGAGCGCGCGAGGTCCCCGATGGTTTTCCCTTCGATCGACGGATCGGGGGCGAACCGTGAAATCTGCAGCGCCGCGGCGCCGCCGCGACGCGCGATGTTCTGGCGAATTTCCTCGCGCAGCTTGCCCCGCTCGGCGCCGAGGGCACGCTTCCTGAGTGCCTCGTCGCCGCCCACCTGCGCCCATCGCGGGACGAGGGCGCCGGTGATGCTCGTGCCGCTTGCCTCGTACGGATATTGATCTGCCCACACCTGGACGCCGCGCGCCCGCGCCGCGTCGATGCGCATCAGCGACGCGAGCGACAGCCCCCAGCTCGCCTGCCCGAGCGCCTTCATGTGGCTCACGACGCCCGGCAGCTTTCCTTCCTCGGCGATGCGAATGACTTCCTCAACCGCCGCGACGACGCCGATCGTGTAGTCGCCCTCGTCGCGGATGTGGCTCGAATAGACGCCGCCATGGTCACTGGCCGCTTTTGCGAGTGCGATCACCTCCTCGGTCTGGGCGTAGCTCCCCGGCGCGTAATAGAGGCCGGTCGACAGCCCGATCCCGCCGGCGTTCATGCCGGCGTGCACGAGCGCCACCATCTTTCCCAGTTCAGCCGCAGTGGGCGCGCGATCCTCCATGCCGAGCACCTGCTGCCGGATCGAGCCGTGCGGAACGAACAGCGCGGCATTGACGCCGATGCCCCGCCGCTCGAGCGAGGCGCGCGTGGCCGCGACGTTCACCGGGCCGCCACCGTCCGGGTTCAACATGGCGGTCGTGATCCCCTGGGCGAGGAGCGGCTCCGCACGGTTGAGCTCGCCTTCCAGCCCCTCGCGCGCGTGTGAGTGCACGTCGACGAAGCCGGGCGTCACGAACCGGCCGCCAGCGTCAATCGTGCGGGTGGCCGCAGTCCCGGCCAGGCGGCCAAGAGCGGCGATGCGGCCGTCCCTCACCCCGATATCGAGGCCCATCCACGGGTTGCCCGTGCCGTCGAGCATGCGGCCGTTGACGATGAGCAGGTCGAACGCCGGCTGCTGCGCGGCAGCCGCCCATCCCAGCATCACGAAGGCGGTCGCAAGAGCGCATCTCATAGCCACGGAACTCCGAACCAATGAAAAATGAAAAATGAAAAATGAAAATTGATTTGTAACTCTATGTCTATGCACCGCCACGAGTAAACGCCGCACGCCCCCCGGGCGTATACCCCTGAGTCAAGCCATGAACCATCGACTCATTGCCCTGTGGCGGCCCGCCGCCCTGTTCGCGCTCCTGATATGCCTCACACCCGCGTCCGCTTCGGCGCAGGCGTTCAAGTGGTGGCAGTCGGAGAAGTTCCAGCACGCACTTCAGTTGACGCCCGAGCAGACTAGCCGCATCGAGGAAACCTTCCAGGCCTCGCTGCCCGAATTCCGCCAGCAGAAACAACTCCTCGATCAGCTCGAGGAGGACCTCTCGCGCCTGATTGATGCCTCCGCCGACGAAGGGGCCGTGATGCAGCAGGCCGATCGCGTCGAGCAAGTGCGTTCTGATTTGAGCAAGGCGCGGACGCGCATGCTCGTGCGCATCCGCCGCGTCCTGACCCCCGATCAGCGTGTCACGCTCGCGACGCTCCACCGCGAATGGGACCGCAGCCGGAAGCAGAAGCAGAAGAGCCAGTAACGAACGGATATGAAGAATCTGTATTCGATCATCACCGCGCTCGTGGCGTGCCTCGCGGCCGCCCCGGCATTCGCCCAGCACCCTGACGACCGCGCACGGACCGACGCGATTGCCCGTGAAGCGGCGCGCCAGTTCACCGAGGCGCGTCTGGCCGCCGACCAGACCCGGCCGACCGCGCCGCCGCCCGCGCCCGGCACCACGGTCAACCTCACGCTCGACGACGCGGTTGCCCGCTCGCTCGAGCGCAACCTCGACATCGCCGTCGAGCGGCTGAACCCGCGCACGTTCGACTTCTCCATCGCGGCGCTCGACGCGAACTACCGGCCGAATTTCAATACCACCGTCGGCACGCGCAGCGCGACGACGTTCACGACCAGCCAGACGGCCGGCGGCGCGGTGCTCACCACCGAGACGATGACCGGCAACACCGGGCTGTCCCAGAACATCAAGTGGGGCGGCGGCAGCTTCGCCGTCGGGTTCAACAACAACCGCATCGAGAACTCGAATCTCTTTGCCACGCGCAACCCGACGCTCAACTCGAACCTGACCGCCTCGTACGTGCAGCCGATCCTGCGCGGGTTCCGCATCGACGGCGTCCGCTCGCAGTTGCTCATCACGCACCTGAACCAGGAGATCTCCGAGATCAACCTGCGCGGCACGATCACGACCACGCTTGCCAGCGTGCGCAACGCCTACTGGGATCTCGTCTACGCGATCCAGGCGGTGGAAGTGGCCGAGCGCTCGCTCGCGCTCGCGACCAAGCTCGTGGAGGACAACCGCTCGCGCGTCGAGGTCGGCACGATGGCGCCGATCGATATCGTGCAGGCGCAGGCCGAGGAAGCGACGCGGCGCCAGACCCTCGCGCAGGCGCGCGCGACACATCGGACCGCGGAGCTCGTGCTCAAGCGCCTGATCGTGAGCGGCACCGAGGATCCTCTCTGGACGGGCTCGCTCAACCCGGTCGATCGGCCGTCGTTCACGCCGGCCGTGCTCGACGTCGAAACGGCCGTCAAGCGCGCGCTCGACGCGCGCACCGACCTGCTGCAGTCGCGCCGCACCCTCGAAGCCAACAACGTCACGCTGCGGAACCTTGTCGATCAGCAGCTGCCGGCGCTCGACTTGACGGCGACCTACGGCCTCGCCGGCATCGGCGGTACCGAGTTCGTCCGCTCGGGCGGCCTCGGCAGCCCGATCACCGGGCAGATCAACAGCGGCTACATCAACGCGCTCAACACGATGTTCGATCGCGCCGCGCCGACCTGGAACCTGGCGGTGACCTTCAGCTATCCCATCGGGACGAGCGCGGCCGACGCGAGCGCCGCGCGCGCCCGCCTGCAGCAGCAGCAGACCCTGGCGCAGAGCAAGCAGCTCGAGCTGCAGATCGCCACCGAGGTCACCAACGCGGCGCTGCAGGTGCAAGCCACCATGGAGCGGTACCAGGCGGCGACGGTCGCGCGGGAGCTGGCCGACAAGCGCCTCGAGGCCGAGCAGAGCAAATTCGAAGTCGGCATGTCGACCAACTTCTTCGTCGTCCAGGCGCAGCGCGACCTCGCCGATGCCCAGAACGCCGAACTGCGCGCGCTGCTCGACTACCGCAAGTCGCTCGTCGACTTCGAGCGCGTGCAGGAGGCGCCGGCCACGCGGGGCACGGGCGTCAACGCCATCAACCCCGGGACCCTGAACGGCAACACGCGCGCAACCGTGAATACGGGCCAGGGCGGCCAGCAGGGCGGCCCGGGCGGCGGTGGTGGCGGGTCGTAAATGCTGATTGCAGGCGGGCAGGGTGCAGGTGCAGGTCAAAGGACCTCAATGAAGCGAGTCGTCATCATCGTCGTGATCGTGGCCGCGGCTCTGGCGGGCGTGCTGCTCTATTCGGGCTTCTTCTCGAAGCCGCCCGCGGAAGCCGCGGGGCCGAATGACACGGCGACGCGCGGCCAGGGGGGCGGCCCGGGCGGAGGTCCCGGAGGCGGGCCCGGCGGATTCGCGCGTCCGCCGATGACGGTGGAGCTCGCGTCGCCGTCGCGCGCCGATGTCGCGTCGCAGCTGACGGTTGTCGGCAATCTCGTCGGGGAGCAGACGGTCGCGGTCGTGCCGAAGGCGGCCGGCCGTCTCGAAGACGTGTACGTCAAGCTGGGCGATCCGGTCTCGCGCGGCCAGCGCATCGCGCGCATCGAGGATCGTGAGATCCGCGAGCAGGTCAAGCAGGCCGAAGCTGCCTTCGAGGTCGCGCGCGCTACGATCCGGCAGCGCGAAGCGGACCTGAAGTTCTCGCAGACCAACCTCGATCGGTCGCGCGAGTTGTTCGGCCGGCAGCTCCTGCCCAAGCAGACGCTCGATGACGCCGACGCGCGCTATCAGGCGTCGGTGGCGCAGCTCGAGCTCGCGCGCGCCCAGCTCACGCAGTCTCAGGCGCGGCTCGAGGAGCTGCGCATCAACCTGGCGAACACGGTCATCTCGTCGCCGGTCAACGGCTTCGTGGCGAAGCGCTACACCGATGCGGGCGCCTACGCGTCCCAGAACGCGCCGGTCGTCGATCTCGTGGACATCAGCACCGTCCGGCTCATCGCGAACGTGGTCGAGAAGGACATGCGCCGCGTCGGCGCGGGGGACGCCGCGCGGGTAGAAGTCGACGCTTTCCCCGGCGAGACGTTCAACGGCCGCATCGCGCGCGTGGCGCCGGTGCTCGATCCGTCGACGCGCACCGCGCAGATCGAGATCGAGATCGTGAACAAGAACCATCGCCTGAAGCCGGGCATGTACGCACGCGTCAGCCTGACCATTGAGCAGCGCGCGAACGCGCTGGTCGTTCCGGCCAACGCGATCGTCGATCGCGAGGGGCAACGCGGCGTGTTCCTGGCGCAGAACAACACGGCGTCCTGGCGGCCCGTCGAAGTGGGCATCGAGGACGCGACCAAGGTCGAAATCCTGCGCGGTGTCAGCGAAGGCGACCGCGTCATCACCACGGGCGCCGCGGCGCTGCAGAACGGCGACCGCATCGTGCTCGCCAGCCGGGGCAACGGCGACGCCCCTCCGCGCGACGGCGGCCGCGGGCAGGCCCGCCGGCCGACCGGCAGTCAGTGACCTTCGTGCAAGGGGAATGAGACGACTATGAGTATTCCGCGCCTCGCCATTCACCGCCCGGTCACGATGTTCATGATCTCGGCGGTGGTCACGGTGCTTGGCCTGATCTCGCTCACGCGGCTGCCGGTGGACCTGATGCCCGACGTGAGCTTCCCGAGCATCACGGTGCGCGTGAGCTACCAGGGCGTCGGCCCGCTGGAGATGGAGGAGCTCGTCACGCGCCCGATCGAGCAGGCGGTGAGCGCCGTGGCCGGCCTCGAACGGCTCGACTCCACTTCCTCGGAAGGCATCAGTCGCGTCACGTTGAATTTCGGCTGGGGCACCGATCTGGCCGAAGCCACTGACGACGTCCGCTCGCGCATCGACCGCATTCGCGGCCGCCTGCCCGAGGAGGCGGATCCGCCGACGATTTTCAAGTTCGACTCCACCTCGCAGCCGATCATGGGTGTCGGCGTCGAGGGCGACTTCAGCCCGGTGGAGCTGCGCGAGCTGGCGCAGAACGACCTGGCGCAGCGGCTCGAGCGCGTGCCCGGCGTCGCCGCCGTGACGGTGGACGGCGGCCTTCGCCGTCAGATTCACGTCGAGCTCTCGAAGGAAAAGATCACCGCGCTCAACCTGTCGGTGGACCGCGTCGTCAACCTGCTCCGCAACGAGAACCAGAACATCCCGCTCGGCGAGGTGGACGAGGGCGACTCGACCTACCTGCTCCGCAGCCAGGGACAGTTCTCCAGTCTCGAGGACATCAGCAACCTCGTCGTCCTGACGAAGGACGGCGTGCCGGTGTACATGCGCGACATCGCGGAGGTGAAGGACTCCACCGAGGATCGGCGGCAGTTCATGCGCATCAACGGCCGGCCCGGCGTGCGCATGCGCGTGCAGAAGCAGTCGGGCGAGAACACGGTGGCGATTGCGCACGGGGTCAAGGACGAGATGGAGCGGATCAACCGCGAGGTGCCCGGCGTGCGCCTGCAGGTGCTCGACGACAGCTCGATCTTCATCGAGCGGGCGATTCACAACGTGCAGGAGCACGCGCTCGTCGGCTCGGTGCTCGTCATCCTGATCATTTTCGCGTTCCTGCGCGACTGGCGATCGACGCTCATCGTGTCGACGTCGATTCCAATCTCGGTCATCGGCACGTTTGCGCTGCTCTATTTCGCCGGGTTCACGCTGAACACGATGACGTTCGGCGGCCTCGCGCTCGGCATCGGCATGATCGTCGATGCGGCGATCGTCGTGCTGGAGAACACCTACCGGCATCTCGAGATGGGCAAGGACCGCATGACGGCGGCGATCGACGGCGCCGAAGAAGTGTGGTCGGCCATTCTCGCGTCGACGCTGACGCATATCGCCGTGTTCATCCCGCTGCTCTTCCTCACCGGCGTGTCGAGCGTGCTCTTCACCCAGCTCTCGATCGTGGTCATGTTCTCGCTCTCGATGTCGCTCTTCGTGGCGGTCACGATCGTGCCGGTGCTCTGCTCACGGTGGCTCTCGCTCCCGCACGAGTCCGCGAAGCAGGGCGTCATGGCGCGGTTCTACACCGCCAGCGAGCGGTTCCTCGAGGGCATGGACAACCGCTACCGCCGCATCATCCACCTGGCGCTCGCCCATCGGCCGACGGTGATCGGCGTGAGCGTCGCCCTGGTGGTGATCGCGGCGATGCTGCTGCCGATGGTCGGCTTCGAGCTCGTGCCGCAGGCCGATGAAGGCGAGGTGCGCGTCGAAGTGGAACTGCCCGTCGGCACGCGCATCGAGCGGACCGAGGCCATGATCCTGCGCCTCGAGAACGACGTCAGGCGGGCCGTCCCCGAGGCCACGATGATCATCACCAATGCCGGAGGCGGCGGCATGGGCGGCTTCGGCGGCGGCGGCAGCCACCGCGGCGACTTCCAGATCCGGCTCAAGCCGCGCGACGAGCGGACGCGGACCAACGACGAGATCGCGCAGGCGCTGCGCCGGCAGCTTGCAGGGCTGCCCGGCGTGATCATCCGCGCGCGGCCCTCCGGCGGCAACTTCCAGATGAACCGCATGCTCGGCGGCGGCGACTCGCGCCTGGCGCTCGAAATCCGCGGACACGACCTCGACGACTCGCGCCGCCTGTCGCAGGAAGCGCGCACCGTCATGGAGAACACGCCAGGCGTCGCCGACGTGCGCATCGGCCGCGAGGAAGGACGTCCGGAAATCTCGATCCGCGTCGATCGGCCGAAGGCGGCGCTGTTCGGGCTGAGCGTCACCAACGTGGCCGAGACGATCCAGACGAACGTCGCCGGAACGCAGGCCGCGTTCTATCGCGAGCGCGGCAACGAGTACCCGATCGTCGTGCGGCTGCGCCAGGCGGACCGCGAGCGCATTCGCGACGTCGAGGACGTGCTGGTGAGCACCCCCTCCGGGCAGGTGGTGCCGGCGAAGAACCTGATGGTCGTCGACCGCGAAGTCGGCCCGGTGCAGATCGAGCGGAAGAACCAGGAGCGCATCACGCGGGTGAACGCCGAAACCGAGGTCACGCTGAGCGACGCGGTGAACGCGGTCGAAGACCGCCTCGGCCAGCTGCGCGTGCCGCCCGACTTCTCCGTCGGGTTCGGCTCGGAGGTCGAAGAGCAGACGCGCGCGTTCCGCCAGCTGCAGGTGATGCTGATCCTCGCGATCGTCCTCGTCTACGCCGTGATGGCGTCGCAGTACGAGTCGCTGCGCGATCCGTTCATCATCATGTTCTCGGTGCCGGTGGCGGCGATCGGCGTCGTGCTCATGCTGCTGCTGACGGGCACCGCCTTCAGCCTGCAGGCCTACATCGGCGTCATCATGCTCGCCGGCATCGTGGTGTCGAACGCGATTCTGCTCGTGGACTACACCAACACGCTGCGCCACCGCGACAAGCTGTCCATCCGCGAGGCGGTGGAAGTGGCCGGCCGCACCCGGCTGCGTCCGATTCTCATGACATCGCTGGCGACGATGCTCGGCCTCGTGCCGATGGCCATCGGCATCGGCGAAGGCGGCGAGCTGCAGGCGCCGCTGGCACGGGTGGTCATCGGCGGGCTGCTCGCCTCGACGATGGTGACCCTCGTGCTGGTGCCGTCGGTCTACACGCTGTTCGAGGAAGGCTGGAAGGGGCTGTTCAAGAAGCACGCGCACTGACGAGCAGCAGGACGGCGCCGAACAGCGCCACCAGCGTCAGCACGACCGCGAATCCGTACGACACGCCGACGATGGCGGCGCGCACCGCGGCGCGCCGCCACGTTCCGCCGTAGGCGGTGTGGAACGCGACCACCAGGTACCAGGAGACCGCCACCAGGCCGATGGTGTCGGCGATCCCGTCCATCACCTCGCTATCGCCATACCGCAACAGCACCAGCAGCGCGAAGATGGCGAACACCGCCGCGTGCACGTGCAGGCCGAAATAGAGGTGCAGCGGGTAGTTGCGGCGCTCGGCACGTGTCACGAGCGCCGTCAGCGCCGCCAGCACCGGTACGAGCACGAACATCGCCCGCGGCAGCCAGGTCTCGAGATCGTGCGCGAAGTCCGCTTCGGCCAGCGCGCCCATCGGTCCGCCCACCTCTTCCAGCTCGGCCCGGTCCTCCGCGGTCAACGGCTTCGAGGTGATGGCCGTCATTCCGAAGAACACCACGCTGAAGATCAGATACAAGCGGAGCGGCGACACGTAGCGCGCGCGGCGTCCGTTGAAGTACTCGTACGAGAGAAAGCCGGGACGCGTGAGCAGCAGGCGCACGGAGTGAAAGATCTTGCCGTCCACGTGCAGGAACTCGTGGACGATGTCATGCATCAGGTCGTGAAACGTGGGGTTGAGCGGCGCCACCTTCTGTCCGCACGCGGCGCAGTACGCTCCCTCGAGATCGCGGCCGCAGTTCGGGCACGTGGTCGGCGCGACGAAGATCTGCGTCATGCGCGGAGCGCCTCGAGCAGCTGCGCCACCGATTTGCCGGTGATGGGATCGACCCACTCCGGCGCCATTTCGGCCAGCGGCTCCAGCACGAAGAGGCGCTCGCGAAAGCGCGGATGCGGAACCGTGAGGCCGGGCTCGTCGATCACGGCGTCATCATAAAGCACGAGATCGAGATCGACGGTGCGCGGCGCGGCCGGGTACGGGCGCGTGCGTCCCAGGTCCTGCTCGATGGCGAGCAGCGAGTCGAGCAGTTCGCGCGCGGAGAGCGCGCACGTGCCGACCGCGGCGCCGTTCAGAAAGCGCGGCTGCGGCGCGCCGCCAACCGCTTCGGTGTCGTAGAAGGTGGACAGCTCGAGGCCGGTGATGATGGCGGCAAGGCGCCGGGCGGCCTCTCGCAGGTAGCCCTCGCGATTCCCCAGGTTGCTGCCCAGGGCGATCGCGACTCGCGTCATTCGACCCAGCGAGTGGCGAGCACGCCGCCGATGCGCGGGCCGGGCGCGGTGCGCCGGCCGAGCACATCCTCGAAGCCCTGCGCCGCCTGCTCGAACAGGCGCTGGTGCTCGAGCGACTCGCCGAGAACCACGTTCAGCATCGTCCGATGCCGGGCGTGCGTCAGCATGTGCACGCGCTCGCGCCACTTCCGCACGAAGGCGCCGAGCTGCGCCGCGTCGTCGTCGAGCACGCCGCGGAAGATGGCCGGGTCGCTCTTCTTCGTGCTCGCCGTGGCAGGCACGGCGAGCGACGAGGACGCGGCCGGCAACGGCGCGTTCAGCTCACCGAGCGCAGCCTGCAGCCAGCCGAGATGCGTCTCTTCGCGGTTGATGACGTACTGGTAGGTGTTGTTGAAATCGTAGTGACTCACCGCGCGGGCGCCCGCTTCATGGCGCTGCAACAGCGCGATGCGGTCGGCGGCGAACTCGGACAGGAACGCTTGCAGCTCTTCGTGCTTCACGCTTTCTGCTTCTCTTTACAGCTGATGCACACGCGGGTCCAGGGAATGGCGTTCAAGCGGGCGGCAGCAATCGGCTCGCCACAATCGCGGCACACGCCGTAGGTGCCCTGCTCGATGCGCTTGAGCGCTTCGTCGATCGCCTGGAGGATCTTCGCGTCGGTCTGTTTGAGCTTCAGCTGGATGTGAACTTCGTTGTTGCCCGCGGCCTGATCGGCCATGTCCCCCTGGCGCCCGGAGTTGTTCTCCATCGTCCACTGGAGAGGCTTCGAGCTGGTGTCCATCAGCTCTCCCCGTTTGCGCAGCAAGGCGTCTCTGAAGTTCGACACGTCCATAGTGGTTCCCCTGGGGTTGAACAAAAGGGGATCTTAACATGAGCTTCACGAGGATGGGCCGGCTGGCGACCCTGCCGCTATTCCGCGCGGAGCGTCGCCAGGGGCTTGTGTCTGAGCACGTCGAGGCTCGCCACGACGCCGATCGCCGCGACCAACACCGCCGTGACGACGATGCCCGCGAGCGTGAGCCAGGGCGTGGGTCGCCACGGAAGATCGAGGGCGTAGGTGGCCACTGCCCAACTGAGCGCGATGGCGCCGAGCGAGCCCACGGTGCCGGCAATCGCGCCGAGCACGCCATACTCGAGCAGCAGCATCGTCGCGATCAGGCGGCTGCTCGCGCCGAGCGTCTTGAGGATGGCTGCCTCGTAGACGCGGCGGAACTTGGTCATCGAGACCGCGCCGATCAGGATGAGCGCGCCGCTCAGGAGCACGAGTGCGCCAACCACTGTGACCGCGAGGGTCACGTTGTTGACCACGGCGCGAATGGTGTCGAGCACCTCGCGCAGGTCGATCACCGAAACGTTCGGGTAGGCGTTCACGAGCTCCGCCTGCATGCGCGCGCGTGCCTCGGGCTGCGACGGCCCGCGAAGAGCGGAGATGAACGTGTGCGGCGCCGTGTCGAAGGTTCCCGGACGGAACACGAACATGAACCCGCCGGCGCGGATGTCCCGCCAGTTGACGCGCCGCACGCTCGCCACCTTCGCGGTGACGATGCGGCCGAGCACGTCGAAACGCATCTCGTCGCCAACCTGGATGCGGAAGCGGTCGCGGATGCTTTCCTCGATCGACACTTGCGGCGTGCGGAACTGGTCGCTTCCCCACCATTGGCCGGCGATCACCGACTCGTTCGCCGCGAGCGCCGGACGGTAGGTGATGGTGTATTCGCGTGAAAGCGACCCTCGCCCGCGCACGTCCTCGTA
>Ga0307405_10000927_pt1 | contig 11667 bp, 14 predicted proteins | sample 322Cmetagenome_2_FD_203311 | JGI IMG/M metagenome (GOLD analysis project Ga0307405, IMG submission 203311) | Maize rhizosphere microbial communities from greenhouse at UC Davis, California, United States - 322HYB-C-1 | ecosystem: Host-associated > Plants > Roots > Rhizosphere > Soil | place...
GAGAGCGGGCGTGCGATGTTTGCCGATCTGCCAGCGGACGCACAGGCGACGGCCGAGGCCGACGTGGACGGCGAGCGCGTGGTCTCAATGCCGTTCTCCGTGCCTGCGCAGGGCGGCATTCGAGTGATCCTGATCTCCGGCCTGAAGAACGCGGCCGAGCGGCGCAAAAAGGAAGAGGCCGCAGCCGCCGCGGCGCCGCCCACGAAGGGCGTTGTCGTCCTCGGCGGCGACACACGCTTCATCTTCGAGTTCCAGGACGATGCGCTGCGCGGGTTCTACCTGCTCGACATTGTCAACACCGCGCGCACGCGAGTGGATACCGGCGGCCCCCTCATCATCGACCTGCCGACCGGTGCCGGCGGGGCGACGCTGCTCGAAGGCTCGTTTCCAGGGGCGACGGTGCGCGGCGACCACGTCACCATCGCGGGGCCGTTTCCCGCGGGCACGACGTCCGTGCAGATCGGGTTCACGCTGCCGTACTCGAGCAGCGAGCTGACCATCGCGCAGAAGCTTCCCGCCACGCTCCAGAGCACCAACGTCATCGTGGAAAAAGTCGGGCAGGTGCAGATCGCGTCACCGCAGTTCACCAGCCATCGAGAGATCACGGCCGAGGACGGGACGCCGTTCAGCGTTGCGAACGGCGGCAGCGTGGCGGCGGGGCAGCCGCTCACCGTGCAGTTCAGCGGCTTACCGCACCACAGCACGTGGCCGCGCAACCTGGCGCTCGCGCTCGCGGCGCTCATCATCGTGGGTGGTGCGTGGCTGGCGTTCGACGGGCGCACCGATGTGGAGGAGCAGCGGCGGCGGCTGCAGGCGCGCCGCGACACGCTCTACGCCGAGCTCGTGAAGATCGAGGAGCAGCACCGCAGCGGCCGGATTGACGCCGGCCGGTATCACTCGAAGCGCCATCACCTCGTCACCGAGCTGGAACGCGTCTACGGCGAGCTCGACGGCGGCGGTGAGGCCGCCGCATGATCGATTTCGAGGAGCTCGCGGTCGAAGACGTCTCCCGTCACTTCGGCCGCCGCAAGGCGCTCTCGAAGATCACCTTCACCGCCCGCGCCGGATCGATCCTCGGCCTGCTCGGCCCGAACGGCGCCGGTAAATCCACGCTCCTCGCCATTCTCGGCACCCTGCTGCTCCCGACGTCCGGGCGCGTGCGGTACGGCACGCACGCGGATGCGAGCGCGGACTTGCGGGCGCGCATCGGCATGCTGGGCCACGACCTGTATCTCTATCCCGAGCTCACGGCACGCGAGAACCTCGCATTCTTCGCTGCGCTGTACGGTGATGCGGATCCGGGCGGTGCGGCCGACCGGGCGCTCGCGCGCGCGTCACTGGCGGAGCGGGCCAACGATCCGGTTGCGAGCTTCTCGCGCGGCATGCGGCAGCGCGTCGCGCTCGAGCGCGCTCTGATTCACGGACCTCGCCTTTTGCTGCTCGACGAGCCGTTCACAGGGCTCGACGAAGCGTCCGTCGCCGCGCTCCTGGCGCGGCTGCGCGATCTGAAGACACAAGGCGCGATCGTCGTCCTCGCGACGCACGATCTCGACGTGGCCGAGGGCCTGTTCGACCGCGCGGTGTTCATCCGCGACGGGCGCATGATGGAGGCAGTGACGGGCAGCGAGGCCTTGCGCGCGACGTATCGCGCGGTGATGACGAAGGCGAAATGAGCGGCTTCCTGCGCGTGGCGTGGATCGTCCTGCGCAAGGACCTCACCGTGGAGGTGCGCAGCAGGGAAGTCGTCTACACGACGCTGTTCTTCGCGGTCTCGTGCGTGCTCGTCTTCGCCTTTGCGCTGGTGAAGGAAGGGCGCGCGCTCGAAGATGCGGCGGCCGGCATCCTGTGGATCGCGATCGCGTTTGCGGGGACGCTCGCACTCGGCCGCACCTTCGAGCGCGAACGGCAGTCCGAGACGCTGCGCGCGCTTCTGCTTGCCCCGGCGGATCGCCCGGCGATATACGTCGGCAAGCTTGCGGGTATCGTCGCGCTGCTCCTGGCCGCTGAGGCCATTCTCGTGCCGCTCATCGCGCTGCTGTTCCAGGCCGCCGGACTCCTGGCGCAGCCGCTCTGGCTCATCGCGGTGCTCGTCACCGGTACGCTCGGCTACTGCGCGGTGGGGACGCTCTTTGCCGCAATGCTCGTCCGCGCGCGCAGCCGCGACGTGCTGCTGCCGGTGCTGTTGTATCCGATCACGATTCCGGTGATCATTGCCGGCGTACGCGGCACCGCGGCCCTCCTCGAGCCTGCACCTGACCTGCCGATGGTGCGCTTCTGGGTGTCGCTGCTGGTCGCGTTCGACGCCGTGTTCATCACGCTGGCCCTGTGGACGTTTGAACCGTTGATGACGGAGTAGGCAATCACTAATCACCGATCACCAATGCCCAAGTGGTTCATACCCGCCGCCGCCGTCTGCTTCCTGATGTTCATGATCTCGCCCGTGCTCATCGCCAACGCGCCGTACGAAGCGACGATGGGGCTGGTGCAGAAGATCTTCTACTACCACGTGCCGTCGGCGATGACGTTCTTCGTGGCGGCCGTGGTATGCGGCGTGAACAGCTGGCGCTTCCTGTTCGGCAAGAACGTGAACGCCGATCGTCTGGCGAACTCCGCGGCGGAGCTCGCGGTGGTGTTCGGCGCGATCACGCTCGTCACCGGCCCGCTGTGGGCGCGCAAGTCGTGGGGCGTCTGGTGGCAGTGGGACGTCCGCCTCACGTCGAGCCTGATGATGTGGATGATCTTCATCGCCTACCTGCTGGTGCGGAAATACGGCGGTCCCGGCGCGGAAAAGCTCTCGGCCGGCCTCGCGCTCTTCGGGATGGCGAACGTGCCCTTCGTCTACGTGTCGGTCAACTACTGGCGCACGATCCATCCGACCACCAACGTGGTGCCGACGCTGCCGGTGTCGATGGGGCTGCCGTTCTGGTTCTGCCTGGCGGCGTTCCTGCTGCTGTTTACGCTGCTGCTGCAGCTCCGCGTGCGCCTCGAGCGGCAGCGCGCGGCCGTGGACTCGCTGTACCTCGCCCTGGAAGACTGATGACTGTTCGCCGCTTCGCCGCCATGTTCGTCCTCCTCGCCGCCCTCGCGCCGCGCGTGCTCGCACAGCAGCCGCCGGCGCAGCCGACCGAGGAGTTCGTCCCGGTCTCTGAGCTGCCGCCCCAGGAGCAGCTCCCGTCGGGGCCGCTCGTGGTCGCCGCGTACTCCTTTGTGTGGCTCGCGCTCGGCGGCTACGTGTTTTCCGTCGCGCGCCGGCTGACCAGTGTGCAGCGCGAGCTCAATCGCCTCGAAGCGGATGTGAAACGAGGGACCCGCGCCTGATGGGCGACATGACCGCGGCCCACTTCATCTACATCCCGTCGGTCATGCTGATTGGCGTGGTGATCGGCTGGATCCTCGGCTCGCGCGCGGCGGCCGACGCCTTCGCGGTGCAGGCGCGGCGCGAAGCCGAGCGCAATCAAAAATCACGAATCAAAAATCAAGAATGACTCAGCGGCCGATCGCGAGCCGCTGCGCGAGGATCTCCGGCAGCCCGGCGGCGACGATCTTCGCCTGCGCCGTTTTCAGATCGTAGTCCACGCGGTGCACGGTGAGCGTGTGCTCCGCCGTGTCGAGCACGCCGTAGGCGGCGCGCGGATCCCCGTCGCGCGGCTGACCCACCGACCCGCAATTCAGCAGGTAGCGGCCGTCGTCGTTGATCGGCACGCGGAACCGTTCGCCGCGGGGCGGCCCGATCAACTGCAGTTCGTCGGCCGACAGCCGGAAGGCCGCCGGCACGTGCGTGTGGCCGTAGAGACAGACCGGACGCTCGCTCGTGCGGATCGAGCGCAGCGCGTCGAGGTCGTCGAAAACGTAGACGTCTTCGTCGAACGGCGTGCCGTGGCAGATCTCCACGTGCTCGTCGATGTCGATCGGCCCCTCGGCAAGCGCCGCAAGGTAGGTGCGGTTGTCATCGGTCAGGGCCGCCGCGGTCCACGCGATGGCGACGCGCGCCATGTGATTGAAGCCTTCCACCGATTCGACGCCCGACGCCACTTTGTCGTGATTGCCGCGGATCACGACCGCGTCGGGCATCGCGCGGACCCGGTCGATGACTGCATTGGGATCGGCGCCGTAGCCCACGAGATCGCCGAGCAGGAGCACGCGCGAGAAGGCGACGTCGGCCGTGGCGTCGAGCACCGCGGCGAGCGCCTCGAGGTTGGCGTGAATGTCGCTGATCACCAGATAGCGCATCAGTACCCGATCCACTCCAGGAGCCGTTCGACCACTTCGTCAACCGGGCCTGATGCATCCACTCTCAGGTGTGCCTGACGGTAGGCGAGCACGCGTCGGTGATAGAGCTGTTCCATCTGGAACCGATCCGCCGCGAGCGGCCGCCGGCCGTCGGGCGGCAGGCGATCCACGAGGCGCTCGAACGGCACGTCGAGCCACGCGACGGCGGCGTCGGCCAGCATCGCGGCGCGGTTGTCCGCTTCGGCGAAGGTGCCGCCGCCGGTGGCGACCACTGCGTCCCTGAGCGGCAGCAGTTCCGACAGCACGTCGCGTTCGACCTGCCGGAAGTGCGGTTCGCCGTCCTGCGCGAAAATCGCGGCAACGCTGCGGCGCTCGCGCGCCTCGATTCGCTCGTCCACGTCCTCCACCCGCCAGCCGACGCGCCGGGCAAGCGCGCGCGCAACCGTCGTCTTGCCCGCGCCCATGAACCCTACCAGGTAGATCTTGTCAGTTCTCACCGTGAATGGGGATCCTGAATTGGCGATTGGTGATTGGTGATTCGGATCAATCGCGAATCGCCACTCGCTAATCGTTAATCGCCAATTCTTTCAACACCCTGAAGAACTCAGGATACGACACTGCCGCGGCTCCCGCGCCGGTGATTGTCGTCGGGCCGCTCGCGCCGAGCGCGGCGACGGCAAACGCCATCGCGAGACGATGGTCGCCGTGTGCATCCGCTTCGCCCCCCGTGAGGCGGCGCGAGCCATGGACGTGAAAGCCGTCGGGCCGCTCGTCGATGTCCGCGCCGAGCCGCCGGAGCCCCTCGGCGAGGGCCGAGATCCGGTCGCTTTCCTTGACCCGGAGCTCGCCGGCGCCGCTGACCGAGAGTTCGCCGCCGTGCGTCGCCAGCGCCGCGAGCACCGGCAGTTCGTCGATCACACCTGGCACTTCGTCGGCGGTGATGTCTATGGCTCCGAGGGACCCGTGACGGATGCGGACGGACCCCGCTGGCTCGTGTGCGGTTTCCTCGGTCACGGTGGCATCGATGATCGCTCCGAGCCGCCGCAGGACGTCGAGGATGGCGGTGCGCGTCGGGTTCAGGCCCACGTGCTCGAGCACCAGGTCCGATCCGGGCAGGGCAGCGGCAGCCGCAAGCCAGAACGCCGCCGACGAAATGTCTCCGGGAACATCGAGGGAGCGGCCCGCCAGCCGCTGCCCGCCGGCGAGGACGATCGCGCCGCTCTCGTGGGAGAGGCGGACGCCGAACGCTTCGAGCGCGCGTTCCGTATGATCCCGAGTAGGCACGCGCTCGAGCACCCGGGTTGTGCCCTGCGCGTGCAGTCCTGCGAAGAGCACCGCGCTCTTCACCTGTGCGCTCGGGACCTCCGGTTGAAAATCCAGGGGACGCACCGCGCTCGTGCCGTGAATCGTGATCGGCGGCCGCCCCTCATCGCCCGAGATGCGCGCACCCATCTGCTCCAGCGGCGCGATGATCCGGCGCATCGGGCGGCGGCGCAGCGAGGCGTCGCCGTCGATCGTCGCTTCGAACGGATGCGCGGCGAGGACCCCGGCCAGCATGCGCATGGTGCTGCCCGAATTGCCCGCGTCGAGCGTCGCGGCGGGGACGCGGAGGCCGCCGAGGCCGCGGCCTTCGACGCGGACGACGGGACCATGGTCGCCGGCCTGGCGGTCGATGCGGACGCCAAGCGCGGCAAGGCACGCGAGCGTCGACGCACAATCGGCACCGGTGGAGTAGCCGTGAATCGTGGACCGGCCGTCGGCGAGGGCTGCGAGCAGCGCGTAGCGGTGCGAAATCGACTTGTCGCCCGGCAGGCGCACGCGGCCGCGCACGCGAGCGGTCGGACGGACCGTCACGGCGGCGGTCGAGGACATGACACAACTATATTACGGGTATAATCTGGCCACCCGGGGCGCATGACGAACAACGGGAACACCGTTCGACTCGACTTCCGCAGCGCGTTCGACATGCTCGACTTCGTCCAGGTGGTCGGCGACCACGTCGGACGCATGGCCGGCCTCGACGAGGACGCCCTTCACTGGGTGAGCGTGGCGGTCCGCGAATCGGTGATCAACGCCATCAAGCATGGCAACGCCAACGACGAGAGCAAGCGCGTGTTCGTCGAATTCACGCCGCTCTCCGGCGGCGAGCCGGGCCTCGCCATCCGCGTCCGCGACGAAGGCCCGGGCTTCGACCCCGAACAGCTTCCCGATCCGCTCGCGCCGGAGAACATGCTCAAGTCGAGCGGCCGCGGCATTTTCCTCATCCGCAACTTCATGGACGAAATGCGGCTCCAGCGCGCGCCGGAAGGCGGCATGGAGATGGTGATGGTGAAGCGCGTCCAGGCGCAGGCGTCCGGAACGTAGTCAAGCTGATCGATCCTCTCTTCCTCGCCACCGCGACCGAGATCGTCCTCGAGGCCGGCGCCATCCAGACGGCGCGTCGCGTCTCCGGCTTCCGCGTCGACAAGAAGGGCGAGATCGACCTCGTCACCGAGGTGGATCTCGAATGCGAGCGCATGGCCCGCGCGCTCCTGGCCGAACGCTTCCCCGACCACGAGATCCTCGCCGAGGAGCTCGGCGAAACCTCGGGACAGCAGCGGTCGCCCTACCGGTGGGTCTTCGATCCGCTCGACGGCACGACGAACTACGCGCACGGTCTGCCGATTTTCTGTTCGTCGCTGGCGCTCGAGATCGACGGGCGGTCGGCCGTTGCCGCGATCTACGACCCGACCAGGCGCGAGCTCTTCACGGCCGAGCGCGGCATGGGAGCACGCGTGAACGGCGACCCGTTGCAGGTCTCCGGCACGACCACTCTGATCGACGCGCTGCTCGTCACCGGATTTCCCTACGATGTGCACCGGGGCGCCGGCGATCTGGTGGACCTGTTCGGCGAGTTCCTCGCGCGCGCTCGCGCGGTGCGTCGTCTCGGCTCCGCCGCGCTCGACCTCTGCTACGTTGCCGCCGGACGTCTCGACGGCTTCTGGGAGCAGCACCTCAAGCCGTGGGACGTCGCCGCCGGCGCGCTGATCCTCGAAGAGGCAGGCGGTCGCATCACCGGAATCGACGGCACGCCGTTCGACGCGGCCGCGGGGCACCTCGTCGCCTCGAACGGCGCGCTGCACGACCAGATGGTCGGGGTCATCGGCGCGTTCCGTTCTCGGAAGGGGACGGACTGACCCCTGCGAGCGACAGCGCGTAACGCCAGTGCACGCGATTTCCGGCCGCATCAGCTGGCATTCCGTGTGCTGTCTCGCCGGACATGGCTAAACGGATTGCGTTCGTCCTGTTGCTCGCGTGCACCGCGGTCCTCGCCCTCCCCGACCGCGCCGCTGCGCAGCAGACGCTGAACTTCACGCTCGGCGCGTTCGTCCCGCGCGGGTTCGACGCACGCGTCGAAGGCGACACGCTCGTCGAGAACCGCAACTTCCTGATCTTCGACATGGGCGATCTCGCCGCCGCCTCGGTCGGCGTCGAATGGCTGCTGCCGGTTGGCGAGTACTTCGAAGTCGGCGCCGGCCTCGGCTTCAGCCGCCGCACCGTGTCGACCATCTACGAAGACTTCGTCGACGATGACGGCACCGAGATCGACCAGGACCTCCGGATGCGCATCGTCCCGCTCACGGGCACCATACGCGTGCTGCCGCTCGGGCAGTCGAGCGGCGTGCAGCCGTACTTCGGCGCGGGCGTGGCGGTCTTCAACTGGCGCTACAGCGAGTCGGGTGAGTTCGTCGACTTCAACGACAACAACGCGATATTCCGCGACAGCTTCGTTGCCGACGGCAACGAACCGGGCGTCGTCGGCTTCGGCGGAATCAGGTTCGCCGGCGACACGGTGTCGGCGGGCGGCGAGATCCGCTACAGCGCGGCGGAAGCGGATCTGCCGTCGGAGTTCGTCGGCACGAAGATCGATCTCGGCGGGTGGAGCTACCTGTTCTCGTTGGGAATCCGATTCAGATAATCGTCGTTGGGCGAACAACGAGTTACCGCGTCCGCCGATAGAGCGCCACGCCTCCACCTTCGCACACGCGCCGCATGCCGCGCGCGAAGCCGGGGGCGCGGCGGATTGCCTGCGCCAGCACGTCGCCGCCTTCTGCCTGTTCCTCGACGAGCATCCAGCCAGCGTGCGGCGCGGGACCAGTTTCCATCGCGAGTTCCCAGATCGCGCCGTTCCCCTCGTTGACGAAGTCGGCCAGGTCGAACCCGGCGCGCGAGAGCTCCTGCATGTAGTGCGCGAGCGACCCCATGCTCGCCATGACGCGTTCGCCTCGGTACTCGCGTTCGAGACACGCGGTCACCGCACGCCGCGCCGCGCTGTTCGGCCGGTCCCACTGCGCTTCGAGCAGGAGCGGCGTTCGCTGATCCCAGGGCGGCGATTCGATCAACACCGAGGCGATGAGCGCGACCGCCGCGATCGCTGCGCCGCGACGCAGGAAGCCAACTCCGATTCCCGCCAGCGCGGCGCACCCGGCGACGAGCGGCACCATGTAGCGGATGCGGTACGGGTGGCCCTCGAAGAACGCGACGAACGGAATCGCAGCCCCCGCCAGCAACGCAACCGGGATCAGCAGCGGAGCGTCCGCTCTGCGCGCGATCGCGCGTACCGCCAGCACCGCCACCGTAATCAGCGCGACGATCTCCATCACGTAGCCGCTCAGCTGGTGCGTGCCCCACCACAGGGAGACGAACGTACGTCCCGCTTTGCCCTGATACGCCGGATCCGGGACGTAGAAGCCACCCGACACAAACCAGGATCCGACGGTGATCCGGCTGTTGACCAGGAACAGGGCAACCGCAGCAGCCGGCCACTGCGCCAGCATCGCCGCGCGACGCACGACAGTCGACCCGGAGTGGCCACGTCGCCACGTCGCGTACACCGCAGCCGTCCAGACGACGCCAGCCACCGCCCAGCCCTCGTAGCGTGTCCACGCCAATGCGGCGAGCGCCACGCCGATCCGTACCGGCACGGTCTCCCGATCGTCATGCACCCACTCGTAGACCCACAGGACGACGAGTGCGGAGAGGGCGAGCAGCAGCGGCTCCGTCATCGGCGTTGATTGGAGGTAGAGCACGTTCGGGTTGAGGGCGAGCATCGCGGCCGCCGCCACGGCACCCGCGGGGGAGCCGGTGATGGCGAGCACCAGCCGCGCCGTTGCCCATACGCAGACGGTGAAGCTGGCGATCGAGATTGCCGATGCCGCAATGCCGGTGCGATAGAACCAGTCGATCTGGGTGGGGAGCAGATTGAGCAGGTGGGGGAGCGGCAGCCACACCGCGCCGATCTGCTGCCAGCCGGGCGTCAGGTTGTCGAAGACGCGCCGCGCCACCACGAGGTGCGCCTTCGCATCGTAGTGACTGAGAACGAGGTCGGCCCGGTCGTAGACCACCCATGCCGCGGTGCCGAGAAGCGCGGCGGCACAGGCCAGCAGCCGCGGGAGCCGCGCGCGGCGGTCAGCTATAATCACGCGAATCCAACATACATCAGGTGAAATCGTTCATTAACTGGATCTATGGGTTCGCCCTCGGCCTCGGCGGGCCCGGCCTCCTCGGCATCGCCTTCCTCGACTCCTCGTTCATTTCGCTCCCGCAGATCAACGACATCCTCGTCGTGCTCATGGTCACCGCGCACAAGGCGTGGATGCCGTACTACGCGCTCATGGCGACGCTGGGATCGATCGCCGGCTGCTACGTGATCTATTACCTGGCGGAGAAGGGGGGCGAGGCGTTCCTGAAGAAGCGCGTCCGCGGCGAGCGCGTCGATCGCACGCTTGCGCTCTACAAGCGCCACGGCCTGATGGCGCTGATCATCCCGGCGCTGCTGCCGCCGCCGGCGCCTTTCAAGTTGTTCGTCCTGCTGGCCGGTGTTGCGGAAGTGCGGCCGCTGCAGTTCGTGCTCGCGGTTGGCCTTGCCCGCGGCGCCCGCTATTTCGCCCTCGGGACGCTGGCGATCTTCTACGGCGATGCCGCCCTCGAACTGATGCGCACGCGCGGCCGCGACGTCGCGCTGGGGCTGGTTGGCCTGATGCTGCTCTCCGCGCTCGGCTGGTGGGCCTGGAACCGCTACAATTTCAAGCAGTGATCCCCGAGATTTCCATCGTGATCCCGCTGCGCGACGAGGAGCTGAACGTGCTCCCGATGTATGACGAGCTGTCCGCCGTGCTTGGCGCGCTCGGCTGTGCCTACGAAATCATTCTCGTTGACGACGGCAGCGAGGATGGCACGTTCGAGAAGCTCGCCGACGTGCAGGCGCGCGATCCGCACGTGCGGGTGGTGCGCTTCCGGCGCAACTACGGCCAGACAGCCGCCTTCGCGGCCGGCTTCGCCCGTGCCCGCGGCCGCTTCATCGTGACCTCCGACGGCGACCTGCAGAACGATCCCGCGGACATCGGCCGGCTCCTCGAGGTCGCCCGCACGCACGACATCGTCGTCGGCTGGCGCAAGGATCGGAAGGACGATTTCCTCACGCGTCATGTCCCGTCGGTGATGGCGAATGTCCTCGTCAGCGCGGTGACCGGCATTCGCCTCCACGACTACGGATGCTCGCTGAAGGTGTTTCGGGCGGAGGTCGTGAAGCCACTGCACCTGCGCCACGGCATGCATCGGTATCTGCCCGCACTGGCGAGTCAGCTCGGAGGGCGCGTCACCGAAGTCGTCGTGAACCACCGGCCGCGCCGCTTCGGGCGCTCCAAGTACGGCCTGTCGCGCACGTTCCGCGTCGTCGGCGACCTGTTTCAATTACGGGCGCTGATGCGTCAGGCGGTCGACGGCGGCGTCGCGGAGGAGCCGCTGTACGAAATCCGCGAGGTCCGCGAGGCGACGGCCTGAGCCGGTTACACTGGACATAGCATGTCGTACAGCAGCGCGCTCGAAGCCCGTATCGCGAAGAAGACGACGAAGGCGATCACCGACTTCAACCTGATTGAAGACGGCGACCGCATCATGGTGGGCCTCTCTGGCGGCAAGGACAGCTGGGCGCTGCTGCAGACGCTCGACGTGCTCCGCCAGAAGGCGCCGATCGACTTCACGCTGATCTCCGTCAACGTCGATTCCGGCTACAAGGAATACAAGCACGACCTCATCGCGAAGACGTGCGCCGAGCGCGGGTGGGAGCTGCGCATCGAGCACACCACGATCGGGGAGGTGATGGACGATCTCCTCGAGGCGAACGCCACTCCGTGTTCGCTCTGTGCCCGGCTGCGGCGTGGTGTCCTCTACCGGCTGGCAAAAGAAGTCGGCGCGACGAAGATCGCGCTCGGCCACCATCTCGACGACTTCATCGAGACGCTGCTCCTCAACCTGTTCTTCGCGGGCGCGCTCAAGGCGATGCCGGCGCGGCTCGTTTCCGACAACGGCGAGCACGTCGTCATCCGGCCGTTCGCGTACGTGACGGAAGACGAAGCACGCGCCTACACGAAGCAGATCGGCCTGCCGATTATCGGC
>Ga0307405_10000928_pt1 | contig 11662 bp, 9 predicted proteins | sample 322Cmetagenome_2_FD_203311 | JGI IMG/M metagenome (GOLD analysis project Ga0307405, IMG submission 203311) | Maize rhizosphere microbial communities from greenhouse at UC Davis, California, United States - 322HYB-C-1 | ecosystem: Host-associated > Plants > Roots > Rhizosphere > Soil | place...
TGCGCCTCACCGAACCGAAGGGCGGCTTCCTGCGCACGAACGACCCCGCGGCCGACCGCTGGTTCTCGCGCGACGTGCAGGCCATTGCCGCCGCGCGCGGCCTGGCCGACGTGGCGCCCTACTTCGTCGATGCCGAAGCCGGCCCTGCGCCTGCGCAGGCCGCGCCCACGTGGCCGGCCGGCGGCCTGACGGTCATCGCCTTCCCCAACAGCCACCTCGTCTACGCCCTCACCTGGTACGGGCTGGCGCTGATGGTGCTCGGCGCGGCGTGGTTCGTGTGGCGCGACGACCGGCGCCGGCAGGCACCGCAAGACGACAGCGGCGAAAATGCGTCGCATGCCGCCCCCGCAAGCGCCGACCCCGCCGATGTCCGCCGCGACTGACAAGCTCGTCGCGGTGGCCGGCGAGCTGCACGCCCCGCGCGCGGGCGTCGCGAGCCTGGACAACGTCATCGGCCACCAGAACATGCAGCAGCTGATCCAGCTGCGCTGGTTCGCCGTGGTCGGGCAGGTCGCCACCATCCTCGTGGTGCACTACGGCTTCGGCATCCGCCTGCCGCTGAACCACATGCTGCAGGTGCTCACCTGCCTGGCGCTGTTCAACATGGTGAGCCTGCTGCGCCTGCGCATCCACGGCCGCGTGACCAACGGCGAGCTGTTCGTGGCGCTGCTGGTCGACGTGGCCACGCTCACGGCCCAGCTGTACCTCAGCGGCGGCGCCACCAACCCCTTCGTCTTTCTGTACCTGCTGCAGGTGATTCTGGGCGCGGTGCTGCTCAAGGCCTGGTCGACCTGGACCATCGTGGTCATCACCGGCCTGTGCTTTGCCGGCCTGGCGCTGTTCTCGCGCCCGCTGCCGCTGCCGCTGGACCACGACCGCGGCCTGTGGAGCCCCTACGTGCAGGGCATGCTGGTGTGCTTTGCGCTCAACGCCGCGCTGCTGGTGGTCTTCATCACCCGCATCAGCCGCAACCTGCGCGTGCGCGACGCGCGGCTGGCCGACCTGCGCCAGCGCGCGTCGGAAGAAGAACACATCGTGCGCATGGGCCTCTTGGCCTCCGGCGCGGCGCACGAACTGGGCACGCCGCTGGCCACGCTGGCCGTGATCCTCGGAGACTGGCGCCGGCTGCCGCACTTCAGCTCCGACCCCGAGCTGCTGCAGGAAGTGGCCGAGATGGAAGTGCAGATCCAGCGCTGCAAGAGCATCGTGAGCGGCATCCTGCTGTCGGCCGGCGAGACGCGCGGCGAGTCGTCCGAAGAGACCACCGTGCGCACCTTCCTGGACGACCTCGTCGAAGAATGGCGCACCACGCGCCCGGTCGAGGAGTTCGACTACGAGAACCTGTTCGGCCAAGACCTGCCCATGGTCTCCGACTCGGCGATCAAGCAGATGGTGTGCAACGTGCTCGACAACGCGCTCGAGGCCTCGCCGCACTGGCTGCGCCTGGAAGCCACGCACGACGCCGACGCGCTCACCATCACCGTCACCGACGCGGGCCCCGGCTTCATGCCGGCCATCCTCGCGGAGTTCGGCAAGCCCTACCAGTCGAGCAAGGGCCGTCCCGGCGGCGGTCTGGGCCTGTTCCTGGTCGTGAACGTGGCGCGCACGCTGGGCGGACGCGTCTCCGTGCGCAACCGCCCCGAGGGCGGCGCCATCGTGACCATCACGCTGCCGCTGGCGGCCATCGTGCTCGAAGAAGACGAGGAAGCCCCAGCCATCGCGGACAACGCCGCCCCCCGAGCCCCGAGCAGCCCATGACCCCCACACCTGACTCCACCGCCGAAGTCCGCCAGCTGCTGATCGTCGAGGACGACGAGGCCTTCGCGCGCACGCTCGCGCGGTCGTTCGAGCGGCGCGGCTACGTGGTGGTGCATGCGCGCAACCTCGAGGAAGTGGAAGCGCTGCTCGAGGAAGGCGACGGCCCCTCGCCCGGCTACGCGGTGGTCGACCTCAAGCTCAACGGCGAGGCCTCGGGCCTGGCCTGCGTGCAGATCCTGCATCGGCACGACGCCGAGATGCTGATCGTGGTGCTCACCGGCTTCGCGAGCATCGCCACCGCCGTCGAGGCCATCAAGCTCGGCGCCTGCCACTACCTGGCCAAGCCCTCGAACACCGACGACATCGAGGCCGCCTTCGGCCGCGCCGCCGGCACCACCGAGGTCGAACTGACCAACCGCTCGACCTCGATCAAGACGCTGGAGTGGGAGCGTATCCACGAAACGCTGGCCGAAACCGGCTTCAACATCTCGGAAACCGCGCGCCGGCTTGGCATGCATCGGCGCACATTGGCGCGCAAACTCGGCAAACAGCAGGTCAAGTAACATGATCTGCCGGTTTCGCGCACTTTTGCGGAACCAAACCCGATCCTGGAGGCTCTGTTCCTGATGACGAATAGCCCGCCGCTGCAACTGCAGCCCGCCCTTTCCGCCGCCACGAAGACAAAGCCGGCGTCCTCCGCGCGCGACCAGACCGCGATGGAAGAGCTCTTCAACGCCCTGAGCCACGGCCTGGGCCTGCTGCTGGCGATTGCTTCGCTGCCCATCCTGGTCTACAGCGCCGCCCAGAAGGGCCAGGCCGCGGCCGTGGTGGGCGCGTCGCTCTTCGCGGGCACGGCCATCGTGCTGTACCTGATCTCCACGCTGTACCACGCGCTGCCGATCGGCCGCGCCAAGGCCTGGTTCAACCGGCTGGACCACGCGGCCATCTACCTGTTCATTGCGGGCAGCTACATGCCCTTTTTGTTCGGCGTGCTGCGCGGGCCCTGGGGCTGGACGCTGTTCGGCGCCATCACCGCCGCCGCCGTGCTGGGCGTGAGCGCCAAACTGTTCAACCGCCTGCAGCACCCGCTGTGGTCGACCGGCCTGTACGTGGCGATGGGCTGGATGGCGCTGATGGCGGCGGTGCCGCTGTACGAGCGCATGTCACCGGCCGGACTGGCCTGGCTCGTCGCCGGCGGGCTGTTCTACACGGCCGGGGCCGTGGTGTTCCTGTTCGACAACAAGGTGCGCTACGCGCATTCGGTGTGGCACCTGTTTGTGCTCGCGGGCAGCACCTGCCACTTCTTCGCCGTGCTCTGGCACGCACACGGCTGAGCACACTTCATCAATAGTGGGGCGGGAGCTCGTCGCGCAGGTTACGCACGCCCCCGTCCTGCCCTGCGTTCTGGCTCTGCAGCCGCAGCTGCGCGACCTGCAGGATCAGGCTGTCGATCTGCTGCTGTTGCCGGTAGATCGTCATGTTCAGCTGCTCGAGCAGGTCTTCGGCATAGCTCGACTTGATCTCGAGGTCGTTCAGACGCTCTGTCACGTCGTTCGGTGAATGTTCCATGGGGCTATTGGACAGGAAAGCGGCACGCACTCCGGCGATGCCGCCGTTGGCCCGCAGCACCTGCCCACTGACCCACCCCGCATCCGGCCCCGCCAGGAACGACACCATGTCGTCGCGCGTGCGCGTGTTCACGCAATGGCTACGGAAGATGTGCGATGCGGCGCAGGCCAGCTAGCGTCCCGCACCGCCTCGACGAGCCCCCACTTTTCCACGCGCATCGCAATTTTCTAAGGCACGCCCGCCTCGGGTGACGATTGTTCGCAGTGCGTGCGACGGCATCCCCGCAGACTGCTTCGACCTCTTTGCCTGCCACGAAAGACGTTCATCCCACTCACCGGCCAGCACTTCAGCGCGTGGACCCAAAACTCGATAACTCATGACCAAAGAACCCAACACAGGCACCTCGGTGTGCGATTGCAGTGACCCGGCGCAAAAGGTGGCGGTGATTCTGTATCCAAGCCTGGGCGCCCCGCTGCTGATTGGTTCCGGCCAGAAGAAATGCAGCCTCTTCATCGCCACCGCGTCGCTCGGCATCGCCAACAAGCACGGCGCCCGGGATACACAGGACAAGCGCGCTCAGGTCGTCCCGATGGACGAAGCCGCTGCTGCCACGGTGGCACGGCACCTGCGCCTCGTCGGCATGAAAGGTCCCAAGCCCGACGCCGACATCCAGTCTGGCGAGCTCACCGGTGACGGCAAAGATTGCACCACGGCCAAGAGTGCCATCAAGGTCTGGCAAGTCGCCAGATTCGATGCGGGGGCGCTCATCTACAACCAGAAAGGCGAGGTGTTCGCCACCCTCAGCCCGCAGGCGGTCAAGGCGTACACCGAATCAGGATTCGCGGGCGGCTACGTGTATGAGGTCGAGCTTGAACTGGCCAAGCTGAGCGTGCAACCCGAATCCAGCAGCTTCAAGAGCTTCGCCTGGATGGTCGAACCCACCCAACAGCAAAAGGAGAACCTGCCCACCCTCTGCGCGGCCAACACGGTGCACTCGCAGGATCTGCTGGTCGAATCCTTCCTCGCCGCCCAGGTCGAAGACCTTCGCTACCGGCACCAGGCCGCCAACGCCACGGGCGTACGCCAAGGCAAGGAAACCTGCCTGGTCGAATATGACGTTCCTCAGACCGCGCAGAAGGCCCGCACCCTCATCACGAACAGCGCCGAACGTCTCGCAGCCTGGCACCCTGTCATCCAGCTGGCCGACAACGAACCGCTCAAGCTCGGGCACCTGAGCGACGTGCACATCAACGTGCGGCACCACGCACTGGCCAAGTCGGCTGCACGCGTCATCGAGGACGCGCAGTACACAAGCCTTCCGGTGGGTTCTCGCGTGTGCAACAGCTTCAATGCACTCAAGGAACTCTTCGACAAGATCGGAGCCGGCAAGAAGCCGGACACGGCCTTGCTGCTGACCGGCGACCTGATCGACTTCAACCGCAACATCGATCCCGCCCAGGTCCCCGACAGCATCGGTGAGCAATGGAAAAAGTTCAACGTACTCAACAACGTCAACACACCGGGCCTGTACCCGCGCGGGCAGGACGACATGCTGGCCTTCAGCCTCGTGCGCTACGCCTACAACGAGCTGCTGTTGCCCGTGTTCATGACCAGCGGCAACCACGAGGCGTATTCGGTGCCCTACGGCATCAGCCCGCGCCTGAACGAATGGGCCGCGTCCATGGGCGTGATGGAAGACACCACCAGCGCGCTGGGCGACAGCCACGGGCGCGATCGCCCCTTCACCACGACCCGGACCATAAGCACCCCGCGCGGTGGCACGTAACAGGTCAGCACCATCGGTCTCAAGGCCGACGTCGGGCGCAGGGTGGTCAACAAGAGCAAGAACCTCGACATCAAGGACCTGGAGACGTCGTACCGCGACTTCGACGGCGCCAGCAAGTGGAGCGCCAACATGCCCAACGAGGGCATCTCGGCCGACCACAACATGACCATCTACGAGGCCACGCTGGCCTATGGTCCCACCTATGGCCAGGCGCTCACCGGAAACAACTACAAGGTGGACAACTACGATTGGTTCTACACGTTGTTCACCCCGCTGGAAGACATGCTGATCGCTCTGGGCGTCGAGCCCGACGAGAGCGGCCCCGCCACGCAAGTGATTGCAGCGCTGGGCTGGGGCCAGGGCGAGAACTTCAAGAACATCACCACGGGCGCAATCTTTACGTCCATCGACAAGCAGGGCGCAGGCATCTTGCCGCGTGCACCGCAATCCTTCAGCACCCATCAGCTGCGATTGCTCGGCCAGGCACAACGCCACAAGCGCGCCCGCCCGGGCGCGAGCCTCGCGGTGGCAAGCCACTTCACCATCATCAACTACGACGAGCCCATCGCATATTCGGCTGAGCCACAAGAAATGCGCTTCACACCCGCGAGCAAGACCTACACGCTGTTGCCCGGGGGCCAACCGGGCTTCAATATCGTGAACACCGGCACCTGCGAGATCAACCAGGACAAGTACTTCGAGCGCTGCGTTCGAACCGAGGGCAGCGGCAATGCCGCCGGCCGCAACGGCGCACCAGCGGTGACGCCGGACACCATGGTCGACTGGCACTTCAGCGGCCACAGCCACCGCAGCGGCGTCTACACCGTGGCGTGGCGCCAGCCGGCCACCGGAGGGCGGGTCATCGAGGTGACGAGTGCCCACGACCCGGGAATTCTAAAGGGCAAGGAGGATGTGCTGGAGGCTCCGGCGCGCCAGCACACCCGCTTCATCGTCAGTAGTTGCGGTGGTCCGGTCGGGCGGCAGAACCTGGATCACGAACTGGACGGCTGGACCCTGCGGCCGCCCTCCGGCTCATTGCTGGAGCCAGCCAGCGGAGCGATCAGGCAGGTCAGCACGCAACGCGCCAGCCGAAGCGCTGGCGCGCCGCTGAACGAGGTGCCCCGGCTTTGTGTGGCGCTGGACTACATGACGGTGATGAGCCGGAACAAGGACAAGACGAAAGAGACTCCGCTGGATTTCAAACCCGTCAATCTGAGTGCCCGGGGCGGGCACGTGCCGGTGGTACTCAGTCGCACGATGGCAAAGCTTGAGTGCGTTGCGGCGATGCGGATTTGGGCGTTCGAGGGCGGCAAAGATGCCGCTGGCGATCTCGTCAAAAAATGGCACATCTTGACGCCGACCTTTCACACGGACAGCAAGAGCTCATCGATCGAATTCACAGCCGAAGACTTGAAGACCCTGCTCGGCGCCATTGATGCCAATGGCGGAGAGGCTCTGGCGCAAGGGTTCTGCGAAGTGCTGCTTAAGCAACCCAAAGTCGGCGAGCACGATTGGAGCAAAGACCTCGACTGCACGGACGCATGGATGTTTCCGCTCAGCGTGCGGGTGGGGCCATCCAGCTTCGGTGGACGCCGCTGGGACTTCTTGCGGCCTCCTGAGGAGCGTGGGGAGGTGCCGGATTGGGACTGGCTCTATAAAACCTATGGCGACAAATATCCCGAAGCCAAGGCAGTGATCAAAGGCAAGTAGTTGCATGCAACGTCGTTCATTTCTACTTGCTGGCACCGTTATGGTTGGAACCCCTTCGCCGCACACTTGGGCTATTGGAAATATGAGAAATAAACGCAACATCAAAAGCTTTGGCAAGACCCTTGCCTACCTCCAGGATCCTCATCTTCGTAAGAAAGAAACGGGTGATGCACTGCTGATCATTGACAGTGCAGAGATCATGAGCGAAAGCTTTGAAGGGAAGATATGGCGCAACGTCAGCTTCAAGAACTGCGACTTCATTGGTGCCTATGAAGTCAAGCTCGCTGCCATGGAGAACTGCACCTTCGAGGAATGCAGGTTCTCTGGAATTTTTGCTTGGGGCGTACAAAACACCGTGTCCTTTATCAAATGCGGCATAGTCGGCGTTTCGCATCTATGGGGTTCGGAAGGCAGCAAGGCGGTCACGTACCAGCAATGCACATTTGCTGGTACATCGTCGGATCCAAATCAGCAAGGCAGCGTTGGGACCTACGGCGACGCCGCCTTCATTGAGTGCAACGGCAAGTGGTTCGGCGTTCTGGGTCACTCGGCGTTACTCATGCATAGCTGCGAATTTGATTCAATGAATTGCTTGATAGATGCGCGCGAATCGAGTGGCATCGTCCCCAACGTTGTAGTCAGCGACTGCAAGCTGCGCGGTAAGTTCGACATGGTCTCAAGCGTTCTGCAGTCGCTCGCCATCCGCGACACCGTGCTGGAGGAACTGAACCTCTCTAACGCCACGGTCAAGGGAGACGTCGTGATAGAGCGAGTCAGGGGCGGCTACATCAATGCCTACGTCAAGGAGGCCAAGCGTCTGAGCGTGCATAACAGCCAAATCTACGGCAACCGAAAAAAGGTCTTCGAAGCCTATGCAGGAGGTATTCGGGCCATCGAAATCGACACGGTTATTTTCGGCGGCGACCTGTCAACCGAGCCGGTTACTGTGGCAGGGGGCACGGGGGCCGATCTGGGCAACGTGCGTGCTCGTGTCAATGACAGCATCGTCGTCCGCAATAGCAAGGTACCTCGCTTGAGCGCGCATCATGTCAACACGTCATTGCTCCAGTTGCAAGGCTGCGAATTGGAGAGTCTTGATCTTTCGAACGGCCGCATTGCAAATCTTCAATTAAGTGGCAATGCCATCGTCCGCTCGGTCGACTTCACCAACACACAGGTCAAAGAAAGCAATGTGCAGTCGCTCGCCAAGGGGCAGGCCAAGCTCGAAGGCTCGAACATCAAAATTAATTGATGACAGCATCGGCAATGCGTATACGCAAAGGCAGATGGGGCTCAGCCATGGCGACTCGTCGCAATCTCCTTTTCGCAATTCCCCTGGGATGGGCATCTGCGCTACTTTCCATATCAGGACACAGCATGACGATCAAGCCGAACATCACAAATTTCGGAAAGCCCTTTTCCTATCTCAAAGATCCCGAGCTACGTCGCAAAGAAACAAGCGATTCTCTTTTGAGGATTGAAGGGGCCTTGTTCAGCGGTGAACATTTTGAGGATATTGAATGGCGCAACATCAATTTTGTAAGCTGCGACTTTGTCGGCGGATACGAAATTGGTCTTAGTGCATGCATCAATGTCACCTTTACTGATTGCAATTTTTCTGGCGTGCTGAGTTGGGGCGACACACTCAACGTCCGATTCTTGCGCTGCGGCTGGACTGGCCAGTCAGTGATGTATGGCGAAAGGCACAGCAAAAACACAGTTTTTGAATCCTGCCACTTCGTCGGGGCCAGCAGCGACAAGAATCACTGGGGTGCCGTGGGGACACACGGAGAAGCCCTGTTCATCAACTGCAACGCCAAGTGGTTTAACTTGGATGGAGACACCAAGCTTGGTCTTCAGGGTTGCGTACTGGAAGACGTGATCTGCGAACCATCAAGGAAATATGGTGGATCACATGTCACGATCGAAAACTGCAAGCTTCGCGGACTCTTTCGGATGGCAGGAGGCGGAACGCTTGTGCAGTCACTCACCATCCGTGACACCGTGCTAGAGGAACTGAACCTCTCCAACACAACGGTCAAAGGGGATGTGGTGATAGAGCGAGTCAGGGGCGGCTACATCAATGCCTACGTCAAGGAAGCCAAGCGTCTGAGCGTGCATAACAGCCAAATCTACGGCAACCGAAAAAAGGTCTTCGAAGCCTATGCAGGAGGTATTCGGGCCATCGAAATCGACACAGTTATTTTTGGCGGTGATCTGACAACCGAGCCCGTTACTGTGGCAGGAGGCACGGGGGCCGATCTGGGCAACGTGCGTGCTCGTGTCAATGACAGCATCGTCATCCGCAATAGCAAGGCACCTCGCTTGAGCGCGCATCATGTCAACACGTCATTGCTCCAGTTGCAAGGCTGCGAATTGGAGAGTCTTGATCTTTCGAACGGCCGCATTGAAAATCTTCAATTAAGTGGCAATGCCATCGTCCGCTCGGTCGACTTCGCCAACACACAAGTCAAAGAGAGCAAGGTGCAACCGCTCGCCAAGGGGCAGGCCAAGCTCGAAGGCTCGAACATCAAGCTGAACTGAGGGCGGCGCCCCTGCTCAGGACGTCGAGCAATTCAGCACAGCCTCCGTGCCGTGCGACTCGACCTCCCCGCGCAAAAACACAAACACCACCACCGCCGTCAACACCGTCACCCCCGCCAACACGCACAGCAGCGCTCCGAACGCCGCGCCATACGCCTGCAGCAGCGCCGCGCGGTCCATGCCAGGCAACAAGGCCAGCGCCTGCGCCAGATCGCCCGTCGCCACGCGCTGCGCCGCCTGCGACACCGCCACGGAAGAAGGAGACGACGACGCCCCCAGCTGCAGCGCCACCAGCGCCGTGAGCCCCGCCCCCACCAGCGCCAGCGCGATGCCCTCTCCCGCGACCCGAACGGTGTTGAAGATGCCCGACGCCATGCCCGCCCGCTCGCGTGGCACCACGCTCACGGCCAGGCCGTCCATCAGTCCCCAGGGCAGGCCGATGCCCGCGCCGATCAAGAGCAGCGGGCCCACGAGGCCGTGCAAGGGCGTGCCCGGTGCACAGCGGCTGAGCCACACGAGCCCCGCTGCGCACACCAACAATCCCGCGGCCGAGATCACGCCTGCAGAGAACCGGTGCGCGAGCCAGGCCGCCAGCGTCGGCACCACGAGGATCGGCCCCGACAGCGCGAACATGAAGCCGCCTGCCTCCAGCGCACTGCGCCCTTCGAGCCCGATGAAGCGGATCGGCAACAACACCAGCAGCACGACAAAACCGTAAGCCGGCGCCGCGGCCAGCAGCTGCACGCCGACGAAGCGCGGAAAGCGGAACAGCGACAGGTCGAGCATCGGGTGCGCCACGCGCCGTTCGATGGCGATGAAGGCCGCGCCCATGGCCAGTGCACCGGCCAGCGCCGCGAGCACCCACGGGCTGCCCCAGCCGCTGTCGGGCGCCTGCAGCACGCCCAGCGTGAGCAGGCTCAGCGCGGCCGTGAAGCTGAGCGTGCCCGGCACGTCCAGCCCCATCGCCTGCGGATTGCGCGACTCGCGCATGCGCGGCGCCGCCAGGCACAACGCGACGAGGCTCACGGCGCCGGGGCTCAGCATCACGGCGTGCCAGCCGACGGTGTCGGCCAGCCAGCCCGACAGGATCGATCCGCACGACAGCCCCACGCCGAACGACGTGCCGATGAGGCTGAACGCCCGCAGGCGCGCCGGCCCGTCGAACAACTGCGCCAGCGCCGCCGTGCCGGCCGCGAAGGCCGCTGCCGAACCCAGCCCCTGCACGGCGCGCGCGAGGTCGAAGGCGACGATGCCCGGCGCCAGCGTTAGCAGCGCACTGCTCAGCGCCACCACCGCCAGGCCCAGCAAGAAGACGCGCTTGCGCCCGTAGGCATCGGCCAGCGCACCGGCCGCCATCAGCGTGGCGCCGAAGCTCAGCATGAAGGCGTTGGTCACCCAGTTGAGCTGCACCGGCGTGCCGCCCAGCGTGTCGCGGATCGCGGGCAACACCACGGCCGGGCCGGTGAAGCTCAGCGGCATGCCGAGCGCGGCTAGGCAGACGGCGGCGAGCAGCCAAGCCTTGTTGGAATCGGGGGAGGACATCGGGAGGGGCTTTCACGCGGAGGAAGACAAAAGGGGAAATGCGTGAAGCGACGATAAAAAGGATTCAATGAAACGAAAATAGGGCCTTCAATCCTCACACTGCCAACTTAAAGTTGCCAACCAAGCCCATGGACAGCTTCAGCGGACTCGAATCCTTCGTGCGGGCGGCCGACCTGCAGAGCTTTGCGCGGGCGGGCCGCGACCTGGGCATCTCGGCCTCGGCCGTGGGCAAGAACGTCGCGCGGCTCGAGGCGCAGATGGGCGTGCGGCTGTTCCACCGCACCACGCGGCAGGTGCGGCTCACGGCCGAGGGCGCGATGTTCCACGAACGCTGCCGCCGCATCCTCGACGAACTCGGCGATGCGCGTGCCATGCTGCAGGACGCCGTCGCCACGCCGCGCGGCCGCCTGCGCGTGAGCCTGCCGACCATCGGCTACCGCTTTCTGCTGCCGATCCTGCCGGCGTTCAAGGCGCGCTACCCCGAGATCGAGCTCGACCTCGACTTCAACGACCGGCTGGTCGACGTGGTGGCCGAAGGCGTCGACGTGGCGATCCGCAGCGGCGAGCTGGTCGATTCACAGCTCGTCGCGCGCCGCCTCGGCCCGTTCAGCTTCGTGCTTGCGGCGTCGCCGGCCTACTTGGCGCAGCACGGCGTGCCGCAGGTGCCGGCCGACCTCGCCCGCCACAGCTGCCTGCGCTACAAGTTCGTGACCGGCGGAAAGATCGAAGACTGGGACCTGCCCGGCCTGCCAA
>Ga0307405_10000929_pt1 | contig 11657 bp, 10 predicted proteins | sample 322Cmetagenome_2_FD_203311 | JGI IMG/M metagenome (GOLD analysis project Ga0307405, IMG submission 203311) | Maize rhizosphere microbial communities from greenhouse at UC Davis, California, United States - 322HYB-C-1 | ecosystem: Host-associated > Plants > Roots > Rhizosphere > Soil | place...
TGCGATGGTCGATCATCGCGGCCAGCGAGGTCGACTTGCCCGAGCCGGTCGCGCCGACGACGAGCACGAGGCCGCGCTTGTTCATGATGACGTCCTTCAGGACCTCGGGCAGTTTCAGCTTCTCGAAGTTCGGGATCTCCGAAGCGATCGTGCGGATCACCATGCCGACGCACTGCTGCTGCACGTAGACGTTGACGCGAAAGCGCGAGACGCCGGGAATCGTGATCGCGAAGTTGCACTCCATCTCCTGCGCGAACTCCTCGCGCTGGCGCTCGTTCATCATCGCGTTGGCGAGCGTCCGCGTCACGTCGGCGGTCAGCTTCTGCTGGGTCAGCGGCTGCATGCTGCCGTGCGACTTCATGCTCGGCGGGAAATCGGTCGAGATGAAGAGGTCGGAGCCGCCGGCCTGGCTCATCGCGCCGAGCAGCTTGTGCATGTAGGCGCGGGCTTGTTCTTCGGTCAGCACGGACATGGGGCTCCGGAAAGTGGAATGCGGGTCCGTGAGCTTGCCAGCGCGCGTGCTTTTCGGTGGGTCGAAGTGGGCGCGAAAACGCCACGTCATCGTGCGGTCGTGCCGACGCGCTGCGGATTTCGACAGCGCCCGCCTCCCCGCCAGCGACCCGTCGGTCATGTGCCCATGCCGGGAAAGTGCGCATTCCGGCCGGTCGACAAGGGGCGCGAGGCGGGATCACAATGGTTCGCATCGCCACAGGCCCCGTCGGCCGGCCGAGCGCCCGCGTCCATGAAGAAATCCCGATTGCACACCCAGCCTGGCGGGTTCGATGTGATTCATCGATCCGCCGAAGAGTGCGAGCGTTCGCACCGGCGCATCCTGCGCAAGGTCTGGGTCGGGTTCGGGGCCGCGACGTTCGGGCTCGCGGTGATGATGTGGAGCGCCGACGTGATCTCGTTCGAGGACGAGCGCACGATCTACACCGCCGAGTGTCTCGGCGGTCAGTGGACCGAGGGTCGCTGCACCGGGCGACTGCAAGCCGCCGATCGCATCCGCTTCCACGCGTCGAAGGATCGCAACGAGGTCGTGTTCTGGCGCGTCGGCGCGCCGCAGCAGGTCGAGCGGCTGGCGCCGTGCGCCGTGAAGGACGGCCGCAACTGGACCTGCACGCCGCCCGAAGGCGGCAAGGCGGTGCCGCTGGTGCTGGCGAAAGGGCGCGTCGAGCCCGACGCGAGCGGCAGGCAGCCGCCGCTGCACGCGATCAAGAAGTGGCGCTGGTACTTGCTGAAGGCCGGTATCCCGGTTTAGCCGCAGCACGCCGGCTCGCGTGCCCGTCCGGCCGCGCGATCGCTCCCTAGCCTTGCGAAGTGTCGTCGCGTCCGGTGTAGGGGCCGGGCGCGATCCCCATCTCGTGCAGCAGGTTTGCGAGCTCGGCCGCCGACTTGACGCCGAGCTTGTCGAACACGCGCGAGCGGTGCAGCTCGACGGTGCGCACGCTGATGTCGAGCGTGTTCGCGATCAGCTTGTTCGGCAGCCCCTGCGCGACCTGGCGCATCACCTCTCGTTCGCGTTCGGTCAGGTCGTCGAGGCGGCGTTGCTGCGTCGTCCGCAGGCGCCGCTCACGCAGCGCCTCGGCGCTGATGCGCAGCGCCTCCTCGATGCGGTCGACCAGCGCGTTGTTCGAGAACGGCTTCTCGACGAAGTCGAACGCGCCGCGCTTGACCGCCTCGACCGCGGTCGGCACGTCCGCATGCCCGGTCAGGAAGATCACCGGCACCGCGTCGGTGAGACCCTGTTCCTTCAGGCGCTTGAACAGCGCGAGGCCGCTCATCCCGCTCATCCGCAGGTCGAGCAGCAGGCAGGCCGGCCCGTTCGGCCAGCCGTCCTCGGCGGCGGCATGGCGCGCCAGCACCATCGACTCGAACGCCTCGGCGCTCGCGTAGCCCTCGGACAGCAGGCGTCGCGAGCGCAGCAGCCAGGCCACCGCGTCGCGCACGACGTCCTCGTCGTCGACGAGGTAGACGACCGGCAGGCCGAGATCGGGTGGGGGCAGTGGGGTGTCCATGGGCAATCGCTCGATCATGCCGAGATCAGCCGGTCCGGCCGTCCGGCCTGGTCGCTGCCGCTGCTGTCGTTCGGCCGTCGCTGGGACGCGGCCGGCAGCGTGAAGCGGAATTCGGCGCCGACGACCCGGCCGTGTGGGTCGCGACGGTTCCCGAAGTCGAGCGCGCCGCCGTGCTGTTCGACGATCGTGCGACAGACGCTGAGACCGAGGCCCATGCCCTCGCTGCGCGTCGTGAAGAACGGGTTGAACATCTGGCGCGCGATCTCGTCGGCGATGCCGGGGCCGTGGTCGAGCACGCTGAGCACGACCCAGTGCGGCTGGACCTCGCGCACGCGCAGGACCAGGAGCGCGTCGCCGGCCGTCTCGACCTGCATCGCCTGGATGCCGTTGCGCGTGAGGTTCAACAGGACCTGCTCGACCATCGCCCGATCGCAGATGACGCGCGGCGCCGGCGTCTCGACGTCGAGCTCGATGCGGGTGCCGCTCTTCCTGGCTTGCAGGTGGATCAGCGGCAGCACCGACTCGAACAGCGCGTCGACGCCGACCACCTCGCGCGAGTGCTCGCGCCGACGCACGAAGTCGTGCACGCTCTTGATCACGCGGCCGGCCCGGTCGGCCTGGTCGGCGATGCGTTGGGTCGCGGTCTGCAGTTCGGGCCAGACGTCGGCCTGCGGCGCCGCGCCGGGCGCGTGGCGGTCCATCATGTTCAGCGATCCGGTCGCATAGGCGGCGATCGCCGCGAGCGGCTGGTTCAGCTCGTGGCTCAGCAGCGAAGCCATCTCGCCCACGGTCGCGAGCCTTGCGGTCGCCTGCATCCGCTCCTGCTGCTGGCGCGACAGCTCTTCGGCGCGGCGCTGCGCACTGAGGTCGAGCACCGCGCTCATCCAGCCGGTCTGCGTGCCGGCGCCGTCGACCAGCGGCGACTCGAGGATCATCACCGGGAAGCGCTCGCCGCTGCGCCGCATGAAGACGGTCTCGAACCCCTCGCGCGATTGCGGTGTGGGCGTGCTGGCCAGCCGGGCCTGCTGGCGGCGTTCATAGGCCTCGAGATGCTCGGGCGGCCAGTAGGGCGGCGGCACACGGTCGATCAGCTCCGACGCTTCGAAGCCGACCATCTCGCAGAAGGCCGGGTTCACGTAGGTGATGCGGCCATTCAGGTCGCGCGCGCGCAAGCCGGTGACGACCGAGTCCTCCATCGCCTTGCGGAAGGCGAGCGCCTCGGCCAGCGCACCTTCGACGCGCGTGCGCTTGCGCACGTCGCGCGCCAGCAGCGTGACGACGCCGAGCAGGGTCAGCGACAGGCCGACCACGAGCGCCGTCACCAGATCGGGGACGAGGCTCGGCCGCGTCGAGGCGCTGTCGAGCCAGAGCTGCATGCCGGCGTCCGGGACGTCGACGATGCGGCCGGCCCGATAGACCCCGGCGCCGACGTGCATGCGGCCATGCGCCAGACGCGAGCCGTCGCCTTCGACCAGCGACAGCTCGTGGCCCGGCGCGGTGCCTTCCATCGACAGGCGGTCGAGCAGGCCGGCGAGCGAATAGGTCGCGGTCACGAAGCCGGCGACGCGGTCGCCGACCAGCTCCTCGATGCAGATGTCCATCACCTCCTGGCCGAGGCCGTCGCGGTGCGGCACGAAGTAGCTGCGCGAATAGGTCGGTCCGTGCCGACGGTGCGCGGCGCCGCAGGCCAGCTCGGTGTCGAGCTGCGCCTCGCTCCGGCTCAGCTCGGCGAACAGCGGCGGACGCGATCGGGTGTCGACCGCGTCGACGACGCGGTGGTCCGGGCTGCGGCGTTCCAGGCGGAGGATCTCCGGATGCGCCAGCAGCAGATCCTGGGCGTGGCGTTGCCAGATCTCGGACGGCGTCGCGCGGCCGGGCAGCGCGAGGATCGCCTGCAGGTTGCGCTCGAGCCGCTGAACCAGCTGATCGGCGGCGGTGGCTGCGTTCGCCTCGACCGCGGCCTGCATGCGCGACGAACGGTAGTGGAAGGTCAGTGCGGCGAGCAGCGCCAGCGCGGCGACGAGCAGCACGACCAGCGCGCTCCACAGGAGGGCCCGTGCACGCAGCGACCGGCTCGCGATTCCGGCGGTGACGGCGGGCAGGAGGGCGGGCATGGGCGGCGCCGGAGCGCGGCGCATTCCCGAGCTGCGGCGGCGTGAGTGTAGCGACGGGTCCTCACGCATGCGGGCCCCGCACGGAGCGGGGTGGGTGGCGCTGCTCGCGTCAATCCTCCGAGAACGCGACTTCGCGCTTCGACTTGATCGACGGCAGCGTGACGACCACGATCATCAGCACCGCGGCGACCAGGAGGCCGGCGGAGAGGGGCCGGGTCACGAACGTGCTCCAGTCGCCGCGCGACAGCAGCAGCGCACGGCGCAGGTTTTCTTCCATCATCGGCCCGAGAATGAAGCCGAGCAGCAGCGGCGCGGCCTCGCAGCTCAGCTTGTAGAAGAGGTAGCCGATCACCGCGAAGATCGCCGTCATGAAGACGTCGAACGTGCTGTTGTTCAGGGTGTAGACCCCGATGCAGCAGAACAGCGTGATCGCCGGAAAGAGGAACCGGTACGGCACCGTCAGCAGCTTGATCCAGATGCCGATCAGCGGCAGGTTCAGGATCACCAGCATCAGGTTGCCGATCCACATGGACGAGATCAGGCCCCAGAACAGCTGTGGGTTCGAGGTCATCACCTGCGGACCGGGCTGGATGCCCTTGATCGTCATCGCACCGACCATCAGGGCCATCACCGCGTTCGGCGGGATGCCGAGCGTCAGCATCGGGATGAAGGAGGTCTGCGCGCCCGCGTTGTTGGCCGACTCGGGGCCGGCCACGCCCTGGATCGCGCCGCGCCCGAACGGAATGCGCGGATTGCGTGCCAGCTTCTTCTCCATCGTGTACGAGGCGAACGACGCGAGCAGCGCACCGCCGCCGGGCAGCACGCCGAGGATCGAGCCGATGCCGGTGCCGCGCAGGACCGCGGGCCAGGCTTCGAGGAAGTCCTGCTTGGTCGGCCACAACCCCTTGACGTCCTTCGTGAACACTTCGCGGTTCTCGGCCGGCTGCCCGAGGTTCGCGATGATCTCGCCGAAGCCGAACACGCCCATCGCGATCGTCACGAAGCCGATGCCGTCGGTCAGCTCCGGGATGTCGAAGCTGTAGCGTGCGGTGCCGCTGATGACGTCGGTGTTGATCTGTGCGAGCAGGAGGCCGAGGATGATCATCGAGATCGCCTTCAGCAGAGACCCCGAGGCCAGCACGACCGCACCGATCAGGCCGAGCACCATCAGCGAGAAGTACTCGGCGGGGCCGAACTTGAACGCGAGCTCGGTGAGCGGTGGCGCGAACGCGGCGATGATGATCGTGCCCACGCAGCCGGCGAAGAACGAGCCCAGGCCCGCCGCCGCCAATGCGGCACCCGCACGGCCTTGACGCGCCATCTGGTAGCCGTCGATCGCGGTCACGACGGACGACGATTCGCCCGGCACGTTGATCAGGATCGCCGTCGTCGAGCCGCCGTACTGCGCGCCGTAGTAGATGCCGGCCAGCATGATCAGCGCCGGCGTCGCGTCGAGTGCGTAGATGGACGGCAGCAGCATCGCGATCGTCGCAACCGGGCCGATCCCCGGCAGCACACCGATCAGCGTGCCCAGTACGCAGCCGAAGAAGGCGTACAGCAGATTGATCCAGGTGAACGCGACGCCGAAGCCGAGCGCGAGGTTGTTCAGCAGGTCCATCGGGGTGCTCCGTCGGCGGGTTTGCAGATGGGCGACATCACTGCAGGAAGTGCGGCCAGAGCGGGATCGTCAGCTTCAGGCCCCAGATGAAGACCGCCCAGGACCCGGCGGTCAGCACGGCCGCGTTCACCAGCACGCCGCGCAGCTTGAACTCGTCGCCGGCCAGGCTCGAGATGACGATCAGCAGCGGCACCGTGATGACCATGCCGAGGCGTTCGAGCGTCAGCCCGAAGACCACGATCGACACGATGATGATCAGGAGCGGCTTCCACGCGATGCTGCCGACCGCGTCGCCGTCGGCGCGTTCGATCGTCAGCGACTTGAAGAGGACGACCGCGCCGAGGATCGCCATGATCGCGCTGAGCAACAGCGGAAAGTAGCCGGCGCCGGGGCGTGCCGACGTGCCCATCGAATAGTTGGTCGCACCGATCGCGAAGCCGGCACCGATGGCCACGAACATCAGACCCGACCAGAAATCCCGCTGGCTTTCGATCTTCAACCCATCACCTCGAGTGTGCGAGCCCTCCCGCGTCTCGAGGCACGTTAAGCGCTGCGATGCGGCGCTCGGGTACGTAGTAACCGATGAAGGAAGCGACCCTCTGGCATCATCGACGCGCTACGCCGCGCGCCTTGATGTCATGAGCCGATCGACCCTTCGAATGCGTCGCCTGCAGCGCTTCCGGAGAACGCGGTCTTGAAGCCGGTCGACGCGCAGACGCCGGTGTTCGCGACGCCGGCCGACGCCCAGGCCCGCTTCGGCAAGCCGGCCGGCGGATGGCGGCGCACGCTGCATCGCGTCGTCTTCGAGAGCGACACGCCGGCGGGCCGCGTCTTCGATCTCGTGCTGATCGCGACGATCCTCGCCAGCGTCGCGGTGGTGATCGCCGACAGCATGCCGAACGTCGGGCGGCGCCATCGGTCCCTCTTCGAAGTCATCGAGTGGAGCTTCACCGCGCTCTTCACGGTCGAGTACATCGCGCGACTGATGTGCGTGCGCTATCCGCTGCGCTATGCGACCAGCCTGTTCGGCGTGATCGACCTGGTCGCGGTGCTGCCGACCTATCTTGCGTTCTTCTTCCCCGACCTGCACGCGCTGATCGACGTGCGCATCCTGCGGCTGCTGCGCATCTTCCGGATCCTGAAGATGGGCGCCTACATCGCCGAGTACAGCGCGCTCGGCAACGCGCTCGCGGCGAGCCGACGCAAGATCTTCGTCTTCCTGTCGTTCGTGATCCTCGTCGTGCTCGTGATGGGCACCTTGATGTACGTGGTCGAGGGTCCGCAGAACGGTTTCACGAGCATCCCGATCGGCATGTACTGGGCCGTCGTCACGATGACGACGGTCGGCTTCGGCGACATCACGCCGAAGACCGAGCTCGGCCGGCTGATCGCATCGTTCCAGATGCTGCTCGGCTGGGGCATCCTCGCGGTGCCGACCGGCATCGTCAGCGCCGAGTTCACGGCCCAGTATTTCCGGCGCGACCCGCTCGCCGCCGCCCGCACCTGCGACCGCTGCGCGAGCGACGGGCACGACCCGAAGGCCGCGTTCTGCAAGGACTGCGGCGCGCCGCTGCCGACCGTGGCGGGCAGCAGCACCTGACGCCGCGATCAGAAGATGTCGGGCTCGCCGGTCGCCGGTCCGAACTGGGTCTGCAGGAAGTCCATGTCGCAGCCTTCGTTGGCCTGCAGGATGTGCTCGGTGAACATCCAGCCGTAGCCGCGTCCGAAGCGCGGCGCCGGCGCCTGCCACGCAGCGCGCCGGCGTGCCAGCTCGGCGTCGTCGACACGCAGCTCGAGCCGCCGGTTCGGCACGTCGATCGCGATCCGGTCGCCGGTGCGCACCAGCGCGAGGTTGCCGCCGACGTAGGCTTCCGGCGCGACGTGCAGCACGCAGGCGCCGTAGCTGGTGCCGCTCATGCGCGCATCCGAGATCCGCAGCATGTCGCGCACGCCCTGCTTCAGCAGCTTCTGCGGGATCGGCACCATGCCCCACTCGGGCATGCCGGGGCCGCCCTTCGGTCCGGCGTTGCGCAGCACGATCACGTGGTCTTCGGTGATGTCGGCGTTCTCGTCGTCGAGCATCTTCTTCAGGGTCGGGTAGTCGTCGAACACGACCGCCGGGCCCTCGTGGACCAGGAACTTCGCGCTCATCGCGCTCGGCTTGATCACGCAGCCGTCGGTCGCCAGGTTGCCGCGCAGCACGGCGAGCGAGCCCTCGGCATAGACCGGCCGTTCGAGCGGGCGGATCACGTCGTCGTTGTGGACACGTGCGCCGTCGATGTTCTCGCCGACGGTGCGGCCGGTCACGGTGATCCGGTCGAGCGCGAGGTGCGATGCGATCCGCTGCATCAGCGCCGGCAGGCCGCCCGCGTAGTAGAAGTCCTCCATCAGGTACTGGCTGGTGCCGCTCGGCCGCACGTTCGCGAGCACCGGCACGATGCGGCTGATGCGGTCGAAGTCGTCGAGGCCGATCGCCTGGTTCGCGCGTTTCGCCATCGCGATCACGTGGATGATCGCGTTCGTCGAGCAGCCCATCGCCATCGCGACGGCGATCGCGTTCAGGTAGGCATCGCGGGTCTGGATCGCGCTCGGCCGCAGATCCTCGCCGACCATCTCGACGATGCGCCGGCCGACCTGGGTCGCCATGCGCTGGTGGCTCGCATCGACGGCCGGGATCGACGACGCGCCGGGCAGCGCCATGCCCAGCGCCTCGGCGATCGCGGTCATCGTGCTCGCGGTGCCCATCGTCATGCAGGTGCCGTGGCTGCGCGCGATACCCGAGAGGATCGCCTCCCACTCGTCGCTGTCGATGATCCCCGCACGCTTGTCGTCCCAGTACTTGAACGCGTCGGAGCCGGAGCCGAGCGTCTTGCCGGCCCAGTTGCCGCGCAGCATCGGCCCGGCCGGCAGGAAGATCGACGGCAGGTCCATGCTGGTCGCGCCGAGCAGCATCGCCGGCGTCGTCTTGTCGCAGCCGCCCATCAGCACGACGCCGTCGGCCGGGTAGGCGCGCAGCATCTCCTCGACCTCCATCGCGAGCATGTTGCGGTAGAGCAGGGCGGATGGCTTGATCAGGTTCTCGCCGAGCGACACGGTCGGAATCTCGAGCGGGAACCCGCCCGCCTGCAGCACGCCGCGCTTGACCTCCTCGATGCGCTGCTTGAAGTGCATGTGGCACGGGTTGTAGTCGGACCAGTTGTTGACGATCGCGATCAGCGGCTTGCCCTCCCAGTCCTTCTGGTCGTAGCCCATCTGCATCACGCGCGACCGGTGGTTGAACGAGCGGAAGTCCTCGCGGCCCAGCCAGCGCTGGCTGCGCAGTTTCTTGACGTCGATCATCGTGATTGCGGCTCCGGTTCGACTCGCGCGGCCAGGCGCCGCGCGACGTCGTTCGAGCCGATTGTTGCCCTGCCGAAGACCCGACATGCAGCGGTCGATCGGATGACCTGCTTCATCGGTGCCGGGTCTCCAGCGTGCCGCACGAACGCGTCGCTGCAACCGATCGCAACGGTGACCAAGCGGAAATACCCCGCGCGGCCCTGTCTTTCCGTTACATCGAGCCTGCCGGCGGCTGGGAAAATCGCGCGATGAAACGCCGTGCCGTCCTCGTCTTCCTGTCCGCGCTCAGCGCGCCGGCGCTCGCGCTGGTGCCGGTGCCGACCGATCAGGAAGCGCAGCGCGCCCATGCCCAGGGCTCGTGCGGCAGCCTCGGGCCCGGCAGCGGGTTGAAGGACGGCGTCGGCTGGGTCGTCTCGATGCTGCCGGGCCGGCACGAGTTCCGGATGCGCGGCGGCGGCTCGGTCTTCGTGACGGTCGCGAAGAAGTCGGTGCTCGATTTCGATGCCGGCCGGCCGTACTACATCGTCATCGACGGCGCCAGGCCCGGCGCGGTGCTCGAGTGGAAGATCCCCGGCAGCGACTGGGGCCCGGTCTCGAAGTACTTTCTCTATCCGCCGTCCGGCACGCCGTACAAGTGACGGCGCGGCGCGCCGCTCAGCCGTTCGCCGCCGAGGGCTTCGGCTTCAGCGAACGCAGGTAGGCGATCAGCGCCGCCATGTCGGTCTCGCTGATGTTCTTGTAGAAGGCGAACGCCATCGGCGGCCGGTACGGGTTGCCGTTGCGGTCGACGCCGTCGCGGATCGCTTTCGCGATCTGCGCATCGGTCCAGTTCTTCAGGCCGCTCTCGTGCGGCGTGAGGTTGCGCGAGACGCTCTTCCCCCACGGCCCTTCGATCGCCACGCCCCCGGCGCCGAGGCGGTCGCGCAAGGCCTCGCCCTTCTCGTTGCGCGGCGTGTGGCACTCCATGCAGTGGGCGATGTTCGCGAGGTATTCGCCGTAGCGCACCTTGTCGCCCGACGCGGGCGGCGCCTCGACGTTCTTCACCGGCGGGCCGTAGCTCGCCGGCAGCGGGATCTTGTAGACCGACTTCGGCACCTCGTTGCGCACCCCCGGCTGGGCCCGCAGGTAGGCGATGATCGCAGCCAGGTCGCGGTCCGAGAGATGGCGGTAGTACTCGATCGGCATCGGCGGGCCGATCACGCTCTTGTCGGGCCGCACGCCTTCGCGGATCGCCTTCGCGAGTTGCGCGTCGGTCCACTGGCCGATGCCGGTCTCGCGGTCCGGCGTGATGTTCGCGGCGTACGCCTTGAAGATCGGTTCGTCGAACGCGAACCCGCCGGACAGCCCTTTGGCAAGCAGCGGCTCGCCCTTCTCGTTGCGCGCGAAGTGGCAGTTGCCGCAGGCGACGGGGCCTTCCATGAGGTACTTGCCGCGCGCCATCAGCGCTGCGTCGGCGGCAGAGACGGCGGTCGATGTCGATACGCTGGCGATGCAGACGAGCCAGGCGGCGAGGTGCTTCATGTCGGTCGCTTTCTTCTTCGAGGCGGCGCTCAGGCCGCCTTGACGTCGATGCTGTACAGGCCCCACGGGCAGAGCCCGAAGCGCTCCTTGACCGGCTTGTCCTTGAAGTCGGGCAGGCGGTCGGCGTCGTAGACCGCCCACAGCGGCCCGAGCCCGCCGAGGCTCAGCGGCGCGCCGTCGATCGAGGTCGCGACGATCATCCGGTACTTGCGCGCATCGGCCATGCTGACCCCGACCTTGTAGCCGTCGATCGCACGCAGGATCAGCATCACCGACGCGTTCGGCGCGACGCCGGCGGCCTCGACGACCGTCGTCAGCAACGGGCCGGCGAGCCGATGCACCTTGGCGTCGTACTCGAGCGTCGGCTCGATCGTCGTCGCCGGCAGGCGGGCGAGCGCGGGCGCATCGAACTGCCACGCCTTGTCGAACGCCAGGCCGTGCTTGTGCATCAACTGGTCGAGGGCCGGGTCGAGCGGCCCGCGGTTGCTGCGGCCGAGCTGGCCGTTCACGGTCAGCAGGCCCGGTCCGGCGCTTTCGGCCGCCTTCGGCCTGGCGGGCGGGTCGGCCGCGAGCGCGGCCGGGGCGAGGGCGGTGCCGAGGAGGCCGGCGGCGAGAAGACGGCGCTTGTCGTTCATGTTTTCCGACCCAGGTACGCCTCGCCGGTGCAGCCGATTCGAGGCTTTGTCTGACTCCCTGCACGGAGGCTCGCAGGAATAATTCCTGCCATCTGTCGGGGCGTGCCCCGGCTTTCCGCCATTCGAGCCGCAGCCTCTGGAGACGAGGGGCAAAAGAACGGAGCAGCCGAGGACGATGAACCATCAACCTATCCGAACCGAGCGAGAGTCTACCGGCGTCGATGGCCTCGACGCCATCCTCGGCGGCGGCCTGACGGCCGATCGCCTGTACCTGCTCGAAGGAACGCCCGGCACCGGCAAGACGACGTTCGCACTGCGCTTCCTGCTCGCCGGCGTCGAGTGCGGCCAGCGCGGCCTCTACATCACGCTGTCGGAGACGACCGAAGAGCTGCGGTCGGTGGTCGCGTCGCAC
>Ga0307405_10000931_pt1 | contig 11645 bp, 8 predicted proteins | sample 322Cmetagenome_2_FD_203311 | JGI IMG/M metagenome (GOLD analysis project Ga0307405, IMG submission 203311) | Maize rhizosphere microbial communities from greenhouse at UC Davis, California, United States - 322HYB-C-1 | ecosystem: Host-associated > Plants > Roots > Rhizosphere > Soil | place...
CGGCACGTCGCGGGAAGGCGCGGCCCCCGAGGCGGCTGCGCCCGCTGCCATTCCGCCTGCCGGGCCGGTTCACCCGGTCGACGAGGCGTTTCCGGCCGAGGCGGCATCGGCGCGCGCCGAGGCAGCGGAAGCGGACGCGGTTCCGCCGATGCCGGCGTACGGTGCAGCGCGATCCGCGACGCGGACGGCAACGACAGCCGCGGTGCCGCCCGCGCCCCCACCCGCGGCGCCGACGCGCGAGCCGGGGGCGATCTGGCGCGCGATCACCGGCGGCAACACGCTCGCGCGCGTCGGCGTCGTCGTCCTCTTCATCGGCGTCGCGTTCCTCGTCAAGTACGCCTCCGAGCACGTGACGATTCCGATCGGCGTGCGCCTTGCAGGCGTCGCGCTCGGCGGCATCGTGTTGCTCGCGCTGGGCTTCCGGCTGCGCAACTCGCGCGCCGGCTACGCGATGAGCCTGCAGGGCGCCGGCGTCGGCGTGCTCTACCTGACGGTCTTCGCGGCGCTGCGGCTTTATCAGCTGCTCCCGCCGCTCGCGGCATTCACGCTGCTGTTCTGGATCGCCGCGCTGTCGAGCTATCTCGCGGTTCGGCAGGACGCGATGGCGCTCGCGGTCCTCGGCATCGTCGGCGGCTTCGCCGCGCCGGTGCTGACGTCGAGCGGCGGCGGCAGCCACGTGATGCTGTTCTCGTACTACGCGGTGCTGAACGCGGCGATCTTCGCCATCGCATGGTTCAAGGCGTGGCGCCTGCTGAACGTGGTCGGATTCGTCTGCACGTTCCTCGTCGGCACGCTGTGGGGCGTGACGCGGTACCGGCCCGAGGATTTCGCGACGACCGAGCCGTTTCTCGTCCTGTTCTTGCTGTTCTACGTCGGCATCGCGACGTTCTACGCGATGCGGCGCTCGCTCGAGGTCCGGCGCTACGTCGATGCGACGCTGGTCTTCGGAACGCCTCTCATCGCCGCGGGGCTGCAGGGCGCGCTCGTCCGCCGCATCGAATATGGGATGGCCTGGAGCGCGCTCGGCGCTTCCGCGATTTATCTCGGCCTCGCGCGCGTGCTGTATGCGCGCCATCGCGACGACCTGCGACTGCTGACCGAATCGTTCGTAGCACTCGGCATCGTGTTCGCGACGCTGGCCGTGCCGCTCGCGCTCGATGCGCGGCTCACCTCCGCGACGTGGGCGCTCGAAGGCGCGGCGCTCGTCTGGGTGGGCGTGCGGCAGCGGCACGTCGGGGCGCGGGTGTTCGGATTGCTGCTGCAGGTTGCGGCGGGCGTCGCATTCGGCCTCGGATTGTCGCTGTGGACGCATCGGCTCGCCGGTGGCAACGCGCCGGTGCTGAACGCCGACTGCATCGGCGCGCTGCTCGTCGCAGTGGGCGGATTCGTCAGCGCGCGCATTCTGGCGCGCGCAACCGCGGTGACCGAGACCGAGCGAACGGCCGTGCCAATCGTCTTCGCGTGGGCGGTCTTGTGGTGGCTCGGCGCAGGTTGGCGCGAGATCGAGCGTTTCGTTCCCGTCGACGCGCGAGTTTCCGTGCTGGTCGCATTCCTGGCCGTCTCGGCGGTCGCGTCCGCCGTGACCGCACGCAAGCTCGAGTGGCCGCTTGCGCGCGTGCCGGCGCTGGCGTTCCCGCCGGCGCTGCTGTTGATCGCGCTGTGGCGCGTCCTCGACGTCGTGCCGCGCAGCGGCCATCTGTTCGCTGCATACGGCTTCCTCGCGTGGCCTCTCGCAATCGCCGCGCTGGTGCTGCTCGTACGCCACGTCGACCGCCTTGCGCCGCCGCCTGCGGAGGCAATCCCGAGCGCGGGCCGTGCGATCGCAGGCTGGCTCCTTGCGCTCGTGGTCGCCGGTGAGCTCGCATGGGTGGCACGGCAATATGCGAGCGGCGAGGCGTGGCGGCTCGTGCCGTGGGGCGTCGTGCCGGCGCTCGCGGTGTTCGCGATCGTGCGCTGGAGCGCGCGTGCGGACGCGCTCGCCGTGCGCGTGCGCGCCTGGCTCGTGCTCTGCGCGATTCCGCTGGTCGTCGCCGCGCTCGCGTGGACGCTTTACGCGAACGTGACGAGCGCCGGCGATCCGGCGCCGCTGCCATTCTTCCCGCTCGCCAACCCGCTCGACATCGCACAAGGGCTCGTGTTCGTCGCGATCGCGCTGTGGCTGTCCCGCGTGCGCGACGTCGAGCACGCGCGGCTCGGCGCGGTGTCGGCGCAGGCGATCGGTGCGACTGCGGCCGGCCTGCTGCTGTTCTGGGTGACGTTCGCGACGCTGCGCACGCTGCATCACTGGGCGGACGTGCCGTGGCATTTCGGGGCGATGTGGACGTCGCGCATCGTGCAGGCGACGCTGTCGATCGTATGGTCGGTGTTCGCGCTCGCCGCGATGGTCGTCGCCAACCGCCGCCACTACCGCGCGGCGTGGGTGGCCGGCGCGGCGCTGCTCGGCGTCGTCGTCGTCAAGCTGTTCTTCGTCGACCTGTCGCAGGTTGGCGGCGTCGAGCGCATCGTATCGTTCATGGGCGTCGGCGTGCTGCTGCTCGTCATCGGCTACGTCGCGCCCGTGCCGCCGCGGCAGGAGGCGGCATGAATCGCCTGGCCACGGTGATGGCGGTGTCGCTGCTGCTCGCGGCGGCGCGCGCGGCGCTTGCCGAAGCGCCGTCCGATTTCGCGCTGCGGCAGCCGCTGGCGACGCCGGACGGCAAGGCGTTCTATCAATTCGAGTTGCCCGATTCGGTGTACGACGGCGCGGCGCGTCCCGATCTCGGCGACCTGCGCGTGTTCAATGCCAGCGGCGAGGCCGTACCCTACGCATTCCTGCCGCGACCGCCGCCGGTCGCCGCGGCAAGCATGCCGCGCGCGTTGGCGTTATTTCCCCTCACGGTCGACACCACGAGGCCCGAGAAAGCCGGCCTGTCGATCAAGCTGCGCACTGACGCGACCGGCACGGTGGTCGACATCCGCTCGCGCGACGGCACGCCAGTGTCGGGATCGCGTGTCGAAGGCTACCTGATCGACATCGGAGAGCTCGACCGGCCGCTCGTCGGGCTGACGATCCAGATGGCTGACGCCGACCATGTCAACGCACGGATGCGCGTCGATGCGAGCGACGATCTCGGATCGTGGCGCACCGTCGTCGCGAGCGCGCCGCTGCTGTCGCTGACCTACGACGGGCGCCGCCTCCTGCGCGACCGGATCGAGCTCGCTCCGCTGCGCGCCCGCTATCTGCGACTCACGTGGCTGACGCCCGGATCGCCCGCGCTCGAGGCGGTGCAGGGCGACGTCGGCAATCGACTGCTCGAGCCGCCGCGTCGCGTGCGCAAGGCGGCCGGCGTTGCGGAGAAGGAGAATCCGAACGCATTCGTCTTCGACCTGGGCGGTGTACTGCCGGCGGAGCAGCTCACGCTGGAACTGCCGGAGGTGAACACCGTAGTGCCCGTGTCCTTCGACGTGCGAACCGAGCCTCAGGAGCCGTGGCGCGCCGTCGGCATCACCGTTGCGTATCGGTTGCGGCAGGACGGCGGCGAAGTCGTCAACAACCCGCTCGCGGTGCCGGTTTCGTCCGCGCGATACGTGCGTGCGCGGCTGGATCCGAAAGCGGGCGGCGTCGGAAGAACGCCGCCGACGCTCGTCGCCGGCTGGTATGCGCAGCCGCTCGTGTTCGCGGCTCGCGGCGAGGCGCCGTTCGAGCTCGCCTACGGCAGCCGTCGCGTGGCGCCGGGTGCGCTCGCCATTCGGACGCTCGTGCCGGATTACGTCGTGGGCAAGCCGCTGCCGGCGAACGTCGGCATCGCGACGCTCGCGGCGCCGCCTTCCGAGGCCAATCGCGCGGCGATGCGCGAGCCGCTCGACGTGACCCGGTGGCTGCTGTGGGGCACGCTGGTCGCAGCGTCGGTGCTGCTCGGGTACATGGGGTTGCGGCTCGCGCGCCAGGTGAAACGCGAAGAATGATCGCGATGCTATAGTCGATTCACCACCTCGATGCGCGCGCTGCAATGTCCGGCAACACGTTCGGCAAGCTTTTTTGCGTCACGTCGTTCGGCGAATCGCACGGTCCTGCGATCGGCTGCGTCGTCGACGGCTGCCCGCCCGGCCTCGCGCTGACGCAGGCCGACATCCAGCGCGAGCTCGATCGACGCAAGCCCGGCACGTCGCGCCACGTCACGCAGCGTCGCGAATCGGACACCGTCGAGATCCTGTCCGGCGTGTTCGAGGACGTGACGACGGGCACGCCGATCGCGCTCTTGATCCGCAACGAGGATGCGCGCAGCCGCGACTACGCGAACATCGCCGAGACGTTTCGTCCCGGCCACGCCGATTACACGTACTGGCACAAGTACGGCATCCGCGACTATCGCGGCGGCGGCCGGCAGTCGGCGCGCGAGACGGCGGTGCGCGTGGCGGCCGGCGCGATCGCACGCAAATGGCTTGCCGAGCGCCACGGCGTGCAGATTCGCGGCCACATGACGCACCTCGGCGAGAACGCGATCGCGTTCGAGGGGTTCGAGCACGTCGGCGGCAATCCGTTTTTCGCGGCGAACGTGTCGCAGATCGCGGATCTCGAGGCCTTCATGGATCGGCTGCGCAAGGCGGGCGATTCGTGCGGCGCGCGCATCGAGGTGGTCGCGAGCGGCGTGCCGGTGGGCTGGGGCGAGCCCGTCTACGACAAGCTCGACAGCGACATCGCGTACGCGATGATGAGCATCAACGCGGTCAAGGGCGTCGAGGTCGGCGCCGGCTTCCGCGCGGTGTCGCAGCGCGGCACGCAGCATTCGGACGAAATGGCGCCGGAAGGATTCCTGGGCAACGAGGCGGGCGGCATTCTCGGCGGCATTTCGACCGGGCAGGATGTCGTCGTCGCGATCGCCGTCAAGCCGACATCCTCGATCCGCCTCGACCGGCATTCGATCGACAAGGCGGGCGATCCCGTCATCGTCAACACGCACGGCCGCCACGACCCCTGCGTCGGCATTCGTGCGACGCCGATCGCCGAGGCGATGCTCGCGTGCGTGCTGATGGATCACGCGCTGCGCCACCGCGCGCAGAACGCCGACGTGCGCGTTCCCACGCCGCGACTCGCGGCACGGGCACCCGACGCCGTGCGCGACCGCTTGCGGCGCGGCAGCGCTGTCGACGATCCGGATCCCGACGAAGCGTGACTTCGGGGTCAGAGCAACAAGTCGCGCGACCACCGGTCGGACCAGGTAGCAGCCATTACCGCGCGACTTGTTGCTCTGACCCCGAAGTTGACTTATTGCTCTGACCCCGAAGTCTCCGAAGTCTTCACCGTGGCGGTGGCGCGGCCGCGCGCGAACCGCACGGCCACGTCGTCGCCCGGCGCGAGCCGGTCCGCGTCGCTGATGATCGCGCCGTCGGCCGCCGTGACGATCGCGTAGCCGCGCTCGAGCACCGCGCCGGGGTTCAGCAGCTCGAGCGCATTCTGCAGCCGCTCGAGCGCCCCCGCCGCATCGGCGAGGCGCTGCCGGCCGGCGCGCTGGAGCGCGCGCGCGGCGTGTGCCACGCGCGCCTGCTGCGGACGCGGCGCCCGCAGGCTGAGCCCGAGCCGCGCATCGAGCGCCTGCAGGCGGTGCACGCAGACGGCCTGCCGATGCGCGAATGCGCGCGTCAGCCGGTTGCGCAGCGCAAGCGTCGCTTCCGCCTGGCGGGCGAGACGCGCGGCGGGGTGGACGAGGCGGCGCGCGGCCCGGTCGAGCCGCTGCGCCCGCGATGACGCCTGATGGGCCTGCGCCCGCACGAAGCGGCGGGCGAGATCGGTGACGGCGCGCCGCAATGCGGCGCATTCGGGCACCGCAAGCGTCGCCGCGCCCGTCGGCGTCGGTGCGCGCACGTCGGCGACGAAATCGCAAATGGTGAAGTCGGTCTCGTGGCCGACACCCGATACGATGGGGATCGCCGACGCGAACACCGCGCGCGCAACGGTCTCCTCGTTGAACGCCCACAGGTCCTCGAGCGAGCCGCCGCCTCGGCAAACGATCAGCACGTCGACTTCCGCGCGCGAATTCGCCATCCGGATCGCCGCCGCGATCTCGTCTGCCGCGCCCGCACCCTGCACGGAAGCGGGATACAGCACCACGGGCACGCCGCGGAAGCGCCGTCGCAGCGTGGTGAGCACGTCGCGCAACGCGGCCGCGTGCCGCGACGTGACGATGCCGATGCGACGCGGGTACGTGGGCAGTGGCCGCTTGCGCGCCTCGGCGAAGAGCCCGGCAGCGGCGAGCGTGGCCTTGAGCTGCAGGAAGCGCTCGTAGAGCGCGCCCAGGCCGGCCTGGCGAACGGTTTCGACGTTGAGCTGGAACTCGCCGCGCGCATCGTAGATCGTGGGCGTCGCACGCACTTCCACGGCGAGCCCCTCGCGCAGCGTGAACGCGAGTCCCTGTGCCTTGTGCCGGAAGAACACGCAGCGCACCTGCGCGTGCGCGTCCTTCAGCGTGAAATACAGGTGCCCCGAGGCGGCGCGGCTGCAGCCCGAGATCTCGCCGCCGATCCACATGAGCCCGAGCTGGCGCTCGACGAGCAGGCGCGCCGAAGCTACGAAGCGTGAAACAGGGACGACCGGCGGTGGCGCCGCCTGGCGCGCGGGCGGACGAGCGGGTCCCTCGGCAGGGAACAGGTCGTCGTTTCGCAGTGCATCATCCTGCATCGGTCGCTGTCGTAGCAAGCGGAGGAACGTCCGCCACTTGTTGTCTACACCAAATCACGTTTTGTCCAGGACATGCCTTAACCACGTGCACTGAGAACCGGAGCATCGTCGCGATTGACGAAGCAGGGGCCGCGGCTCCGTTCGCGACCCGGAGCCTGTGGAGGCGCACTGGCATGTCCTTGAAACCACTGTTGTTTTTTTTGGCTCGAATTTCGTCCAGCGAGCGTTTTTCGAGGCCGGCGCACTACTTAGCGATCGAATTTACAAGATATGCACACGACTATCCACAGGATTTGTGGAAAAGATCGCGGTCGCTCGTACAGCCCCTGCCCGCAAACCGTTGCCCGACGCGGACTTCCGGGGTGCATCGGCAAACGCCTAGTAAGGCGGCGAATGACGCGACAGCGGGCGGCGATTAGAATTCCCTGTTCACGCCCTTGTTCATGAACAAACCGCTCCATGCTGCATTGCGGGATCCGGCCCCGATCGTCCCGCCCGACCGGACGACTTCGGACGCCCGGCGCAAGGACGACGCCGACGCGCCGCCGGGCTCGGCCAGCTCGAACTTCCTGCGCGCGATCATCGCGGAAGACAACGCGAGCGATACGTACGGCGGACGTGTCGTCACGCGGTTTCCGCCGGAGCCCAATGGCTACCTGCATTATGGCCATGCCAAGTCGATCGTCCTGAACTTCGGGCTCGCCGCGGAAAACGGCGGCACGTGTCATCTGCGGTTCGACGACACGAACCCGCTCAAGGAAGACGTCGAGTACGAGGATTCGATCGCGGCATCAGTGCGCTGGCTTGGCTACGACTGGGGCGGCCATCGCTACCATGCATCGGACTATTACGGCGTTCTCTACGAGTTCGCCGAGTGGTTCGTCACCCACGGCCTCGCCTACGTCGACAGCCAGTCCGCGGAGGAGCTTCGCGCGACGCGCGGCACGCTGACCGAGCCGGGCATCGCCGGCCCGTACCGTGACCGCAGCGTGGAGGAGAACCTGGACCTGCTGCGTCGGATGCGCGCAGGCGAGTTCCCTGACGGCGCACACGTTTTGCGCCTGCGCATCGACATGGCGAGCCCGAACCTGAACCTGCGCGACCCGGTCGTCTACCGGATCCGCCACGCCCGCCACCACCGCACCGGCGACCGCTGGTGCATCTATCCGCTCTACGACTACACGCACTGCATCTCGGATGCGCTCGAGCGCGTCACGCACTCGATCTGCACGCTGGAGTTCCAGGATCATCGCCCGCTCTACGACTGGATCATCGAGAAGCTCGCCGAGGGCGGCAAGCTCGAGCGGCCGCTGCCGCGCCAATACGAGTTCGCGCGACTCAATCTCACGTACGTCGTGCTTTCCAAGCGCAAGCTGTTGCAGCTCGTCGAGGAAGGCCACGTCGACGGCTGGGACGATCCGCGGATGCCGACGCTCGTCGGGGCGCGCAGGCGGGGGTTCACGCCAGCGGGCTTTCGCATGTTCGCCGAGCGCATCGGCGTGTCGAAGTCCGATTCGTGGATCGACATGCGCGTGCTCGAGGAGACGATGCGCGACGAGCTCAACGCCAGCGCGCAGCGCCGCATCGCGATCCTCGATCCGGTGCGGCTTCTGATCGAGAACTTTCCGGAGGGCGCGACCGAGGAGTGCATAGCACCGAACCATCCGCAGCGGCCGGAGCTCGGCCGCCGCGTGCTGCCGATTGCGCGCGAGCTCTGGATCGAGCGCGACGATTTCGCCGAGGTCCCGCCCAACGGATACTTTCGATTGTCGCCAGGCGCCGAAGTGCGGCTGCGTTACGGCTACATCGTCCGCTGCACGGGTTTCGAAAAAGACGCGGCAGGCAACGTGACGCTCGTGCGCTGCACTTACGATCCGGCCACGCGCAGCGGTACCGCCGGCGCCGATGCGCGCAAGGTGAAGGGCAACATCCACTGGCTCGAGGTGGATCACGCGGTGCCCGCGGAGGTCCGTCTGTACGATCGCCTGTTCCGCGTGCCCTATCCCGGCACGCGCGCCGCCGAGGAGGCCGAGCCCGCGCCGCATCACGCTGTCGCGCTGGCCGGCGACGACGCCGACGGCGAGGAGCGCGAGCGCACGTTTCTCGACGATCTCAATCCCGCGTCGAAGCGCGTCATCACCGCGCTCGTCGAGCCCGCGCTCGCGGGTGTTGCGGCCGAGGAACGGTTCCAGTTCGAGCGGCACGGCTATTTCGTCGCCGATCTCGAGGACCACCGCGCCGGCCGGCCGGTGTTCAACCGCACGGTGACGCTGCGCGATTCCTGGACGCGCAAGTAGGCTTCCCCCCCGGCTTGCGTCGCCGGATTCCGGGCTAATATTGGGTTCACGTTCCGAAAACGGCGGATAACCCATGAAACGAATCATCCTGTTCGTCGCCACGAACCTCGCGGTCGTGCTCGTGCTGTCGATCGTGCTGAAGCTATTCGGCCTCGATCGCACGATGGCGGCGCAGGGGTTCCAGTACGGCCAGCTCCTCGTCTTCTCGGTGGTCGTCGGATTCACCGGCGCGATCATCTCGCTCTTGATGTCGAAGACGATCGCGAAGTGGACAACCGGCGCGCAGGTGATCGAGACGCCGCGCAGTGAGGCCGAGGCGTGGCTGGTCGAGACGGTGCGCAAGCTCGCGACGGGCGCCGGCATTGCGATGCCCGAAGTCGCGATCTACGAGGGCGAGCCGAACGCGTTCGCGACCGGCGCGTTCAGGAACTCGGCGCTCGTCGCCGTATCGACCGGCCTGCTGCAGTCGATGAACAAGGATGAGGTCGAGGCGGTGCTCGGCCACGAGATCTCGCACGTGGCCAACGGCGACATGGTGACGCTGACGCTGATCCAGGGCGTGGTCAACACGTTCGTGATCTTCCTGTCGCGGATCGTCGGGTCGATCGTCGATCGGACCGTCTTCCGCTCCGAGCGCGGCACCGGGCCCGGCTATTTCGTCACGGTCATCGTGTGCCAGATCGTCTTCGGCATTCTCGCCAGCATGATCGTCGCGTGGTTCTCGCGCTATCGCGAGTTTCGCGCCGATGCGGGCAGCGCGCGGCTGCTCGGCCCACAGCCGATGGTGAACGCGCTGCGCCGGCTCGGCGGGCTGCAGCCCGGCCAGCTGCCGCAGGCGCTGCAGGCGTCGGGCATTTCCGGCGGCGGGGGCTTGATGGCGCTCTTTGCCTCGCACCCGCCGATCGAGGCGCGGATCGCCGCCCTCACGAAGCTCGGCGCGACCGCGTAAGCGGAGCCTCGGGCGATGCGCTACAAGATCGAAGTGCAGGACGAGACCGGCATCTGGAGCGACGTGCGCGGCGACGACGGCGCGGTGCTCGTCTACGACGACGAGAACAAGGCGCGCGCCGCGCTGGCGGAGAAGTTTCCCGTCCTCGTGCAGATGGAAAAGTACGCGGGCGGCAAGCGGACGCGGGTGATCCGCATCATCGAGGACGAGGACGACTGGCCCACCGGGCAGAAGGGTAAAAAATGACCACCACGCCGGTCGAGTTGTACGCCGCGAATTCGTCGAACAGCCAGCGCGCTGCGATCATGCTGGAGGAATGCGGCATCGCCTATCGCGTGCGCGCAGTCGACCTGGCCGGCGGCGAGCAGCGCGGCGATGCGTTTCTCGCGGTGAATCCCGCCGGCGCCGTACCGGTCATGGTCGATCCGGCCGGACCCGACGGCAAGCCGCTGACGCTTGCGCAGTCGGGCGCGATCCTGCTCTACCTCGCGACGAAGTCGGGGCGCTTCCTGCCGCAGGATCCGATGCGGCGCGCGGCGGCGTTCCAATGGTTCATGTTCGCGACGACGGACCTGTCGATGATGTCGACGATGGTGTTTCTCGAGAGCAGCGTGCTGCCCGGCCGCGCGCCCGCGAACGTCGAATTCTTCGAGAAGCGCATCGCCCGCTACTTCGCGGTCGCCGACGCGCGGCTCGCGGGTCGCGACTATCTGGCCGACGAGCTGTCGATCGCGGACTTCGCGCTCTATCCGGTCGTGCGGGTGCGGAACCGGCTCGCGGATGCATCCACGATGCCGAATCTCATCCGCTGGGCGGACGCGCTCCGCAGGCGCGAAGGCGTTGCGCGCGGCATGGCCGCGACGGAATAGCGGAGGCCTATCCAAAGCAAACGGCCGGGTGATCCCGAAGGATGCACACCGGCCGTCCGTGTTCGCGCGGGAAGCGCGCGATAGCGTAGCTGCCGCTACTTGAGGTGATTCGAGACCAGCTTGGTCATCTCGAACATCGACACCTTGCTCTTGCCGCCGAACACCGCGCGCAACTTGTCGTCGGCGTTGATCAGGCGCTTGTTCACGGCATCCTGCAGCTTGTTCTTCTTGATGTAGTCCCAGATCTTCTTGGTGACTTCGGTGCGGGGCATCGGCATGCCGCCGACGACAGCCGCGAGCACGGTGGAAGGCGTCATCGCTTTCATGAAGGCCGCGTTCGGCTTGCGCTTGGCGGCGGATTTCTTGGCGGCGGGCTTCTTGGCGGCGGATTTCTTGGCGGCGGGCTTCTTGGCCGCGCTCTTCTTCGCTGCGGGCTTCTTGGCAGCACTCTTTTTCGCGGCCGGCTTCTTGGCCGCGGATTTCTTCGCAGCTTTCTTGGCAGTAGCCATGTTTCTCCTTCCTGTCGGTTGTGCGGGCGGACTACTCGCTTGTTGAGTCCTGAAGCCCGGCCTTCCTGTCAAAGGCACGACGCTCCATCGGCGGCGACTATACCGCATTTTCAGAGGGGAGAAGGGGTCGCCGGAGGGAAATTTCACTCTGGCGGAAGGGGGTTGTTGCAACGGCGCGATAACGCGCGGCCGGTCGTCGTGCGAGTGGCGATTTCACCGCGCGACGGGGCCGGGCGCGTCATGCGAGCGAGTAGAATATGTGCTCGTGTAGCCGCCTGTGTCCGCTCTCATCACCGATCCTTCGCAGCTCCGCGTCGATTACAAGCGCGCCGCCCTGAGCGAGCGCGACGCCGCTTCCGATCCTTT
>Ga0307405_10000932_pt1 | contig 11643 bp, 9 predicted proteins | sample 322Cmetagenome_2_FD_203311 | JGI IMG/M metagenome (GOLD analysis project Ga0307405, IMG submission 203311) | Maize rhizosphere microbial communities from greenhouse at UC Davis, California, United States - 322HYB-C-1 | ecosystem: Host-associated > Plants > Roots > Rhizosphere > Soil | place...
ACGGGGCCACCTGATCGAACGGGAGCCCAACGGTCGCAGCCGCCACGGCCAGCGAGCCGAAGTGGTCGATCCAGAGCGTCGGATCCCCGGTCCAGCTCCATCCATCGTCGACCAGGGCACGCCCGAGCCGCCTCGCGTCGGACTCGTAGAGCAGGCGCATCGCGATGCCGCGCTTCTCCTGGTCCGGGTCGATGACCCGCCCCTGGATCCAATCCCAGCTCGCGTCGCCGATCGGGGCATGGACCATCGCGAGCAGCATGAGGAGCTGAGACGCGATCGCCGGATCAGCGTCGCGGTAGCGCAGGACCAGAGCGTCAACGTCCGCCTCGTCCACCGGCAGAAGCAGGTCCTCGTAGTCGTTATAGACGCTGGAAAGGCCTGCCTCGAGTATGTGCTCGATGCGTTGGACTGCCGGAAGGTCGACCAGCTCGAGTAGAAGCATGCGACTGCGGACGTCGCTCTCCGACTGCGCCACCGGCCCGAGCGGGGCGAGACGAACCTCGCGGGCCGCGGCCCGAACCTGCTCGTCCACCAGCAGCAAATGCTCCGTGGATCTGACGGCGGCCATGGCCCGACCCTCGTCTTCGCGGCCCGGCAGCCCCGCCAGCTTCCCACGATGGAGTGCGGCGAGGGCGTCCGGCACCGTCCGGGCGGCCGCCGGGGTGATCTCCTCGAAGGCGTGATCCTCCATCGTGTGGTAGGCGCCCATGTCGAGGGTGGAGACGTCGATCGACTGCAGCGCCTGCCGCACCGCGTGCACAAAGGGGGCGGGTGGGTCCAAGCGGTAATCCGTCCAGAAGCCCTTCGCCCTGTCGATCCGCCGACGAAGGGGCAAGCGAGTGTCGAGAAGGGTCTGGTCGACGTGCCGGCGCTCGAGCGCGATCATGCTGTTGGCCGGGTCGTTCAGGTAATCGGCCTCGTAGTCGAAGCCCCGGTCGATGTCGGGATCCCGCTCCACCGCAAGCGCCTCCAGGTCCTCATCCCCGGAGAGCCAGAGCATGAGCGCCGCCACGCGAGCGGGAAGCCAAGCCGCGACGCCGGGTTCCGGCGTCAGGCGAAGCACGGCATCCGATCTGGCCCTCAGCACGTCCGCGGTCTCAGCGAAGTCCACCTGGTTGAGAAGGCAGATCCACTTGAGCTTCTCCCAGTCATCATACCGCCGCATGATCGAGACCCTCAGCGCCGCGAGTTCAAGCACATCGATGGCCTGCGCGAGGCCGCCCGGTTCGAGGAGCTGTGCGACCGCCTCACCGAATTCCAGTCTGCTCCGCTCCACGAACGCCACCTCGTGGCCGAGGATCGTGCACAGCCCATCGACGTCGGCCCCGACGCGCGCGACCATCGCCTGCGATCGGGAGCGTTCCTGATCGGGATGGCGGCGGTCCGGCGGATCGACATCCCTCGAGATCGTTGACAGCCACCGGACGCAGCGGCCGATCACGCGCGTCCGGCAATCGGCGTCTGCCGGAAGCGCACGCAACGCCTCGATGGCGAGCGCCTCAGGTGCTCCCGACGACGTCTCGACGATGTCGAGAAGCGGGTCGCAGAGCGGCTGCGCAATGCGGACCACCTCCGACCGATGACGCTCGGGCAGGTTCTGTGAATGCAGCCAGGCCGAGACCAGCGGGGAGAGAAGGTCATCGCCGCCGGTCTCGCCTGCGAGCTGGATCGAGACCGCGGCCCGGAGGATCTCGGCCTTCTCGTCGAGGCCGGCGATGGGGTCCAGCCAGTCCTCGAGCGCGCGATGCACGAGATCCCGGTGCGCGAGCCCGCCGCGCTGCAGATGGTCCAGGAGGGCCACGCCCAGCGCCTGCGCGACGAGGGCGGACGACAGCTCATAGCCGTGCGAGCCCTGCCGGTTGGCGAAGTCGCTGTCGACGATGTCGCTTAGGCGGCGGAAGACCTCGGCCTCGCCCAAGTCCGGCCTCCCCACCATCGAACCGATGGCGCCAAGGTCGAACTCTTTCATCCCATCCAGACGGTTGCGAGCCACCTCGGCCAGCCATGAGAGCCATTCCTGCTCACCGAAGGCGCTCGTGGCCGGGGCGAGCGTCGCCCTGCCATACTCCCACAGGAGACGGTGGATCGTGACCTCTCCGCCGTCGATCAGCCGATCCCGCAGTCGCACCACCAGGCTGAAGAGGCGCGGCGTCCGCGCGATCTCCACCAGATCCTCGTGCAGGTTTGAACGGGTCAGCCCCTCGAGTGCCAGCCGCTGGTCGAGCTCCCCACCCGGCGTGTCGTCGAACGGACCCACTTCGACCACCTCCGGCTTCTCGACAAGCGAGGCGAGCCGGCCAAGGCGATCGGTGAAATGCAGGTTCCGCGTGACGGCGACAACGCGGAAGCGCCCACTGAACTCCGGTGCCTGGAAGACCGAGAGCACGTCCTTCCAGGGCGCCGACACGAACTCGTTCATGCCATCGAACACGACGGTGATCGCCGGACCCTCGTCCGCCGGCCTCTTGAGCACGCGGTCGAGCCGTCTCTGCCAATGCTGCGCGTCGCGAGCGTCCGTCATCTCGTAAAGACGCTCGGCCAGGAAGCGCTTGATCGACGTCCGGGACACGCCCGACAGGTCCGATGCGAAGCGTGAGGGGACGAGGATGACGATGGGCTGCTCGTCGAGGCGCTCTACAAGCCAGTTCAGGGTGGCCCAAGTCTTGCCGCTTCCCTGGAAGCCCATGACGACCGCGGGTGCGTCGGCCGCCGACCTGTCCGCCCACCAGGCATCAAGCCCTGCATGAACACCTGCACGGCGGATGTGCGCATGGGCACCGCCCGCCGCGTCCTGGCCGAGTTCCGACTGCGAGACGCGAGGCTCGCCCCAGATCGACCGCAGCCTCGCGTGACTGACCTGACGAAGACGGTCGAAGCCCAGGTTCCAGGCCTCCAGGTCGCGCGTGAGCGAGGCCAGAGCCGCCTGGCCATCGCGCTCCAGCGCCCGGGCCAGGTCACCGGCGTCGCTCGAGACGATCTGATCCAGCACGGAGGGGGCCGCGGTGCAGAGCGCGGCGAGCGCGGGGAAACCGTCGGTCTTCCAGTCGATCACGACGATGGGGACGCCTGTCTCGTCGCTCTTCCGAAGGAGCTTCTGCTCGAGCTGCTCCGGCGCGGTACGAGTGGCGACGAGGAACCAGGCTTCCAGCGCGGGGTCGAGTCCGAGCGCGTCGTCGACCTCCCCGAGCAGCTCCCGGTCGCTGAGACTGGTGCTGTCGGCGTAACGCTTGGTCTCGATGCGGAACCGCCGGCCCCTGCGTCCCGCCGGGCCTGCATCGCCGCCATGCTGGAATCCGGACTTCGCCACGGCGATCCCAACGCCGAGATGCACGGAGATGAGCGCCGCGGCCACCTTCTCGAAATCACCCGGCGTCAGCGACTGAAGTTTCGTCCTCAGGTCCGTAAGCATCTCATCGGTGGTTGGAGCCGTCGCCATCTACGTTATTGATTCCATCCCGGTCGAACACGCGTTCACTGTCTGCTATTTGCTCAGACGCGACGCAACGCCTCTGACTACCTCGAGATCGAAATGGCTCGATCTTGTCTCGGGTGCCCCCTGCGTCAGATGCTCATGAGGGACGTCAAGGGGCTTGCTTGGGACATCGGGCGCAGAAATAGTTGAGAATCTAACGGTGCGCTATTCTGCTTATCGGGAACATAGCATAAACACGGAGGCATGATCTGCATCTGGTGCCTCAACGATTTTCCGAAGCTCTCGCTTGAGCACGGGATCCCCGAGGCGCTCGGCTGCCCGCCCGACCTGGAACTTCGCGACACCACCTGCGCCCGGTGCAACAATCGCCTCGGTACGATCGACCAAGCTTTATTGAAGTCGTTCGAGGCGATCAGTGTGATGTATGGCGTGCCCCGTAAGAAGGGCCGGCCGCCCACCATCGACAGCTGGCGCGCGATCAGCAGCGAGCATAGGCCAGGCGGACCCCACATCTTCATCAACGGCGGCCCGGGCATCGTCGATGTGAAGGGCAAAAAGCTCTATCCGGCGGCGAAGTCCAATGGCGTCACCGATCTCTGGATGAAGCCGGACGAAGGCAAGCTCGGCTTTAGTATGGAATTCGGCAACGACCCGCGCTTCCTGCCCGCGCTTTACAAGATTGGCCTTAATCTCGTCGCTAGAAACCACGGCGCCGCTGTCGCCGCTCTTCCCGACTACGACCATATTCGCGCTTTCGTGCGCCAAGACAAATCCGCGCCGGCGCTCACAGCCGTGCTGGCGACGGAAGTTATTCCGCGCGCGGTGACGTATACGTCCGGACCGATCGTGAAGCCGGGGCGACCCTATCCCATGTTCCAGGTCACGATATTGGGTGTCACCCTGATCATCGACCTGGCGCCGGATCAGCCGGGGCTTCGCGATATGCGCGGCGCGGCGACGATCATGGGCGAGACCCTCTATGTCTTTCCGACCAAGCGCGCGGCCTGATCGGAACGCCGTGATCATGGCGGCGAGGCGAGCGCGCTTTGCCGAAGTACGGCGGTCATCCGCCCCTGGGCAGTTTGCGGATGGACGGCGGTGACGATCGCCTCGATCACAGGCGGTTCCAGCTTCGCGCGTCCCCAGTCGAGATGGACAGGCGCGTCATAGGCGAGCTCAAGCGGCTCCTCGCCTGGCGGCGCCAGCAAGTTGGTCCAGCGGATGTTGGGGCGGGTGCGCAGGCGCGACGGCCACGCCCCATCCAGTGCGTTGGCCTTGAGCACGATCTGCAGACAAACCGAGCCCATGGTGGTGACGAACAGCATATAGGGGGTGTCCCGGCTGACGGAGGCCCGTCGCAATAGCGCTGCGGCAAGGAACGGCGGAGAATTGCCGATGATCGAGAAGGAGATGCCGACGACCATGTGCGGCAGCAGATCGTCGTCGGGTGAGCCAAGCCAGGCGATGATTTTCGTAAAGTTCGGCAGTTCGTCGTCCGGCAGCAGCGCCACCGCCATCTTGACCAGCGCCTTGTAAGCCTTGGCCGGAACGAAGCGCTCGGTCCCGCCAGAGATGCGGAAGACAAATTCGCCAGTCTTGAAGTTCACGCCGAAATGGTCGCCGAACGGCGTGCCGTTGGCGCGCATCGAGATCGACCGCTGGCCATCGACGATCCGGTGGCGGATCGATGCGGGGCCGTCGGTGCGTCCGGTCTGGCGCACCTTGTTGCCCTTGCCCTGTGTGCCGCCGACCGTGAGGATCGCGCCCATGCTCTTGACCAGCGCGTCGTCGAACGTGCCGAACCGCGCGTTGCAGGCGTCGCATTCGTCGAGCGACGTCACCCATTTATTGCCGAACGCCTCGGGCAGCGTATGCGCGACGTTGCGAAACGCACGGGGGTCCGTCTCGCCGCAGAACCGGCAACGCCCCTTCGTGCCTAACGTGACGCCCGGCTCGCCCAAGCTGCCCTGGACCATGGCGACAATTGCATAGTCAGGGCAGTCGAGCGTCGCATCAGGAGGCGCGGACAGGACCATTCTCCATCTTCATCTATGTCGTGGCAGCGGCGCCGGATCAATCGCGGCGCGGCGACCGCGATCTGGGTTTTGCGCGCGAGCGGTTCGCGCGGCGAGCGACCGCGGCCTCGCGGATCGCCTTCTCGTCTTTGGCGATCGCCCGCTCGGACTGCGCCAGCGCGCGCGGGATGCGGTCATGCAGCTTGTTGAGCGCCATCAATTGCGCGATCTTGTCCAGCGTCCACGACGTCGGCAGCAACAGCGTCGTGATGTGCATGAGGCTCAAGGCCAGATTCTGGCCGGGCTCGACAAATCCTACATTGCTGGCGCCCGCGATCACGGCATAGTGGCGGTCGAGCGAACCAAGTCGATAGGCGATGCCCTTGGTGCTCGCATGCACATTATGGCTCGCCATCTTGTAGTGCGATCGCATCATCGCCCGGCCGGCGGCATCCTCGATATTGCTGAAATTGGGTCTCGAGTTGCCCAGATGCTCCGCGACCCAGCCATAGTCGCCGCCGAACTCCTTGCCGTAACGGCTGATCGCATCGGCATAGTCGCGCTCGATCCGCGCGGCCGCGCGTTTCGAGAACGGCGCATAGCCGAGCTTCGGATGGCATTGCTGATATTGCCCGAGACCCTTTTTCGCCTCGACGATCTCGTGGGCGAGATAGCGTTCGGCCAGGGCTTCGCCGCCATCGCCCAGCACCATCGCGACGCAGGCGACCTCGTGCAGCGTGCGCCATCGCGCCATGGCGCCGTCGGCATAGCCATTCTCCATCAATACCATGATCTCCGACGCGATCTGGATCGCGCGGACGTGGAGATGTGAGAGCGCCTTGTTGAGATGAGCACGACGAAGCGACCGTGAGCGGCTGGCGCGACGATGAAAGTCGGTGCCGATGTCGCGCGACAGCTCGATCAGCATGCGAAGCGCGTCGAAGCCTTTTCCCCAGCGCGCCTGGAGATTAAAGCGAAACTGATCCATCTGGATATCCGTCGCCTCGCGCCAGACCGCCCAGTCGTGTTCGTATCGACGCAGCATCTTGCTGGCCGCGGCCTCGGCGACGGTGTGGATAAGATCTGGCAACGACTCGCTGAATTTGTCGGCATAGTCCTGCAGGCGCGCGGTATCGGCGTCTGTGAGCTCGAGGACGATATCCTCTTCGGACTCGAAGTCGATGACATCGTCGTCATCATCATTATCATCGTCGGCCGTGCCCGCGCCGAGCAGCTGATCGACGATGGAGCCGATCAGCTTTTCATCCTCGGTATGACCCGCTGCCTTGAGCTTGTCGCGCACCAGCTCGGTCGCGATCACTCGCGGCATGGTGGCCAACTGCTCTTCAAGCACGGATTGCAATGAACCCATCGACCGATTCCCAAGAACATGGCGGGGGTGAAATGCTAGCGGAACGAAAGGGAAACGACAACAGAGTGGCGATGCTCTATGCCGACGTCGACTATCGGGCCGACGGCATGGCGCGACATTGTTCGCTCTGCGGGCTGACTATAGGATTCCGAAATCCAGATGGCGATCACCAGAGACAATCACTTCGTTCCGCAATGGCATCAGCGGGGCTTCCTCGAACCCGGCCGCTCGACCCTCGCCTATCTCGATCTGGCGCCGCCCACCAAGGTTCTCGCTGGCGGGCGCTTCATAGAAGAGCGGTCGCTGTTCGACGCGCCCACGAAGCGCTGTTTTTTTCAGACCGATCTCTACTCCACATTCTTCGGCACGCAGGTGAATGACGAAATTGAACGCAAGCTGTTCGGCGATATCGACACACGCGGCTCGCACGCGGTCAGGGCCTTCGCGGGAACCGACATAGCTGCCTGGCACGAGCATTTCGGCACATTCTTCGAATATATCGACATCCAGAAGCTGCGGACGCCGAAGGGCCTGGCGTGGTTGCGGGCACAATATCCTGCGCTTCACCAGAATGAGCTGATGATGGAGATGCAGGGCATCCGCATGCTCCACACCACGATCTGGACCGAGTGCGTGCGGGAGATCGTCTCCGCCGAGGATGCCGGCGTGAAGTTTCTCCTGACCGACCATCCGGTGACGATCTACAATCACGCCCTACCGCCCGAAGCGCCGCAGTGCGCCTTTCCCAATGATCCGGGGATCGCACTGAAAGCATCGCAGACCCTGTTCCCGATGAGCCGTGACCACTGTCTCATCCTGACCAACCTCGAATATGCCGAAAATCCGTCGGTACCACCGCTGGAGAAGCGGATCTTCGCGCGCAACTTCCGCCAGTCGATGGTGCGCACGGACAAGATGATACGCACGCGGCGGCTCACCGACATCGAGGTGGCACGCATCAACCATGTGCTCAAAGCGCGGGCTCAGCGCCATATCGCAGCCGGCAAGCGCGAATGGCTCTATCCCGAACAGCACGCGAGCGGATCATGGGCCGACCTTGCCGCAACTCTGCTCCCGCCGCGTGACGAGCTTTGGCATTACGGCGGCGAAACCTATGTGGGGTTCGAGGACGGCAGCGTCCGCTACCAGGATGCCTACGGCCGGACCGAGAAGGAGCGGGAAGCCCTCAAGAAGGACCCACCGGCAAAGGAACTGGCTCCGCGCGCGCCCTGCGGCTGCGGGTCGGGACGTCCCTACCGCATCTGTTGCAAGACAAGGCCACCTGCGCTGCGGCCAAGCTGGACAGAGCGTAGCATTCGCGAGCGCAATCTGGTCCTTTATCGCGGCATCCTGTCGATCCTGGGTCTCGCCGCGGGCAAGGACTGGACAGCGGTCAGGCGCGAGTTGACCGATGACCAGATCAAAGAGGTCTACTTTCTTTACGAGGCGCTCTGGCCGCTCGAGACCGACCTGCTCGCGCTACTGCCCAAACCGGACGGGCGTCCGCGCGCGGTCTACACCGGATCGCTCCATCCGCAGTCCATCGTCGAATTCGCGCTGGGCGCGTCGCTCTATTTCGGCGAGCTGATCGTTGAAACGCCATTCGTCCATGCCGGCACCATGGCTGAGAAGTATCGGCCGACCGAGCATCCGCGCAGCTATCATCTCGAATTTCTGAAGGCAGTGGCCTTCTTCCTCAATGTCATGCCGCTGGTGGACGCCGGATTGATCAACCTTATCCCGGACCCGTGGACCTTCGACTATCATCTCCGCCGTGAAACCATGGCAATGGCCGAGGAGCGCGCCGCTGGAATCGACATAAGCCTGCGCGGCGAGCCCCGGCTGGAAGAGCTTATGCGTGCCGACTTCATGCGCGACGTCCTGATGTGGCCCCGGGATGCACAAGAGGCCCGGATGCGTGAGAACTTTCCCGATCTGGATGAGGCCGGCATCGCGGAAATATGGTCCGAGCTGGAACGGCTGAAAGAAGAGGATCCGCTGACGGCACTGCAGGACGGCATCTTCGACGGCGGCAAGGAAGGCGGCCAGATGCGCCTGATGCAGATGGGTCCGAATTTCGAGATTGCCATGTATCTCGCGCAGGCGACCGGCGCCTCGATCGTGACCGACAGCGCATTCCGCTGGCGAGAAATCATACGCGCGGCGCGGCCCAAGTCGGGAGCGCGGCCGGCTAGCTTTAGGCGGCTTGCAGACAACTTTGCTGATGCCGCCTTCCTGTTTTCTGACAATCCCGATCGCATCATCCATATGGCACGCGAGGGCGCGCTCGCCGGCTATCCGGCGCTGTTCGCCGAGATGTTCCATTATCTAGCTGGTGCAGAGGAACGCGGCCCCCGGCTCAATTTTGAGGCGGGGCTTGCAGCCCGGTTTGCCCGCACTCATGCGGTGGCTCAGAAAGCGCTTCATAAGCGCGCGGAGCCCGGCAATGTAGGCAGGATCTCCTGCGTCTTCGCGCCAACCGGTATTCAGGACAATACGATCAATCGCCTACTGCTCATGTCTAGTTCCGAGCACCACCTGCCAATGGTGCCTATGGCCTTCTACATCCAGCGCATGAGCGGGGAGCGTTGATAGCCTGCTTCCCAGTGCCGGTGCGAACACACGGATGAACGCAGCTGGCAGGGATGCAATCTGAACCTCGGACGGGCCGGTAAATCGGCGACTGCTGACCCGGCCATTGGCTGGATCGAATGTCAGCTTTTCCACCTCGGCTAGAAAGCTGATCGGCAGACGACGGCCCACTTTAAGTTATTCTGCGATGCCGATTAGGCGACATCTGAATGCCCGCTTTTGACCAGTGCTGCCGTTCGACCTATCGCTCTGGAACGGCAAGAAAGTCCCCAAACCACGTCATTCATGCTAGCGCAAACGGAGATGAATGAAGGGCCGCTTTTGACGGCCCTGCTTTGCTCGGTGAATGTCGGCTACGTTGGCGAATACGGTCAGAGCATGGGACTGACGCGGAAGGGCTGCTATAGCTGGATCGACCGCCAAGACCGGACCAGGCACTTTCCCATCAAGGACCGCCAATCAGGTGCCTCCTACGCGACCGCCTGCAATCCCTTGCGCTGTATGATCGATAGCAAGCGCAGGGCAGGTCCCCCGGGGCGTTTCACGCCGCGCTCCCAGTCGGACACGAGATTGCGCGAGACGTTGAGATAGGCCGCGAACACCGGCTGCGAGACATGCTCGCGCTCGCGAATGGCGCGGATTTCATCGCCCGCCAGCGCCGGGACCGGAGCAAGGCACGCTTCGTCAAAGGTCCGCAGCGTTGCGCGCGACACCACGCCCGCATCATGCGCGTCGCTCATCATTTCATGGATTGCGCCCGCGATCTCGCTACGATAGCCCTTATCCTTCACCGTCGTTCCCATCGTCTATCTCCACCAGCGTTCCCGACACCACCAGCCGGTCCAGTTCCTCATCGTTCCATTCCAGCGCCTCGGTGGCCGCGTCGCGCAACAAGGCGAGGTAGGCCTTCGATATGTTCGCCTGCGCGCTCTTGGCGAACCCGAACGCGAATATCGCTCGGTCGCCCTGCCGGAACAGGATCAGCGTGCGATAGCCGCCCGACTTGCCCGTTCCCGGCCGCGCCACGCGCTGCTTGATGACGCCGCCGCCAAGGTCGGCATCCACCAGCCCGCTTTCCGCGCGCTTCACGGCATCGCGTAGCGCCGAATCAGAAATCCGCTCCTTCCGCGCGAAACGCTCGAACCAGCCATTCTTGAAGATGCGTAGGATGGCGGTTCTCCCGTTCTTCGCGTTATATATAACACATAGCGTGATGGTTCAACGCGCCTGAGGGCCGATATCAACACAAGCGGCACTGAGTTGCTCCCAATCGGCACTACAGTGCCCCACCCCTTGCGGCGCGGTATCGACTGGCGCAGCGTGGGCCTCTGGCGGGCAGGCCTCCAAGATTTGGAGGGAAGCCATGAACGATTCGACCTGACCGATGCCATGCCATGCACAGTGGAATTAAGCACTGAGCGGCGGGCTATTCGGGACGCAGTGGGAAAATTTCTACGGCGGGTGTGCCTTTCGCTAACGCTACGCCGGGAAACGCCCTTGGACGCCGCTGAACGCCGTTCACCGCCGACACTCACCTGCGCAAAACCGACTGGCCCCCAGTGGCCCCATAACGCCTCTTGTCCGGGACCGCGAGGTATCCAATGCTCTCGGGCGGGGGCGCGTGCAACATCCTGACGTGAAGAGACTGCCCCATGAACAATCCCGATCGCATAATTCGACTGAAAACAGTTCTGGCCCGCACCGGCCTTTCCCGCACGACGCTCTATCGCAAGATGGGCGAAGGCACCTTCCCGCGCCAGGTCAAGATCAGCATCCATGGCGCGGGCTGGCATGAGTCCGCCGTTAATCGCTGGGTGGCCGATCCTGTGGGCTACCGGGACGATCAGGCAGGGAGCCAGGTGCAATGACCGCGCCTCCCCCACCTGATCCGATCTGCCTGCGCGTCAACGACGCGGCTCGCATGATCGGCGTCGGCCGCACCAAGCTCTACGCGCTGATCGCCGCGGGCGAGGTCGAGACGGTGAAACTCGGCAAGGCAACCCGCATCACGACCGCCAGCCTGCATGACCTCATCAAACGGCAACGCGAAGGCTGACGGGTTCGGGCGTCATGGGGCCGGCGTCCGAACAACTCCTCGCAGGCGCCTTGTCCAGAAATTCCGCCCACCGCGCCATGAGGCCGCGCCGCTTGTCAAAAAAGTCGGTGCGCCGATAGGCAGCTTCAACCTTGTTAGGCAGCTTGTGCGCCAGCGCCTTGTCGGCGACCTCCTT
>Ga0307405_10000933_pt1 | contig 11637 bp, 9 predicted proteins | sample 322Cmetagenome_2_FD_203311 | JGI IMG/M metagenome (GOLD analysis project Ga0307405, IMG submission 203311) | Maize rhizosphere microbial communities from greenhouse at UC Davis, California, United States - 322HYB-C-1 | ecosystem: Host-associated > Plants > Roots > Rhizosphere > Soil | place...
CGACAATCGCGACGACCGGAATCGTCGCGGTCGCCGCGGCGACGCTGGCGAGCGCGGCCTCGCAGCCGTCGAGCAGTGCGTGCTGGTGGAACAGGTCGTCGCAGGTGTAGGCCGAGAGCCCGAGCTCCGGAAATGCGACCAGCACCGCGCCCTGCTCGGCCGCCTGCGACAGCAGGCGCACCGACTCGGCCGCGTTGAAGACCGGATCGGCGACCCGCATCCGCGGGACCGCGACCGAGACCCGCGCGAAGCCGTGTCCGTACGGGTTCAGAAACGAGAGCGCCTGATCCACCGCCACCTCCTTGTCAGTGAACGATCATGGCACGCGGTACGCTGCGCGGCCGGGCGCGCCCCGAGCGGCCCGCCTCGCGATGCGGTCGGCTCTCAACGCGCGGCCGGCAGCTCGATCTCGCGGCCCACCGGCGTCTCCACTTTCGAGACTTCGGCGAGGTAGTCGAGCAGGCGGCGGTCGCGCCCCTCGGACAGCGACGCGACGCAGTCGCGCGGCACGACGATCTCGTAGTCGTGCATCCGCGCATCGGCGACCGTGTAGAGCACGCACTGGTCGCCCGAGACGCCGGTGACGACGAGGCGGCGCGCCTGCAGGTGGCGCAGCAGCAGGTCGAGCGGCGTCGCATGGAAGCCCGAGTGCTTCGGCTTCAGCACGAAGTAGTCGTCGCGCTCCGGCTTCAGCAGTTCGGCGATGCGCGCGCCCCCGCCGCCGTGCTCGACCGCCGTCGCGACGACTTCGCGGAAGTCGGAACGCCAGCGCCCCTGGTTGTCGTTCGCATAGATGACCGGGACGCCTGCGTCCCGGCAGCGCCGGCGCAGTTCGGCAATCCTGGGCGCGATCCGTTCGGCGGCCGCCAGCATCGCGTCGCCGTCCGGAAAGTCCCAGGTGCTCAGCATGTCGATGACGAGCAGCGCGGTCGCGCCGGCGGCGCGGTCTTCGGCGAGCGGGGTGCGGTCGACGGATTCGGGCATGGGTGGCGTAAGGCAGGTCACCATGCACCGGCAACGTGCGTTCCCGCCTTGACCGGGTGCGCACCGCTCGGTACCATTACTGACCAGTCAGTCAGTATCATGCCCGCCACCGCCCGTCTCTCCCGCCCACCCGCCGCGCCTGTCGTCGACGCGCCTGCCATCGCCGCGCCGGGCCGCCAGCGCCGCAAGGAAGCCCGGCCCCAGGAACTGCTCGACGCCGCGCTCGACCTGTTCGTCGAGAAGGGATTCGCCGCGACGCGCTCGGAAGAGGTCGCGACCCGCGCCGGCGTCTCGAAGGGCACGCTGTACCTGTACTACCCGAGCAAGGAAGACCTGCTGAAGGAGGTCGTGCGGCAGAACGTCGTGAACCGGATCGTCCGCGCCGTCGACCTGATCCGCCATTTCGACGGCGACACCTCCGAGCTGCTCGCGCGCGTGCTGCGGCTCTGGTGGGAGCGCATCGGCGAGACCCGCACCTCCGGCATCCTGAAGCTGATGATGTCGGAGGCGCGCAACTTCCCCGACATCGCGCAGTTCTACGTCGACGAGGTGATCGAGCCGTCGCACGCGATGCTCGCCGAGCTGGTCCAGCGCGGCATCGACCGCGGCGAATTCCGGCCGGTCGTCGTCACCGACGTCGTCCATGCGCTGGTGACGCCGCTGCTGTTCATGGTGATGAACAAGCATTCGCTCGGCGCCTGCTCGGTCGGCAGCATGCTCGACCCGAAGCGCGTGATCGAGGCGCAGATCGACCTCGTGCTGCACGGCCTGCAGACCCCTGCGTGCCGTCCGAAGTCCGCACGCGGCCAAGCCGCTGCCCGACGCGCTTCCGCCGCCAAGGCGGAACGTCAGCCATGAAGCGCTGGTTGAAGTGGGCGTTGCCGGTGATCGCGCTCGCGGTCGTCGGCCTCTTCGTCGGCCGCGCGCTCGAGGCGCGCCGTGCCGAGCAGGCCCGCGCGACCGCCGTCAAGCCGGCGACCGGGCTCGACCTCGCGCCGAGCGACGTCGTCGTCGCGCGCCTGCTCGACCTGCCGCGCACGCTCGACATCTCGGGCGGGCTGAAGGCGGTCAACAGCGCCCTCGTGCGCGCGAAGGTCGCGGCCGAGGTCAAGCAGCTCATCGTGCGCGAAGGCGACGCGGTGAAAGCCGGCCAGGTGCTCGGCCGCCTCGACACCACGGAGCTCGACTGGAAGCTGCGCCAGGCCGACCAGACCGCGACCTCGACGCGCGCCCAGCTCGAGATCGCGCAGCGCACGCTCGAGAACAACCGCGCGCTGGTCGCGCAGGGATTCATCTCGCCGACGGCGCTCGAGACCTCGATCTCGAACGAAGCCGGCGCGCGCGCGACGCTCGGTTCGGCGCAGGCTGCCGTCGAGCTGGCGAGGAAGGCGCGCGCCGATGCCGTGCTGGTCTCGCCGATCAGCGGCCTGGTCGCACAGCGCCTCGTGCAACCGGGCGAGCGGGTCTCGGTCGACGCCAAGCTGATCGAGATCGTCGATTTGTCGAAGCTCGAGCTCGAAGCGGCGATCGCCCCGGAAGACGTGGTCGCGCTCGAGATCGGCCGCAGCGCGACCCTGCAGGTCGACGGCATCGCGGCGCCGGTGACGGCCCGCGTGGCCCGCATCAACCCGAGCGCGCAGGCCGGCACCCGCTCGATCATGGCCTACCTCGTCGTCGACGGGCAGCCGGCACTGCGCCAGGGCCTGTTCGCGAAGGGCACGATCGAGCTCGGCCGCAAGCAGGCGCTCGCGCTGCCGCTCTCGGCGGTGCGCGTCGACCAGGCGGCGCCTTACGTGCTGCAGATCCAGGGCGGCCGCGCGGTCGCGACGCCGGTCCGCCTCGGCGAACGCGGCACGGTCGGCGGCGAGCCGTGGATCGAGATCGTCGCGGGCCTCGCCGAAGGCACGCCGGTGCTCGCCGCGACCGCCGGGCTGGTGCGCGACGGCACCGCGGTGCGCCTCGCGGGAGCGGCGAAGTCGCCCGCGCCGACGACGCCTCCGAAGCCCTGAACCGCGCCGCATCGGCATGTGGTTCACCCGCGTCTCGATCGGCAATCCGGTGCTGGCCACGATGGTCATGCTGGCCTTCGTCGTGCTCGGCGCCTTCAGCTACCAGCGACTCGCGGTCGACCAGTTCCCGAACATCGACTTTCCGACCGTCGTGATCGTGATGGACTATCCGGGCGCATCGCCGGAGATCGTCGAGAGCGAGGTGACGAAGAAGGTCGAGGAGGCGGTCAACACCGTCGCCGGCATCAGCACGCTGTACTCGCGCTCCTATGAAGGCACCTCGGTCGTCATCGTCGAGTTCAACCTCGACGTCGACGGCCGCAAGGCCGCCGACGACGTGCGCGAGAAGGTCGCGCTGATCCGACCGCTCCTGCGCGACGAGGTCAAGGAGCCGCGCATCTCGCGCTTCGACCCGCAGAGCGTGCCGATCTTCAACGTCGCGGTGCTGTCCGACGACAGCGCGACGACCGGGGTCGCAGGGGCGAAGGCAGAAGCCGCGACGGGTCCCGGCGGCGGCGCACCCGCTGCACCGACCGGCTCGGCCAGCGCCCCGACGACCGGCCGCACGCCGCAGGAGCTGACGACCTGGGCGACCCAGGTGCTGCAGAAGCGGCTCGAGAACGTGCGCGGCGTCGGCGCGGTCAGCGTGGTCGGCGGCATTTCGCGCCAGATCAACGTGTACGTGAAGCCGGCCGCGCTCGAGGCGCTCGGCATCGGCGTCGATCAGGTCGTCGCCGCGGTGCGCAGCGAGAACCAGGAGATGCCGCTCGGCGCGATCCGCTCGCGCGACCAGGAGCGCGTGGTGCAGATCAACGCGCGCCTGAAGCGGCCCGAGGACTTCCGCGACATCGTCGTGACGCGACGCGGCGGCCAGCCGGTGCGACTGTGGCAGGTCGCCGACGTCGTCGACGGTCCGCAGGAGGTCGAGAGCCTCGCGCTCTACAACGGCCAGCGCACCGTCCTGCTGTCGGTGCAGAAGTCGCAGGGCGAGAACACGATCGAGGTCGTCGACGGGCTCTACAAGGCGCTCGCCGGCGCGAAGCCGCTGATGCCGCCCGGCGTCAAGGTCGAGGTCAACCGCGACAACTCGCGCTCGATCCGGGTCTCGGTCGCGAACGTCAAGCGCACGCTGTTCGAAGGCGCCGCGCTGACCGTGCTGATCGTGTTCCTGTTCCTGAATTCGTGGCGCTCGACGGTGATCACCGGGCTGACGCTGCCGATCGCGCTGATCGGCACGTTCCTGTTCATGTACCTGTTCGGCTTCACGATCAACGTCATCACGATGATGGCGCTGTCGCTCTGCGTCGGCCTGCTGATCGACGACGCGATCGTCGTGCGCGAGAACATCGTGCGCCACGTGCAGATGGGCGCCTCGGCTCACGAGGCGGCACTCGCCGGCACGCAGGAGATCGGCCTCGCGGTGATGGCGACGACGTTTTCGATCGTCGCGGTGTTCCTGCCGATCGGCTTCATGGGCGGCATCGTCGGCAAGTTCTTCCACGAGTTCGGGCTGACGATCGTCGCCGCGGTGCTGATCTCGATGTTCGTCAGCTTCACGCTCGACCCGATGCTGTCGAGCATCTGGAACGACCCGCAGGCGCACGGCGTCCACCACGGGCCGCCGGTGACTCGCTACGACCGCACCGTCGGCCGCGTCACCGCTCTGTTCGACCGCTTCACGCAGTGGCTCGGCGACGCCTACCAGGGCATCCTCGGCTGGTCGCTGCGGCACAAGCTGCCGACCGTCGGCATCGCGCTCGCGACCTTCGTCGGCAGCTTCTTCATCATCCCGGTGCTCGGCGCCGAGTTCGTGCCGAAGGCCGACTTCTCCGAGACGCAGCTCAACTTCTACACGCCGGTCGGCTCGTCGCTCGAGCTGACCGAAACGCGTGCGAAGCAGATCGACGCGGTGCTGCGCGAGATGCCCGAGGTGCGCTACACGGTGACGACGATCAACAGCGGCCAGGCCGCCGGCAAGATCTACGGGGTCACCTACGTCCGGCTGACCGATCGCGACCAGCGCACGCGCGGCGTCAACGAGCTGACCGTGCCGCTGCGCGAGCGCCTCGCGCGGATTCCCGGCATCACGGTGACCAACATCGGGCAGACCGACCTCGGCGGCGGCAAGAGCCTGCAGTTCTCGATCCAGGGCACCGACCTCGGCGAGCTCGAGCGGCTGTCGAAGGAGATCCTGCCGAAGCTCGCCGCGATCCCCGGCCTCGTCGACCTCGACACCACGCTGAAGCCCGACAAGCCGACCGTCGCGATCGAGGTGCGCCGCGATGCCGCGGCCGACGCCGGGCTCAACGTCAACATGCTCGCCAACTCGCTGCGCACCTTGGTGGCCGGAACCCTGGTCGGCAACTGGCGCGCGCCCGACGGCGAGAACTACGACGTCAACGTGCGCCTGACGCCGGACAGCCGCAACGAGATCGGCGACCTGCAGCGGATGCCGATCAACGTCGCCGCGGCGGCCGACGGCTCGGCGCGCGTCGTCCGGCTGTCGCAGGTCGCCGACGTGCGCGCGTCGACCGGCCCGAACCAGATCAACCGGCGCGACATGAACCGCGAGATCAACGTCGACGCCAACGCGTTCGGGCGCAGCTCCGGGGACGTCTCGGCCGACATCCGCAAGGTCCTCGACGAGGTGAGCTGGCCGCCCGGCTACCGCTACAGCTTCGGCGGCTCGACCAAGAACATGAACGAGTCGTTCGCGTACGCGGTCGGCGCGCTCGGCCTCGCGGTGATCTTCATCTACATGATCCTGGCGAGCCAGTTCCGCAGCTTCCTGCAGCCGTTGGCGCTGATGAGCTCGCTGCCGCTGACGCTGATCGGCGTGGTGCTCGCGCTGCTCGTCTTCCGCTCGACCCTGAACATGTTCTCGATCATCGGCGTCGTGATGCTGATGGGCCTGGTCACGAAGAACGCGATCCTGCTGATCGACTTCGCGATCCGGGCCCAGCGCGGGGAGGACGGCGAGGCGCCGCTTGCCCGCGAGGCCGCACTGCTGCACGCCGCCCGCGTCCGCCTGCGCCCGATCCTGATGACGACCCTGGCGATGATCTTCGGCATGGTGCCGCTCGCCTTCGCGATCACCGAGGGTTCCGAGCAGCGCGCGCCGATGGGGCAGGCGGTGATCGGCGGCGTGATCACGTCGTCGCTGCTGACCCTCGTCGTCGTGCCGGTCGTCTACTGCTACCTCGACGACCTCGCCCGCTGGGCCGCGCGGCGCTGGCGCGGCAACGCGGTCGGTGCCAGCGCCGCGGTCGCCGCCGGCGCCCCGAAATAAACTACCCGGTCTCCGATCGCGTCCCTGCCATGAATACCGAACAAGCCCGCTTCAACATGATCGAGCAGCAGATCCGCACCTGGGACGTGCTGGATCCGGGCGTGCTCGAGCTGCTCGCCGTCGTCAAGCGCGAGGACTTCGTGCCGGCCGCGTACCGCGCGATGGCCTTCGTCGACACGGAAGTGCCGCTGCCGAACGGCCAGAGCATGCTGGCGCCGAAGGTCGAGGCGCGCCTGCTGCAGGAGCTCGCGGTGCAGCGCCACGAGCGCGTGCTCGAGGTCGGTGCCGGCTCCGGCTACATGGCGGCGCTGCTCGCCCACAAGGGCCAGCACGTGACGACGCTCGAGATCGATGCGGAGCTCGCCCGCCTCGCCGGCGACAACTTGCGCCGAGCCTGGATCACCAACGCGACGGTGCTGCACGCCGACGCGTCGCGGACCGTGCCCGACGACGGCCCGTTCGACGTCATCGTGCTGTCCGGCTCGGTGTTCGAGGTGCCGCGCGCCCTGCTCGCGCAGTTGAAGCCGGGCGGCCGGCTGACCGCGATCGTCGGCCAGCTGCCGATCATGCGGGCGGTGCTGGTCACGCGCAGCAGCGAGTCCGGAACCTCCACTGTCGAGCTGTTCGACACCGTCGCTCCGCGCCTCGTCGGCTTCGGCGAACCGTCGCGCTTCGTCTTCTGATGAAGGAGCTGGACGGGCCCGCGCTCGTCGACCTGCAGGCCCGCAGCCGCGCGGCCGGCACGCCGCTGGTCCTGCTCGACGTCCGCGAGCCCTGGGAAGTCGCGCTCGCGTCGATCCGGCTCGACGGCACCGAGGCGCTTTTCGTGCCGATGGGCAGCGTTCCGGCGGCCTTGGATTCCATCGACCGATCGCAGTCCGTCGTCTGCATCTGTCATCACGGCGCCCGCAGTGCGCAGGTCGTCGCATTCCTGGAGCGCCACGGCTTCGGTTCGGTCTATAACCTCGCCGGCGGCATCGACGCCTGGTCGCTGACGGTCGATCCGGCCGTCCCGCGCTACTGAACGACAGGTCCGAGAAGAACGAACCGAGGGATCCGCATGCCTGCTCCGAGCCTCCGCCGCCCGCCGAACGGCACCGCCCGCGCCGCGCGCCGCGCCGTGCTGGTCGCTGCCACCGTGGCCGGCTTCGGCGGCAACGCGCAGGCGCAGAGCCTGCTCGAGCTGTACGACGCGGCGCATGCGTTCGACGCGACCTATCTGTCGGCGCGCGCGCTGGCCGAATCGGTGCCGTACCGGGTCGAGCAGGCCGAGGCGCTGCTGCGCCCGAGCGCCGCGCTCGGCAGCAGCGCGTCGCGGGTCGAGACGAATCCGCCGATCCTGCAGAGCTACGGCAGCAACAGCCTGTCGCTGTCGCTGAGCGCGCGCCAGCCGCTCTTCAACCGCGCCAACGTCGCGACCGTGCGGCAGGCCGAGAAGTCGCTCGACGTCTCGCGCGCCGACCTCGACACCGCCGAGCAGGAGCTGATTCTGCGGCTGAGCCAGGCCTACTTCGACGTGCTGGGTGCGCAGGACACGCTGGCGACCACGCGCACCAACAAGGCTGCGATCAGCGAGCAGCTCGCCTCGGCGAAGCGCAACTTCGAGGTCGGCACCGCGACGATCACCGACACGCGCGAGGCGCAGGCCCGCTTCGACCTCGCGTCGGCGCAGGAGATCGCCGCGCAGAACGACCTGATGACGAAGCGGATCGCGCTCGACCAGCTGGTCGGCCGCCCGAACGTCGAGCCGAAGCAGCTCGCGGTGCCGGTCGCGCTGCCGGCGGTGCAGCCGGACAACCCCGACGACTGGGTCCGCCTCGCCGAGGGCCAGCACCCGGCGATCCGGCGCGCCCGCCTCGCACTCGAGATCGCCCGCCTCGAGACTGCGAAGGCCCGCGCCGCCGCGCTGCCGACGATCGATGCGGTCGGCGCGGTCAGCGCGGGCCGCGGCGCGATCGGCGGACAGCTCGGCTCGCAGCCCGGCAACAGCAGCAGCGCGAGCGTCGGCGTGCAACTCAACATGCCGCTCTACACCGGCGGCCAGATCCAGAACCGGATCAAGGAGACGCTGGTCCTCGAGGATCGTTCGCTGAACGACCTCGAGGCGGCGCGACGCGGCGTCAGCCAGGCGACCCGGCAGGCCTTCTACACGCTGCAGTCGGGGGCGGCCCAGGTGCGCGCGCTCGAAGCGGCCGAGTCGTCGAGCCTGCTCGCGCTCGAGGCGACGCAGCTCGGCTACCGGGTCGGCGTGCGCGTCAATCTCGACGTGCTGAACGCGCAGACGCAGCTGTTCCAGACCCGTCGCGACCTCGCCCGCGCGCGCTACGACGTGCTGCTCGGTACCTTGCGCCTGCGCCAGGCCGCCGGTCAGGTCACCGCGCAGGACGTCGCCGCGGTCGACCGGCTGCTGGCGCGCTGAGCCGTCGTGCGGCAGGGAGTCGCACGCCCACTGACCGCATAGCAGCGGCTCCGCGCGGGCGGGGCTCGACGCAGTCGCCACTGCCGCCGTGCGGTTCGACAAGCGCGAGGCCGCGAGCTCGCGTCGTCATCGGTCCTCCGAATCGCACCGCGCAACGTTTCTTGACGTGCCGCGCACGCGCGCTTGACGCGGCGGCCGCATGATCGGCGCTGCGCCACGGAGAGCCCGATGTCGAATCCTCCGCTCCTGCAGGCGGCCATCGCCGCCCACCGCTTCGGCCTCGGCGAGCCGACGCTCGAACCAATCGCCGCCGACCCGCAAGGCTGGTTGCTGGCGCAGGTCGGGCCGGCCGAACCGGCGCGCGGCGCAGGCCTGCTGAGCACCCGTGACGGTCTGCAGCTGATCGCCGCCGAGCGCGCGAAGCGCGAGGCGGCGCGCAATCCACCGCCCGGCACGACGGCCGAGCAGCTGCTCGCCGGCCACTACCGCGAGGCGACCGTCGCCGATGCGCGCTCGCACCTCGCCAGCGCGGCGTTCGGAGCGCGCCCGTTCATGGAGCGGCTGCAGCTGTTCTGGGCCAACCATTTCACCGTCTCGCTCGCCAAGGGCAGCGCGCGCGGGCTGGTCGGCGCGTTCGAGCGCGACGCGATCCGGCCGAACCTGCACGGCTCGTTCGAGGCGCTGCTGACCGCGGCGACCACCCACCCGGCGATGCTGCGCTACCTCGACAACGCCCAGTCGGCCGGGCCGCGCTCGCCGGTCGTCGCGCGCGAGCAGCGGCGCGCCGCACGCCTCGGCGAGGCGCCGCGCGTGACCGGCATCAACGAGAACCTCGCGCGCGAGGTTCTCGAGTTGCACACGCTCGGCGCCGCGAGCGGGCGCGCTGCGGCCGGCAGCGGAAGCGCCGGCTACACGCAGGCCGACGTCACCGCGTTCGCGGCGTTGCTGACCGGTTGGCGGGCCGGCCCGTACAGCCCCGATCGGCCGGTGCCCTTCGATCCGGCGTGGCACGAGCCGGGCCCGAAGGTCGTGCTCGGCAAGCGCTACCCGGAAGGACCCGACGCGCTCGGCGCCCTGCTGCACGATCTCGCCGTCCACCCGGCGACGGCACGCTTCGTCGCGACCAAGCTGGCGCGCCACGTCGTCGCCGACGTGCCGCCGCCCGCGCTGGTCGAGCGGCTGACGGCGGCCTTCCTGCAGAGCGACGGCGACCTGCCGACGCTCTACCGCGCGCTCGTCCGCAGTCCCGAGGCCTGGGACGCCGAGCAGCGCAAGCTGAAGACGCCCGAAGAGTTCGTCGTCTCGAGCGTGCGCATGCTCGGGCTGCCCGAGCGCCTGCTCGAGCGTGGCGACGGTCTCGGCGTCGGCGCGCTCGGCCAGCGCTTGCTCGCGGCGCCTTCGCCGGCCGGCTGGAGCGACCGCGCCGATGACTGGCTCGGCCCCGACGCGGTCTGGAAGCGCGTCGAATGGGCGACCCGCAGCGCCGACCGCCTCGGCCGGCAGGTCGATGCGCGCGCGCTCGGTGCCCGCAGCCTCGGCCCGTTGCTCGACCCGGCGACACGATTGCAGATCGAGCGTGCCGCCGACGGCCCGCAGGCGCTGGCGCTGCTGCTGATGGCACCCGAATTCCAGCGCCGCTGACGCGCGCTGCCGAACCCACTCTGGCGAAGAAGGGAACCGCGATGACATCCCCGATCGATCCGCGCCGGCGCTTCGTCGTCGGCACGCTGCTCGGCGCCGGCGCGCTGGTGCCGTGGTCGAGCCTCAGCCTCGCCGCCAGCGCGAACGCGGGCGGCAACCGCTTCGTGCTCGTGATCCTGCGCGGCGGGATGGACGGCCTGTCCGCGGTGCCCGCGACCGGTGACCCGGCGTTCGAATCGGCGCGCGGCCCGCTCGCCCGCCAGGCCACGTCGGCGCTGCCGCTGAACGACGGCTTCGCCTTCCATCCGCAACTGATCGAGGCGCATGCCGCGTACCGCCGCGGCGAGCTTGCGGTCGTTCACGCGGTCGGTCTGCCGTACCGCGAACGCTCGCACTTCGACGCCCAGCAGCTGCTCGAGAGCGGCGGCACGCGACCCTACGACCTGGCGACCGGCTGGCTCGGGCGGGCCCTGGTCGACGGCCGCGCGAAAGGCCTCGCGCTGAACACCGCCGTGCCGCTGGTGCTGCGCGGGCCGGCCGCGGTCGACACCTGGGCGCCCTCGGTGCTTCCCGAGCCGTCGGCCGACCTCGTCGCGCGGCTCGAACGCCTGTATGCGAAGGACGCCGCGCTGGCGACGGCGCTGCTGCGCGCGAAGGCGCTGCACCTCGATGGCGCGCTCGCGATGTCGAGCGGGGACGGGGACGCACCCGGCATGAACGCGATGGCCGGCAACGCCGCGGCCGCGCGTCCCAATTCGTTCGCCGCGCTGGCGCGCCGTGCAAGCGCCTTCCTCGCCCAGCCCGACGGGCCGCAGGCGGCGGTGCTCGAGCTCGGCGGCTGGGACACCCATGCGAACCAGGCCAATCCGAACGGCGCGTTCGTCGCCGCGCTGCGCCAGCTCGACGCCGGCCTGGCGGCATTGCGCGAAGGCCTGGTCGCGGCCGAGGCATGGCGGCGCACCGTCGTCGTCATCGCGACCGAGTTCGGCCGCGAGGTCGCCGTCAACGGCACCCTCGGCACCGACCACGGCACCGGCGGCGCGGCCTTCGTGCTCGGCGGCGCGGTCCGCGGTGGCCGCGTGATCGCCGACTGGCCCGGCCTCGCGAAGGCGGATCGCTTCGAAGGCCGCGATCTGCGCATCACGACCGACCTGCGCGCGGTGCTGAAAGGCGCGCTCGCCGACCACCTGCAGATCGCCCGCAAGCGCCTCGACGACGAGGTGTTTCCGGACAGCGCGGCGGTCAAGCCGTTGGCGCTGCTGAGCTGAGGTCGTTGTCGAGGGTCACTCGGTAAG